>Ga0307373_10000659_pt1 | contig 66441 bp, 74 predicted proteins | sample OX2MG_FD_202534 | JGI IMG/M metagenome (GOLD analysis project Ga0307373, IMG submission 202534) | Soil microbial communities from Risofladan, Vaasa, Finland - OX-2 | ecosystem: Environmental > Terrestrial > Soil > Coastal area > Acid sulfate soil | place: Finland: Risofladan, Vaasa | collected... | reverse complement strand
AGGCGCGCGCGGAGAAGAGCGCGGAGATCTCCGTGCGGTATTGGCGGCCGCCGGGCGAGCGCGCCAGCCATTCGAGGTAGTCGGGGTCCTCGTGGGCGAGCGCCTCGAGGGTCCAGCCCGCGTAGCGCCCGAAGTCGAGCGTCGAACTGCATACGCCCGTGGTCGCGCCGCTGCGCGGCGGGGCGTAGATCGTCCCGTGTTCGACCGGCTCCGACCGCGACGCCCTCCCGAACGGCCGCGCCGGCGCCGGTCCGCGGGCCTGGTCGTAGGCGGCTCGCCGCTCCGCGTTACCAAGCACGGTCCACGCCTCGTTCAGGGCGACCATGTGCTCTGCTGCACCCCCTGCGTCGGGGTGGGCCCTCTTGGCCAGGCAGACGTAGGCCGCCCGGATCACGTCACGCTCCGCCTCCGGGTCGACCTGCAGGATCTTGTAGAAATCGGCCGTCGCGCTCATCGTCCCGACCATAGCTGACCGGAACGACCACGAACCTGGCCCAGTAGTCCCGGGAGCTGGCGCCAATGGGCTGACGTAGCAGCCGCGAGCTGCACCACGCTGCCATGGTGCACGGACGTCTTCGTCGTGGGGGAACGCTGGCGACCAAGTCGAGGCGGTGGACGCCTATGGAAGCCAGCGTGGCGCACCACCAGTTTCGTTAACGGCGGGTGTGGGGCGTGCCACACAGGCTCCGGTGCCTTTGCCCTCACGCCTTTGCTGCGCCCACACGTCGACCGGTTCGGGGCGCCCGAACAGGTAGCCCTGCCCGAACTCGACGCCGAGCCCAGTGAGGGCGCGCGCTTCCTCTTCGGTCTCGACGCCCTCGGCGATGAGGCGACAGCCTGCCGTGCGCGAGAAATGGCGCATCCCGACAACCATGGCCTGGCGCCCGAGGTTGGCGTTCACGCCACGTACGAGGCTGATGTCGAGCTTCACGAAGTCCGGACGCAGCTCGATGATGTGGCCGAAGTTGGCGACCCCGGCGCCCGCATCGTCGACGGCGAGACGGGCGTCGTGACCGAGGCCACGGACCGCCTCACGCACCGGGCCATAGTTGTCGATGAGGTCGTGCTCGGTGATCTCGAGCACCAGGGGTCGTTGCGCCGCCCGGAGGGCATCGCGCAGGCGCTCCGGATCGGCGAGCAGACGTGGCGAGACGTTCACGTCGAGCCAGTGTCCCGCCGGCAGGTCCCTGGCTGCGGCCACCGCCTCCTCGAGCGTGGCGATCTCGAGATCCGCGCCCAGGCCCACCGACCAGGCGTCGGCAAAGCACCGGTCCGGGCGCTTTCCCGACTCGAAGCGCGTGAGGGCCTCGTAACCCACCACTTCGCCCGACTCGAGATCGACAATCGGCTGGAACACCGGGCGGAAGGACCGGGAGGCAAGCGCGGCGCGCACGGTCTCGTGCAGCTCCGCCTCCCGACGCATGGCGTGCATCCGGTCCGCGAGCAGCGCGCTCGAGGTGGTGCTGAACGACACGACGGCTCGCATCTTCTCGACGAGCGTTCGGGCGAATCGCGCGTCAGCGGTACCCACCGTCAGGCAGCCGACCATCTGGTCCCCGTGCGTGATGGGACCATACGCAAAGGCCTTCAGGGTCGCGACATCCTCGGGGAAGAACCCGTCCGCAGGGTCTGCCGTGACGTACTCGGCCCAGGGGCCGTCATGCGCGCGCGCGCGAATGGCGGCCGCCCGGATCGGCAGGAGGCGATGCCCCACCGCGACAGGGCTTGTCGGCGGGGCGCTCTGGGCGATGATCTGCAGGTCTCCGGTCCCGAGCAGCAGATCGATCCCCGCGACATCGATGAATGGCAGCGTCACCAGTTTGTCGCAGATCGCCTGGGCGGCCTCAGCCACGCCCGCCTCCTGCGGGATGGCGTGGAAGCTTTCGACGAGGGCGAGGCGAATCTGCGCCTCGAGTGCCAGCTCCGCCTGAGCATCGCGCAGCTCGGTGACGTCGTGGTACACGCCCACAAAGCCCGCGACGACTCCAGTTGGGTCCCGCCGCGGCGTGATGCTGACCTCGACGTGCCGCACCGTCCCATCGGCACGTCGCTGGTCGATCGAGCCGAGCCACGGGCGTCCAACGCTGAGCACCCGGTTGATGTCCGCGAGGATGACCTCGTCCAACGGGTCGCGCATGACGTCCGACATCAGCGTTCCGACAAGGTCCGGCAGCTCCTGGCCGATGCCGGCCAGGCAGGCGGCGTTGGCGTAGGTGATGCGCCCCTCAGCGTCGGCGATGACGATCCCGTCCGCCGACTCCTCGACGATGGCGGCCAGACGCTCCCGCTCACGGGCGAGTCGTTCCCGCTCCGTCACGTCCGAGAACGAGACGACCGCACCCGTCAGCTCATCTCCCGATGCGTCACGGAGCGGTTGGGCATTCACGAGCAGCCAGCGGGTGGCGCCGCCATCGTGGCGCACGCCCATGACCTCACCGATCGCCGGATGTCCAGTCGTGCGCGTAATCGTCGCCGGGTGTTCCTCGCCGTGGACCGGCGTGCCATCTGGCCACACGTCGTGCCACTCCGGGTCGAAGGATTTCCGACCACTGAGCGCGTCGGTGTGGAGGCTGAGAATCGCACGGGCAGCAGGGTTGCTCGTGACGATGTGCCCGGAGACATCCTGCACCACGACGCCCTCGGTGAGATGCTCCACCACGGCGCGGTACTGCCGCTCGCTCTCGCGCAGCGCCTGCTCGGCCTCGCGCCGGCGCGTCACGTCGACGATCATGCCCTCGATGCACAGCTCCGGGATGTCCGGGTCCCAGACGGCGCGGGCATTGATCGAGAGCCACGCCGTCGATCCGTCTGGCGCATGGATCTCGTACTCGAAACCGGACACCGCGCCGGTGGCGTGCACGCGCTCGACGAGCTCTGCGCGCCGGTCCGGGTCTATCCAAGTTGTGCGCGCATTGCTGATCTCCGCCGCCAGCATCTCCTCGGGCGAGCCATACCCGAACAGGCGCGCGCCAGCGACGTTGATCGAGAGCGTCCGTCCGCTGGCGGTCGCGCGGAAGATCCCCTCGCTGGCGTGCTCGGCGAGATCGCGATGCTGAGCCTCGTCCCAGGCCGGCGCGTCTTCGGAGCTCCCGGGCGTGCGGTCGCTGGCGCCGCCTCCGGCAGCCCGCGCATTGGCGAGCGACTGGGTCGGCAGCGCGGCGCCCCTGCGTGCTGTCTTCCGTGGCGCCTGTTCAGTCGGTGCGGTCATCGTCGCCACGCAGCTCCGTCCTGGGTGGCCCGTTGCGCGCGAGGCGCTTGCCGGGTGAGCCGGAAAGGCGGCAGAACCGCCGCCTGCTCCTGGCGGACCCAGGCTCACGACCCCGCCGCGCACGGACGAGTGTCGGTATCCCAGACGATGAGCGCCCGGTGCGCGGTGCACCATCACCCGCTTGGGTCAGTACTCTCCGGCCAACACGGCGCTGTCGGGCGGCCGCCGACCGGCTCCCGTGCCACCATCCGTTCATGGTGTGCCGCTGGGCAGCGGCACACTGAGATGGCGAGTCGACGCGCGATCTCGCCCAAGGCTGCGGCGCTGCCCGGTGGCCCTTGACCGATCCGTCCCCCGCAGGGGTATCAACTGACGTGGACGGGGCGGACTCCCCCGACTGGAGCTCTGATCGCCTCGGGCGTCGAGCCCCCCGCCCACCTCGCCTGAGACCCACGCCACGGGCGATGTCCTGATCGTCGCGCCAGCCATGAACCCGTGGGCGGATTCAGATGAGCGACCGGAGCGTCGACGAAGGTTCTGCCTCGGTGACTTCTTCCTGCCGCCGTGATTGCTACGACCCGTCTTCTGGAACCCACCCGAGACTCCGCGGCAGGTCTTCGCGGCGGGCTGACGTGGGCCCGTGGACGTCTAGAGCTAGGGACGGCGACCGGGCCGGGCGCCACGCTGGGGCAACCGACGACTTCCATCGCCCGCTGGGCTGGTCGCGGGCGCTGCGGAGGTCTCGGGTGAACGGAGGCATGGTTCCCGGCAGGCTCCTGCCACGCGCGATCCTGTCCGGCTGGCTCCGACCGAGGTTCCGTTCCCCCATCAGCCCCCCGGCGGGCCTGCATCCCCTCAGCCCAGCGGAGGAGGCACAGGCGCGGGTCGAGATGACCGCCTCGGACGAGCCTGCCTTCGACTGGGCGGGCGCCGTGGCGGCCTGCACCGATCTCACGCGTCAGGGCTGGATGGCCCGGGCGAAGTTCGTCACGAGGTGGGACCGCTGGGTCGTCGAGGCGCGGCAGAAAGGGTGGCCGCTCGATCAGTGGGGCACGCTCCGCAAGGACGGCCGGGTCCGCTAGGGGGGGACCCCTCCGTCTCGTCCACCTACCCGCGCGACGTGACGAGCACCATCGCGAATGCCAGATAGCCGACGATGATGATCGCGCCCGCTCGACGGTCGAGCCCGTGTTCCCGCAGGGCCAAGGCAACGGACACGGCTGTCAGGGCCACGAAGGACAGCGCCACGAAGGCCACGTCGCGGGACGGCGCCACGAGCCCGATCATCGCTCCCGGCACGAGGAGGCCGACGATGACGTTGAAGGCGTTGCTGTTGAACGCCTCGCTCAACGTCGCCGCTCCGCGCCCACGCGAGGCGAGATAGACCGCTGCCACAGCATTGGGCAGGCTGGTCACGGCCGCGAGGACGAGGCCGCCGATGACGAGGGGCGCGAGGCCAACCTGCCCGCCGAGACGCGTCGCCGTCTGCTCCATGACGACGCTGGCCGCGATGACAACGAGGAGCGCGGCGAGGGCCACGCTCGCGTCGCGCCGGTCACCCCGGCGGGGGTGGATGGCTGCGGCGAGTTCCGACTCCTCTTCGGCGAGGGCGCGCGCCAGCCACGCGGACCAGCGTCCGGGTAGGCGCAGGTGGGCGCGCGCCACGGGGTGCTCGGCACTGGCGGCCACGTAGGGCACGAACACGACGAGGGCCGCCAGCAGGCCGACGGCCGGTCCCACCAGACCCGCCACGACGGCGAGTGCCAATAGCGCGATCCAGAGCCCAACGGCGCCTTCAAGGATCACCGTCCGTCGGTGGAACGCGACCCGGCCCGCGATGAGCGCGCTGAGGCCCAACACTGCGGCGAGGTTGAAGACGTTCGAGCCGAGCGTGACCCCGATCCCGACCGTCGCCTGCCGACCCGCGATGGCTGCCACCGAGGCGGTGATCTCGGGGCCGTCGGCGGCCAGTGCGGCGAGCAGCCCAAGGAGCGCCTCGGACACGCCGAGTCGCTCGCCCACCCGCTCAAGGCGCGAGACCAGCAGCACGCTGGCGGCGAGGCTGATGGCCGCGCTGAGCGCGAAGATCACTACCTGCACAGGCCATTCTTGCGCGTGTGGTCGTGGTGGCGGGCGGCACCCCGCCTCACCGTGTCACTCTCGCCGATTGCGGAACTGCTGGGCGAGGGCACAGAGGGCGATGCTCTCGGTCTGGCCGAACGCCTCGTGCCACTGATGACCGACGGTGTGCTTCGCGCCGATCAGGCGACGGGCATCGACGGTCCACAGGTTGTCCGCCGCTCGCCACTGCGGGTGCATGACCGCCCAGCCGTCCGGGAGGGCGTCGTAGAGCGCCTCCCATGCAGCGGCACGCTCCGCATCGTCCGCGCTCACGGCGTCACGCCCGGGGTCACGTCGATGGCGGTGGGGCGGTGCGCCGCAGTACGTCGAGGCGCTGCTGGAACTCGTCGGCTCCGATCTCCCCCCGTGCGTAGCGGGCCCGCAGCAGCTGCTCAGGATCGTCGGGAGGCGGGCCTATCCAGCCGGGATGCTGACCCTGCATCCAGTAACGCTGACGCGGTCCCCGCACCAGCCGGACGATCAGGGCGATGACCAATACCACGATGAGGAGCCAGAGCAGCCCGCCCAGCAGGGCGACCACCCAGCCGCCACGCCCGGCACCCCACCACGCCCACCACCACATCATCGTGCTGCCACCTCGTCCAACGTCGCCTCGGCACGGTCTCGGGCAGGCCCCCTCGCCGCTACGAGGCAGTATCGCCCAGCTACGTTCGGAGAGACTACCGGGACTTCGCGACTGGCCTGCATGCCCTCAGTACGGACCCGGGCGTCGGATACAGGACAGGCCCGACACGCCCGGTCAGGGATTACCGCGTGACGGCCGCGCGTAGCGGACCTTGGGGAACCGAGCGAGCACCGACTCAGCCGAGGCGCGTGAGCTTCTCGTCGAGGAACCAGAACTCGACACCGTCGAGCAGTGGGCGAAACCGGCGGAGCCACCGCTCGGGCACGGCTTGATCGTGGCCGAAGACCAAGAACCTGCGTTGCGCCTGCTCGACGTGCTGGAGCAGCCACACGTACTCGCCGATCACCGAGAGCTTGGCCGATGGCATCGGCAGGAGATCCGTGAACCACTTCGCATCGCCGACCATGGCAGCGTCCGCCGAGACGAGATCGAACGAGTGGGTGACCCGACCGCGTAGGGTGACGACGCGGCCCGCGAGCGGCGTGCCCCATGCCTGCGAGAGGACATCGCGGGCATGGCCTTCGAAGGCCCGGGCAGTGGTGATGCCGGACGGGGTCGGCAGGGCTTGCGCCGCCACGGGCGAGACCGTGGTCGTGCTGCTCAGCCGCCAGTTGAAGATCTTGCCGCCTGCCACGGCCCCTCGACCGATCAGGCTCAGCGCGGCCAGACGGCGGCTGGCTTGGTTCACGGCCTGCCGGGCGACCCCCAGCCGGGCCGCCAGCTGGTCGTCGTCGAGGGCGGCCCGCGACGCCTGTAGCTCGGCGAGGATGCGTTCGGCGAGGTCGGCCATCACAGGTCGTTGCAGAGTCCGTCAGTCGGGAGAGCCGGTTGGCATGATCCGCCGGATCGCGGCGCTGATCGCGCGGACCGTGGCGACGGGGTCCTCGACTTCCACGATGAGCGCCGCGTAATGCTCGGGACGCCCTCGGCCTCACGGGCGTGCGCGTCCGCGTGGGGCCGATTCAGCAGCACTCGCCGCCGAGACGAAAAGGACGGCGGCAGCAAGGCGCTCACGGGAGGTTCGTGGACTTCTTGCCGCCAGCCGTATTGAGCGCCACGGCCGCCCGGATGAGCGCCGTGAACGCCGTCGCGTCAAGCGCCTCGCCCTCGTGGATGTCGATGGCGCGTCGGACCTTCGCGTCAAGGCTGGAGTTGAAGAGGCTGGCCGGATCGTCCAAGGACGCGCCCTGATAGAAGGTCAGCTTCACGACCGACGTGTACACCTCGCCCGTGCAGATCCCCCCGTCATGGGACCATGTCGGGGTCCCCATCTCCTTGCTGGCCTTCACCCACTTCGTCTCTTCGACGGCCTCGGGGTCAGCCTCCCGGATGAGGGCGCGCACGCGGGCCAGTGTCTCGTCTCTCCAGTCACCCACCTCGGCCATCCCTTTCGCTAGACCCCGACCGCCGCGAGCGGCGGGCTGCCCTCGGCGAGGCCGAGGACGATGGACGATCACGGCGACGCCTCCGCCACGACGATGATCGGGGAGGTGCCGGGCCGCAACATCGTCGCGCGCATATGCTCCCCGGGAAGAGGCTGCAGTGGTCCCGGAACGCGCCGATCCAGACGAGTAGCCGACCGTAGGCCCGGAAGGCGGGCAGTTGATAGCTGATCGTCTCGGTCGCCTGATCCTGTCGATCAGAAGAGCCATGCTCAGGCGCTCCGTTCCCCTGCCTGCGCCGTCCGGTTGCGCACGAAGTGGACGGTCGTGGGTACGTCACTCATGAAGGGGCTAATCCATTTGCCCCGACCATCATGCGTGGTTTCAGGTGGCCGCCCCACGCGGGCTCGCCGGCGTAGGCACGCGGCCCGTACCATCGTTCGCCACGGGCGCTCCGAAGGAGCAGGCAGTTCCGGGCTTATTGGCCGATGTGCTCGCCCGGGCGGCAGGTATATGGTTATCGCATGAACAGCGAGACCCTGGCCTATCGGCTCGTCCGTGTGCGCCGACGGATCGAGAGCGACGTGCCGTTCAGCCCTGACTGGGCCGCCGCCATGGAGGAGCTCGAAGAGCTCGAGGCGGCCCTCGCTGCCGAGCTTGTACCGACCATCACGAGCGATGGGATGTCTTCCCCTCGGCTGGAGGCGCCCGCGGCCTGAGCGGGTAGCCGTCGGGGAACGCTGGCTCGTTCGAGGCGGGGTCGGGCCGGCGAGGCGCGGCCAGATCAGCGGCCGCCGCTCTCATCCGTGGTAGGCCCGTGGCGCAGCCTCCCGCGTGGCGAGCCCGGGCAGGGCATCGGCCGGGGCTCTTCTCGGTCGCCAGGATGGCCCACGTCACCGGAGGCGCACTGCTCGTGGTGGGGCGGAAGGTGCCGTCCCCGAACCTGACCGTCGACGTCCGACGCCGCGGCAGCATGGCCGCCGCCCGGTCGCTGCCTACTCCAGGTAGTCCCGCAGCTTGCGCGACCGGCTCGGATGGCGCAGCTTGCGCAGCGCCTTGGCCTCGATCTGGCGAATGCGCTCGCGGGTCACGTTGAACTCCTGACCGATCTCCTCGAGGGTGCGGGCGCGCCCGTCCTCCAGGCCGAAGCGCAGCTGGAGCACCCGCCGCTCGCGCCCGGTGAGGGAGTCGAGTACGGCCGCCACCTGCTCCTTCAGGAGCTGGTGGGCCGCGGCCTCCGCCGGGACCACCGCCGCCCGATCCTCGATGAGGTCGCCCAGCTGCGCGTCCCCTTCGGCCCCGATCGGCGTCTCGAGCGAGAGGGTCTGCTGGGAGGCCCTGATGATCTCGCGCACCTTCGCGGGGGTGACCACGAGCTCCTGGCCCTCCGACATGGCGTCCGCGATCTCCTCAACCGTCGGCTCGCGGCCGAGCTCCTGGAGCAGGCTCCGCGAGACGCGGATCAGCCGGTTGTTCGCCTCCACCAGGTGCACCGGGAGGCGGATCGTGCGGGCCTGGTCGGCAATGGCCCGCGTGATCGCCTGGCGGATCCACCAGTGGGCATAGGTGGAGAACTTGTAGCCCCGCTCGTAGTCGAACTTCCCGACCGCCCGCATGAGCCCGATGTTGCCCTCCTGCAGGAGATCGAGGAAGCTCAGCCCGCGGCCGAAGTACTTCTTGGCGATCGACGCGACGAGGCGCAGGTTCGCGCTCGTGAGCTGCTCACGGGCGTCGCGGCCCATCCACACGAGCACCCCGCCGCGCTCGCGGGACTTGGTTCCCACTGGGGCCATGGGATCCCAGCCCATCTCGAGCAGCAGTGCCGCATCGTTGCCGGCCTCGATCCAGCCGCGCAGGTACCCCTGGCCGCCCTCGCGCGTCCAGTCATACAGCGCGCGAAGCCCGGGGTTGTCGCGCGCGTCGGGGTCGCCGGTGTGGACCGACACGAAGGCGAAGTCGACGAGCTCGGCGAATGCGTCGGCCGCGCGGGCCTCGCTGTAGGTGGCGACCTGGGCCCTGGCCTCCCGCAGCAGGGCCTTCGTCCGCTGCCCGGGGGCCTCGCGCTGCGCCTTGCCCAGGTGCAGATCCGGGACCGGCCCGAGCAGCCCGTCGGTCTCCGCCTGGCGGAACGCCTCCCGCACGATCCGGTCGCTCTCCGGGCCGTAGGGCAGGCGGTGCTGCGGCTGGAGCGTGCGGGTCGTGCGCTCGGTGTCGTTGCGGGTCCACTCCCAGAGGCGCAAGAGCCCCGTCCAGGGCGCCTCGGCCAGCTCCTTGCCGAGCTCGATGGCCTTGGCCAGGACGACCTCCTCCTCGGCCGTCAGGAGGGCCACCCGGGCGATCTCCCGGAAGTACATGCGGAGCGGGTCGTCGATGCTTGGCAGATCGGCCGAGAGCTCGGATTCCTCGGGAGCCGGTTCCGCGAGCTCCCTCGCTCCGAGCCGGGACGCCTCGAAGTCCGCCGCGTGGCGACGGGCACTGCCGGCGGCCAGGGCGACCTCGACGAGCTGCTCGTCGCCGGGTTCCTCGGTCATCGTGGTCCTCCCGCGGATGGGGCGAGGAAGCGCATCGGCCCGCACCCGCTGGCAGCTCGACGATCGCCCCGTCCGCCACGACACGAGAGCAACGCCCCTCTACCGTATACCCTTCGAGCAGGAGATCCAGCAGCACGGGCAGGCACGTCACCCACGCCATCGCAGGACGGCGGCGCCACGGCGGCTGGGGCTGATGCAGGTGCCGCCAGTGACAAGAGTGACGCCGGTGACGCGAGGTGACTTTGGTTCGCTAGTTCCACCCAGTGGCACAGGCGTTGCCTGTGGTGCGGGTGATGCCCGAACTCGGCCGCGCCCGCGGGAAAGGCATCGCCACGGGCATACAATCGGGGCCTGCGGAAGGAGGCGGACCGCGGTGGCGATCGACACCGGGACGCCCAGAAACCAGGGCGACTCCTCGTCCGCCGACGCCCGGCGGATGACCGTCGGCCAGCTCAGCCGGCGCAGTGGGATGAGCGTGCGCGCCATTCGGGCGTTCGAGGCCGCGGGGCTCATCTACTCGGCTGGCCGCACCGTCGCGAACTACCGCCTGTACGACGACTCGGCCCTGTGGTGCATCGGGGTGATCCGGACGCTGCGCGACCTGGGCCTGACGATCCGCGAGATCGAGGGCCTCGCCGCGATGCACGACGAGCATCCGGCCGAGCCTATCGGCACGCCCCTGGCGCGCCTGCTCGACCTCGCCGAGCGGCGCATCGAGCGGCGCATCGCCGATCTCGACACCGTGGCTGCCCGCATCGCCGCATTCCGCACCGAACACGCGGATGCCCTCGCAGGCGGAGCCGATGAGGAGCTGCTCGGGCAGGACCCGCGCCGCAGACCGATCGCTTGACCCTGCCCCCGGGGGCAGGGTCCATGCTGGGCAGCGAGGTGCCGTCCCATGACCACCCAAACGCCGCGCCACGTGCTCGCCGACTGCTGCTCCGCGTTCTCCTCCACGCGACCCGATCCGCTGCCGTCGTCGCGTCGGTGGCACCCGCTCGCCGATCGCGTCCTTGCCGCCACTCGAGCGTGGCTCACGCCGCTGGTCGTCGCGGCCGGCGTGCTCGCCTCGTTCGCCAGTGGGTTCCTCGACGGCGGCCTCCGGATGCTCCCCCTGGCGGCCTTCTTCCTGGTCGCGGGTGGCTGGTGTGTGCTCAACCTCGCGCGGAGCCGCGAGGCGCATTGTCTCGTGACGGGCCTCGGCTGGTCGGGCCTGGGCGTCCTGGCCCTGGTCGCCGGTGTGCTCGGCGACGACTGGCGCAGCCCGACCTGGATCGCGTTCTTCGTCGTGCTCGCCGTGGCGATCTGCTTCGAGGCCGGGTGGACGGCGATGCGGGGCACGACGGCGCTGCGGTCCTGAACGGGGACGATGCAGCCGCAAAGGCGGCGGCGCGGAGCCGCATACTGGAGGCGGAACGCCGCGGGGATACAGGGCGAGCAGGACCGATGGCAACCGCCGAGTGCTGAGGCGAGAACGTGGTGCACATCGCGGGCGAGATCATCATCGGCCGGCCGGTGGAGCAGGTCTTCGACTTCGTCGCCGACGAGCGCAACGAGCCCCGGTACAACGCGCAGATGCGCCGTGCCGACAAGATCTCGGAAGGCCCCATCGGCCTGGGCACGCAATACCGGGCGGAAGTCGTGAGCGGGCGGCAGGTCGTTCCGATGGTCATCGAGTGCACGGGGTTCGAGCGGCCCCGGATGCTGGCGTCGATGACCCGCATGTCGTCCATGGATGTCCGCTACGCCCCTGACCTTCGATCCGGTGTCGCAGGGGACCCGGATGCGGTGGGCCGGCGATGTGGAGCCGAAGGGGTTCCTCAGGGTCATGACACCGGTGGTGGGCTGGATGGGCCGGCGCCAGGAGCGGCGGATCTGGACCGGCCTGAAACTCTTCCTCGAAGGTCCAGACGCTCCGGCCGCCGACGAACGCAACTGAGACACCGTCCACGCATCGGATCTACCCTGCCCGGCCCGTCCGGGCGTCGGGCCGGCCACCGATCGCGCTGAGGTAAGCTTCGCGCGAGGCGTGCGGCGCGCCGGAACACGAGGGCCAGCAGCACTCCCGAGGCGATGAGGACGATCCAGTTGATCGAGAGGACCGATACCTCGAACGCGATGAGGTCACCCCCGACGATCCAGAACCCCATGAAGGCCGCGGCCGCCAGGACGAAGCCGCCGATGAACAGCCAGCGGATGGCGCGCTCGATCCGGCCGCCGGCGAAGACCGGAGCGGTAAAGAGGAGCGCGAGGCTCATCGCCAGGTAGCCGAACGCCTCCCCGGCGATGAACAGCCCGTGCGGGTTGTATTGGGTGAAGAGCGAGAGCCCCTGGGTCTCACCGGCCTGCAGGCTCGGGATCACGACCGCCACCTGGACGAAGTAGTCGACCCCGATGACGACCGCGTAGGCCACCGCGAACGCGAGGGCGATGCCGCTGAAGATCCTCCGCGGCTCCGGTGCATCGGCATGGATGGCAGCCACGAGCACGACGAAGATCGGGACGAGCAGGAGACCCGGGATGAGCCATAGGTAGTCCCCGGGGATGAACCCGGCGACGTCGACGTACGGGGCAGGGACGCAGGCCCAGGTGGTTGGCCCGCAGAAGGGGCCGCTCCTCGCGGGCGTCGTGATCCCAGCCACCGCGAACGTCGCCGCGACGAGGACGGTCAGGACGGCTGCCCAGAACCCGACTCGGTGGTGCATGGCAAGGCCTAGACCCGAGGCCTCCGCTTCGGACGCGCGTGAACCCGGCACCGCACCTGGAGACCTGCACGTCAAAGCACCCCGCGGCCTGTGGGCAGCCTGTCAGTTGGCCTGGCGATGGACGAGTGCCACTCAGCCCGATCCGGGGACGAGCTGGGAGGCGCCGGCGCGTCCGATCCGCTCGGTTGCCGATCCGTGGTTCGGGTGGCCGCCCGCCTTGCCTGCCCCGTTCCACCCGGTGGCGCAGGCGTTACCGGTGGCGCGGGCGAGACAGGGGCGCATCGGACGCGGTCACCGTGGCGGGTTGGCATCGAGCGCATGGCGGATGAAGAGCACCGAGAGGGGCCGTGCCGAGGCTGACCACGCGGACGTCGGCAGTCCGCTCCGTTGCACAGCAACGCCTCCGACCAGTGCCGGTCGGAGGCGTCACCGCGTCTCGCCCGAACGCGGGATGGACGCGTCGGGCCTTGCTCCATGTGGAGCGTAGCCTCAGGCGGCCGGAGTCGCAGTGACCTGAAGGTCCCACGCGGTGGTGATCGTAGGAGCAGGGCCGAAAGGCCCTCGATGCATCGCTCAACGTGGACCGCCCCAGTCGAGGCAGGTCCGTCCGATCATCCCATGGATGCGAGCGGCCCGGGCTCGCCCTCGCCTGCCGCGAACCTTGCCTCCCCTGTGTCACGCTCCCCCGACGTGCGGCGCGGCCGCCATCCCCAATACGAGCAGCCCGACGATCGCGAGTACGAACGCGAGCAGCACGATCGTCACGATGACCCACTCGGCACGACCCATCGAGGTCTGCGCTTCGGTCGGTGCCTGCAGCACAACGATCAACAGCGTGGCGAGCGGACCCAGGATGAGTGAGACCACGAACCAGAAGAGGCCGCTGCGCTGCTTGCCCTGGGCGAGCCCGGCGTTGATCAGCGCCAGCGTTCCCCAGCCGACGGCGTATCCGGATTGACCTGGCATCAGGCAAACCTCGTGTGGTACGCGGCCATGCTGGGCGTCCGCCGGACCGCGCGCAAGGTTGTCGCGGGGCTCTCTCGTTCGGCTCGTCCTACCCCCTGGCGCGGGCGTTGCCTGCCGCGCGGGTGGTGCCGGTGACTGAGCTCGGCCACGAGGTCCGCGGGATGTCACGGCCTGCCTCGTGCCCGCCCAGGACAAGTGCTGACCACTTCGACCGCCGGGCCATACTTGGGGCAGGACGATCCGCTTCGAGGGCAATACGGGACCGATGCGCGAACTGACCACGGATCTCTTCGTCAGCCTCGACCTCTGTGCGAAAGGGGAGCATGCCGGGCCGTATTTCGACATGTACGGGCCCGAGCTCGGGCGGTGGATCACCGAGCACCTCGCCGAACCGCAGGTCCTCCTTATGGGCCGGGTGACATACGAGGTGCTCTCGCCGATGGCGCGGTCGTCATCGGAGGCAGGTGCGCAGCCGAGCCGCATGGACGAGCTGCCGAAGATCGTCCTGTCACGGACGCTGCGCGAGCCTCTGATCTGGCCCAACGCGCGCGTCCTGGCGGGCGACCTGGCGACGGTCATCGATGACCTCAAGCAGGCCGATGGCGATCCGCTGCGCACGATCGGCAGCGTCTCGCTGGTCCGCGACCTCATCCGTCTGCGGCTCGCCGACCGGCTGCGGCTGGTCGTCTTCCCGCTCGTGCTCGGTCCGGACGGCCGTGAGCCGATGTTCGCCGAGTATCCGGGGACGGCGTTCGAGCTCAGTTCCAGCTCCGTGCTCGATGGGCGACTCGTCCTGCTCGAATACCGGCCGTCAGCACGCTGAACAGGTTTCGGCGACAGATGCCCGCAGGCGGCAGGCCCGATCGCGTCAGCCAGCAAATGAGGCCGGTGCCCGCTATCTGCGAGCCAGGCCCTCACTTCGACGGGCGCTCCGTCGGGGACACGGCTTCTAGGACGGCCCACGCGTCGCCCTCGGGCTCGACCAGGGCGACCGATCCATGACCGGATGTTGGCCCCGGGCGACGGGGCACGCCCGACGGCTGGAGCTCGCCGCCGTCGGCCCATTCGTCTGGCCCGGCGAGGGGTGGCAACGCGAGGCGTGGCGTCGTTCCGCGGAGCGGACCGAGGACGCGCCGAAGGCCTGCCAGGATGCGAGCCTTTAGACCTTGAGCCGCCGGCACCATCAACAGAGCATACGTCTGGGCGCACGCTCGCCTGCTCTGACCCGTCCCACCCGGTGGCGCAGGCGTTGCCTGTGGTGCGGGCGAGGCAAGGGAGCCCTGACCCGTCGTTCACCCGCCCCCGACGTGCGGCGCGGCCGCCATACGAAACCCGAGGAACCCGACGATCGCGACCACGAACGCGATGAGCACGATCGCCACGATGGCCCACTCGGCACGGCCCATCGACGTCTGCGCTGCGGTGGGTGCCGGTAGGGCGACGATGAGCAACGTAGCCAGCGGACCCAGCAGCAGCGAGACCACGAACCAGACAAGGCCGCTGCGCTGCTTGCCCTGCGCGAGCCCGGCGTTGATCAGGGCCAGGGTGCCCCAGCCGACCGCATAGCCCGATTGGCCCGGCATGACGCATCCTCGTATGGGACGCAGTCATGCTGAGCGTCGGGCGGACAGCACGCAAGGTCGTCCCCGTCCTCATTATCGTCCTCACCTGCTCGACCCCTTCGTACCGGTGGCGCCTGTGTTGCGGGGCGAGACATCCTGGCGTGATCGTTCGCCTTCAGACGGAAGGCGAACGCCTGGATCGCCCTCGCCGCGGCCGGTTGCGCCGCGAGCATCTCGGCCGGCCGTTCGACGCCCCTGCACGGTCCCGGGTTCACGACCGGGCCGAAGGCGGACGAGCCGACCCGCGCGCCCTGTTCGATCCGGGGGCGCCTGCGAGGGAGCGCGACCGTTGACCAGAGCGCGCGTCGCGCGATAGGGTGGGACGGGAATGATGACCCCGGTTACGCCGACTCCCCCCGTGCGAGACGTTGCCGTGGCGGGCGTCCGGCGACGTCTGCGCGCTGCGACGTTCGGGCTCCTCGTCGGGCTCCTCATCCAGTTCCTGGCCGGCATGCTGGTCAACTTGTTCGTCACAATCCCCACGAGTCATCCCGGTGCGAGTCCGGCGGAGTACTTCGGCGGCTCTGTCCAGAGCGTCATCTGGGCGCTCGGACAGCGCGGTCTGCCCGGCCTCGTCGTGCACACAGGGTGGGGCCTGGTGCTCGTCGTGGGCGGTCTCGCCCTGGCGGTCAGGGCCCGCAAGGCCCGACGCCGCGGGGTGACGGTCGCCGCCGTGCTGGGCTTCCTGTTCATGCTCGGGGCGGGCTTCAATGGCGCGAGCTTCCTCGACTTTCACGAGGACGCCAGCTCCATGATCATGGCCACCCTGTTCGCGCTCGCGGTGCTGTGCTATGCCGCCATGCTGGTCCTGCTCGCCGAGTGAGCGAGTGACTCGCCGTCCGCGACCCTCGCACCTGCGTTCAAGTTCGCCCGCAGTCCGAACCGGCCGGCTACGCTTCGTCTCCAGAGTGGCCGGGCCTGGCATCGCCGGAGACGTCGGCGACACACCGTAGCTGTCCTTCGGCCGGCAAGGCCGAGCGACGAGCCACAGACGCGGAGGATCGCGATCCATGAGCAGCGAGCAGAACCGGGCCCTGCAGACCGCCCTCGCGTACTTCCGGGCATGGACGAGCCACGACTTCGAGCAGGCCATGCGCTACGTCGCCGACGACATCGTCTGCCAGGCGCCGGCGGGGCAGCTGGCCGGAGCCGAGGCGTTCCGCGGCTTCATGGGGCCGTTCGCCGAGATCGTGACCAGTTCCCGGCTCATCGCGGCATTCGGGGACGACGACACCGCGCTGCTCATGTACGACGCCGACACGGCGCCCGTGAACGATGCGCCAGGGGCGGAATGCCACACCGTGCGGAACGGCAAGATCACGCACATGCGGATCATCTTCGACCGCCAGCCGTTCACCGAGGCCCGCCGGGCAGCGGCCGAGCGCGCGGCGGCGCCGGATCGGCGCGGGAATGACTGAGGCGGACCTGGGCCGCGCGCGGCGCGTGGAGGCACAACGGCACTTCGACATCCTGGCGCTCGACTTCCTCGACCGGCCGGGCGTCAGCCGCGGGCCGATGTTCGGGAGCAGCGGCCTGCGGGCCGGTGACCGGTTCTTCGCCTTCGTCGGGCGCGAGGGCCGGCTCGTCGTGAAGCTCCCGGCCGCGCAGGCGGCCGCCCTCGTTTCGACCGGTGAGGCAGCACCCGTGCGCGCCGGTCGCAATGTCACCCGGGAGTGGGTCTCCGTTGCGTTCTCGGACGACGAGCAGGACGCCGAGCGATGGCGGCGCTTGATGACAGATGCCCATGTGCACCTGACTACCGGAACGGGCCGCTCTGCGCCGGAGTGACCGGCACCGCTGCAGGACGCCCGGCCCAGGACGCGACGACCACGGGTGACCCTCCAGCTCTGGGGCCGCGTGTCCGCAGGGCCAGACGGAAACGGGATCTCCCGCAGTCATCGATCGACCTTCCGCGAGACGACGCCACCGGAGGCCGCCAGCCGCCGCGCGCGCGATCCGTGCTGCCCGGGTGGCGCAGGCGTGGCCGGAGGGAGGTGCGGGTGCGCGTGACGAGGACCGCCTGGGCACCACCGCCTCATGTGGGCTCGCCGGCGCTGGTGCGCCGCCCGGACCATCGTTCGCTCCGCGCCAGTCGAAGGAGTGGGTCGCCCCCGGCGCATTGGGCAGTGTTCTCGCCCGGGCGGTCGGCCTACCGTCATCGCATGGACCGCGACACCCTGGCCGATCGGCTCGCCCGTGTGCGCCGTCGTATCGAGAGCGACGTGCCGTACAGCCCCGACTGGGCCGCCGCCATGGAAGAGCTCGAGGAGCTTGAGGCCGCTCTCGTTGCCAAGCACCCGGTTCCTCGCACGGACGACCGGGTGGCTCCGCCGCGGGCAGAGGCACCCGCGACCTGAGCGGGCAACCACCAGGGGCCGGCCGGCATTACGAGCCCACGCCCCATGGGGTCGCGTACTCGCACACCCAGTCCGGGCGCTCGTGGAGTGGGCGGACCGGGGCTCGGGGTCAGGAGCCCGGTCCGCACCCGCCCAGTGGGGTCTGTCGTTCCAGGTGAACGAGGAGGCTGGGAGGCCACCCGACGGTAGCACGACCGCGCTCGAAGGCCGACGCAACGCCCCGGCTACACTCCCCCCAGCATGGACGACCCGGACCGTGTCGCCGCGTGGGAGATGGTGTACGCCGTCCTCCCGCGGGGCTGGGCGGTCCTGAGCCCGCAGTGGCGTGAGGTTGACCACCTCTGGGTGGTCTACGCACGACCCGTGATTGGCCACGGCTGGAGTGCGTGGCACGAGGCCTTCGGCCAGACCGAAGCGGTCGCCATGCGGGCGCTCGCCCAGCAGTTCCGCAACCGGCGAGCGTGAGGCCGTGACGATCAACCCACCCGGTGGTGGCCGGAGCCCCGCGACGGCCGTGCCGCCCCGGGGCGCCAGTGAGCCCCGTGAGACGGAGCGACGCCCCGACCCGTTCGGCATGCCCTGGACGGCGTGGGCCATCGCACTCGGCATGCTCGTTCTTCTGGTGGCGGTGGCGAACGGGTACGGCTTTCACCGCGACGAGCTGTACTTCATCCTGGCCGGTCGCCATCCGGCCTTCGGATACGTCGACCAGCCCCCGTTCACGCCACTCCTGACGGCGGCGGCCGTCGCGCTGTTCGGCCTCTCGCCGCTGGCGGTGCGCCTGGCGCCGGCCGTGGCCGCCGCGGGCGTCGTGCTGCTGGCCGCCGACCTGGCCCGTCGATTCGGCGCCGCGCGATCCGGGCAGGCCCTGGCGGCGCTCGTCCTCGCCCTGTCGGGCTGGCTCGGGGCGGGCCACCTCGACGTCACCGTCACGTTCGACGTGTGCTTCTGGACGCTTGCGCTCTGGCTCCTCGTGCCCCTGCTCGACGCCTCGGCGGAGGATCCAGATCGGCGCTGGCGGTGGCTGGGTCTCGGGCTCGTGGCGGGGGTGGCCCTCGAGAACAAGACGCTGGCGCTGACCCTGCCTGCGACCGTGGGGGCGAGCCTGCTGCTCCTGCGGCGCTGGGACGTGCTGCGCCAGCTCTGGCCCTGGGTCGCCGCCATCCTCGCCCTGGCGATCTGGCTGCCCAACCTGGCCTGGCAGGTGACGCACGGCTTCCCCCAGGTGACGATGGCCCAGGCCATCGCCGCTGACCAGGGACCGGGACTCGGGGGCCGGGTCAAGGCGATCGTGGAGCTGCTCGCCCTGGCCGGCCCGCTGCTCTTTCCGGTGTCGATCGCGGGCATCGTGTGGCTGCTGCGTTCGCCCAGAGGCCGCCCCTGGCGCCCCCTCGGAGTGGCCGTGCTGCTGCAGGTCGCGCTGATGCTCATTGCCGATGGCAAGAGCTACTACTCGGCGGGCTTCCTGCCGCTCGCGGCCGCGGCGGGGTCCCTGCCACTCGAGCGCTGGCTGCAGGGGGGCCGGACCCGCCTCCGACGCCTGGGCTTCGGATGCGTCGCGGCGCTCTCGGGCACGGCCGTGGCGCTGCTCATGCTGCCGCTCGTGCCCGTTACCTCGCTGCACGAGACGCCCATTCCGGCCATCTATGCGGAATCGGTCGCGCAGGTCGGCTGGCCGCAGCTGGCGAGGCAGGTCGAGGCGGTCGTGGCCGTCCTGCCCGTCGCGCAGCGCCAGGCGGCCGTGATCGTCACCGCCGACTACGGGCAGTATTCCGCGCTCACGCTGCTCGGCGCGCATCTGCCGCCGGTGTACAGCGGCCACAACTCCACCTGGGACTGGGGACGGCCGCCTGACGGTGCGGCGCCCGTGATCCTGGTGGCCTTCGATCCCCACGCTGCCACAGCCTGGTTCGCGGGCTGCCAGGTGGCGGCCACCATCGACAACGGCGACGACCTGCCAACCCAGGAACAGGGGGCGCCCATCCTCATCTGCGAGCGACCGCGCCTCGCCTGGCCGGCCCTGTGGCCGTCGCTGCGGCACGTGAACTGACGGGTGCGGATCGCTGGTGGGCGTTGGCACACGACAGGGTGTGCAAGGCGGCCGCCGGCTCGTGCCTCCCGTGATCGTCCTCGGGGAGGCCCGTCTCGATCGTCGGCGGCGGTTGCCACCGTGGGGCGTGGTGCGTCCAACGTGAGGGTCTGGCCCCTGTCACGGGAGCGGGTCGGCGAGCTACTCGGCTGGCCCTCCCGAGCGTGTCGTGATCGGCCGACCCACCGACCGGGGAAGTACCGTGGGTCTTTCAATCCACGCCGAGGACGTCGGTGACAACCTCCACGCAATGGCTGTTCGAGTACGGCAGCGGACGGCCCGTTGCCTTCACGACGAGCGACGGGGCGAACTGGTTCACCTTCGATCACAGACCGTGGGCCGTGCGTCAGGGCGACTGGCTGTGGCCGGTGGACGGCGGACCGCCGATCGGTCGGTTCGTCGGCAAGTGGGTATACGCGGGGTCGGCAGCGCCGCTCTTCTACCAGGGCTCGGCGACGCATGCGTGATGGGCGGGTGACCGGAGAGCCTGGCACCAAGGCGGCGGCGCCGCCGCTTCAACAACCGCCCATGGCGGACGGCAGCGTCACCGGCTCCGCGGCCGCGGAGCCCGCCTGCTGCGGCGTGGCGTAGCCATCCTCCACCATGGCCTCGAGCACGATGCTCCGCCGAGCCCGGGCGAGATCCGGATGCAGCAGCGGGTCGTAGACCGAGGGGGCCTGGGGCATCCCGGCGAGTACGGCCACCTCGCCGAGGTCGAGCGCGTCGAGGGGGCGGTGGAAGTCCGCGCACGCCGCGTTCACCATGCCGTAGCGGCCGTACCCCGTGGGGACCACGCTCAGGTAGTCGGCGAGGATCTCTTGCTTGGTGAAGCGCAGCTCCACCTTGAAGGCCAGGGCCAGGTCGGCGAGTTTCGCGAGGCCCCCGTCGGAACCCCCGAGGTAGACGTCCTTGACGAGCTGCTGGGTGATCGTCGATCCGCCCTGGCAGGCGCACCGATGCGTCCCGTCGTAGAGGAAGGCGCGTCCGAGGCCGATGACGTCGATGCCGTGGTGCTGGTAGAACCGTTCGTCCCCCCCCGCCACGATCGCCTCGGCCAGCAGGGGCGGGACATCGCCCGGGCGGAGCACGGTCGCGTGCTCCCGTGCGGCGAGGGTGGCGACTTGGGCCTGCAGGTCGACGCCCGAGGGCGTCACGACCCACAGGACCACTACGCCGGCGACGATCACGCCCGCGGCCAGGGCCGCCGCTAGTGCCACCCGCCTCCGCCACCGGCGGCGGTGCCGCGGCGCAGCCTCCGGCGGGCCCGCGTCATCGACGGCGGGCCCGCCCGCCCGCTCGGGGCCGCTCATGGCCCCGGGATCGCGCCCGGCGGCAGCTGGTCGACCCGTCGGGGATGGACAGGTGGCCGGGAGCGGTGCCCGGGTGATCCGTCACCCCGTACTGCCAGAGGATCCGCCCTGAGCGCGGATCGAGGAGGAGTACCCGGTCGCGGAAGTCGTCGTTGAGAACGACCGTGCCATCCGCGCGCGGCACGGCCAGGCTGGGGTGGTCGAGGCGGCCGGCGCCGGACCGGGGGCCGTAGCGCCAGAGGAGCGTGCCCTGCGGGCTCACCGCCACCACGGCGCCCGGGTTCGAGTAGTCGCACACCACCACGTTGCCCTGCGGGTCGAGCTGCGCGTCCGACGGGTAGGCGACCGGGACGCGGACGGAGAAGACGACGCGGCTGGCCGCGTCGAGCCGCACCACCCGCGGGCCGTGGATCTCGGTGATGAGGAGCCCGCCATCGGGCAGGGGCGTGTCGCCGTTCGGCGCGCCGTAGGTCTCGGGCGGATGGTCGACGCACACGCCGGTGCGGCCCCACTGGCGCACGATGTGCTTGTCCGGCGCGATCTCGATGACGCGGCAGTTGCCGATGTCGGCGACGAGCACGTCACCGTTGGCCAGCGGGTACGCGTCGTCGGGCGTGTTGAGATACCCCGACGCCGATCCCGCGACCCCGTAGTGGCCGTACTCCCAGATCACGCGGCGGGTCGCGACGTCGATGCGCAGGACGACCTCGAGGTCCTCGTCGTTGGCGGTGATGGTGCGCCCGTCGGGCGCGAGGAAGGCATCGTCGGCGCTGAAGGACTGGCCCCTGGGCAGGCTGCCGGCGATCGGGAAGCGCCACACGATGTGCCCCCCGTTGTCCACCGCGATGAGTCGGTCGTTGCCTCGGTCGGCGATGAGCAGGCCGCCCGGGAAGGGACCTGCCGGCGTGGAGGTGGGGGCGAGCGCGGGGCTCGGCACTGGTAGGGAAGGCGGAAGCAGGGCCGAACCCTGGGCTGTCGCCGCCGACGCCGAAACCGCGACCGGGTGAGCGGGCGAGCCGCTCGGGGCCGACGGTGGGATCGTGCCGCCACAGCCAGCGAGCAGGACACTGGCCGCCACGAGCGTGAGCGCGCGGCGCACGTGACTCTCCTTCCCAGGCTGGAACAGTCTACGACGTACTCGGTGACGCCCAGTCGCGCCGGTGGTCCTGGGCCGGGCGTCATCGACTGAGGGCTGGATCGCGAAGGATGTCGTCGCCCGCCCACACAGCGCCAACCGGGATGGCTCTGCTACGTTGGCTACCGTGGACGAGCAGCGGATCGCAGACCTCATCCGGGTGTGCCAGCGCGAGGCTGCAGCCGCCATCGCCGAGGGCAACCCGCCGTTCGGCTGCGTGATCACCGATGCACAGCTGCGCGTTGTGGCCCATGCTCACAACACGGGACTCTCCGACCGCGACCCGACGGCGCACGCGGAGATGAACGCGCTGCGGCAGCTGGCGAAGCGGCTCGGCACGGGCCGCCTCGAGGGCCACGTGTCGTTCGCCAATGCCTCGAGTTGCTCGATGTGCACGTCCGCCCTCATCAAGGCCGGCATCACGCGCTTCTACTATGGCGCACCGCCGGAGCCGATCATGGATCCCTGGCTCCCCATGGAGGAGGTGGCTGCGCGGAGCCGCCACACGATCGAGCTGCACGGCCCGATCCTGGGCGACGAGTGCGCCGCGCAGATCGCGGGCGGGCGCGATCGACTGCGCGGAGCGGGCTCGTAGTGATTGAGGGCCCCAGCGCGAGCCGGCGGGGCCGGCTGGATGCGCCAGCTTGAGCGCATACCACAACGTGCGGCCGAACCAGATGGCGAAGACGTCCTCCGGGCGATAGCGCAGCTCGACGCTCCGCCGACGAGGGTCGCCACGACCTCCCACTCGTTGCCGTCGGAGCTGACCGTGGCGGTGTCCGGCTCACCGCCAACAGGGCGACGACAGGGCCGACCACATGAGGCGCCCCGTAGCGGCTCTGGGTCGGCCTCCCGCGTTTGAGTGGATCGCTAGCGCGGGTGAGCTCTTGTCAAGTTGCGTGGAAACTCCCTTCCGGATTGACGTGATCAGGCCGCTTGCTCCTCCTCCCGTGGTCGCCTGACAAGGACGCCGTCGACGAACCGCTCGCCGGCGAGCATGAGGGTCATGACCGTCGCCCCGCCGTTCAAGGTCCGCCAGTGACGGGCCAGGCGCTCGACGATCTTGAAGACGAGATAGAGCGCGTTCTCGCGGACCCGGGCGCGCTTGGCCACGTTCGTCCTGAGCCTCACCCCGGCGAAGACCGACTCGATGGCATTGCTGGTGCGCAGGTGGAGCCAGTGTTCGGCCGGGAAGTCGTAGAAGGTCGTGAAGTCATCCCAGTCGCGGTAGAGCGTCTCGGCCGCCCCTCCTGGCCGGCCGCGTGCAGCCACAGGGCGAGCTCGTCACGGCGGGCCTCGCAGGCCGCCCGGGTCGGTGCCGACCAGACCTCCCGGAACCGTCGGCGCGTCTCCGGCCAGAGCCGCTTCGGGAGCTTGTCGATCAGGTTGAGGCCGCGATGGTTCCAGCAGCGCTGATGGCGGGTCTCCGGGAAGACCTCGGCGAGGGCGGCCCACAGGCCCAGGGCGCCGTCGCCGATCGCGAGCAGCGCTGCCTCCAGGCCGCGCTCCCGCAGGTCGCGCAGGACGCCGGCCCAGGACTCCGTGCTCTCGCGGTAACCCAAGCCCATCGCGAGCAGCTCCTTGGCGCCGTCCTCGCGCGCCCCGATGACGACGAGAAGGCAGGACTTCTCCGCTTCGAGCCCGGCGCCGAGGTAGATCCCGTCGGCGTAGAGGTAGGCGTAGCGGGCGGTGATCGGGCGGCTCCGCCAGGCCCCGTAGTCGGCCTGCCAGGCCGCCTTGAGGCGGATGATCGTCGAGGCGCTCAAGGGCGCCTTCTCGCCGAGGAGCTGGCGGAAGGCCGGCTCGAAGTCGCCGCTGGAGAGGCCCTCGAGGTAGAGCCGGGCGAACAGGCGCTGGGTCTCGAGGCTCAGGTAGCGGCGCTTGGGCAGGAGCGCCGAGCTGAAGGGCTCGGCCCCCGCCGGCAGGTCCGAGACCCGTGGCGGGCGGACCTCGACCGACCAGGTCCCGATGCCGATCTCGCGCGATCGGCCGTGGCCGTTCCGGTAGCCGGTGTCGGCCCCGCCGGGCGCATAGCGGCCGCGGCCCAGGAAGACGTCGACCTCGAGCTCGAGGGCCCGTTCGAGCATCCGCCGGGCGCCCTCGCGGGCGACCGCCTCGAGGGTGTCGGGGATGACCGCGCCGGACGTGGGCGTGGGCTGCGGAGCGTGGTACCGTGCCATCGCGGCGTACCTCCAGTCCGTGAGTTGATGGCTCATCGGAAGGGTACGCCGTGCTCTCATCCGGTCAGCTGGCCGGTCTGGAGCGCGGCGACGTTTCCACACACGATGACGTTAGCTCGCGCGGGTCGTTGAGCTCGTCGAGGCTGCCGATCCCGACGTGGTGGCTTCCAGCAGGCAGTCTCCGCGGGCGTTTGCCCGCTCAGACACGACCGCATGCCCCCACGCTGCCCGCAGATAGAAGAACGGCCGGATGACGGGAGGCACCGGCCGTTCTTCGCTGACAGGTCGGCGAGCTTCCAACGGGGTCCGCCGCGGCGGCTCGCCTGACGCCCTTGAGGATAGGCGACCCGCGCAAGGGCGAGGACCGGATCGGAGAGTATCGGGGACGTCGGGGGACGGGCGCAGGTCACGGGGCCTGCGCCCGTCCGAGAGGACGTGCTCCCGAAGCCTATGCCACGTGGACGTGCGTGCTGACGGTCCAGAAGGTGTTGCGGTGCGCCGCGCCGGGTGCGCTCACCACGTGCCCCAGCCAGACGCCATACCAGTTGCCGAAGATGGTGTTGCCCGAGATCGTCACCGTGATCGGCGTGGCGGCCGACCAGACGAGGATGCCGGTGGTAGCCATGTCGGCCTTCGGGGCCACATCGGGATCGCCCGTCACGTTGTTCGTGCCGATGACGTTGCCGCTGATGGTGTTGCCGCCGACGAAGGCGCCCGGCGCATGGCCGTGCAGGGAGACGCCCGCCTGCCCGTTGCCGCTGATGAAGTTGTCCTTGACCACGTTGTTGTATGAGGCGGTGCCCGGAGCGGGAGCGAACATGCCGATCCCGGCGCCCTGGCCCAGCAGGCCGTTGTCGAGCACGACGTTGTTGCGCACGACGTTGGCGTACACGCCACCGAAGGTCGGCATGAGCTGGTGGGTGGTTGGGTCGAGGGCCAGGTTATGGCCAGGCAGCGTGATGCCGCAGTCGTAGGCGTTGTCCGTCACGACGTTGCCGGCGATCAGGTTGTTGTGCGTCGGCCCGAACTCGTCGGTCAGCAGGATGCCGCCCGCGTTCCCGGTCACGGTGTTGAGCAGCACCTCGGAGTTGGCGACGCTCCAGAGGTGGATGCCTTCGCCGCAGTCACCGGGGATCTGGCCGGACGGCTTGCACTCGGCGTAGGTGGTGGTCGCCGCGTTGGCGGGGAGGCCGCCCAGGTCGTTGTTCTTCACCACGTTGTGCTTGATCACGACGTGCGTGATGGGCGCGCCCGTGTAGAGCTGCTGGCCCTGGATCATGGGCCCCTTCACGGGGTTCGGCTGCTGGGCCAGGATGCCCTCGCCGGTGGCGTTCTCGACCGTGAAGCCGCTCACGGTGACGTTGGACGCGGCGATCTTGATGCCGTTGTCCAGGCCGGTGGCGTCGATGGTCACGGCGCCGCTGGCGGCCAGGGTGAGAGCCTTGCTGATCCTCACATCCTCGGCATACGTGCCCGCGCAGACGATCACCGTGCCGCCCGCGGAGGCGGCACTCACGGCCGCGTTGATGGTCGCGTACATCGCCGTGTCACACGACGTGCCCGCGCCAGCCATGGTGCCTGCGGGCGACACGTAGAGCGCCACGCCGCCCGCCGGGACTGACGCCACGTGCCAGGTGCCGCCGAAGGCGGCGATCCCCGCGCCGTTCGCCTGACCCGCCGCGCTGTCATGCGCGAAGTAGTAGAGGGGGTGGCCGTCGTAGGCGACCTGGATCGCCTGGGTGTCGGGCCGGGTGAAGGTGGTGAACGTGCCGCCCACGCCGGCCGCGGTCACGCTGTCGCCGGCGCCCACGCTGAGGGGTGGCCAGTTCGTCAGGCAGCCGCCCGTGCACGTGGCGCCGCTGGCGGTGTCAGTTGAGAGCCAGTACAGGGTGTGCCCGCTGGGCCCGGTGAGGTAGGTGCCCAGGGTGGCGCTCGTGGCGGTGCCGAGCGTGACGCTCGTGGCCGCCTCGAGCGGGGCAGCCATCAGCAGCCACGCGGCCGCCAAGGCGAGGAAGAGTGCGCCGACCATCGTCCGGGTGCGCAGACGCGAAGATGCCGCAGCTGTCATGACCGACCCCCAATCGGGCGCACACGCGCCCAGCGGACGGGGCCGGGCTCACCAGTGGCTCGACGTGGTCTAGGGTGGCCGTCGCGGGGACGCACGCGTCATGGCCTTCCCGTCATGTGGGACGAGTTATGCGCGCGACCGCTCCACGCGTCAAGAGGGATCAGCGCCGCGGCGGTCGTCGCTCCCGCCCCGCGCACCCGCTTCGAGTACGGCCGGCCTGCGAACGATCTCGAGCAAAGGGTGCACATCTCCGAGGACTGCGCGCAGGCGACGGACGATCCACGAGATCGTGGCGGCGTTCAACGAACGGACGCTGGCTTGCGTGCGCCGCATTATGTGACATCGCCATCAAGTCGAGCCCAACCGCGCCGGATGCGTGGAGCTACGACCACCGTGGGACCGGAGCTGCTCGTTCGGAGGGGATGGGTCGGGTCTTCCGGCAGACGCTCGGGCAGCTCTGCTCCGGTACGCTGCCGGCAAGGCACCCGGCCCGGACCTCCCTCCGCCTCCCGGGCGCCATTGGGCAAGCGATGCGCCCCGGTCGACCCTGGCCGGGGCGCATGGCTGTTCGCCAGCGGATCCGCGTCCGCGCAATACTCCGGGGTGCGGCGTCCCATGGCACGCCGCCTCGCTCGATCGAGCCTGCTGGATGGGTCCCACCACGGACACTGATCCCGACCGCGTCGCTGCCTGGGAGGACCTGTACGCCGCGCTGCCCCATGGCTGGGCGGTGATGCGGCCCGTGTGGCGCGCGCAGGATCGCGTGTGGGCCATCTACGCGCAGCACCTGTCCGGGCCGCAGCACACTGTCGGTCCGTGGCGCGAGGCGTTCGGCCAGACGGAGGCGATCGCCCTGCGGGCGCTGGCCCAGCAGTTCCGCGCCTTGCGCAAGTGAGAGGCGGGGCAACCGGCAGGGTCGCCAACCGTCGCGCTCCCAGGTCGATCCCGCCAGGCGATGCCGGCTGCATGCTCCGCCTCAGGCACGCGGTTTGGCTTCGAGCACCTGCTTCAGTCGCTCCAGCGCCTGGACCCCTTCGCTCATGGTGCTCCGCACCATGCCGCCCATGAGGAGTCGGCGCAGCCCGCGCAGCTCGGCTTCGAGGGAGAACGTCAGACGGGTGCCACCCTCCGTGGCCGCGAAGTCGAACCGCCCGTGCGGCCGCACGGGGCCCGCGATCGTCTGGAACTCCAGGCGCCGGCCGGGCTCATAGGCGGTGATCTCGTAGTCGGCGGCGATGCGCCGCCCCATCGGTCCGCGCACGCCCTGTGCGTAGCGCGCGCCCATGCCCTGTCCCGCGACATGCCGGATGTCGACGATGCCCGTGCGCCACTCGGGGCCGCGCTCGCCATCGGCCACGAAGGCGAAGACCTCGTCCACCGGACGGGCGACGGTGACGCTGGGCTGTGCCTGCGGCATCTCCTGCCCCTCCGGGTCCGCCGCGTGCCGGACGACCCTCGCACCCAAGGGACGGTGCGGCCCGTGGGGCAGCAGCATACGCACTGATCCATGCCGAGCCCCGGTGAGCCTGACGGACGCGTGGCAGGGGCAGGGTGCCGTGCCCGACCGCCAGGACCGTCGGGAAGATCGCTGCGCCCGCGCGGGTTATCGGGTCGGCGTCAGCGGTTCACGCCCCCGCTCGCCGGCGCGCCTTCCAGGCGCACGATCCGCCCGTCCGCCGTGCTGAGCGTCAGGCGCCGCTCGCGCGTGCTGCCGTCCCCGTGTCGCACGTGCACCTCGACCGTGAACCGTTCGGGCCCGACCGCCCGGACGGCGCCGATCAGCCAGATGGAGGGCGATGACGACCCAGCCGAGTGGGAGCACGACGGAGAGCTCCTCCCAGCCGGTGGCGCACGCGTCATCGTCCATGCGCGGCCCACCTACAGGTGGCGGCAGGAAAGTCGGCGCGGACCATGGGGCCGGTCCTCCCGCACGGCCCGCGCCGGGGAACGCTCAGCGCCCCCCGCACTGGCGACGCCGAGTATCGCGCAGATCGGCGTCGGGTGTGGCCAAGGGGCCTACGCAGCGGGCGCGTCCAGCCCGGCATCATCGGCGCAGACCGCCGGAGGGGTCCGAGCGGTCCGCGCCGGGCAAGCGCGACATTCAGCATGCCGCTGGGACCAGTATCGCGCGCATCGGCATGGGCGCCTGTCAGGCCGCGGCCGCCTAGACTTGCGGACAGGCCGGTCGGTCGCTCGTGACGCTCGACGCGCGGTCGGCGGCGAGATTCGCTTCGATCTGTTCGAGCTCGTCGATCGCGGCGGCCCAGTCGGGGCAGCAGGAACGTCGCTCTCGATGCGTCGACGCTGGGCGTGTGGGGAGCCGGGCGATAGACTCCGCTCCCATGCGTCGAGCCCGCGTCGACACGACCAGCCGGAGGACGAATGATCGGCCAGACCCGGCCGGCGCCCGACAGCCTCGCGGAGGCCTATTCTGCCGACTGGCTGGCCGCCCATCTGGCCGAGGAGCGTCAGCGGGTCGCTCTCCTGGGTGACATTCGCGAGGTCGTGTTCGGCGCCCAGGATGGGCTCGTCTCGATCCTGACCGTGGTGGCCACGGTGGCCGGCGCCACGTTCGCCACGTTCCCGATCCTCGTGGCCGGCGTCGCCGCCGGGTTGGCCGGGACCTTCTCCATGGCCGCCGGCGAGTACATCAGCAGCAAGAGCCAGCGGGAGCTCTTCGAGGCTCAGATCGCGGGGGAGGTGCGCGAGGTCGCCGAACGACCCGGCGAGGCGGAGGCCGAGGTGGCCTTCCTCCTCGCGGCCGACGGGCTGCCGGCCGAGGATGCCCGGCTGATCGCCAGCGTGCTCGCCCGGCACCCGCGCGTGCTGACCCGGACGATGGTGGAGAAGGAGCTTGGGCTGGCCGTCGAGGACACGTCCGGCTCGCCGCTCCAGGGGGCGGTGCTCATGGGGGCCGCCTTCGCGGCCGGGGCCGTCCTGCCCCTCCTCCCGTTCCTTCTCCTCCCGGTCCGTACGGCGCTCGTGGTGGCGGTCGTCCTGGCCGGGGTCGCCCTGTTCGGGGTGGGCGTGGCGAAGAGCCGCTGGACCGAGCGGGCGTGGGCGCGCTCTGGTCTCGAGGTGCTGGCCCTGGGAGCCTGCGCCGGCATCGCCGGCTACCTCTTCGGGACGGCACTGCCCGGCCTGCTGGGCCTGGCAGGAGTGGGTGCGTAGCGCGCCGGCCGCACGTGATAGCCGAGGACGTCGTGCCCAGATGCGCTGGCGATGAGGGCCATCTACGCGCAGCATCTGTCCGGGCCATAGCACACGGTCGGTCCCTGGCGCGAGGCGTTCGGCCAGACCGAGGCGATCGCCCTGCGAGCCCTGGCGCAGCAGTTGCGCGTCCCGCGGAAGTGAGCAGAGTGGCGCAGGCGTCGCCTGTGGTGCGGGCGAGGGAGGTTGAGGCGGTGCCGGCTGGTCCCGGAGGCAGGTCCGGCCGCCTGAGCCCGGATAAGCGCAGGCGCCCGGTCGTCCGAACCGAGCGCCTGCATCGTCGAGCCGCGAGGTGCGGCCCGGTTACGGGGTGATGGTCGCGGCGTAGATGTTCTGGTCGAGCCCGCCGGTCAGATCGAAGCACGTGCTGGTGGGCACCTGGCTCGCCGACTCGCACGACCCACCGGCCAACGGATCGCCGGCGACGTCGGCGGCGTCGCTGTCCTCGCTCGTGTCGGACGCAGCGACCGTGTCGCGCTGGTCGGTCCACACCGCGCCGATGGTGTCTCCCTGCGCCGCGACGGTGATGTAGTCGCCGAAGAACGGGACCCGCCGTCCGCCGAACTGCTCGTAGTTGGGGTTCGTCGGGACGTCCGTCACCGGGATGCTGGACGACCAGGTCTTGCCGCCGTCGGTCGACTCCGCGTACCGCACGTTGAGGCACGCCGTGGTGACCCCGCTGGCGTCGTTGCAGGGCGGCCGGGTGGGCGCGTAGTTCGGGTCGCCCTGCGAGTCGTACCAGATCGCGCTGACGCGACCGGCCGACGCGGTGAGGAACGGGTAGAACTGGTGCCCCCCGGTGGTGCTCGGCGCGAGCAGCGTCGGACTGCTCCACGTCCTGCCGCCGTCGGCGGAATACATCGTCTCGATCTGGCCCTGCCCGTCGGACTGGGCCGCCTGGAAGGCGGCGACGAGCGTCCCATTGACGTTGTCGGCGGCGAGGTACGGCCCCGCCAGGTCGAAGCGGGGGAAGGTGAAGCCCGACGGGCAGTTGAACGGCGCGTCGCCGCATTCCCGCGCCCCGTTGCCGGAGAACGGCTCACCGACGAACGGCGTGTAGGTGGTGACGGTGCGGGGCTGCGTGAAGCTCCGGCCGAAGTTGGAGGACGACACGAGGGCGAAGCCGTTGGCCGCCTTCGGGCCCTGCCCGAACGACCCGCCGGTGAATGCCTCCCACGCCACGTAGACGTGTCCGTCCAACCCGATCGCGATGGAGGGGCCCTGGTTGCCGCAGATCCCCGAGGAGAGCTTCATCGGGGCGCTGAACGTGGCGCCGTGGTCGGTCGAGCGGCTGAAGTCGATCTGGTTGCAGCCCGAGCCGTGGAACTCGGACCAGGAGGCGTACACGTACCCCGTGGACGGGTCGACCATCAGGTTGGTCTTGTCGTTGAACGACCCCAGCCCGAACGTGTTCGTGGCCAGGATCACGGTCCGCACGTAGACGGACCCGTCGGTGCTGGAGTCGTTCGCGCTGGCCGGCGCGTACGTGGCCACCCAGACGTCCCCGGTGTTGTCCTTGAACCTGCCCGAGACGCCGTTCTCGGTGCCCCGGTTGAAGTTGTTGCCCATGTAGAAGAGGTCGCCGTTGTTGTCCCAGGACATCACCGGGTCGCCGGCGGCGATGGCGCCGCCCAGGACCATCTGGTGCAGCGGCGAGCTCGTTCCCTGGGACGAGGTGTCGCCCTTGTAGCCGGGCAGCAGGCTGTCGGTCCAGGTCGCGCCGCCATCAATGCTGCGATAAAAGCCCGCCCAGGCGTCACCCGCCGTGGGCACCGTGCAGTAGTCATTCGACCCGGACGCCCAGACACTGGCGTTGCGCGGATCGATCGCCAGGGTGGGCTCGTTCTGCATGCGCCGGTCGGTGCCGCAGCGCGTCAGGACCGCGTCTGTGTAGGTGCCCCCGGCGAGCTGGTCGGCGCTCACGTAGGACGATCCGGTGTCGACCGTGACGCGCACGTTGGCGCCCGCGGTGGGCGATGCTGCGGCCGCCGCCCCGGGAAGCAGCAGTGCAGCCACCACCGCCATGATGCTCGCCAGGGTCGTGGCCGACCGACGCGTGCCTCGGGCGCCGAATTGACCATCACTGCCGAAGGGCGCAGCGACCCGCACCAGGCGACCGCCGACCCCAAGGCTTGAACGAACGCTCGGCATGACGCTCCTCCGTGCCAGGCGGGCCGTGCTCACCAGTGCTCGGCGCGCTCCAGGCCGGCGACCGTCAGGGGGGCGCGCTTCGAAGCATCCCACCGGTAGTGGCGGGTATACCACCACGCACCGTCGCGGCCGTCAAGGCCGCGACGGCGTCCGGTCATCTTCCTCGGACGATCCGGTGCCCCAGCGCACCGGGGCGCGGGCGCGGCAGCAGGCTTATCCCTGCGTCGCGGCCCACCAATCGGCCGGTAGGCGCTCGTGGTGACGCCGCGCTCAGGCGCGCAGGGCGTCCTCGATCCACGCGCGCGCCGGGACGCCGCGGAGCCCCTGTGGCGTCCAGTACACCTGGCAGCGCGGAGTGTAGTCGCCCGGGTCGCTGAACGCGGGGTCGACGTCGCGACCATCGATGCGGATCGTCGGCGAGCCCGGGAAGCGCCGGGCCGCGGCAACCACTGGGTCGCTCGCGTGCACGTCCCCGACCGGCGTGCCGGGCGCGACGGTCGCGATCACCTCGGCCGGCAGGGCGCGGGCCACGACGTGGTTGGGGCACCCCTCGAACCACAGGAACTCGGCCGTGTGGTGCACGGACATGGGCGCAGTACGGCCCCCTCCGGGATGGGGGCCGTAGCCCGAGCCGCGGTGGTTGGGGGTGCCACCGCGTTCTACGGGGGGGCACCTGCAACGGTTCGCTCCGCGGCCGGCGGTCGAGGCGCGCGGCGCGAGCGAGGCCGAGGCGCGTGTGGAGCTGGCGGCGGCGCTGAGGACGCGGTAGGCGCTCGCTGGCGGTGCCCTGATCAGCAAAGGCGACCCGCGGGCCAGGTCGGGGCGCACTGACACTCACGTGCCGGGCACATGCGGGGGACCTGGCCCACCGTCGACTGCAGCGACCGGCAGGCCGGCCCGCTATTGGCAGAACAGCGTAGGGGCGACTCTCCGTGTGACCCCGGCGACGCCCGGTGACGCGCGTGACGCCGGGCGACACGAGGGACGCCGCGCAGGGAGGTCAGTCACCCCCCACGTCGCCCGCTCGCCCTGTCCCACCTGGTGGCGCAGGCGTTACCTGTTGTGCGGGTGAGGTTTAGGGTAAGGCTGCGACGGTCGGCATGATGGCGGCTTCGCGACCGCGGGGGGTGCCGGATACGAGAGCGGGGCGCGACGCCCAGTTCAGGCGTAGATGGAGCACGACCTGCCTCATCGGTACCCGTGGGACAGGAGGTGCCTAGCGCCGGCGTTCATCGCCGCGGGGCTCGCCACGACGAAGCCGAAGGCGTCGGCCAGTCGGTCGGTAATGTTGAAGGCGAGGCAGACGGCCAGGGCGTCCTCGATCTGCTGCCGGGTGACGCCTGCCGCCAGCACGGCCCGCATGTCGCCCGCCTCGAGGGTATGCTCCCGTGTCAGCGTGCCCAGCATCCGCAAGGTGGCCCGCAGCGGCTCCTCGATCGGCGCCGTCTCCAGATCGGCGAGCGTGGCGGCGACCTTCGCGTCGTCCCCATACCACAGGCCCGACGTCGCTGAATGCGCCTGGACGCAGAACTCGCACGCGTTGACCTTCGAGACGAACGCGGCCATCAGCTCGCGATCGCCGACCGACCACTCGGACGGACCACGCATCGCCTCGTGGGTGAGCTCGCCGGCCGCGTAGAAGTCGGGGCGGTAGAGCGCCACCTTGACGGCATCGACCACGGGCTGGCGCGACGCGAGCCGGATCATCGCCAGCAGCGCCTTCGTGCGGAGACGGTGTCCGTGATCCAGGATCGCCAGACGCATCGCTCAGTTCTCCCCGGTCGCGGCGATAAGCGCGGCGAGCCCTCGCTCGTACTGCCGCGTCGCTTCGCCGATCGCGGCACACGCCACGATCTCGAAGATCTGGTCCTCGTCGAGGCCGGCCGCCCGCACAGCGGCGACGTCCTCATCGGTGATCTGGTATGCGCGGTGGGCAACCTTGTCGATCAGCGTGGCCATCGGTTCGGCGAGATCCGCGTCGTCGAACGCCGCCCGGCGCATGTCACGGGGTGCCCGGCCGTCACGGCCGAGGACGCGTGTGACCAACGCGCCGTGCGCCAGCTTGATGTCAGTCATGCGCATGCAGTTCCCGTGAGGATGGCATGTGTGTGCCTGGTCGCAGGGTCTTCGCGCCGAACGTCATCGCACCGCCGACTGGTCCGCTGATCCATTGGCCGGATGGTTCGGCGTGTGCTCCGGGGCCGGGCAGCGCATTCCGGCGACCTCGATGGCGGCGCAGGTCTGCGCGCCCACGCTGGTTCATGCGCTTCGATCGGTGCATTAGGTGCCTTCTGCGGCAGGGTACAACACACCCGGCGGCGCCGGCGGAGACGTCCGATCGCCCCGACCGTGACCGAGTCCTGCGGGTCGATCGGGGGGCTTGTTCGCAGGTCGGCCCGGCGAGGCGGGCGAGGGCGAGCAGTGACCCGGCGCCTGACCTCGTGGACCCGTGCTCCGTTCGATGCGGTGCTCCGCGCGGAGGGCGTCCGCGTCATCCGAACGCCGATCCGCCCGCTCGGGAACACCTTCGCCGAGCGGTTCGTGCGGACCGTGCGTCAGGAGTGCCTCGACCATCTCCTGATCTACGGGCGTCGGCACCTCGAGCGGGTGCTCGCGGCGTACGTCGCTCACTACGTCGATGAGCGACCACACCGAGGGCTGAACCTGGCCGTGCCCGCCAGTGACCGAACAGCAGGGGTCCCCACGGGAACGACCCGAACAGTGGTCGAACGAAGGGAGGTGCTCGGCGGTCTGGTCCACGAGTATCGCCGGGCGGCGTGATTCGGATTGTTGAACCCATCAGGCTGACGGGACGGGACGCGCTCCACGCCGCGCCGAGGCTGCTCCCCGCCCACAACCGCGCGCCAGAACCGCCCTCGCCCGGAGCTGAGCGTGCCCGGGTTCCCGGCCGCAGGAGCGGACCGCGTCAGCGGGGTGAGGCCGTCGACAGCCCCAGGAACCTCGCCGCCTCGGCCATCCGGTCGTCGTAGGTCAGGATCGTGTCGAGGTCGTCGCCGACGGCCAGAGCGGTCGCCAGGTGGATCGCGTCGAGGGTTCGCAGGACGCGCGGTTCGAGGGTCCCCGCCGCTTCGAGGATCCGATCGTCGATCGCCACGAGGTCGATGCGCCGGAGACCCTCCCGCACGGTCCCGAGCGCGCCCGCGCCCAGGTGCCGCACGGCGCGCAACGATTCGGTGCGCAGCAGGGCCGACGACACGCGTCGGCCCACCCGATCGGCCAGGAACGCCCGCAGGGCCGCCGTCTCCGCTTCCTCCACGGCGAGCTTGACGAACGCCGAGCTGTCGAGGTAGAGCGCGCTCACTCGGCGCGACCCTCCGATACCACCGTCGACGGCGCCGCGGCGCCCACCGGGAGTCTGACCGGCCGAAGCTCTGCCAGATCCCCCTGTGCCCGGCGCAGCAGGCCCTCGCGCTCGAGCCGGGCGAGGCCGCTCGGCTCCGTCTTGACCAGAATGGCGACGGGGCGCCCTCGGTCCGTGATCTCCACGGTCTCTCCGGATGCCACCCGCCGCAGGATCGCGCTGGCCTGTCGCCGCAGCTCGCGGACGCCGTATCGCTCCATGTGCGACATAGTAGCACATTGCTCGTGGCTCGGGGCGGGCGTATCGGCGCGGTCGCTCGGCAGGCGCTCAAAAGAGAAGAGTCGGCGACTGGTCTCGGCGTCGGAACCCAGCGCGGAACGTACACATTTTGTACATCTCACGTCTTGACGAGAACCATCAGCGGGGCTACCGTCTGGGCCATGGAATGCGTCGTGGACACCGCCACCCTCCGCCGCCAGGCCAGCCAGTACGTCAGCCGGGCCTCGGCCGGCGAGACGATCCTGATCCTGCGGCGGGGCCGGCCGGCGGCGATCCTGCGGCCTCCGGTGCCGGGCGAGCGAGCCAGCCGGCTCGCGGTGTCGACGTTCCGCCGCACGCTCCGGGCGGCGCTCCGGACCGCCCGCAGCCGACCGGTCATCCTGACCTGGTGGGGTGGTGAGGCGGCCGTCGTCGCGCCCGTCCCAGCTGAGATCGCCGAGGAGTGGGACGCATGACCCTCCGAGGCGAGATGCGCGCAATCTCGATGAACGAGCTCCGCCAGCGCCTGCGGGTCGCGGTCGAGATCGCCGCGGCTGGGTCGCCGCTCATGGTGCTCGAGCACGGCCATCCCGCCGCGGTGATGCTCCGCTTCGATGAGGTCGAGCGGACGATCCGTCTGGAGCGGGCACTCTCGGCGCTGCATGGCCTCGAGATCTATCCGGAACTCGCCCGCGACACGAGCGAGCTCGCCGCCCTCGTCGCCGGCCGTGTGCGCCCGAACCTCACCGCGGTCCGGCGCCTGGCGGGCGAGCCACGCGAGATCCTGGCGCCGCTCCGCACGGTGGGCGTCCGCGAGATGCAGCGGGTCGTCGCCGACGTGATCGATCGGGTCCAGACGGGCCAGCCCATGACGGTCTCGCTCGACGGCGACCTGCCCGCCGTCCTCATCAGCCCGGCCGAATTCGACCGGCTGCGCGAGCTCACCCGCATCGAGAGCTGGTTCCGGGCAGCTGGCCTCGACCTCGCCTCGGCAGAGGAGGGGGAGGTCGTGGACTTCGTGCGCCGGTTCCGCGAGCGACCCGTGGCAGCAGCGGAGGCGGCCGCCTCCTAGCGGCCCTGTCCCATGCGTCCCCACGTCCCCGGCTTGTCTGCAGGGTATCTCCCGTGTACCGCCGCCTCACTCGCGGCGCTCCTGCTGCTCACCTGGGCCTCTCCGGTGGCGGCCGCGGGCTCGGTCCCGACCAGTGCGCAGCAGGCGCTCGCCCCCGTGACCAAGATGATCGCGACCCTGGTTGCCATCGCGATCGGCTTGGGCATCGCGATCTGCGGTGCGGTGATCGTGTGGGGCGGCATCGAGAAGACGCTCGCGGGCTCCAACGCCGACGCCGAGCACCGCGCCCAGCGACGGATCGCCAACGGCATCACGGGGCTCGTCTGGATGATCCTCGCGGGCGTCATCGTGTCCACGATCACCGCGCTCGCGCTCGCCTACGGCCTCATCGAGAAGCCGTTCTGATCGGGCGTGGAGCGATGGCGAGGTGCGCGCGACCGGCGGGTCAGGCCTTCGAGGCCCTGCGCCGCCTGCCGGCTCCGCCGCGATCGGTGGCGCCGGCGGCTCTGCTGCTGGTCCTGCTCGCGCTGGCCGGCGTCGTCATCGCCCTCCTGGGTCATCCGGCTCCGGCATCGGCGCCGGCGCCCCTGATCGGCGCCCCGTCCGGATCCCCGCCCGTGGGCGCCATTCCCTTCATCGGCGATCCGATCCGCGATCTCACGATCTGGTGGTCCGACCGACTCTCGGACGCCAACCGGGCGGCGCTCGGCGCGCTGCGGGGCGACTTCCTGACGCCCCTCGATCCGATGTCCGACGGGGTGGTCAAGGACCTGTACGCGAAGATCCTCTTGATCACGATCCCGCTGCTCTCGATGGGCGGGGCGATCCTGGGCTATCTCATCATGACCAGCCGTACCAGCGGCGAGTCGGCGTACACCGCTCGCGCGGTGACGCCGCGCTTCGTCGTCGGCGCGACGCTGTCCGTGCTCGGGATCTTTCTGGTCTCGGTGCTCGCCCAGTTCGTCGCGGCCACCGATCTCGCCATGGTCCAGGTGGCGGTCCCGGGCAACGCGGTCGGTGGCCCTGGCGCCTGGCCGGCGGCGGGCGGGGTGTTCGCGGTCCTCCAGAATGGGAGCTTCGATCCGCGGATCGCCCAAGGCCCCGGCAACTGGAACGACGGCGCCTGGCTCTCGGCGGGCCTGGTGGCCGCGGTCCTCGTCACGTTCCTCCAGATGGTCAATGCCGCGCTCTCGGCGCTCGAGCGCCTGCTCGTGCTCATCGGCCCGATCTGTCTCGCGGCCTACGCCCTGCCCGCCACCGGGCGGATCACGAACGGCTGGCTCAAAGTGCTCCTCGCGATCCTCGTGGTGCGCTTCGCCTGGACGATCGTCTTCGTCCTCTTCAGCCTCGAAGCGCTCGGGCATATCTCGGCCCGCAGTCCGCCGACCGTGGGCGACACGAACGCGCTCCTCGGCCTCGCCACCGGCTGCGCGCTCCTCATGCTCCTGCTGCCCTTCGCGCTCGTCCCGCTCGGGCTCACCGGGCCCGGGCCGTTGCGGTCCGAGACATGAACGAGCGAGGGTTGGTCGAGGTCCCCGAGAACGCCGTCCGCGATGAGCCGATCGCCTTCGGCCTCACGCCGGTGCAACTGGGGATCTGCGCGATCGCGGTCCTCGTCGGTGCACTCCTCAATCTCCTGCCTCTCTGGGAGCCCCTCCGGGTCGTGATCGTGCTCGTGGGGGCGGGGCCGATCGCCCTCGCCGCGGCGCTGCCGGTCCGCGGCGAGCCCGCCTATCGCTGGCTCGTCCGCGCGGTCAGCCATCGACGGGGACACCGTCGCTGGCAAGCCACGCGCATGTCGAACGAGGTGGTGCAGCCGCTCAACCGGGCCCTCGCGGCCGTCTCGGTGGCGCCTGCTTGGCAGGCGGGGGAGAATGACGCTGCCGGTTCACAGTCGGCAGATGGTCTTGGGGTGCTCGGCTCCGAGGTCGCCGGCCCGTCTCCACGATCAGCGGAGCGAGCGCCGATGGAGCACGAGGCTCCCCGCCTGCGAGTGCTCGGGCGGGACGAGATCGGGTCGGTCGATGCCGACCCCGCCGCACCACGCCGGGAAGAACTCGAACGTCCTCCCGACATTCCGCATGTCCTCGCCGGCCTTCGTGTCGTCGGCCTCCTCAGCTTTGCGGGCGGCGTCGGCAAGACGACGCTCGCGGTCGAGCTCGCCACGTACGTCGCGGCGCATGCTCGGTACCGCACGATCGAGGGCGACACGCGCGCCCTCCGGGTGCTCCTCCTCGACGCCAGCCGGACGAGCCCGGCCGCTGGGTTACGCCTCGGGCTGGAGGCCGAGGCGGTGTCGCGGACGACCGAACGCCGGGCGTGGACCGAACCGGGCGCCTTCGACGCTGCGCTCGCCGAGACGCGCTGGCGCGTCGATCTCGTCAGCGTGCCGCCGGTTCGGTTTCCGGACCGGGAGGGCGCCGCCTTCTCCGCCACCGACGCGCAGGCGATCCTCGATGCGGCAACCGAAGACGGATACCAGCTCCTCGTGGTCGACCTCGGCGCGGTTCATGAGGCGGGTCATCGGCACCTCATCGACCAGGCGTCGATGCTGCTCGGGATCGTGCGCCCGACGATCGAGTCGCTGCCCGACGTGCCGCGTCTGGCCGAGTACGTCCGCGCGCTCGGCATGGGCCGTAAGCTCGCCCTCGTCGGCGCGATGACCGACGACGAGGGTCCCATCCGCGGCGTGCTCGGCGAGGACCGCCTCCCGATCGCGGGCGTCGTGCCGCGCTCCGAGGCGGTGGCGGCCGCGGGTGAGCGTGGCGAGCCCGCCTGGCCGCTCGATCCTGCCTTTGCTCGGGCGCTGGCGCCGATCGCTGCGGCCGCCTGGCCTCTCGTGGGAACGAGCGACGGCCTTCGCGCGGCTCGGATCGGGCTCGTCGGTGCCGTTCGCCGCGTGCTCCATGTCGGAGGCGTCGCGAGATGAGCGGCGAGATGACCGGGGTCGCTGGCGTGCGACCGCTGTCGGGCCAGACCCTCGGCAAGGTGCGGCGGATGCTCGTCGCGCGCCTCTCGGCGGACGTCCTCAATCCCTTCGATCGCACGCCCGAGCGAGAGCGTCTGCTGCGCGAGACGATCGCGGCGACGCTCGAGGACCCCGAGCTCGATCTCGCGCCTGCGCCGACGCTCATCGCCGCGGTCGAGGCGGCGGTCTGTGGCCTCGGGCCGCTCCAGCCGCTCGTCGAGGATGCCGAGGTCTCGGACATCCTCGTCAACGCGCCGGCCGCGGTCTTCGTTGAGCGCGCTGGCCGCCTGGAGCCCGCCGGCGTCACCCTCGCCTCGGATGCCGAGCTCATCGAGATCGCCGAGCGGATCGCCGCGCTCGCCGGGCGCGAGCTCTCGGTCGCCCATCCGATCGTCGACGCCCGCATGGCCGACGGGTCACGGGTCAACGCGGTCATCCCGCCGGTCGGTGGGCCGTACCTCGCCATCCGCAAGTTCAATCGCCTCCGCCTCGATCTCGTGCCCGGCGGTCCGCACGGTCGTGACTGGGTAACCGACGGCGGCATGGATACCGCGATGGCCGCGTTCCTGACCCGCTTCGTGCGGGCCAAGGCCAACGTCCTCGTGGCGGGCGAGACCGGCGCCGGCAAGACGACGCTGCTGCGTTCGCTCACCGACCTCTTCGATCCGACGGAGCGGGTCGGCGTCGTCGAGGACACGGCCGAACTCGCCCTCGAGAACGCGGACCGCTTCAACTTGGAAACGATCCACCCCCACGACCTCGCGCCTGGCGAGGCCGAGAACCGCCTGCTCGACGTCGGCGATCTCGTCGCGAACGCCCTTCGCATGCGGCCAGACCGGCTCATCGTCGGCGAGATCCGCCTGCCCAAGGAGGCCTTCTACACCCTCCAGGCGCTCCATACGGGGCACGACGGGTCGGCGACGACGATCCACGCCAGCTCTGCCGAGGACGCGCTCTTCCGCCTCGAGCTGCTGGCCCGCCAGTCGATGCGCGACCTCACGGTCGCCGACCTGCGCACCTACATCGCCCGGGTGTTCGATCTCGTCGTCGTGCTGCGGCGGCTGCGGACCGGGCGCCGTGTCGTGCGCCAGATCGCCGCCCTCGACGGGGTCGACCAAGCCGGCGGCTACGCCCTCACCGACGTGTTCCGGGCCGAGGTGACGCCCACTGACGAGGTGCGCTTCGTGCGCGAAGCCAGCTGGCGTCCGGGTCGGCGCCTGACGGCGCGCCTGGAGGCGGAGGGCGAGCGGTGGACCTGAGGGTCCTCGGCGCGCTCTGCGCCGGCATAGCCGTCGTCGCGGCGGGGATGGCGCTGGCGCCGGCGAGTGCCGCGCCCGAGCCGGCGCTCGCGCACGCGGCGTTCGGCTGGTATCGGGGCCGCCTCGCGGAAGCCCGCGCGGTCCTCTCCCGCGCCCGGCTCGATCTCGCGCCCCGGACGTACCTCGGCCTCTCGATCGGAACGCCCGTGGTGCTCGGGCTCGTCGGGTGGCTCCTCTCGCCGCCCATGGCCGCGATCGGCCTGCTCGTTGGCGTGCTCGTGCCGCGGCTGTACGTCCGGGCGCTCACGGCGTCCGAGGCACGAGCGGCCGACGATGAGGTGCCGCGGGTCCTGCGGGCGATCGTCAACCGGGCGCAGGCCGGCGGCACGTATCCCGACCTCTTCGCCGCGGCGGCCGAGGCCGCCCGCCACCGCTGGGTGCGGGCCGACTTCGAGGAGATCCGGGGCCGCTTCTATGCCGGCGAGCCGGCGGTCGACGCCCTCGCGGACGTCCGGCGCCGCCAGGCGGGTCGCAACCTCGCGCTCCTCTATGACGCCCTCGTCGTGCTCATGACGACCCATCAGCCCGCGTCGGCGGCGATCGATGTGTTGGGCTCGCTCGGCGAGGCGGCGCGAGCGAACCACTCGATCGCCCGGTCCGCGGCGGCCGAGTCGAAGGGACTGCGGTTGCAGGCGGCGATCCTCGCGGTCGTCATCCCGGCGCTCTTCCTGTATCTCGTCGCGGTCAACGGCGAGCTCGTGGCGCCGGTCATCGGCACCGATCTCGGGCGCCTGGTGCTGCTGCCGGCCGCAGCGCTCCTCGAGCTCACCGGCATCGTGGCGTCGCTGCGCGTCACGCGTCTGGAGGCGTGAAGCGATGGACCTGCGACTCCTGGGCGCAGCGACGAGCGGGCTCGCGGTGGTGAGTGCGCTCATGGCGGTCTTCGCGCAATGGCTGGAGGTGCCCGCCCGCCTCGATGCGGTCCGGGCGGCGGGCCTGCCGCGCCATCGCTACGAGCGGCTCGTCTCGGCCGAGCGGCCCTGGTGGGAGCGTCTCGTCGCCCCGCTCGCCATACGGCTTGTTCGCGTCGCGCCGGCGATCGCCACCCAGGTGAGCGAGCGCGACATCGTCCGCGCCGGGCTCGATCCACAGGCGATCTCACCGGCCGAGATTTACGCCGCCAAGCTCGTCCTCGCGGCAGCCATTCTTGCGGCTGGATTGGCGCTGACACCGCTCGTGCCGGTCGCCCTCATCGTCGCGCTGCCGCTCGCCTTCGTCGCCTACGTCTTCCCGACCGAATACCTCGCGGCGCGGGGCCGGCGCCGCCAGGCGCAGCTCCGGCGCGAGCTGCCCGACTTCCTCGCCCTCGTCCGGCCATTGGCGCCGCTCGACGGTCTCGAGCGAGCCGTGGCGAACGTCGCCGACGCCCTCCACGCCTCGTCGGAGGGCTCGAACCTGCTCGCGGCGCAGGTCCGCTCGGCGGTCGCGGCCTACGGCGTCGGAACCGATCTCTATGCCGCCCTGCGGGACGTGGCGGCGGCGACCGATCTCGAAGAGCTCGACGAGCTCGCGAGCTCGCTCGGTCAGGCCCGGCGCGTCGGCAAGGGGATCGCCGACGTCCTCGCCGAGCACGAACGGGCCCTGCGCGAGGCGGAGCGCAACCGGCTCCTGGGGGCTGCCTCGACCGTGCAGCCCAAGCTCGCCGGGATCCTCGCCGCGGTCTATCTGCCCGAGTTCCTCGTGCTGGTCGTCCTGCCCCTCTTCATCTCGACCTTGGGGCGGCTGTGAATGCAGGAAGGTGGTGGGACATGACGCTTCGAACGATCTCCCGGCTCGTGCGCCGTGGGTGGGACATCGTCCATGCCGACGAGCGGGGCCTGACGACCCTCGAGTACGTCATCGCGGCCGGGATCATCCTCGTCGTCCTGGCGGCCGCGGTGATGGCCTGGAACCAGGGCCTGGCGACCAAGATCGGCCAGCTCGTCCAGCAGCTCCTGGGCAGCGGATGAGCACGATCGTGCCGGGCTCGCCCGGCGATCCGCGTCGCTCCGCGCGGGGCCTCGCGACGGTCGAGGCGGTGCTCGTTGTGCCGCTTGTCCTCGTCCCGGTGCTCGTCGGCGTCGTCGTCTTCGGCTCGCTCGAGCACACCCACCTCGTGCTCGACGCCGCGGCGGCAGCCGGCGCCCGGGCGGCCGCGGTGGCCGGGGCCGACACGCCCGCGGTGCGGGCGCGGATCGACGCGGAGCTCACCGGAGGTGGGCTGGATCCGGCGAGCGCCCAGATCAGCGTCGATCCGTCGGTCGCGGGATGGGGCCAGCCGATCAGCGTCCGGGTGGCGATCGCGGGACAGGCGTCGATCCCGTTCCTCGGCAATTGGGCGGTCCCGATGAGCTCGACATTCGTGACTCGCAGCGAGGTGACCCATTGAGCGGCAGACGGGATAGTGAGCGGGGGCAGATCGCCGTCTACGCGATCCTGCTCTTCCCGCTGCTCATGCTCGTGCTCGTCCTCGTGCTCGCGGTGGGCACGCTTGAGGATCTGCGAACCCGCATTGGCGCGGAACTCGACACCGCCGCCCTCACCGCGACCCAGGCCCTCGACGTGCAGGGACTCGCGGCCGGGCAGCCGCCCCGACTCGTGCCCGGCGAGGCGGACGCCCTCGCCCGCGAGTACGTGGCGCGGAACATCGCGGCCTCGGGCGACCTCGTCGCCGAGTCGCCGGCCTCGATCGCCGCTGGCGCCCAGGTCGTGGTGACGAACGGGTCCGGCGTCGACCCGCTCACCGGCGTCGCCGTCACCGCGCCGACGGTCTCGATCCGGGTCGAGGTTCCCGCGCGGGTGCCCCTGCTCTCGCTGGTCGGGATCGGTCCGGTCGTGACCCTCACCGTCACGGGATCTGCGGCGGCGCGAACGTGATGACCGTGCCCGAGCGCTACCGCGTCCCGATCGTCGCACTCGTCGCCCTCGTACTCGTGGTGGCTGTAGGCGGCGCGATCCTGCTCGTCGGGGGCGGTGCGCCTGCCTCGTCGAGCAGCCCGAGCGCCTCGGCGGTACCGAGCCCGATCGACCCTGGCGCGACGCCTGAGAGCGCCGTGCGGGCGTTCTTCGCGGCCTTCGCAGGGGCCCGGAAGACGGATGAACCCACCACCGTCCTGCCTTTCGTGACCAGCACGAATTCGTCGGCGTACCTGTCCGCCGCGGGGTTCCTCAACGGCGAAAAGGCTGTGAACAAGGCATCCGTCACAACTGTCCTGCAACTCACCGACCTGCAGGTCGCCCAGTCCGGTACGTCCGCCTCGGTGTCCTTCGACTACATCGAGGGCGGCTACGACATCAATCCCACGACCGGTCAAGCACTCGAGACCCCAATGGTGCTGCCGCCGGCCAAGGTCATAGCAATCGTCAAGGAGGTCGACGGGCGGTGGCTCGTCGACTCATACCAGTCGCAATGAGTGTCGTTCGCCTCGTTCTCGGTTTCTGTCTTGCGCTCATCGCCCTGTTCCTGTTGGTGCCGGCGGTCCTCGCCTACGACCCGAACATCACCGTGGCGGTCAAGACATGGACCTCGGACACGGGGCGCGCCTACGTCGGGGTCCAGGCCAGAGGCCAATGGGCGCCACCGGTGAACAACACGGGAAGCAGCGCGCCACCGGCATACGTGTCGACCTGGCAGAACATGGGCAACCCTGGTCCGAACTGCCACGACTGGTGGGTAACGGTCACGCGCACGAGCGACGGCATGGTCATGAACCCGGCGAACCCGGTGATGCTTGCAACCTGCGGCGGCCAGGCGCCGATCGGGCTCGCGCCATCGGCGACGGGCAACATGAGCCTGTATCTGGCGGTCTCGGTGCAGCCGCAGTCCGCCCCGGCGAACCAGGTTCGGACAATCACCGCCCAGCTCACCGCGGGCTGGCTCGGCGCGCTGTCGGGCGCAATCCAGGCGTATGTCGTGCCGTCCTCGGTCCACGTGACGAACTGGACCATCGACTTCGGCGATGGAACCTCCCAGACCTATCCGGCCAACGCGACGCTTCCGGACCAGATCTCGACGACCCACCGGTATGGGCCGGGGCAGTTCGACGTCGTCGCGACCGCCCACGTCACGGGTGACGCCTACGCCGCGTTCTTCGCCCCCGACGGGACGCCGCTCGAACGCCTCGTGCCATTCGCGCTCGACATCAGCAACCGCGCCACGGGCGTCGCCGCCCTCGCGATCGACTACATCCCGCCCGTCGTCACGGTCGGGGCGAGCCCGTCGGGGACGTTGCCAGGCGGCACGCTCGTCGCACCCGACGTGACCGGGCACGCCGCCCTCTGGTGGCCACGCGGCCTGCCCTGCGCCCTCTACCCACGGCCGATCATCGTCTCCCAGGGCTCCATGCGCTCGGGGGGCATCCGGATCGGCGGCGCCACGACGGTCTTGGTGAGCTACGCGTACGAGGCGGGGATCAACGACGCTTCGGCACCCACCTCTTCCGGGACCTATCCCGCGGCGGACCCGATCGCGATCCAGTGGGACACGCCGCTGGCGGGTGCAGGAACGTACCCCGTTCGCCTCGTCCTGAACCTGCGGACGACATACACCGACGGCACCGTGCGCACGGAATCGGTGGCAGGCACGGTCGCGGTGACGGTCATCTACTCGGCCGTCGGGCCATGAAGAACGGAGGAGCGCCATGCGCGGACGGCGAACGGCCTACTTCCTGATCTTCCTCCTCGCCGGGCTCGCGACCGCGGGCATCTTCTACGTCAGCCAGCCCGGCGTCGAGATCGTGCGGGCGCGGGCCGACCTCGCACCGCTCACGCAGATCAGGGCCGACATGCTCGAGACCGTCCGGGTCGCCCCGGCCGACGCCCCGGCGGATGCTGCCCATGCGATCGGCGACGTGGTCGGCCAGTACACCTCGGTGCCGATCCTCGCCGGCGAGGACGTCGACCCGCGGATGCTCGAGCGCACGCCGGGGCAGCTCGAATTCGGCTTCGGCGCGCCGCTGCCGACGGGCATGGTCGCCTTCGCGCTGCCGCTCGCCGATCCGGCGCAGGCCGTGGGCGCTGCGCTGGCGCCGGGCGCCAAGGTCGAGGTCGTCGCGGTTCCCGATGCCCTCAAGACGGGCGCGGTCGCGCCTGGCGCGAGCGCCGCACCAACACCGGCGGTCATGGGCCAGGGCATCAGCGTGCTCGCCCTGCGGACCGCCGACGGCCAGCCGCTCACCGATCCAGGCACCGGCAGCGTCGCGGGAGCGAACGCCCCGCTCGTGCCGCCCAAGCTCGGCTCGGTGGTCGTGGCGATCCCGGCTGCCCAGGTCCCGGCGTATGCCGCCGCCGCGCTCGACTCGACCTTCTATCTCGCCCTCGCGCCAGGGGCACCGTGAGCCGGCCGCGCCTGCCGCTTCCCGCGCGTACGACGGCCACCCCGCGGCGCGTCGAGGGCTGGCCCCGCGCCGAGCTCGACGAGGATGGCTTGCGGGTTGACGGCCGGCTCGTCGGCGGGTTCGAGCTGGCCCCGTTGAGCCTCGAGCTCATGGCGGAGGGGGAGCGGGAGGCCGCGCTCGAGGGTCTCGCCGCGTTCGAGGACGCCATCGGGCGCCCGTACCTGCTCCTCTCGACACCTGCCGACCGTCCGCCCCACGAGCATCTCGCGATCCTCGAAGAGCGCCTCGACGGCCGCCGCGCGGCGGCCGGCTTCTCCGCCTACGCGGCCCTCTATCGCGAGCTCTGTGCCGGGGCGCAACGCCCATTGCGACGGACGTACCTCCTGCTTGACGCGGCGAGCGCAGCGGAGCTCGGGCGGATCGTCGCGACCGCGGCGCGGGTCGGCGAGGAGCGCGGACTCGTGGTGCGCGAAGTGTCGGGCGAAGAGGTGGCGCACGTCTGGGACGACGTGGCGCGGGCGGGTGTCGCGCATCGTATCGGGGTCCACGTGGCCGAGGGGGTTGGCCTCCGGGGCGCCCTGACCCTCGCGCGGCGCTGGCCGGCCGAGGTCGCCCCCGGCTGGCTAGCCGGTCTCTTCGCCGTGCCGGGCATCGCCGCCCTCGCGATGCGCGTCCGGCCGCTCGGGCGCGCCGAGGCGATGGGCTTCCTCACCACGCGCCTTCGCCAGGTGCGGGCGGCCGAGCGTCTCGCGGCCGAGCGGGGGGAGCTCGCCGACGTCGAGCGCGAGCGGCTCACCGCCTCGGCGACCGAGGCACGGCGGACGGTCCACGCCGGATCGGGGCGGATCTCGTTCGTCGATACCGTGCTGCTCCTCGAGGCCCCCGATCGGGCGACCCTCACTGAGCGGACAGGGGCGCTGCGCCTCGAGGCGAGGAGTCTCGGCGTCGACCTCGAGACCGCCTCATTCCGGATCAGCGACGCGTGGGCCGCGGCGCTGCCGGGTCCGGCACCGCGGCCGATCGCCGAGCGCAACCTCGACTCTGACTCCCTCGCGGCAAGCCTGCTCAATGTGGCATCCGACCTCTATGAGCCCGCCGGCCATCTCTACGGGCGCGCTCGGACGAGCGGCGCGCCGATCGTGCTCGATCGGTTCGCCCACCCGAGCCACAACGCGATCGTGTTGGGCCAGACCGGCACCGGCAAGACGATGTTCTCCGGAGCCGAGATGCACCGCTGCTTCCTGCACGGGGTGCGGGTCCTGGCGGTCGATCCGCTCGGCGACTACCGGCGCCTCGCGAGCGCGCTCGGCGGGACGTACCTCGAGCTCGGCGCTGGGGACGGCCTCAATCCGTTCGCGCTCGTCGGCGCGACGAGCGAGCGGAGCCTGTCGGCCAAGCTCGCCCTGCTCGATCGGCTCCTCGCCGCCATGGCAGGCGGCCTGTCGCGCGACGAGCGGCCGGCGCTCGACCGTGCCCTGCGGGCCGCGTACACGGCGGCCGGGATCTCGCCGGATCCTGCGACCCACGGCCGACGAGCGCCGACACTGGCCGACGTCGTCGAACGGCTCGCGGGCGAGCCCGAGGGCGGATCGCTCGCGCGACGCCTGGAGCGCTGGGCTACGGGCTCTTTGGCCGGGCTCTTCGCAGCCGCGGATCCGCTGCCCGCCGATCGGCGGGTGCTCGTCGTCGGGCTCGGGGCGATCGGCGATCCCGAGGTGCGTGACGTCGCCCAGCTCGCCGCGCTCTCGGTGCTCTGGGACCTCGTGCGGGCGGATCTTTCGCCCAAGCTCGTCGTGGTCGACGAGGCCTGGAAGGTGATGCGCCAGGCGTCGGGCGCCGACTTCATCGAGGAGCTCGCCCGCTCCGCCCGCCACTACCACGCCGCACTGCAGCTCGCGACGCAAGACATCGTCGAGTTCCTCCGCTCACCCTTCGGCGAGGCGATCGTCAAGCAGTGCGACCTGCGGGTCCTGCTCGGTCAGACCCCCGAGGGCGCCGATGCCCTGGTCCGCTTCTTCGACCTCACCCAGCCTGAGCGCCGGGCGCTCGTCCACGCCCGCCCCGGCGAGGGCCTGCTCTTCGTCGGCCGCAGCCACACCGCCTTCGAGGCCGTCGTCTCCCGGCGCGAGTACGCCATGCTCACGACCCGGCCCGCCGATCTTGTCGCCCAGTCCCACCAGAGCGTCGAACCGCCCGACAGCTCGTGAGGCGGGCGTGGTGGGGCTGCGCCGCGCTCGGCTGCCTCATCCCGATCGTCTGCCTCCTCATCCTCGCGGGCTCGGTCGCCGTCCTCGCCGGCAACTGGGCGGCGCTCGCCCGACCGCAGGTCGCCACGGCGGTGGGCACCGCGGCGGTCGCCGACATCCCGCCCGCGTACCTCGCCCTCTATCGCGCGGCCGCTGAGCGCTACGGGCTCGACTGGAGCGTGCTCGCGGGGATCGGCGAGGTCGAGACCGGCCATGGCCGCAACGCGAATGGCTGCGCGCCGAACGCGGCCGGGGCCCGGGGGCCGATGCAGTTCGAACGCGCGACCTTCGTGCATGCCGCAGCGCTCGCGGGCATCGCTCATCCCGACATCTGCGACCCGGCCGACGCGATCCCGGCGGCCGCGGCGCTGCTGCGCTCCGATGGCGCCCCCGCCGACTGGTGGCATGCGCTGTACCTGTACGACCACGTCTCCTGGTATCCGCCGCTCGTGCTCGCCTGGGCGAGCCGCTACGGCGCCGCAGGGATCGTCGTCTGGCCGCTCGATGGCGCCACGCTCACGCAGGGCTTCGGGCCGACCGCGCTCACCCTGGAGCCGCCCCTCTGCTACGAGGGCGTGTGCTACCCGCACTTCCACGCCGGGATCGACCTCGCCGCGCCGCTGGGCACACCGGTCCGCGCGATCGCCGCCGGACACGTCATCTTCGCCGGCGTGCAGCCGGGCGGCGCGGTCGTCGTCGAGATTGACCACGGCGCCGACACCGTCTCACTCTACGGCCACCTCCAGCCGGACCTCCCGGTGTCGGTCGGCGAGTCGGTGACCGCGGGCCAGCCGATCGGCGAAGTCGGGATGACCGGCAACACGACCGGGCCCCACCTTCACCTCGGGGTCCTCGTCTCGGGGGTCCCGATCGATCCACTAACCGTGCTGCCGGCAGGACCGTAAGCGATGGCCATCCCGACGCCGTTCGATCTCTTCGCTCCGGTCCTCGGCAGCTTCCTGCCGCTGGTGCTGGTCGCGGCTTTCGCCCTGCTGATCCTCCTCGTCGCGCCACGGACCGTCGGCCCCCTGCACCAGGCCGCCTACGACCGCGCCACCGAGCGCGAGCGCATGCGCCTCGAGCTCCTCATCCCGGCCGGGTACGACCCCGACCCCACGGTCGGCGTCGAGCTCGTGCGGGCCCTCCACCCACGGCATCGCCGGGGCGTCAATGCCTGGCGGGTGGGCTGGCCGACCCTCGAGCTGCGCCTGGTCTGGCGCGCCGGTGAGGCGCACTGGCAGATTGACTGTCCCGCGCAGCTCGAGTCGGCCGTGCGGGTCGCGCTGCGCTCGGCCTGCCCGGGGATCTGGATCGAGGCCGTGCCAATCGACGACCCGGCTCCGGTCGCCGCGGCGACGGCGTCGCTCGGGGCCTCAGACCGCTGGCCGCTCCATGCCGCCGAACTCCCCGACAGTCGGGCGCTCGTCCGGCTCGCCCACGCGCTCGCCGCCGAGGCTGCAGGCGCGGAGGTCCGCCTGCGTGTCCGCATCCGCGCCTGCCCAGCTGAGCATTGGCAGGCCTTCGTCGACCCCGACGAGGGGACGGCCGGGATCGCCTCGCTCGTCGGGACCGCGATTGTCGACGCGCTCCTCTTCCGCCCGACGGCAGCGGGCGAACCGATCCGCCGCGAGCTCAGCCTGACCGAGCGCGAGGCCGCGAAGCGCAAGCGGGCGGGGGTCGTCGGCTTCGAGGTCGCCGCGGTCCTCGAGGTCGCGGGCGTCGACGCGGACGCCGCGCAGGCGCTCCTCTGGCGGCTCACGACCTTCGCCGACGTCCTCGGCGATGCCCGCCAGTCGCTCGTCTGGCGCATCGGCGCGGGATCGGGATCGCCACGGCCAGTGATGCGCCTGGCGGACTGGGAGGTGGCGCAGCTCTGGGAGTTGCCCTCGGTCGCGTTCGACCGGACCGGGGCTGGGCGGGTCCGGGCGCTGGCTGGCGCCGCACCGGCCCCCGAGCGCGGCGGCCAGGGGCTCGTCATCGGCGAGGCCGGCGGGCGTCCGGTGACCCTATCGAGCGAGGTCCTGGGCCGCCATCTGGCAGTCTTCGGGGCCACCGGGTCGGGCAAGAGCACGCTGCTGCTCACGCTCGCGACGGAGCTGCTCCGGAGCGACATGGGCGGCACGATCATCGATCCCCACGGCGACCTCGCCGACGACATCCTGGCGCGCGTGCCGCCGGCCTTGGCGGGCGGCGTCCACGTGCTGCGCCTGGCCGACCGCGACCACCCGCGGGGCTTCAACTTCCTCGAGCGCCGCTCCCCAGACGAGGCGCAGCTCGTGACGAGCGAGTTCGTCGACATGCTCGAAGATCTGTGGCCCCGCTTCTGCGGCCCGAAGATGCAGGACTACCTGCGCCACGGGCTGCTCACGCTCCTGAGCTCCCCCGAGCCGCAGACGATCCTCGAGCTCATCCGCCTCCTTACCGACGACGCCTTCCGCGAGACCTACACCCGCTCGCTGACCGATCCGCTCCTCGCCGCCTTCTGGCGGACCCAGTGGCCCGGACCACGGGAGCGCGAGCGGGACGCCTCGATCAAGGCCGTCCTCAACAAGCTCGGTGCGTTCGTCGCCTACGACTCGATCCGTCAGGTCGTCGGCCAGGGGGTCTCCACGATCCGGCCGCGGACGCTCATGGACCGGGGCCACGTGCTCGTCGTTGATCTGTCACGGGTCGGCGGCGACAACGCCTCGCTCTTCGGGGCCATGCTCATCAGCCGCTATCTCATCGATGCCGTCGGCCGCCAGGGCACGCCGCGCGCCTCGCGCCGGCCGCACCTGCTCGTGGTCGACGAAGCCCAGGGCTTCGACACCCGAGCGCTCGGGCGGATCAGCGTCGAGGGGCGCAAGTTCGGTCTCGGTCTCGCGCTCGCCTCACAGTCCCTCGCAGGCCTCGGCGAGCGGCTGCAGAGCACGATCCTCACCAACGCCGCCTCGCTCGTCCTGCTCTCGCCCGGAGCCACCGACGTGCGGTCGGTCGGTCGGCTCTTCGCGCCGCTCGCGCCCGAACGCCTGACGGACCTGCGGCGCTTCGAGTTCGTCCTGCGGACGCCGGGGCCCGACGGCTCGCCCGTGGTGTACGGCGGTCGTGTCCGCGAGCCTGCGGAAGCCGACCCCGAGGCGGCCGTGGGGATCGCGGCGGAAAGCGACCGGCGTGACGCGCGGCCGACCACCGAGGTCCGGGCAGAGGTGCACCGCCGGGCGGGTGGCGATGGGGCACCAGCTCCCGATCGGGCCAGCGGGCCGGCCGGCCGCGACACGCGATGAGCGGATCCGACACGGGGGACGACCATGCGTCCGATCGTTCGTCGGATGGTTCGTTCGGGCGCACATCCGACGCATGGTTCGCCCGATCGGATCGGACCGCGCTCGGACGGGACACTCCATGAGCTCTCGGTTCCGCACGGCCGCTGCCCACCTCGAGCGCGATCCTGCCGAGCTCCGTCGGCGCGACCGAGCGGTCCTGCGCATCCTCAATCGGAGCGGAGCGGCGACGGCCGCCCAGCTCACCGTGCTGGCCTACCGCAATCGCCGACTCGCTCAGGCGTGCCTGCGCCGTCTGTGGAGCGATGGGCTGCTCGAGCGGGCGCTGCTGCCACCGTCGAGCCTGCGCGGAGGAGCCCCCTACGCCTACCGCCTCTCGCGCGGCTGCCTGCGCCGACTGGGCTACCGGCGGATCCCACCGCGCGGCCCCGGCTACCTTACCCACACCCTCGACGCCGTCGACGCCGTCTGTGCGCTCGTCGCCGCCGGCGATCCCGACCGACGGCCGCTGGTGCAGCTCTGGCTGCCCGAGTCGATCGTCGCGGACGCCCTGCCCGACGGCCCGCGGCCCGATGCGCTCGTGGTGCTCGACGACGGGCGCCGCTCAGGTGTGCTCTGCCTCGAGATCGACGAAGCGACCCAGCACGTCGCGCCGATCCGGGCCAAGCTGCGCGCCTACCGAGAGGCGCTGGCGGTGCGGCGGGGATGGCATGTCGTGTTCGCTGTCCCGACGGCTGCTCGCGGAGCCTGGCTGGGTCGCGCGGCCCGGGGCGCGGATCTCAGTCTGATCTCGGCGTGGGCCGTCACGTCGGCTCAGCTCAGCGCCCACGGGATCGAGGCACCGCTGACGTCGCTCGCCGACGCCGGGAGATCGACGACCCTCGGTGGTGCGCTCACGGACGTCGGGCCACGACGGAGCGCAGCGCCCGTCGGCTCTGGCGCCTGGCTCGATCTGCTCGGGTCAGGGGCAGGGGAGGAGCTTGAGGCACTGCTCCGATGAGAGGTGGGCTCGCGCGACCGGCTCCACAGGCTTATCCGATACCGCACTCCCGTACCGCCGACGCCGGGGCTGCCCGGGCGGCGCCGGCTCCTCCCACCAGCTGCCCAGGGGTAGCCGGTCCGTTCGACCCGATCGAGCGCGCGGTACAGCGAGCCGTGGCCGATCGGCGGCAGCCGGTTCGCGCCGTCGCGCTCGTTGTCTGCATCCCGCTCGCCACAGGGGACTCGTCAGGCTGAGGCACGCTTGACCAGCGGTTGGCGAAGTGGCCCGACGATGCGGACGGTTCACACTCGGTAGCCGATGCCTGCACCCGCCAACAGGACGAGGTTTGTCAGGTTGCTGAACGGAAAGAGGAGTGATCCCACGTTCGAGCCGATGATTGCCGCGCCGAGCTGGGCGTCGCGCTCGGCTCGGCGAGCGCCCCCCACGGCGAGACCCACCGAGGAGGCCCCCACGGCGGCCACATCGAGGGTGAGGAGCGCGCTCGTGGCGAGCCGCAGCCCGTAAGCGACGAGCACCCGGCGGAGGGGATCGGCGATCTGCCGGAGCCCGCATGCCGCGAGGCTGCTCCAGCCGAGGGCCGCGAGCGAGGGGGCCAGCTTGCCTCCTGGGCTCACTGGTCGTGGCGGCCCCGCTGGGGCGGCTGCGCGACCCGCTCGTGCTGGTGCTCGTGCTCCCGCCTCCTCGGTTACCGCCTCGGACGGAACGTGCGGCGTCCCCGACGCCGAGCACTGTCCACCGCTGTCGGCTGGCCGAAGCCGCTGAACCCGCCGGACGTGTCCCTGACGGGATCGGGCGTCCAAGGCGGGGTGCGCGTGCCGTCCGGGCGTCCACTGGGTGACGAGAGGTCCAGCCCTCCGGCACTGGTTCGTCGTCGCCCGGATCCTCGTCGCGCCAGGGCTCAGGGGGGCGGGGTGGCGGCTCGGGCGGGCGGTCCCAGGAGTAGGCGCCGGTGGACGGGGCGGCGGCATTGCCTCGCGAATCTCCCCGCTCTGGCGGCTGTCGACTTTTGTACACGCATTTGTACAGGCCACGTCTTCCATCAGCGGATCGCCCGCGGTATGGTTCGTGGCAGGTGGCCTGCCCGAGAAGACCTGGCGGTTCGTGAGGGCGGGCCACCGCCACTGCTCCACGGTGGAGCGGGCAGGAGTCCCCCGGAGCGGGCTCCCGCGGTCGACTCGATCGTGTTCATCTAGCTCCGGCGCCGGGATCCAGCGTGATCGTTGGCGCTTGAAGCACCTTACCAACCACACAGCGCTGCCAATCGCGCACATCCACTCGATGCGTGCGATCGCGCGAGGCGCGCCGCCACCTCGACGAGGTGGAGTCCGGCCGGACCGACGCGGCCGTCGCGAGGATGCTCTTCGACGGTCTCGATCACCGGTTGGCTCCACCCTCGTGATGAGGGTGCGGCGCGACCGGTCTTCGGGACCTCAGGCGTTCTCGCCGACGGCTCGCTCGGCCCGACTGGGCTCCACAAGGTTCGTGGTGGCGGATGACATCCGCGCCGGAACGGAGGTGATGCCCGGAAGGGTTCCAGAGGAGCCGGCGGCCTGCGCACCCGCCGGTGATGTAACTACGTGTTGCGCGCCGGACCGGAGCCGATCCTCGTCGATCGCACCGAGTCAGGCGTGCCGCGCCTGCGCTCGTCTGCCTTCGGTCCGTTCTACGTGCGGCGTTCGACCACACCTGGAGGTTCCCAAGTCATGCAGACGATGCAGGCACCCGAGACGACCAAGGTCATCTACGGCGTGAACGAGCTCGACCTCGATCTCGCCGGCAAGACCGTCCACGGGATCTGGAAGGCCCTTGAACAGGTCTTCAACATCCCGCGCGACGCCGCGGTCACGGTCAACGGCACCCGGGTCGAGGACGACTATGTCGTCCGCCCGGGCGACGAGATCGAGTTCCAGAAGCAGGCCGGCGTCAAGGGCCTCGCGGCCTGACGACACCGCAGGGCTGGGCAGCCCGGAGTCGGCGGCACCCCTCAGGTGCGTTGGCTCCGGGCCCCCGCCTCGTAAGTTGCAGAAGGGAGCTCGATCGCCATGCAGTCGCGCACGTACCTGCGCATCGAGGGCGATCTGGTCTCACTGGTCTCCGAGGTCATCGATCGGGAGGTGCTCCTTCCCGATCTGCTGACCGAGCTGACATCGAGCCAGATCGCCATCACCCCTCGGCTACCCACCGGCTGCCGCTTCTGGCTCCGCTCGGGAACGATGGACCGCTCGGTCTTCGTCCTCGAGCAGCCACCGGCGCGTCGGACGATCGCCTACCAGGCGAGCCGACGCCACGACAGCGAACCGGTCAGCTACCGGCTCGCGCTGCCCTACGTCGTCTTTGTCGTGTCGGTGGTCGGCGAGCAGATCGAGGGGCTCGCGACCTACTTCCGCACGGTATCGATCCGTTCGCTCGACGACGGCCTGCTCTGCTCCACCCTCCCGAACACCAGCGACGACGGGGTCGTCTGCCTGGGCTCGGTCAGGGTGAGCGGAGCGACCGTCGGCGAGCGGGTCGACGCATTGGTCGGCGCGTTCTGGGCGAGTCGCTTCAACCAGGACCTGCGCCGTCATCCACTCCCGTTCACGGGAGGCTTCCGGGCCTGGGCGTCACGGAGTCGGCACGATCCGCTGGCGGCCCTGTCCCTGCGCTACGACCCCTACTGGCGGACCCTCCGTCAGGTCGCAGCGTCGATGGCGGGGTTGAGCCCATCGGATCTGCCGGCCGGGACACCCATCCCGGAGGAAGCCGCGGAGTCCGAGGTCCGCACGCCGGAACCGCCGGCACCGGAGGAAGGGGAGAACGATGCACTCGCTTCGTGATCATCTCCTCCGCACACCGGCGGTCCGACCCCGCGACCTCGGACGCTGGATCGCCCCCGCGCTGGGCGCACGGGCGAGACCGCTGGCCACTCCGATTCTCGAGGAGGCGGCGCTCTCGGTGTTCGCCCACATCCTGGGCGGCGAGCGACCGACCCGGGAAGGACTCGTCGCCGACCAGCGGCGCTTCGAGCGCCTGGTGTACCTCGTCCATCGCCTGCCCGAGCGGGGAGGAGGTGGCTGATGTTCGCCATCCTCGAAGCTGGGACAGCGACCGACGGTCGGCCGTTGCCGGCCTTCGTGGTCGCCCGCGACGGGCTCTACCTGCGCAAGCGGAGCTTGCTGGGCGTCTCGCAGACGAAAGTCGAGCGGGTCGCCCACCTGCCCGCGGAACGCGAGTACGTCGACTACGGATTGCCCAAGGTCCCCGCGGATCTCATGGCCCGCGTGGTCGGCTTCTTCCGGGCCGTCTACCGAGAACGGAAGACCGAGGCCCTCGTGCTCCTGGTCTGGCGCTCGGGATCGTTCGATCTCGTCGTGCCCGACCAAAAGGTCACCCTGGCTTCGGTGCGCTTCGATCTCGGAGACGGTGACCTCGCACCAGGATCGCGGCTCGTCGGGACAATCCACTCGCATGGCGCAATGGGCGCCTTCGCGAGCTCGGTCGACGAGGACGACGAGGCGCAGCTCGACGGGCTCCACATCGTGGTCGGCGATCTCGACCGGCGTCCCTCCTACGCCGCGGCGATCGTCGTCGACGGCGTGCGCTTCCGACGGTCGGTGAGTCAGCTCATCGAGCGGCCGCGACGCCTCGTCGAGCCGCCCGAAGCCTGGCTCGCCGCCGTGCGACGCGCTCCGGTCACTCGACGGAAGCCGTCGGCGGCTGCAGCGAAGTCGATCAAGCTCCTGCGGGCCGTCGGGTCTCGACCGACCAAGGTCGAGCTCGACACGCTCCTCGAGCGGGCCGACCGGACGGCCGACCAGCTCGGATACCAGCTCACCTTCCGGCTTGTGCCCGTCTCGGGCGCGCGCACGAAGGGAGGCGGCTACGATGGCTAGCCGGATCGTCCTCGTCGGCTGCGGCGGGATCGGGAGCCAGCTGCTCCCGCCCCTCGTCCGCTACCTCGCCAGCCGGCCCGAACCACGGGCGCTCCTCGTCCTCGTCGACGGCGACGTCTTCGAGGCGAAGAACCTCGCTCGTCAGGCCTGCACCACGGCTGACGTGGGCTCGAACAAGGCCGAGGCCTTGGCCCAGGTCGTCCGCGCTGCCGGGCTCGCCTGCCAGGCGATCCCGGCGTTCCTCGACGAGAGCAACGTTCGGTCGATCGTTCGCGAGGGCGACCTCGTCCTCCTCGCGGTCGACAACCACCGCACGCGCGCGCTCGTCGACGATCACCTGCGATCGCTCGACGAGGCGACGCTCATCAGTGGCGGCAACGACGAGACGGACGGCAACGTCCAGCTCGTCCGCCGTCGGGATGGTCGTTCGCTCGACGGCCACCTGGTCGAAATCCACCCGGAGATCGGCCGGGCGGCCGAACACGATGAGGTGGCGGGCGACGGTTGCCAGGTCCTGGCGGCCGAACGACCGCAGCTCCTCGTGACGAACCTCTTGGTCGCGAGCGCGATGCTCGCCTGCCTCTGGCAGATCAGCGAGCGTGGCAGCGTCCCCTACAGCGAGGTCTACCTCGATGCGATCCAGTGCCAGGCGCGCAGCCGGCCCTGGTTCCGCTTGGAGGCAGGCGCGCAGTAGGAACTGTGTGGTTAAGGGGTGCACAAGTTCTGGCCGGGGAGGCGCGAGACCGCGCTCCCCGGCCAACTCATCCTCGAACGCTTGTTACTGGCGGCAAACCACTTGTCACACACGCGATCGACGAACCTATTCCGCCCCGGCCGCGGCATCCTCCCGCCGCTGCTGCCCGGGCGTGAGCGCGATACCGCCATGCTCTCGGCGCGCGTGGCCCGGACCCGCGAGGGGCACCCGCAGCACGCCGCGCTTCGGGGTGAAGGGGCGATCGGCAAGACGACGCTGCTCATGCACTGGCGCCGACGGCTGCAGGACGCCGGTGACGAGGTCGTCCTGGTCATGGCGCACCCACAGTCGAGGGACGACGTCCTTGGCGTGCTCGCCGCCGCCGTCGCGGTCGACATGGGCGAGACCTGGACCACCAGGGTCGATCTCGAGGCGGGTCTCGAGGTGGGCGTGGCGGCAGCGCATCTCCGGAAGCCGGCAGGTCCGGTCGAGAGGGATCTGCGGGCCGTGCTTCGGCGCGCGGGCCGCCTCAGAGACCACCACACCCTGGTCGCCCTGATCGATGACGTCGACCTTGTAGCCGAACCGCGCACCGATCCGAGAAGGCCAGGAGAAGCACTCGGGACGCTCAACTTCGCTGCAGCCGCCGAGGCGATCACGAAGCCCCTATCCGACAGCAGCGTCGTCTTCAACGACGAGGTTGTGGCCGAGATCGTCGAACTCTCCGGCGGGCGGCCGTACGACCTGCAGAAGCTCGCCCACTTCACGTTCGATGTCGCGCAGGGAGGGCGGGTCGGACATGCCGAGTTCGCGGGGGCGTTCGAGCATGCCTACGCGTCGGTGAGCCAAGAGATCTGCGTCGGTCGCTGGGCCGCGATGTCGCCCGTCGATCGCGCGGTGGTCACCGCCCTCGCCCGCGGCGCCGAGCCGTGCCCGTCCGGCGAGGCTGAGGTCGCCCGCCGAGAGATCAGGCCCGGCGCGACCCGCCAGTCGCTCCGACGGCTCTCGGCGAGCGAGCACGTCGACCCAGTCGCGAACGGCCACCGCGACCGGTACGCGGTTCGCGATCGCTTGTTCCGACGCTTCCTGGAGCTGCAGGCGTGCGAGCGGTAGCGGCGGCGGTCACGGCGCCCGAGCTCGACCGATATCGGTTGTCGGACGTGGTCGACGAGTACCTCGCTGCGCTTCTGGTCGCCGGGCGCAGCCCGCGCACGATCGAGTGGTATCGGGCGAATCTGGTCGAGTTCATCCGGTTCATCGAGCGTGATGGTCGAGCGGCGACGGTCGCAGACCTGCGGCCGGCCACCGTGCGGCGGTGGCTCGTCTCCCTCAGCGCGCGCTCGCGCCCGCTGGCTCCGAGCAGCCTGGCCGGCCGCGTCCGCACGATCAAGGCCTTCGGTACCTGGATCGCCGCGGAGCTCGACCTGCCAGCGAATCCGGTTCGCGCCGTTCCGATCCCGCGCGTCCCGGAGCAACTCGTCCGGAGCCTCCGCGACCACGAGATTGCCCGTCTGATCCAGGCGGCCGCCGAGTCGCGACAGCCGCAGCGCGACCTCGCTCTCATTCTCCTGATGATCGATACGGGGATCCGCCTAAGCGAGGTCGCGGCTCTCAGGGTGGTGGACGTCGATCTCATCGAGGGTCGCTGTCGGGTGATGGGGAAGGGGAGCCGCGAGCGCGTTGTCCCGATCGGGCGGCGTACGCGCAAGGCGCTACGCGGGTGGTCGTCAGCGAGGCGCCCAAGCCCTGTTGGCAGCTCGCCGCTGTTCATAGGGCCCCAGGGCTCGCGGCTGTCCGCGCGCGGTGTCCATCAACTGGTCCATCGCCTGGCGGGGCGGGCAGGTATCGAGACTCGCTGCTCGCCCCACGTCCTGCGCCACACATTCGCTCGCGCGTTCTTGACCAACGGCGGCGACGTTTTCAGCCTGCAGCGCATCCTCGGGCACAGCCCCCGATCGATCCAGATCACCCGCCGCTACGTTGATCTCCTGGACGAGGACCTCCGCGCCGTCCATCGCCAGGCATCGCCAGTCGATCGCTTGCCGTGAATCGTTCGGGAGCCCGCCTCCTTGATCCACCGCGGGGCAGCGTCATTCGAGCGCCCTATAGCTCGCCACGGCGCCGGCGATCGGCCTGTCGCGCGAGTCGGCGAAACTCGGCGACGATCGCGGTCGTGATGTACGGGTTATTGGCGCTGATGAGATCGACCGTCCCGACAGCGACGTTGAGAGCAAGAACACCGGCTTCAACGAGCGCGATCAGCGGCCGCAGGCCACGCATCCTGGGCACGCCGTTGGCTTCACACGCTTCACCGAGCGGCCCGTCGTTGGTCCACGCGGTACCGCCGGCATCGCGCGCCACGATCAGGCAGACCCTATCCGCAAACGAGAGGGCCGGGTGTGGAGCGGCAGCTGCTCTGAGCTGATCCAATGTGGGCTCGACGACTTCAAGACCGAGTGCCGCGCACTTCAGCTCGTCAAGGCTGTCTACCTCGGCAAGCACAGGAGTTGGGATGACGATGCGCGCCAGGCGTTGAGTGATGAGCGCCAGGACTGCCTCGTTTGCATCCGCGATATCGATGAGCACACTTGCGTCGCCGACCAGCGCGAGCCGAGGCGTCCCCTCCATCGGTTATGCCCAGGATTGGTGAAGATCCCGCATCTTCCGGAGATCGAGACCGAGGATCTCGGCGGCACGGCTGAGCGAGATTCGGTGTTCGTCGAGCGCCCTTCGAATGAGGCGCATCCGGCGGTCGGGATCGAAGTCGCTCGGGGCAAGCTCGAACGGCTCGCGGCCACGTAGTGGCTCAGGAGCCGCGGTTCCACGCGCGGCCGGAGTCAGCGGATCAGGCTCGTCGATTGGAGTCAGCGCTCGACCCAACCGGACCTTCGCCTGTGCCATGAAGCGTCGCCAGACATCCTTGATCCCGCGCTCGTCGAGGCGGTGGAGGACGGTCCTATAGCTCACGCGGAAGATCCGCTTGACCTTCATGACCGCGTCGAACAAGGGGAGGCCGAGCACCTCCTGCCATTCCTTGGTGAAGCGAGGTTCGGGCATCAGGAGGCAGGCCGCGAAGACATCCGCCTCGCGTTCGGCCTCGACATCCTCGACGACCTCGTCCGGATTGAACTCGTCTCGATGGAGTAGCAAGTGGCCGAGCTCATGGGCAGCGGTAAAGATTTGCCGCTCGACGCTAATGCGATCCCAGCTGTTCACGACGATCGCAGGCCCGGAGCCGTCCTCCGCAACAGATAGGCCAAAGAACCCCTCCGAGGCGATCTCGAGCCACAGGACCTTGATCCCGACCTTGTCCTCCAGAAGCCCGCTGATGTCGAAGATCGGGTCATCGCCGAGGCGCAGTCGCTCCCGAACGAGCTCGGCTGCCTGGCGGGGCCGATCTGGATCCTCGGGCGCGCCGAAGTCCCCGAAGAGATAGGGCCGCGCCTCGTCGACAAGACGTTCGAGGGACGCGTAATCGTCGAGCTCGCGTCCGACGTCGTGAAGGATACGAGGCCGGTCCTTCAGCCGGAGCTTCGACCGAAAGCGCGCCCGTGGGGGCGGCGGCGCGGGGCGCAGGAGGTCACCGGGTGGCACTCCGAGCGCCCTGGCGAGAGCGACAAGAGTCGACGCCCTCGGCTCACTGAGCCCAGTCTCGAGGTTCCGGTACGCGGCTCGGGACAAGCCGGCTGCTCCTGCCGCTGCCTCCTGGGTGAGGCCCCGCATTCCGCGCAGCCGCTGAAGGTTCGCCCCGATGTCCGCGGTCGGCGAAATTGCCATAAGTCCGCCTCCCTGATGGTTACGTAGGTAGACTAGGCTATTTGACGGCTCCCGTCAAGTTGGCTAGTATGGCGCATGGCGCGGCATGGAGCCCGCGTCGGACAGTTCAGGAGGTGGCCGGCACCAGCCGCCCGGAAGAAGAGGAGACGCGGCCCCTTCAATGGTTCCGCGCCTCCCTGGCAGCGGACACCCAGTTCGACAGAGTCCTCGCCGCCGGGAGCCAGCGTAGCGCACGGGATTTCGTCCAGGAATGCCGCTCGGGAACACCCCAAGGGAACATTACGTTGGCCACGAACAAGAACCGCCATGACGGCCACCGCGAAGGCGCCGTCCGCGAACGATCCCAGTTCCGAACGCCCTCGGGCGACTGGGCGAAGCGGGACGCCAAGACCGGCCGAATCCTCAACGTGAAGAGCGACGGCGCCCCGTTCAAGGGCGTGCGCCGAGAGGAGACGAGCTCGGACAACTAGCCCATGGGCTGTGGGTCGAACTGCGCGTGCCATCCACGTGTTCGACCCGCAGTCCAACGCTGAGGAACGCCCGTGACGCTCAGCCTGTCACGGGTTGCCGCGACAACGGAAGCCGGGCGACCCGGCTCAATCAGCACGGAGTGCACGATGAACGAGGAAGCCGCGCAGGCGGTGCAGGACGATCGCCGCGACTCGGCAGCTCCGAAGACGGTGACGATCATCGTCAACGGACAGCAGCACGAGTTCCCGAATACGGACATCACCTACGACGAGGTGGTGGCGCTCGCCTTCCCAAACTCCCCGACCGGACCCTACATCGAGATCTCGGTGACCTACCGCCGCGGGCATGGGCAGAAGCCCGAGGGAACGCTCCTTCCGGGCGGAGAGGTCAAGGTGAAGGACGGCATGATCTTCAATGTCACGGCGACTGATAAGTCGTAGCCCGGACCTTCGTCAGCTGCGCGACGAGGGCTACGACGTCGAGATCAGGGGCGGCTACCTCCTGGTCCACCACGTTCCGTACGTCACCAGCTCCAAGGAGGTGGCATACGGAACGCTCGTGTGCGAGCTGAACCTCGCTAACGGGGTGACCACGCCGCCGGATCCTCACACTATCCGCTTCACCGCGACGCCGTGTGACGGCGAGGGGAGACGCCTCGACAGGCTCATCAACGACACGAGCCGTGCCGACCTCGGTGACGGCTTGGTGGTCGAGGCCTCGTTCTCCCACAAGCCGGTCGGCAGTGGGCGCTACTCCGACTACCACTCGAAGATCACGACCTACGTGGCGATCCTCGGCCGCTACGCTGCGGCGATCGACCCCGAGGCCACGGCCCGGACCTTCCACGTTCGGGAAGAGCGCGAAGAAGGCTCCCCGTTCCGATACCCGGACACCGCCAGCGCACGCGCCGGGATCACCGCGATCACCGCCAAGCTCTCCGACGGCAAGGTCGCGATCGTCGGCCTGGGCGGCACTGGCTCGCACGTCCTGGACCTCGCGGCCAAGGTTCCGGTCGCCGAGATCCACCTCTTCGACGGTGATCGCATGCTCGATCACAACGCCTTCCGGGGCGTTGGCGCGACGTCGATCGAGTCTCTCGACGGCGGGCCCAACAAGGCCGAGCACTATGCGGGCGTGTACTCCGTGATGCGTGACGGCGTTGTTCCGCATCCGTACGCCGTCGATGCCTCGAATTGCGCCGAGCTCGGCGGGATGCAGTTCGTCTTCCTGGCGATGGATCCGACGCCAGCGAAGCGCGCCATCATCGAACACCTCGAGGCCCGTGGCATCCCGTTTGTGGACACGGGAGTCGGTGTCAACGTCGCAAACGAGATGCTCGGCGGCATGGTACGGGTGACGACCGGACTCCCCGGGAGACCGGTCAGCCGCGAGCACTGGATTTCACTGGGAGATGCGGCCGAGGCGAACGAGTACGCGCCGAACATCCAGGTCGCCGACCTGAACGCCCTAGCTGCGGCGCTCGCCGTCATCCGCTGGAAGAAGTTGCTCGGATTTTACCGCGACCTCGAAGGCGAGCAGCAGATGCTCTACACGATTGATGGGAACACGATCGACAACGAGGGGAGTGTGTGACCCGCGTCCAGCGATTGCAGCACCGATTCGTCGATCTCATCCCAGCCGATCTCGAGCCCGGTGTTCTGTACATCACGGTGGGATACGCCACCGCGGTCCACTCCTGCGCGTGCGGGTGCGGCGGGCGCGTCGTGACTCCCTTCACGCCGACCGACTGGCAACTCCTCTTCGACGGGGAGACGGTGTCGCTGTCCCCGTCGATCGGCAACTGGAGCTTCCAGTGCCAATCCCACTATTGGATCAGGCGGAACCGCATCGACTGGGCTCCGCGCTGGTCGGCTGCCCGGATCGCCCGTGGCCGAGAACTCGCTCGTGAGGCAAGTGCGGGTGGTGTCGACAGAGCAGGCGTCCCCGTCTCGTCTCCGGCGCCGCGACAGTGGCCGCTCCCGTGGCTGGCACGCGTCACTGCAGCGATACGGCGGTCTGTAAACCGGCGCATCTCTGGGAGCTCCTGAAGCGGCGAAACGCACGACGGTCCGACTCGGACGTGCTGTACGCGGGCAAAGCGGAGTGCGGGCTTGGGAGACCGCAGCGTCCCGTTAGCGCCGCGTCGGCCCCACCAGCCGGTCCGCGGGCGAAGCCACCGCGTGGCGAGTCACGAGGTCGACGTCGGCGAGCGCGACGTAGCGCTTGACCATGTCGAGCGTCGTGTGGCCGAGGATCCGCTGGAGGCTGAACACGTCGCCGCCGTTGACGAGGTAGCTGCGGGCGAAGGTGTGGCGCAGCGAGTGCGGGCTGAGCCTGCCCGTGACACCGATGCGTGTCTTGAGCCGCCGGAGCAGCTGGGCGATGCCCCGGGCACCGAGCTCGCCTCGCCGACCCAGGAAGAGCGCGTCGTCGGGACGTCCTGGCCCGCGCCGGCCGAGGTAGCGGACGATCGCTTGCCGGGCGGTGGAGCCCACTGGCACGATCCGCTCCTTCGAACCCTTGCCCTGGACCTTGAGCGTCCCGTCCGCCCGGAGGTCGCCGAGCCGCACGCCGGCCGCCTCTGAGACGCGCAGACCAGTGTCGAGCAGGAGCAGCACGATGGCCCGGTCGCGCACCGAGGCGACCGCGAGCAACCGGCGGAGGACGTCGTCGGCCACGGGCTCGATGACCTTGTGCGGCACGCGCGGCCGGCGGAGGCCGCGGAGTGCGGCCGCCTCGGCGAGGCCCTCGGCTGCGAGCCAGTTGCCGAGGACGCGGAGCGTCCGGACGTAGCCGGCGACGCTCACCGGCGCGAGGGTCGTCCGGAGCTCGATGAGCCAGGCTCGCAGCTCGGCGGGGTCGAGGCCGTCGACCGCGCGGTCGACGCCGAGCGCCCGGACGAGCCGGACCAGGATCATCCGATACCACTCGATCGTGCGGGGCGAGGCGCCCTCGGCTGCCTTGGCGGCGAGGAACAGCTCGACCGCCCGTCCTAGGATCAGGCGTCCCATCGAATCAGATGCCCACAGATCAGGGCGCTCGGAATCAGGTGCCCAAAGATCAGTAGAGTCAGGTGCCCAAACCATCGTGTCGGCTCCTTGCCGACCGAGGTCCGGCCCCGTCAGGCCACAAGATGTGGTGGTTTAGCTGGATCGCGAGCCCTACATCTTGTGGAATTGGCTGGCGAGGAAGGATTCGAACCTTCAATCCCCTGATCCAGAGTCAGGTGCCTTACCGTTAGGCCACTCGCCAGTGCAGGCCTGCGGATGATACCGCAGCCACCGGCCCCGAGCGTGGCGCCCTGGTCGGTTCACGGGCCGCTGGAGGGTCTCGGCCCGCGCGAACCCCACGCCGGTGAACGCGAACAGCTACTGGGTCCGGCTCGCGCTCGACGTGCGCTGATCCGACGCTGAAGGCGCCACGGGGTCTTCGCGGTGGCCGGGGAGCCGGGAGTCGGACCTGACAGCCGCCGCGCCCTGTCTGCCTGTTTCCGATCCGCTCCGCCCATTTCGCTGGGCCGCCGTCATCTGCAGCCGGTCGCCGCAGGACAGATGCGACCGGGCGGGACAGAATGGCGGCATGGACGAACCGGAGCTTCGCCAGCGGCTGACCCCGATCCAGTACGAGGTCACCCAGGGAGCGGTCACGGAACCCGCCTTCAGCGGCGCGTATTGGGATCACCATGGTGACGGGGTCTACCGCTGCGTGGTGTGCCACGCGGCCCTCTTCGACTCTGGCACGAAGTTCGAGTCGGGCTCGGGCTGGCCGAGCTTTTCCGACGTCCTCGCGCGCGGCCGGGTCACGACGCACACCGATAGCAGCCACGGCATGGTGCGGACGGAGGCTCGCTGTGCCACCTGCGGCGCCCACCTCGGACACGTCTTCCCGGACGGGCCGCAGCCGACCGGTCTGCGCTACTGCATGAACTCGGCAGCCCTCGACTTCGCGCCCCGCGAGGAGGCCGGATAGCGCGCGCCCGGACCGCTCCAGTCGCGGCATCGTCGATGCTGCGACCGACGCCCGACGCCTGGGGCGAAGCGCGGTTCGCCTCGCACCCGATCGCGCGCGTCCTCTGTGAAACCCGTGATCGGGGCCGGCTCACGCCAACGACGTACGCAGGGCAACTGCCCGTTCGGCCCATTGCAGCGGCGACTCGGCGATGACGTGACGATGTTCGAGCTGTTCCTGTCGCCCCGGGCGGCGGAGGCCGCCGTGCCGGCCCTCGCGGGCCTCTCGCTCGCAGGGATGGCGCTCGTCGCGCTCCGACCGCCTGCCTCGGCTCGCTGGGCGATCCTCTCCACGGCGCCCCCGGAACGCCCTTGCCCGAGCGTGCCAATGCCCGTGGGATCCCTGCCCGGATAGACAGCGGCGCGCCGATGCGCACTGTGCCGGAGTGCGGGTGCGGACTACGATCGTGCCCACGGTCGTAACGAGGAGACACCGATGAACGCGTATCTCATCACGGTGGACAATCGACCCGGCGTGCTCGCGCGCCTCTTCGAAGCCGCGGCCAGGCGCCACGTGAACGTCGCGCCCGCCTACGGGCTGTCGGATGGGACGCGGGGCCTGGTCGCGCTGGGCGCCGATGACGAAGCTGGACTCCAGGCCGCCATCGCCGACGCCGGTTATGCCGCCACGGCGATCGAGCTCGTGGTGATCGAACTGGAGAACCGGCCGGGGACTGGTGCCGAGGTCACGCGGAAGCTGACGGAGGCCGGTGTCGACCTGCAGATCGCGGTCCCCGTGGGCATGAACGGCGACCGGGTCCAGATGGGCTTCGGGGCCCGGGATGCGGGCCTGCTCAAGCGTACCCTGGGCGTCTGACCGGGCGTGACGGGGCGCCTCCGCCGGCTCGGCGGCTGCCGCCCCGGACGTCTCCGGGATCTCGGCTTCGAGCATGGCGCGTGACGCAGGAGGGCGGCCCGCAGCGCGATAAGGGGGGAGGGGTACCCGGGGCCCGTCGAGCACGGGGAGCACCTGCGAGACGCTGCGCACCACGTACCAGCGCCGCCCGACGGGCACGAGCTCCACGATGGGGGGCGGGCGCTGTGCCCGAGGCGGAGCACGTCGGCCGCGAGCTGCGCCCCGAGCCACGCGGTGTAGGTCGCGGCCACCTCGTGCGCCGGGGCACCGAGAGGGCATCCAGGTAGCGTGGGCTGGCGCTAGTCGAGGCGTCCATCGGC
>Ga0307373_10000658_pt1 | contig 66470 bp, 66 predicted proteins | sample OX2MG_FD_202534 | JGI IMG/M metagenome (GOLD analysis project Ga0307373, IMG submission 202534) | Soil microbial communities from Risofladan, Vaasa, Finland - OX-2 | ecosystem: Environmental > Terrestrial > Soil > Coastal area > Acid sulfate soil | place: Finland: Risofladan, Vaasa | collected... | reverse complement strand
ACATTTTACTACGCGTGGCTTGCGTACCGGCTGGCGAAAAAGACCGGACGCAACGACGTGTGCGCGCTGCCTTCGGGGATCAGCGTGCCGCACATGTTTATCGTCACGTTCGTTATCATGCTGCCGATCAAGCTCAAGACCGGCGACCCGATCCAGGGCTGGGAGGCCGGGCTGACCTGGGTCTTCGTGCAGAGCTTCGTGCTGATGGTCGGAGGTTTCGTGGCTCCGGTGATTCGGCGGATAACTCCGCGGGCGGCATTGCTCGGGACGCTCGCGGGCGTCTCGATCGCATTCATCTCGATGCGTCCGGCGCTCGATATGTTCTCGACCCCGCTTATTGGCATCACCTGCTTCGCGGTGATTCTGGCGAGCTGGTTCGGCGGAATCGGCTATGGCGGAATCCCGGCCGGATTGGTCGCGATCGCCGTCGGAACCCTGATCGCATGGGGCTCGACGCTGTTCGGCTACAGCCTTGGCGGAATGAGCCTTGAGGCGCTGCGCACGTCGGTCGCCAATTACGGGTTCGCGATTCCTACTCCCGCGGTGAGCCACGTCTTTCACGGCTTCCGGTACCTCGGCGTAATCCTGGTGACCGCGATTCCGTTCGGAATCTATGATCTGGTCGAGGCGATGGATAACGTCGTCAGCGCCTCGGTCGCGGGCGACAGCTATCCGACCACTCGCGTTCTGACTGCCGACGGCGTCGTGAGCCTCATCGGATGCCTGATGGGTAATCCGTACATCAACGCGGTCTACATCGGTCATCCGGGATGGAAGGCGATGGGCGGCCGTATCGGCTACTCCGCCGCGACCGGCCTGATGGTGATCGTGATGGCGTGGTTCGGCGTCATCTCGCTGATGGTCGCGCTGATTCCGGTGGTCGCCATCTCGCCGATCCTGCTTTACATCGGGATGCTGATTGGATCGCAGGCGTTCCAGGAGACTCCGCGCAAGCACGCGCCCGCGATAATCCTGGCGCTGACGCCGAGCCTCGCCGCCTGGTGCAAGCTCCAAATAGACAACTCTCTGGGCGCCGCCGGAGTAACGGTCACGCCGGCGCTGCTGGATAAAATGTCGCAGACCGGCGTCATTTATCACGGCCTCGACGTGATGGGTGGCGGCTCGATTCTGGCCGGTCTGATACTGGGCGCGATCGCGACCTTCATAATCGATCGCAACTTCAGGAAGGCGGCAGCCTTCGCCTTCGCCGGCTCCGCGATGACTTTCTTTGGCTTCATGCATGGTCAGGCGATCGGGATCAACCGGACCCCGCAGGTTGCCGCGGCCTACCTGGCGGTCGCGGCCATCCTGCTCGGCTGTTCGCAATTCGGCGCGGCTGTCGACACCGTTGCCGAAGCGGAGGAGAGCGCGGAAGAAGCCGATGAACTTACTCTGACACCAGAGCAGGCGGCCTCCTGAACATGCTCGCGCGATGACCCGGTCGGACTGATTCGCTTAGTGGCGAAGCGCCGGCACCGGCGCATCCCGCAGGCACGGCGAGCGCGGTCGGCATCCCCGCTCTCTGAGATCATTCTCCGAGACAAGTTCCCGGCGCTCCGGTTGGACAGGGCGCCGAATTTTTTTGTACTCTCCAATCGGCGGCCGCGCGCTATTCAGCCACACGCTCGGCGCTTGCCAGCGAGCTGCTCCGTGTCGTTGGGATCGCCTCGCGGCGATCGTCGAGACCGACGCGATCGAGGTATGGTGCATGCCGAATTGGGATTTGAAAGACAGGGCGGCAATCGCCGGCGCCGGAAATTCAGCGTACGGGCGGCGCCTGATGCGCAGCCCGATCGATCTCGCCGCCGATGCCATTATCAATGCGCTTGATGACGCCGGCCTCGAGCGCGGCGATCTCGACGGCCTGATCGTAAGCTTCGGCTCGCCGATCGGCGCCGACGGCGACACGCTCGCCTCGGTACTCGGATTGACGTTGCGCGCCTGCAATCAGACCTGGGCTCATGGCCGCTTCACCGCAAGCTGTATCCAATGGGCCGCGATGATGGTCAACGCGGGATTGGCGAACGCCGTCGCGTGTCTCGCCGCAGTGAGCTTTTCCGGGATGCGCCGCCCGATGATGGGTGGTGCCAGCGATAAGGAAGGCACGCGCGAAGCTGGTGGCGGCCATGGCGAAGACCCCGTCTATGGCATGACCTCGCCGGGCTCCGGCGCGGCGCTCGTGGCGCGGCATTACTTCGAGCGCTACAACGCGAACGCCCGCCAGCTCGCCGCGGTGCCGGTCGCATTTCGCCGCAACGCCTCGATGAATCCGATCGCGATCATGCGCGAACCTTACGATATCGAGGCCCATCAGCGCTCGCGCTACGTGTGCGAACCGCTCCGGTTGCTGGACTACTGCCTCATCAATGACGGCGCGGCGTGCGTGATCGTCACGACTTCGGAACGGGCGCGCGACCTGAAAAAGCCGCCGGTCTACATCGGCGGGATGCAGGGACTGCCGGCCGGCCGCGCGGAATTCATCTGGGCCTATCCGGGCTTCGGCGTCGCGCAGCAATCCGTCTTCGATTACGACGCCGGACTGCAACCGGTCTACAAGATGGCGGGCGTGACTCCGGCTGACATCGACGCGCTATTCTCATACGACGCCTTTTCGATCCTGCCGTGGATCGCGCTCGAGCGGTTTGGCTTCTGCAAGGCCGGCGAGGCGCCCGCCTTCACCGCGGACGGACGAATTGAAGTTGCCGGCGCGCTGCCGATGAATACCAACGGCGGCCTGCTCTCCGAGGCGCATATCATGGGCTGGAATCATCAGGTCGAAATAGTGCGTCAGTTGCGCGGCGAGTGCGGCGCACGCCAGATCAATGACGCCGCGATTATCCAGTGGGCGAACGCCTACGGCGATTCGCTCATATATCATAAGTAAGTGCCCCGCCGCCGGATTACATACCACTTCCAAGGCACCGGAACCATCGCATGCGGATCGTGAAGCTATTGTCGAGGTAACCCGTGGACGCTCAATATGCCAAGCCGCTCCCTCCGATCTCGTCACTGAACAAGCCATATTGGGATGCGCTCAAGCAACGCCGCCTGTGTGTTCAGCGATGTGACGGATGCGGGATGACCTGGTACCCGCCGGCTCCGCTGTGTCCCCGATGCTGGTCGCGCAAGCTTAGCTGGGCGCAGATGAGCGGGCGCGGCCGCGTGAACTCCTGGGTCGTGTTTCATCAGTCTTACTTCCGCAGCTACGACAGTGATATTCCGTACAATGTCGCCGAAGTGGAATTGGACGAGGGCCCGCGTCTTCTAACTAATCTTGTTGGTATTCCTAACGACGAAATCAGAGCGGGCATGAAGGTCGAAATAGTGTTCGACGACGTTACGCCCGAAATCACGCTCGCCAAGTTCCGCCCGCTCGCGGACTAGGCGGCCGGAGGCGGAGATGGCGCAGATTCTCGATGGCATCCGCATTTTCGACATGACGATCGCGGCGGTCGGCCCCTGGGCGACCAAGCTGCTCGGCGCGCTCGGCGCCGACGTTATAAAAGTCGAACCTCCCGGCGGCGACGTCCTCTCGAAATCGGTCCCGCCGATGATCCGCGGCATGGGAATCCTCTATATCAGCGCCAATCACAACAAGCGCCACATCGAGCTCGACCTCAAGCGCGAGGCCGATCGCGCCGTCGCGCTGCGGATTCTCGAAAAGAGCGACGTGCTGGTGCAGAACATGCGCCCCGGCGTTGCCGAACGCCTCGGACTCGGCTACGACGCCGCCGCCAAGCTCAATCCGCGACTGATCTACGTCGCCGCTTCAGCCTACGGCCGGGTCGGCCCGATGGCCGTCGAAGCTGGAATCGATCCCACGCTGCAGGCGTTTTCGGGATGGTGCGGCGTGACCGGTCCCGAACATGGACGCGGCGAAATGTTCCGCCATCTGGCGCATCTCGACCTCACCACCGCCTCGATGATTACTCAGTCGGTGCTCCAGGCGCTGATCGCACGCGAGCGCACCGGCCAGGGCCAGAAGGTCGAAATCGAGATGCTGACCGCTGCGATGGCGCTCCAGAGCACTCGGCTCGCAGAGTATTTGGCAACCGCCGTGCAGCCCCGTCCGCTCGGCAGCGCCGCCGCCGCCACCGCACCGCATCAGGCCTTCGAATGCGAGGACAGCAGGTATCTCGCCGTTGGAGTCGAGCGCGACGATCAATGGCCAGGATTCTGCCGCGCGCTCAAGCTCGATCAACTGATCAACGACCCGCGCTTCGCGAGCAACGCCGCGCGCGTGCGTAATCGCGCCGAACTCGTCTCGATTCTCGCACCCCGCTTCGCGAGCAAACCCGCCACATGGTGGATGATCCGTCTCACCAGGGAAAAGGTGCCGAACGGCCCTTTTTTAACCTTCGCCGAGCTGCGCCACCATCCGCAGGTCACCGCCAATGCTCACATCGCCGACCTCGACACGCCGCATTGGGGCACGCTCAGCACCGAAGGACTTCCATGGCGATTCGGACGGACCCCGGCTGGCCCGCTCCGCGCGGGCGGGATGCCCGGCGAGCATACCGCCGAGGTTCTTGCCGAACTCGGTATGGTGAACGATTCCAAGTGACCATTTTAATGAATCAGCCAAAGCAATGAGCTCGCCCGGAAGTCTCGAGGGTCTCCGCGTCATCGATATAACCAGCGGACTCTGCGGGCCATGGTGCTCGATGCAGCTCGGTGACGCCGGAGCAGATGTAATCAAGATCGAACTGCCCGGCGGCGACAGCGCACGGTCGATGCCGCCATTCATCGCGGACGAGAGCGCCGTCTTTCTCAGCCTCAACCGCAACAAGCAAAGTATAGTAATCGACTATCGCACGTCCGACGGCGCCGAACTGGTCCGGCGCCTCGCGCGCTCGGCCGACGTTTTTATCGAGGACCTTGCCTCCGCGGCACTCGCGCACGGACTCAGCTACGAACATCTCCGCCGCGAGAATCCCCGTATCGTGCACTGCGCGATAAGCGCGTTTGGCGAAGACGGTCCGCTCAAGGATGCGCCAGGCTCCGAGCTGGTCGTCCAGGCGATGGCCGAATATGCCGCGTCGCTTGGCAAGATCGGCGATCCCCCCGTGCGCCTCGGCGCCGACGTAGCTGCGCTCAATACCGGCATCTTCGCCACGCAGGCAATTCTGGCCGCCCTGTTCCATCGCGCTCGCTCGGGCGAAGGCCAGCGTGTCTCTGTTAGCCAGTTCGGCTCGCTACTGCATATGCGCGGAATTATGTGGCAGGCAATGACCGACCCTGACGACTGGTACGGCTTTCACCTCGACCATTACACACATCCTCCTGAGTATGGTTATCAAACCGCTGACGGAGCCATTTACTTTATACTGCGCCGCGGCAACACCGAAGACTGGGACAGGCTGCTCCTTGAACTTGATATGATGCATGTGCTGGACGATCCTCGTTTCGCCGATTGCGGACGCCTCGCAACCGGCGTCGGACGCTATGCCGCTGAGGTGAAGCCGATTTGGGAGGAGGCGTTCAAGCGCCACACCAGCGCCGATATAGTCAAGTTGATTCACAGCCTCGGTGGTGATGCAGTACCGATGATGGACTATGACTCATTGATTGCGCATCCGCAGGTCGAAGCGCTTGGCGCCATAGTCGAAATCGATCATCCCAAGGCAGGCGCATTCAAGACCATACGGCCGGTCGCACGATTCTCCGCCACGCCCAACGCAATCCGCCGGCCGCCGCCGATGCTCGGTGAACACACCAATCAGGTTCTCGCCGCGCTCGGTCTCGAAGATACTGAAATCGCACGCCTGCGATCACTTGGTATTGTCGCGTGAGACTGACACCGTGTGTCTATTTGCTATGGCTGGGCGGACCGCTGCTCAATACCATAGCCGGGTTCCGAAGACGAAGCGCGGATCGTTGACCAGCGCGCCTTCCGCGCGCGCGAATGAGGCGGTCGTCCCAAACGTGCCCGTATAGGCGAAGCCGATATAGGGTGCGAACTTGCGGCTGATCTCGTAGCGAATCCTGATCCCCGTGTCGATATCCGAGAGCCCCGTCCCAACTCCGCGCGCGCGATCCTCTTTGCTGTAGAAGTTAAGTTCGCATTCAGGCTGAACAATCAATCGCTGAGTAATCAACAGGTCGTAAGATCCTACTACGCGAGCCGCGAGATGGCCCGCATCCCTGAAATACCCAGTCGCCTGGAACTCGAAGAAGTAGGGCGCGAGCCCCTCAATTCCAAACGCGCCCCACGTGCGCCCTGGACCCGAGTCGAGGTCGTAGCGCACCCCGCCCTGCATGTCGAAGTACCGCATGTAAGGTATCGGCCGATCGTAGAGCGCCTCGGTATCACCGTCGCTGGCGATGCCATTTTCCATAAACCCCTCGGATTTGAACCATAGCTTGTTCATGTCCGTGCCTGCCCACCCTTCGCCGTCCCAGCGAAACTCGTTGTCGGGGCCGTTAGTGCGGCCCTCGAATTGATCGAAGAGCACATGCGCAATAATGGTATCGTCCATCACTGGCGGACCCCATCCGGTGACGGCCGAGTTCCCTTGCGCCGGAGCAACATTAACCATCGATTGAGCATACGAGGGTTGGCTTACGGCCGAGGCGAGAAGTCCTGCGGCCAGAGCGGCAGCCCCCGTCTGCAAGAGTCGCCTCAGGGTCGAAGCTTGCGCCCCGGCGCTGCAGGCTCTGAGCTTCACGACACGATAACCGTGCGAAACATTCCCGCCTCCATGTGATATAGCAAGTGACAATGATAGGCCCATCGGCCAGGCGTATCGGCACTTATCAGATAGCTTAGCCGCTCGCCGGGCATGACGCTTATCGTATGCTTGTACGGTCGGAACTCGCCCTGCCCGTTTTCCAGTTCGCTCCACAGGCCGTGCAGATGAATCGGATGAGCCATCATCGTGTCATTAATCAGTACGATACGCAGCCGCTCGCCCAGACCGAGCCGTATCGGTTCCGCCTCGGAGAATTTCTCGCCGTTGAAACCCCAGATATAGCGCTCCATGTTACCTGAGAGATGCAATTCAATCTCGCGAGCCGGGGGCCGCGGATCGGCGCCGCGATAGCGCGCTCGCAGGTCGCTGTAGGCCAGGACTCGGCGCCCGTTGCCACGCAGCCCGTTGCCAGGATCGGAGAGACGCGATATCGGAGCCGGCGCGACGTTATCGACTTCCGGGCCGGGTCGCAGCACAATCGGGTTCGACGGCTTGAGCGCACTCACCGGCGGCATCGCAGGGAGAAATTTGCACGGAACATCCGGCCCCGGCTGCGGGAAAGGCTCTTTGCCAGTGATCGCATCCTGTGACAACGCCTTGGTGTGATTTGATCGGCCGGCCGGCAGGTTCATTCCGGACCTGTTCATTCCGGGCATCGACGTGTCCGTGGTCGGATTCATCCCGGACGTGTCGCTTTGGTTCATGCCATCGACGCCGGCCATATTCGTGCCCGCCATGCCGCCCATTCCCATGTCGACCATCGTTAGCCGGGGACGGGGATCCATGGGCGGGACCTCCGCTGTCATGCCGTATCTCGGCGCCAGAGTCCCCCGCGCATAGCCACTGCGATCCGCGGATTGCGCGAAGATTGTGTAGGCCGACTCGTCGCGCGGTTCCACGATCACGTCATAGGTCTCCGCGACCGCGATCCGGAATTCATCCACCGTAAACGGATCGAGGTCGTTGCCGTCGGCCTGGATCAGCGTCATCGGCAGTCCCGGAATCCGGACGTCGAAGAAGGTCATTGACGAGCCGTTGATGAAGCGCAGGCGCATCCGCTCATTGGGATGGAAGAGCGCGGTCCAGTTGGCGGCCGGAGGATGTCCGTTGACTAGATAGGTATACGTGGCTCCGGAGACGTCGGAAAGATCGGTGGGACTCATAGTCATGCCCGCCCACTTCAGGCGGTTCGCAATTGTGGCGCCCAGTCCCTTGCGGCTCGCCTCGGAGACCAAACTCCTGGCCGTCAACTGATGATAGTTGTAATAGTCACTCTGCTGTTTGAGATTACCGTAGATTGTCTCAGGGTCCCGATCTGTCCAATCCGACAACATCACTACGTAATCCCGATCATACTTGATCGAGTCGCTATTCCTGGGGTCAATAATCAATGGCCCGTAATGCCCCGTTTGCTCCTGAAAGCGGCTGTGGCTGTGATACCAATAGGTGCCGCTCTGCCGGACTGGGATGCGATAGACGAAGGTCTCGCCCGGCGCGATGCCGCGGAAGCTGAGCCCCGGCACTCCGTCCATCTCCGCCGGTGCTCGCACTCCGTGCCAATGGATCGAAGAATCCACGTCAAGCCGATTGGTGACCGACAGCGTGACCGTGTCGCCCTCCCGCCATCGCAGCAGCGGTCCTGGCACGAGGCCGTTGACCGCCGTGGCAAAAGCCGCGTGGCCGGTGAAGTTGACCGGGAGGGATTCGATAACGAGGTCGAAGCGATCGCCTATCAGCACCGGCGGCGCCGGCACGCTGCCGAGCGCCAACGCCGGCCATCGCGACAGATTCAGCCCCGTGATGGCCGTGCCAGCGGCGAGGCCCTGGATGAAGCGCCTGCGAGTCATGAGGGCGGTCGTCCTCGGTTTCATTGTGCGCTCTCAACCGAAAGCACATTACGCCCGCCCGCCATTTCGGCGCAACTTTTGCCGGCGTTTCGGCCATGTAGGCGGATTTTTGTGCCCGTGCTACGCTCGTGTTTGTGACTGGTTAACGGCCGTGCGCTTTATTTTCGTCCGGTCGCGTTTGATGTAAAGGTTACTGAAAATGCCTCGGCAAAGGCACGATGACCTCGAGGAAAAGTCCGATGAAAGTCGCTGTGGATCATGAACTTTGCGAAGGAAACGGACGCTGCGCGGAAGCGGCGCCCAGGGTGTTCGCGCTTGGCGCGGATGACCTGAGTCATGTGCTGCTCGAGCATCCGCCCGATGAACTGAGCGGCGCCGTCGCTCGCGCGATAAACTTATGCCCCCGCCAGGCAATCCATCTGATCGAGGACTAAGGCCGGCATCAGTAAGATGTCCGCCGCAGGTTTGAATCGATTCTATGAAAGCTCTCACGCTCGAGACGATCGATATCGTTAACCCCGACCTCTTCGTTGAGCGCGGCTACCCGCACGAAGAATGGACGCTGCTGCGCCGTGAGGCACCCGTGTTTCGCTATGAGCGCCCCGACGTCCCGCCGTTTTGGGCGATCACCAAGCATGCCGATATCATGACGGTCTCGCGCCAGCCCGATCTCTTCCGCAGCGATCAGATCTTGTTCGTCACCGTCGATGATCCCGGCGCACCGGTCGATGAAGTTATCCTGCGTCAGCTCCTTAATATGAATCCCCCAGAGCATGGCGCTTATCGCGCCGTGGTTAATCGCCGTTTCACGCCGCGCGCGGTTAGGTCCCTGGCCAATCAGATTGAGCGAATCACCACCGAGGTGCTCGACGGCCTGCTCGATAAGAACGAATGCGATTTCGTGACCGAGGTCGCGGCGAAGCTTCCGCTCGCGGTGATCGCCGAGATGTTCGGAATTCCGCGCGCCGACTGGCCAATGATGTTCCGACTGAGTAATGCGCTGATCGCTCCGGCCGATCCCGAATACGCCGGAACGGCCACCATCAAGGAGACGATCGACCAGGCGCGGATGGAGTTCTTCCAGTACTTCAGCGCGCTGGTCGAGGACCGCCGCAAGAACCCGCGCGAAGACCTCGCGAGCACGCTGGCGAACGGATGCGTCCATGCCCAACAGCTTCCAGTCTTCGAGTTGCTCTCGTACTTCGCCCTGCTAATCATTGCCGGCAACGAGACTACCCGCAACGCGACCAGCGGCGGCCTTCACGCGCTCATCAACAATCCCGAACAGTGGCGCCGCTTCCAGAACGATCCCTCGATGGCGCCGTCGGCGGTCGAGGAAATCCTGCGCTGGACTTCACCCGTGATTCAGTTCACCCGCATCCCGACCCGTGACACCGAACTCCACGGACAGCAGCTTCGCGAGGGCGAAATGATGGCGCTCTTCTATCCGTCGGCTAATCGCGACGAGGAGGTATTCGAAGAGCCGTTCAAGTTGGATATCGGACGAACTCCAAATCCTCATCTCGCCTTCGGAATCGGCGAACACTACTGTCTCGGCGCCAATCTCGCGCGGCTCGAGCTGCAGGTGATGTTCCGCCAGTTAGCCACTCGCTTCGAGTCGATCGAGCTCGCCGGACCGATCGAGCGCATGCGCTCGAGCTTCGTGGGCGGAATCAAGCACATGCCGATCCGTTACAAAATGCACCCGCGCACCTGACCCGCGTCGCGCATCGCCGAATATCCTTCGACGATTTCAACCCCTCGCGGAATTAGCTATCTATCAGCAGAAGCTATAGGAGAATCGTTATGATTGATCTCTATTACTGGCCTACACCCAATGGCTGGAAAGTCAGTATTATGCTCGAGGAATGCGCCCTGCCCTACGAGACCAAGTATGTGAATATCGGCGCGGGCGAGCAGTTCAAGCCGGATTTTCTGAAAATCAGCCCGAACAACCGGATGCCCGCGCTCGTGGATCACGATCCTGCGGGCGGCGGTGCCCCAATCTCAGTTTTCGAGAGCGGCGCGATCCTCGAGTACCTCGCCGAAAAAACCGGCAGGTTCATGCCCCGCGACCTGCGCGGAAAGTACGAAGTTCTCCAATGGCTCTACTGGCAGATTGGTGGACTCGGTCCCATGGCCGGCCAGAACCATCACTTCCGCAACTACGCTCCCGAGAAGCTCCCTTATGCGATCGATCGCTACGTCAAGGAAACGAATCGGCTCTACGGCGTGATCGAGCAGCGCCTGCGCGACCGCCCGTTCCTGGCCGGCGACTACTCAATCGCCGACATGGCCGCCTATCCGTGGGTGATTCCTTACGAGCGCCAGGGCCAGAAGCTCGAGGATTTCCCGAAGCTCAAGGTCTGGTTCGAGACGATGCGCAACCGGCCCGCCGTTATCAAGGGCGTCGATTTAGGCAAGGACCGGCGCGCGGAGACTATGAGCGAAGCGGCGAAAAAAATCCTGTTCGGACAGACCGCTTCAACCGTGCTCGGGCGCTGAAGGATTCCCCGTGGCTCTCATCATGTACGACTTGGCTGGCGCGCAGGCCAACCGCCGGTTCAGCCCGTTTTGCTGGCGTATTCGACTCGCTATCGCGCACAAGGGTCTCGAGGTTGAGACCGTGCCGTGGCGCTTCACCGAAAAGGCCGCGATCGCTTTTTCCGGCCAGGATCGCGTCCCGGTTCTGGTTGACGACGGCAAGACGGTGGCGGGCTCGTGGAAAATCGCGAGCCACCTCGAAGAAAAATATCCGCAGCGCCCGTCGCTCTTCGGCGGCGCGGTTGGGATTGCGCTCGCGCGGTTCGTCGAGGGTTGGAATGACAATGTAGTACAGGGCGGCATGGTGCGCCTGATACTCATTGATGTTTTCGCGCATATCCACGAAAAGGATCGGGCGTATTTCCGCGAGAGCCGCGAGAAACGCCTCGGGATGACGATCGAGCAGGCATGTGCCGGCCGCGAAGAACGAGTCGCCGGGTTTCGCAGCAGCCTCGAACCGCTTCGCACGACGCTCAGGTTGCAGCCTTTCGTGGCGGGCGAATCACCCAACTACGCCGACTACATAGTGTTCGGAAGTTTCATGTGGGCGCGCAGCACCAGTCCATTTTCGTTGCTGACTCCGGATGATCCGATTTACGACTGGCGCAAGCGGATGCTCGACCGTTTCGAGTTCGCGCTCCAGGCGCTGGGCTACGACGCGTGATTCAGATCTGCGGACCCTCGCTCGCGCGCCAGATCAACGGCCGACCCATTTCGGATTGTTGATCGCGAGCGTGTCCGCCAGCGACTGACGGACATGGGTCCGCAGCCCAGGGTCGTCGATGGAGATTCCGCCGTCGCGGATTCGGCCGGCGAGTTCGGCGCTCATCTCCTCGACCTCGCCTGCGCGGCCGAGCATCGCCGAGAGCCGTTCACGTTCGGCGGCGGCGTGGGCGGCGCGGAGTTCGAGTTCGCGGCGGACGGTGTTTAACACGTTGATCGTGACGCGGGTCTGGAAGCGGAAATAGCCGGCAGGCAGTGTGGGAGCGAGTTCCTCCTCGAGAAACTTGACGGCGGCCTCGAGGAGGATCGTGGCTGCGGGTTTGATCTCAGGCATCGCTAGATTTTCCTATAGTCGGTCAAAAGTCCTGACAGCGCCAGTCACAAGATGTAGTCATTAATAGCAATCAATAGTTAGGCGCGGTCTTCAATTAGATTGAGAAAATCCCACAAAGGCTCTTCCGTACGGCGGCCGATTGCGGACTGCTCGATGCTGATGGGCTCGGTGGCGTCGGTGAAGCGCAGGCCTTTTTGCAGACATATGACGGCCCATCGGATGCATCCGAACGCCTCCCAGAAGCGCACGTGTGCGGGGTCGACGCTGAGGCCGCTCGCCGCCTCGTAGGCTGCAAAAAGATCCTCGCGTGAGCCGAAGCCGCCCACCGGATTGCGGCCGCCGAAGCGCCAGGTTTTCACGCAGAGCCATCCGAGATCATACATTGCGTCGCCGATCCCGGCTATTTCCCAATCGAGGATGCATCGGATGCCGTCTTCCTCGCCGGCAATCAGGTTACCGTTGCGAAAATCGCCGTGAATCACGGTGTTACGCGGATTTTTCGGCAGGTTTTCGGCGGCCCATCGCAGGCCAAGCTCGAGTGCGGGCAGCCGGAAACCGTAATGATCGACGATCTGATACTGGGCCGCGAGCATCTGTTGGGCGCTCTGCGGGGTCAGAAAGGGAAGTTCGGCGGGGTCGAGGCGATGGATCGCGGCGAGAATTGTGCCGCATTGGCTAGCCATCACTGAGCGCGCTTTGGCGAAGCGATCGTCGCGGGCGATTCGCGCGCCCAACGATTCGCCAGGGATTCGCTCCGTGATGTAACCGGGGTCGAGGCCGTCGGGCTCCCCGAGGATGGCGCGGACGCGTGGCGCGGGGACTCCGCCGCGGACCGCCGCGATCATCACGCGCGCGTCTTCCTCGGCGGTCAGATGCGGGGTGATGCCGGCGAGCGGGTCGGGGACGGGCGAGTGCGAACTCGCCAGTTGCAGGATGAACGGGTTGCGCGCGCCGGCGACATCGGCGTCAAAGGACCAGGTGCTTTTGGTCGCGCCGCCGGTCAAGCGCTGCAGGTCGAAGATCGTGCCGGGCGGGCCGATATGGCGAGCGACCGCAGCCGTGAGCCGCGCCGAGAACTCTTCGAGGCTGATACTGATGCCCGCGTGCGCCAACGCTCTATTCCTCGGATTGTCCCTTACGCACGAAGCCGAAGAGATGGCCGGCAACCTTGCGAATCTGGATTTCCTCGGCGCCTTCGGTGATGCGATAGCGGCGATGATGCCGGTAGATATGCTCGAAGGGCTTATGGCGCGAGTAGCCAATGCCGCCGTGAACCTGCATCGCCCGGTCGGCCGCGTCGCAGACCAGCCGGTTCGCGCGATAGTTACACATCGAGACCTTATCCGAGAGCTTTTCGGCGACCTCCGGTTTGGACATCTGGTCCATCTCCCAGGCGGTCTTATGGATGAGCGCACGAAGCATCGCGGCTTCGGTATGGAGCTCGACGAGCGGCCATTGGATAGCCTGGTTGGTGGCAAGGGCGCGGCCGAAGGGTTTGCGCTCGCGGGCGTACTTGACGCTTTCGTTGATGCAGAACTGGGCCGCGCCGAGCGATGAGGCGGCCTGACGGATGCGGTTTTCGTGAACGAAGTGCTGCGCGAGCGCGAGGCCGTTTTCGGGATCGCCGAGGATCGCGTCCTTGGGCACCGTCACGTCTGTCAGCGAGATGCGCGGATGGTCGGTCGGCATGTTGAAGGTCCAGAGATATTCTTCGACCTTGAAGCCCGGGCTGGTGATCGGAACGATAAAGCATCCGATGCCCTTGGCGCCGCCGTCGCGTCCGCTGATGCGCGCGAAGATGAAGTCGTGGGTGGCGACGTTGACGCCGGTGTTCCACATCTTGGCGCCGTTGATACGCCAGTTGTCGCCGTCGAGCACGGCGCGCGTCTCCATCCAGGTTGCGTCGGAGCCGTGGTTGGGTTCGGTCAGGCCAAAGGAGATGTGGAGCGAACCGTCGAGGAGGCCGGGGATGAACTTCTTTTTCTGTTCGGGGGTGCCGAAGTCGCGGAACATCAGGACGGTCGGGAGGTTGCCGACGATCGAGCTTTCGTTCTGGAGGTCGTTGTGGAGGCCGAGGCCCTTGGCGGCGAGATGCTCGCGGATGATCGCCATGGCAAGGTTGGAGCCATCCTTGCCGCCGTACTCGCGCGGCAGGGCGTATCGGAAGTGGCCGGCCTTGTCGGCGCGCCGGCGCATCTCGGTCAGCAACTCTTCCCATTCGTGGCGCGGCAGGCCGCCGTTCTCGAAATCGGTGCGGGCCCATTCGCGGCGATGGTCGAAGAAGCGGATGTTGTCGTTTTCGCGTTCGAGCGGCTTGATCTCCTTTTCGATAAAGGCGTCGAGCTCGTCGAGATAGGCTTTGATTTCAGACGGAATGATAAAGTCCACGGCGCAATAATCCTCCGATGAGTCCTGAACCTTGAGCCGATAACAGATTACGGCCTCAAGCGGAAGCACGCGAGCACGCGCGTGGGCTCGGTCGTCGCGTCAAATCTTCCAAAATGCTATTACTTGACCTCGGTGGGGAATTGGCGCGGGATGAGATCATGTCGAAGCTTCTAAAGACGGCGTTTGAAAGAATCGAGCGGCAGTTTTCCGAGTCTGAACAGGACGAGATCGCCCGCACTTTGCTCCGGATGATCGAAGAAGATGATAGGCGCTGGGAGACGGCGTTCGGGCAGACCGTCGATAAACTGGAGCAGCTTGCGAATTCGGCGCTTCAGGAATATCGGGATGGGCGGACAGAAATTCTGGATCCTGAAAAGCTCTGACCTCTCGCACGACACGGTCGTTCCGGTCGGCATACGCTCTGCTGCCAACGCAAACCAAGCAGCTCGCGAGGCAGGCGTATCAGCGGTTTGCTCGGGATCCGCATCACCGCAGCCTGCACTTCGAACAGATTTCTTCTACGCGTCCGATCTACCCTGTGCGCATTTCGCTCGGTTATCGAGCGGTCGGCGTTAAATCAGACGGTGATGAAATCATCTGGTTCTGGATCGGCCCTCATGCCGAATACGACAAACTGATAAAAGGGCTGTGAGATGTAATCGAGATTCAGGCTCTTAGCGGCCGATGAAGTAGTCGATCCAGACCGAGGAGTCGACCACGATCACGGATTTGGGAAGCGGTCGCGACGCATCGCGTCGAGGTCGCCTTCCCATCGGAGCTTGCCACGTGCGGAGCGGATCAGGCGCTCCTGCCGCTGGAGTCCGACCAGGAGCCGCAGCGCGGAAGCGGAGCGGAAAGTCTCCTAATTTCAGAACTTCGCGGGCCAGCCTCGTTGCTTCGCGTAATGGATTCGACAAACGGAAGAGCAAAATGGCTTTCCGTATCCCCAGAGCCATTTTGATCGGGTACACCCGCAATTGGCGCAAGCACGCGGTTTGCGTGCGCGTTGCACCCGCACGACATGGGTCGATGTTCCTATGCGGCCGCCGGACAGCCATCTGATTCACTCTTGCCCATTCTTGAGCGCTTATGGATATTCTTAGGCTAGCGTCCAATCTGATATGCCATACAGGGCGATTTGCCGAACGAGCAACCTGAGCGAGACAAGAATCCCGCGGCGGTCGCTGCGCGACGCGTATTCAATACTCAGTTGAGAGGAATTTCGGCACTCGAATGGTCGATCGCTCACGAATCATAGAGGAGGACCACCTTGCCCTGGACTATAGAACGCAAGCACGATCATGTCGTTGTCGTTACGATGAACACCAACAAGGTCAATGCGCAAAACCCGGCGTTCTTTGCCGACCTTCATGCCGCGTTCGATCGCCTCGAAGCGGAGTTCAACGAATGTGCTGTCGTTCTGACCGGAACCGGCAAAGTGTTCTCGGCGGGCCTCGACCTGGATCATCACTTTGCAATGTACGCGCGCCGCAATCTTAAAGAGATCGACGATTGGTTCGCGGCCTATCGCGCCACCAATCTTCGCCTGTTCACTTATCCCCGGCCCACCGTCGCGGCGATCAATGGCCATGCCTATGCGGGCGGGTTCATCACGGCGATCGACTGCGACTATCGGATCGCTACGCAGGGCGCGCTACAGTTTTCGTTGAATGAGGTGCCGATCGGAATTCCGATGCCAGCGGCTTATTGCGAGATCATCAAATACGCGATCGGCACGCAGGCCGCGTCCGAGTTCACGCTCTTCGGACAGGTTTACGATCTGGAGGCCGCAAGCCGGATGGGCGTCGTGCAGAAGACGGTGGTGCCGGACCGGCTTCTGGATGCCGCCATCGCCTGGGCCGCTCACGTGACGCCGGATTGCTATCCGGCGTATGCATTTTCCAAGCGCGCTTTACAGGCAACGACGATGGCCGCAATCGATTCAGCAGCTCGACTCGATCTGGATTTTCTGTCGCGGGGCATGTCGGATCCCAAGAGCCTGCGCGCGAATGCCCGTCGCTACCGGGAGCTGAAGGGTAGGGAGATAACCTGGCCGCTGCCCGCCTAAGACCCTTGGTGATGCTCTGGGCCGGGTCATAAACCGTGGTCCGGAGCTTAAAGCTATTCCGCGTGCGGATGCCGCGCGGGCTCAGAGCATGTTGAAGCTTCTAAAAAGCGTTTGAAAGGATCGAGCGGCAGTTTTCCGAGTCTGAACAGGGCGAGACCGGACTTCGCTCCGGATGATCGAAGAAGATGATAGGCGCTGGGAGACGGCGTTCGGGCAGAACCTCGATAGACTGGAGCAGCTTGCGGATTCGGCGCCGACCGCTCGATAGTCGAGCAAAATACGCACAGAAGCGCTGCGGGCGGAGCGCGGCCTCTCCCGACATCGGGAGAGGCGAATGTGGAGCGGTGGCGATGAGAAAGTTCCGCTGAGGCGCGCTGCAGGCAGCGCGCGATCCCTCCACTGCGGCGGCCTGCGGTCGGGATGACAAAAAAGAACGAGGCGGGATCACGGAGACGAATGGTCAGTGGGTGAGGACGGCGCGGAAGCGGACCTTGCCGGTGATCATGCGATCGTAGGCTTGCGCCGCTCGGTCGAGCGGAAAGGTTTCGATCATCGCACGGACGCCGGTGCGCGCCGCAAAGTTGAGCGTATCTTCGGAATCCTTCGAGGTTCCGGAAGGCCATCCGACGATAGAGCGTTGTGCGCCCAGTATCTGAAACGACGAGACCGCGAAGGGCTGCGGGCTGGCGCCGACGACGACCATTTTGCCGCCGACTCCGAGGCCGTCGACCAGCGGCCCAATCGCCTTGGGATCGGGCGCGGTGACGAGGATGACGCTGGCGAGACCCTCCCCGGCCAGCTCGGCGGCGGCGTCCTGCGCGCCGGTATCGATATAGCGCCGCGCGCCCAACTGGAGCGCCAGCTTCTCTTTCTCGGCTCCGCGGCCGATAGCGATCGTGTCGAAGCCGAACTTGGCCGCGAACTGGATGCCGAGGTGTCCCAACCCTCCGATACCCTGGACCGCGACGAGGTCGCCGGGGCGTGCGCCGCTGTTGCGCAATGCGTTGAAGGTCGTGATCCCCGCGCACATGATTGGCGCGGCCTCTTCGGGGCGAAGCGCATCGGGAATGCGCGCGAGCGCCTCGACCGGCGCAATCACGTATTCGGCGTAGCCGCCGTCATAGCTGATGCCGGGAATCCGCAGGTTTTGGCAACTGATGAAATCGCCGCGGCGGCATGGATCGCATTTGCGGCAATTTCCGCCGAACCATCCGACGCCGACCCGATCGCCGGTTTTCCAATCCCAGGTGTCGCCGCCGCCGAGCGAATCGATGACGCCGGCGATCTCGTGGCCGGGTGCGCGTGGAAAGGTGAGACCTGGCCATAAGCCCTCCTTGGTCAAGGAATCGCTATGACAGACGCCGCAGGCCTGTACTTTGACGCGGACCTGCCCTGGAGCGGGTTCCGGTATCCGATCTTCGACCGGTTGGAGGGGACCGTTGGCCTGCGTGACTCTTATCGCTTTCATGATTTTCACCGCTCACTGATTTCAAGGTCGCGGCCGATGCGGCCATTATTTGGGACAAACCTACGAGGCACAGCGCGTCGATAGCATTGTACTTGGAAGTTTCGCGCTCCGCATGAGCGTGGGACGGCGTGGGAGTACGGAATCTTGCAATTTCATTGGTCATTAACTGATCCTTGGAAATGACAGGGGTGTCCCCGATGCTCACACTCAAGCTTGCCGGCGGCGTGATCCTGAACCTCGTAATCTTCGGGGTATTACTGTTTGTGCCGGCGGGGACGATCGACTGGTGGCGCGCGTGGGTGTTGATGGGCGTGGTCCTGATCGCGACGACGGCGACGATGTTCGGCGTCCTTCGCCACGACGAGGGACTGCTCGATGAGCGGTACCGGGCGCCGATTCAGCAGGGGCAGCCGATGACCGACAGGATCATCGTGTTGAGCCTGCTCGCCGCCTTCTTCGGTCTGATGATCCTCATTCCGATCGACGTCTTCCATCTCCACCTGATGCGGATGCCGGGGCCGGCGGTCTCGTGGATCGGGCTCGCACTGTTTATCGCGGGATGGACGGTGATAGCGATTGCGCTAGGCGAGAACAGTTTCGCGGCGCCGGTGGTCAGGTATCAGCGGGAGCGCGGCCAGATCGTAATCGAGCACGGGCTCTACGGCATCGTGCGCCATCCGATGTACGCGGGGGCGCTGTTACTGATGTTCGGGATGCCGATTTGGCTCGGTTCGTATGCGGCGGCAATATGGGCGCTGGTGCCGATCGCGGTGATGGCGATGCGCGCGGTCCTCGAGGAGAGGTTTTTGCGCGGCGCGCTCGAGGGTTATGACGGCTATATGCATCGCACGCGCTACCGGCTAATCCCGTTGGTGTGGTAATCGCCGACCCGGTAGCGGTTCGCCTATCACTTCAGCGGTCCCTCATTCGCGCCTTTGGCGCGACCTCTCCCGACGACCGGGAGAGGTGAAGATAGCGCGGTGGCGATGAGAGAGTTCCGCTGAGGCGCGCCGCAGGCGGCGCGCGATCCCTCCACTGCGGTCGGGATGACGGAGTAAAGAAGAGCCTACCGCGCGGGGGTCGGGATGACGGGATAAAGCGGCGGGAGCTAGAAAGAAGAGGGGCCGGGCGGGAATGCCGCTCGACCCCTCGCGATCAGGCAATTGGGAACGGGTCCGGCCGAAGCCGGGCGCCGTCAGACGCGGACCGATTCGTCGCGTTTGGGCGCGTGTTTGAGCGCCTCGATGTCGACCAGCGGATCGCGCTTGGTGCCCGCGACATACGGACGCGAGCCGGGCTGGCGCTCGAACGGGTCAAGGATTCCGAGTTCCTTGGCGTACTCACGCAGCGCAGGCAGCACCTCCGTGCCGATCAGGCGATTACTGGTCATCCGCTGTTCCTGATTCAGCGGCCCGAGCGGCTGGAAGAAGCCCATCACGCCCGGATGGAGCACGTCCATGATGAGGCGCAGCTTCGGCATCACGGACTTGGGCGTGCCGATGATTATCTGAAGGCCGTCCTGCGCCTTCTGGTAGTTCCCGTAGATTTTGCGCTTGGCCTCCTCGATGCTGACCTGGCCGGCGCGCAGTCTCGCGCGGGTGTCCGAGTGCTGATGGCGGTCTTCGCCGGCCTCCTTGAGCTTTTCGCTGGTGATGCCGAGGAAGCCGTAGTCGGTCGCCTGGCGGGCGAGGCGCTTGGTCGCTTCCTTGGAGTTGTAGCCCGGGGGCAGGGTCCATTCGGGACGCGAGAAATTGGCAGCGCCACCGCCGAACAGCGCGGCCTTGCCGAGTTCCTGGGCTTTCTCCTCGGTCTCGGCGACGAAAATCTGCTGGAGGTAGCCGAAGTTCTCGGTGCCGGCCTGGTAACCTTCGCGCGCGGCGGTGTCGCCGTAGAGATTCCATAGCTCGACGGTGGATTGGAGCGCGGTGCCCAGCCCGATGTACGGGTAGCGATGCTCGGCGCACCAGATGACGGTTTCAGGGCTGATTACGCCGGGAATCCAGATGGGCGGATGGGGCTTTTGATAGGGCAGCGCCCAGGGGTTGATGTAGCGATAGTTGAAGTGCTTGCCTTCCCATCGGAACGGACCGGGCCGCGTCCAGGCCGCGATGACGACATCGTGGGCTTCGTTGAAGTACTCGCGATTGTAGGCGGGATTGGCGTTGTGGAAGATTTGCTCGCTGCCGGCGCCGCGGACCCATCCGGGGACCAGACGTCCGTGAGAGATCAGGTCGATCTCGGCTAGCTCTTCGGCGATCCGGAGCGGGTTGCGCAGGGTCGGGAGCGGATTCCCGAGCAGGACGATGCGCGCCTTCTTAGTGATTCGCGCGAGGATGGCGGCCTCGACGTTCATGACGGAGCCCATGCAGAAGGGCGTGCCGTGATGCTCGTTGAGCATGATGCCGTCGAATCCGACTTCCTCGGCGTGGCAAGCCTCGTCGAGATACTCATTGTAGAGACGGGCGCCGACCTCGCGGTCGAAGAATTTATTGGGCACGCCGAAGAAGCTCCGATTGGAGATTACTTCGTCTTCGGGGACATCACGGTACGGGCGTTCGGTAAAATACATCATATGCATGGCTTTGTTTTCTCCTTCAGCTCACGCTATTGCCGATATTATACGAGGAATTCGCGGACGAGTTTGATGAACTCGGCGGATTTTTCGATTTCGGGGCGGTGACCGCAATTGTCGAAGATGGTCAGGCGGACGTCGGTGTTCTTGAGCGCCTGTTTGTAGGCGTCCGCGGCGCTGACGTGAACCATCGCATCCTCGCGCCCCCAGATGATCTGGGTGGGCAGGCCAGTGACGGCCTCAAGGAAATAAGGCAGGCATCGGTTAGAGAGGATCGGCTCCCAGGCGATGCGTGCGGTTTCGGTACGAGCGTCCTCGAAGGCCTCGAACTGCTCGGGCGTCCGCTCACCGCCATAGAGCTTGGCGAACTCGGGGACCGATTCGGGATTGCGGACGGTCACGTTCAACTGGGTGCGCTGGGTCACCGCGAAAGGATCGAAAATTTCACCTTGCGGGGGTTTGATGCCGAGTGGCGCGACGAGGACCATCTTGCGGAACTGCCTGGCATTGGCGGTCGCCATCTCGGCCGCGGTCCATCCGCCGAGCGAGAAGCCGATGACGTCGATCGGGACGAGGTTCAGCTCGCGCAGGACGCGGGAGTAGAAGAGGCCGAGTTCGTGGACGTTGCGGATCGGTTCGACGCGGGGCGACTTGCCCATCCCAGGCTGGACCGGAATGATGAGGGTGCGATCCTTGGCGAGCGCGGAATGCCAGCTAAGCCATCCGGGATGGCCCAGCTCCTCGTGCAGCACGAGCAGGGGTTTGCCCTTGCCGCCCTTGATGATTGCGAGGTCAGTCCCCGCAACGTGGGTGATTTCCTCAGACCATTCTTCTGCCATATGTGAAACTGCTCCATTCGATCGCCGGCGGTCGGCGCCCGAGGGTCGCTTCCACCAACGTTATTCTCGAAGCGCGCTGGCGCCAGCCGAGTATACCTTTTGTCGCACTAATCAGGCGGCAGGTTCAAGCGAAATGGTCGAGCAGCGGGGATTAGCGGATTTCGAGCTTTTCGCGGACCATCCAGAGCCGGTCGCCGCCCCAGAAGAGTTCGCCGTCGACGACGAACATCGGAACGCCGAAGACGCCGTGGTCTTCGGCCTCGCGGCAGATGCGGTCGTGCTCGAGGCGGCCGGGACCATCGAGGAAGGATTCGAAGCCGGCGGTCTCGGCGCCGCTCTCTTCGAGCACGCGGCGAATCGCGGCGCGGTCCTCGATATTGAGTTCGCGCTTCCAGAAACGATCGAAGACGAGATCGTTGTAGCGGCGGAAGACGCCGTTGGCCTGAGCGTAGAGCATCCCGATTGCGGCGATCGAGGAGTCGAAGATTTTGCGGGGGCCAAGGACGGTGAGTCCGCGGCGATTGGCGAGGCGGCGCGCGTCCATGTAGCTGTAGCGGATGCGGCGCCATTGATGGTCGTTGCGGCCTTCGACGGTGCCGAGAAAGTCGGGGATGTTGAGGGTGCAGGGGAGCCATCGGAACTCGAAGCCGGCTTCGCGTTCGAGCTGATAGGCGGGGTCCTTGATCAGGTAGGCGTAGGGACTCTTGTAATCGATATAGATGGTGACCTTGTGGGTCGGCATCGGGGGCTCTCCTTACCGGGCGGGCTTAAAACTCTAGTAGCGCGTCGGTACGGAGATCCGCAACGGGGCGGCGGGTCGGGCGAAATCCTACTCCTCGATGGCGCTCAGACGATGTTGATTGAGCGCGGTGATGCGCGAGGCGATATCGGTACTGAGCGTGGCAAGATCGGCGCTGAGCGCGGCAGATTCGCCGGCGTCGCCAGCGGCGACCGGCGTACTCGCAAGGGTTTGCGAGGCGTAGAGGTCCTTGCCGGTGGGACCATCCTTGATGATCCATTGCGCACTCAATTGTGATTGGCCGTCGGTGGTGGTTTCGAAGTTTTGGACATCGACTGCGATCTGAAAGTCAATCGCCGCGTTTCGAGGCCAGGGATATTTTTCGATCCGCTGAGTGTTCAACAGTCGCGCGAGGTTCTCGGTGAGGACGCGCGCAAAGTTTTTGTCGAGCGGCTCAGCCCAGCGTTTCTCGGGCGACAGATCAAGCTGGTTTGGCGCGGCGAGCGTAACCATCTGGCGCGTGCGCAGGTAGCCCGGAAAATCGATCGGTCCAACACCAATCGCAAGCTGTGAATTGGTATTTGCCGATCCTGTGGTCAGGGACGGATCGGGGCGGCCGGCAAGCGGCGTCAGGATAAAGAATTGCGAGCGATCGGGCCGCGGCGCAAGCGGTGAGCATCCGGCCAGCGCGGCGACGATGATCGCGGAAATCATTGTTCTGATATTCATTGAGATCCTGAGATCAACGCTGGGTATCGGGGACATATCTGCCGCGGACCAGGGATGCCGGATTGCGTTGCAGATAATCACTGAGCTCGCCGACTGAACGCATCGTGTCGGTCATCTGGTCGAGCGCGCGATTGAGGTTGACGGCCAAAGGAGAGGCGGGATCAAGGGTCGATTGGAGATCGACGAGCGCGGCACGCGTCTGCCGCATCGTCGAGTCGGCCTCTTGCGAGTTCTTCTGAAGGCTCGCCACGAGCGGATTGATCTTGGCGTTGGCGTTGTTAACGGCCTCGTGAATCGAGATGACCGTTTTGTTGAGATTGGCGGTCGCGTCCCGCAGCGAATCGAGCGTGGCCTTGAGCGAGGGCGAGTTGGCGAGATTATTGATCGAGTTGGCAGCCATGGTGATCGAGGTCGCCAGAGCCTGAAAGTCGATCTGTTCAAATTTCGCGATGGCCTTGGTCGCCTGCTCCTGCACCGCTTCGAGATTGGTCGGGACGGTTGGGATTTCCCTGTAGGGTCCGCTGTCGGGCTCGATGACGAGATTGAGCGGTGCGCCGGGGTGGAGATCGAGATCGATGTAGAGAAGGCCGGTCAGGAGACTTTCGGTTCTGAGTTGGGCACGCATCCCGCGCTTGATCATGGAGTCGAAGCCGTTCTGCCCCATTGCCTGACCGGTTCCCCCACGCTTGATAAGCTGAGCCCGATCGAGGTCGATTATCACGGGCAGCAGGAGGTCCGAGATGCCGGGGCGCAATCGACCCTCAGCCGGTGAGAGGCCCAGCCTGATAGCAGAAACCGAACCGATTTGAACGCCTCTCACCTTGACCGGGGCGCCGACCTTGAGGCCGTTCAAGTCGCCCTGGAACATGCAGACGAATTGGAGCGGCTTGCTGAACAGGCGTCCGGAGCCGACTACGACGACTGCGGCGATCAAGATCGCAAAGCTGCCGACCACGAATGCGCCGATCGCCGTGGGACTAACGCGTTTGGCCATTAGTGTTCGCTGCGCCGCCTCCTTGCACTCCGCGAGTGAGAAATTTGAGCACCCGCGGATCCTTCGAGTTCGCGAGCATGTCGTGAGGGTCGCCGGTGGCTATCTGGGTGCGCGACTCGGCGTCCAAAAAGACGCTGTTGTTCGCGATCGTGAAGATGCTCGCCAGTTCGTGAGTGACAACCACAATTGTCGCGCCGAGACTCGCGCGCAGCTCGAGGATCAGATCGTCGAGCAGGCGCGAGCTGATTGGGTCGAGCCCCGCGGAAGGCTCGTCGAAAAACAGGATTTCCGGATCGAGCGCCATCGCGCGCGCCAGTCCGGCGCGCTTCTGCATTCCGCCGCTGATCTCGTTAGGGTAGAAATCCTCGAATCCGGAAAGGCCGACCAGCGCCAGCTTGAGCGCGGCGACCTCGCGGATTTGCGCGGGCTTCAAGTCGGTGAATTCGCCCAGCGGCAAGCCGATGTTCTCGGCGAGCGTCATCGAGCTCCACAGCGCCCCGCTCTGATACAAGACTCCGAAGCGGCGCAGCAAGCCTTCGCGCACCTCGGGCGCAGCGGTGGTGAAGTTCACGTCGCCGTAGATGATTTCGCCGATCGCAGGATCCTTGAGGCCGATCAAATGACGCAGCAGCGTGCTCTTGCCGCATCCGCTGCCGCCCATGATTATGAAGATGTCGCCGCGGCGCACCACGAAATTAAGCTCGCGCATCAGCACGAAGCTGCCGTAAGCCATCGTCACGTTGCGCGCGATGATGTGCGGTTCCGCGGCTGGCGCTTTGATTTTGACCTCTGCTTCGCCGCTCATCGCATCGCGCGCTCAGATTCCGAGAACGTTGAAAACAACTGCGAACAATCCGCATGCGACCACCACCATCACGATCGACATCACAACCGCCTGCGTCGCCGCATCGCCGACCGCCGACGAGCTGTTGCCGCACTGGAAACCGCGCAGGCATCCGGCGATCGCGATCAACGCTCCATAGAAAGTCGCCTTGATAAGTCCGCCGAACAGATTGAGCATCGTCAGCGTCGAGATTGTTTCCCGGATGTAATTGGTCGCCGAAAGATCAAGCATCGTCACGCCGACGAACAGGCCGCCGATTATCCCCATCAGATCGGCGCACAGGCAGAGCAGCGGCATCATCAGGATCAGGGCCAGCACGCGCGGCAGCACCAGAAATTCCAGCGGCGAGATGCCCATCGTGGTCAGCGCATCGATCTCCTGGGTAACCTTCATCGTGCCGATTTTCGCCGCAAAGGCGGCGCCGGTGCGGCCCGACATGATAATCGCCGTCATCATCGCGCCCATCTCGCGCACCATCCCGATACCGACCAGGTCGGCGACGTAGATCGACGCGCCGAATTGCGAGAGCTGAACCGCGCCCATGAAAGCGAGGATCACGCCGACCAGGAAAGCGATCAGCGACACGATACCGACCGCATCGGCGCCGCACTGCTCGATCGCTTCGAGCAAATCGACCTTGCGGTAGCGCGCCTTGCCGCGAAAAAATTTGGCGAAGGTAGTGACCAGCTCGCCGAGGAACGCGAGGAAATCGCTTATCGAGAGCCCGTAGCCGAGCGTCGAATTGCCCACGCGCTCGAGGAATCCGGCGCGGGCGGCGTCCTTTCGCGCGCCCTTCTTCTCCGGCACGGCCTCGGCGAGTTCGAGCAGGCGTCTGAGTCCGGCCGGAAGGCCTTCGCGATCGTACGTCACGCCGCGTGTGCGGCAGATTTCGCTCGTTTCGGTGAGGAATGCGAGCAGCCCGCTATCCCAGTGCGTAAGTTGTGCGGTGTCGATCGTGAGCCGCGTTGGAACCGGTTGCGAGTTGAGCACATTGGCCAACTGCGATGCGGAGGGCAAATCGCTTCGCAGATGCCACGGGCCCGACAGGCGCATCACGAGCGTCGAGGCGTTCCCTCGCTCGAAGGACACGTTCCCCTGGTTGCGCTTTTCGCTGGCATCTTCCACCGGAATGGTCTCTCGCCGGGCCTCAGTCAGGCCGCGTGAAAGAATAATGTCAGGGCGGGAGTTATTCGCAAATAGGACTTTGGTCGTAGCGTGGGCACGCAGCGGGTTTATCCGGCGGCGCGCGATGCGCTAAAAGAGCTTGCGAGGAATTCAGGATGGCTTGGTCGGAAAAAATTGAGCGGCGCCTGCGGATACCGCTGATCGCGGCGCCGATGCTGCGGGTTTCGGGGCCCGAGCTTGTGATCGCCGCATGTATCGAGGGAGTGATCGGCGCGTTTCCAGCCGCCAATGCGCGCGGCGCCGATCAGCTCGACGAATGGCTGACGCGTATCGAGCATGCGCTCGCATCGGCGCGCGAGGCGAATCCGGCGGCGCCGATCGCACCTTTCTGCCCGAACCTGATTATCAAACGGGCCGAGTTGAAGACCGACCTCGAATGCCTGGTGCGCCATCGGGTCGAGATGGTGATAACGAGCGTGGGGTCGCCGGTCGAGGCGATCGGACCCCTGCACGACATCGGATGCGTGGTGATGGCGGACGTCGCAACGATTCATCATGCCGAGAAGGCGCTCGCGGCGGGCGTCGACGGGCTGGTTTTGCTGACTGCGGGGGCGGGCGGACAGACCGGATGGATGAATCCGATTGCGTTCGTGCGCGCCGTGCGTGGAATCTACGAGGGTCCGATCGTGCTGGCGGGCGGTATCACGGACGGGCGGGCGCTATGGGCGGCGCAGGTCATGGGATGTAACCTCGCGTACATGGGGACCAGGTTTATCGCGACGCGTGAGAGCATGGCGGCGCCCGAGTACAAGCAGATGCTGGTCGAATGCGAGATGGACGACGTGATGCTGACGCGCGCCTTCACCGGCCTCGATACCAACATGCTGAAGCCGTCGGTAATCGCCGCGGGACTCGATCCGGCGAAACTGCCCGAGCGGGTGACGCCGGAGCTGGCGACCGAGATTTTTGGCGGCACGGCATTGAAGAATAGTCCGCGGCGGTGGAAAGACGTGTGGAGCGCGGGCCATTCGGTCTCGGGCGTCAAGCGAATTCAGAGCGCCGCCGAGCTTATCGCCGAGACCGCCGCCGAATATGAGCAGGCGCGCCGCGACACGGCCGCATCACTGGCTTGCGCCTGACATCGCGCCGCGGAATCGATGGACCTTCTCGCACAGATGCGAACGTGGTAGGAATACAAATAGTTAGCTGACGAACAGTTCGGCCCGGGACCGGGTCGATGAGCGCAGGAGGCGTAGACGATGTCTCACAAGGGCTTTTCGCATATCGGGCTTTCGACCCTCGACCTCGACAAGACCAGGGATTTTTACGAGCACATCCTCGGGTTCAAGGTCGTGGTTGCCGACACGATCAAGGTCAAAGAAGGCGGCGCTATCCGCCACATATTTTTCGACACCGGGCGGGATCAACTGATCGCGTTCATGGAGCCGCGCGGTGTCCCTGGAGTTCCGGTCGAATATGACGCGGGGATCAATCGCGGACTCGGCGTGCCCGCGGCCTTCTATCACTTCGCCTTCGAGGCGGGAACAGAGACCGCGCTCGAGGACAAGCGGCGCGAGCTTATGGGCAAGGGCGTGCAGATAACCGACGTCGTCGATCACGGGTGGGCCAAATCGATCTACTTCAAGGATCCCAATGGCCTGTCCCTGGAATACTGCTGCCTGACGCGCAATTTCTGCGCAGACGACGCGAAGATGCAGGATCGATTCACCATCTCGATCAAGGCGATGGGACTCGACACCCTGGCCACCAACGAGATCACAACCGCCCAGGGGGGTCGCGACAAACAGGCCTCCTGACGACATTTGATTCCGCGCCGGCTGCCGCGCCGATCGCGTTCCGCCATCCCGATTTCACAACCGCCCCGGCGCGGGGTTCCTAACAACTATGGCGGACGTGAGACTCGGCATACCGGCGCCCTTCGATGAGCTTATCGAGCGGCATCAGCGCGAGATTATGCGCTACCTGTTGCGGGTCGCCGGCGATCGCGACGACGCCGCCGATCTGTTTCAGGAGACCTGGCTCAGAGCGTACCGCGCCTACCCGCGGGTCGATCCAGAGAGCGATCTGAGGCCGTGGCTGTTCGCGATCGCGACCAATCTCTATCGTAATCACGCGCGCGGCCGGGTCAGGCGCGCCCGAGTAATCGCGCCCGCGCGAAGCGACAGCGGCGATCCCTCGAGCGAGGATTCAGTTGCCGATTTCGCATCGGCCGACAACGGCAATTCCGGCTACGCGGTCGTTCACATGCGCCGCTTGATGGGCGCGCTTCCCGCCCGGCAGCGCCAGGCGTTGATGCTTCGTCATTTCGCCGGGCTCGAATACTCGGAAATCGCGGCGACGCTCGGATGTTCCGAAGAGAGTGCGCGGGGCAATGTTTCGCAGGCCGCAAGAAAACTCAAGGCCGCATGGTGATGCGATGAAAACCGAAGAAGGGATCGAGGCTTTTCCGTTCGAATTCGACGAACACGATGTCGAGGCTTTAATGCCAGTCAGCCGCCGGCGGCTCGACCGTGCGCTCGGACGTATCCGGCGGCCGGCGGTCGCGACGGGCATGGTGGAATCGCCGCTGGGCCGGCTGTTGGTCGCGGCGAGCGAGCGCGGCGTCGCGATGGTTCATTACACCGATCGGGACGATGATATCGCGCCCGCGATCATGCGGCTGCGCGCGCAGTTCGATCCGGTCGAAAACGAAACCGCGGTCGCCGGAATCGGCGCGGACATCCGCCGCTATCTTGAAGGCGGCGAAGAGGCACTCAGTTATCGCGCCGATTTGACCCTGGCCGCGACGCCCTTTCAAAAGCGGGCGCTCGGAGGGCTGCTGCGCGTGCCGCGCGGCGCACTGGTGAGCTACCAGGCGCTGGGCGCCGCGATTGGAAATCCCGAGGGCTCGCGCGCGATCGGAAACGCGATGCATAACAATCCGGTCCCGATTTACGTGCCGTGTCATCGCGTGATCACCTCCGACGGGCGGCTGGGCGGTTACGGAGGCGGCCACGCGCGAAAAATCCAACTGCTGCGGGTCGAAGGCTTCGCTGTGGACGAGTCGAGCACGCGGATTCCGGAGCGCGCGGTCTGGGGCCATCGCGGCACAAAAATCTACTGCCAGCCGGATTGCAGGGCTGCGCTCCGCGTTGATCGGACGCGGATTCTTTTTTTCGCCGACTCGGCGCAGGCGCGGCACGCCGGGATGCGCGCGTGCAAAATCTGCCGGCCGGTATGAGCGCGATCGGAATCGAAGCGCCCGCGCCGCCAACGCTTGGCGGCGCTTGATCCGCAGGGTTTCAGTCGGTTGACTCGGGCGCGGGTGCCGATCCCGCGCGCGGCTTGGCGCGCCGCGCAAAGCCTCTCGTGCGGCGTTTCTTGAGCTTGGTTCCTTCGACCAGCCGCCGTTCCTCGAAGTCGACCATCGCCTGCTGGCATCCGGCGCTCGCGTCGCTGGCGGCCGTCTTGATGTAGGAGCCGTCGGACTGCATGTCCCAGGCGCATCGGTTGGGGCTGAGCTGGAGATCAATCAGCATCCGAAGCTCTTTGCGCAGAGCAGGATCCTCGACCGGCGCCACCACTTCGACACGGCTTTCGAGGTTGCGCTTCATGCAATCGGCGGAGCCGATGTAGTATTCCTCGTCGCCGCCGTTGCGAAAGTAGTATACGCGCCCGTGTTCGAGGAAGCGTCCCACGATGCTCACGACGCGGACGGTTTCCGAAAAGCCCGCGAGTCCGGGACGCAGCCGGCAGGTGTCGCGCACGATAAGGTCGATATTCACGCCCGCCTGCGACGCGCGGTAAAGCGCGCGCGTAACGTCGGCGTCTTCGAGCGCATTCATCTTGAACTGGATTCGTCCCGGCGAGACGGGTGAATGAAGCCGCGCTTCGCGCTCGATTTTCGCTATCAGCGCGTTCTTGAGCGAGGTCGGCGCGGGCAGCAGCTTGCGATAGGTGCGGTTCGGCACGTACCCGGTAGTGAGGTAGTTGAACAACTGCGTGAGGTCTTCGCCCAGCGCGTCGTCGCAGGTCAGCAATCCCATGTCCGCGTAAAGGCGCGCGGTATCAGGATGATAGTTGCCGGTGCCGATATGAGCATAGCGGCGAAGGCCATTATAGTTCTGACGGATAACCAGTACGACCTTGCAGTGAGTCTTCAGTCCGACGACGCCATAGGTGACGTGGATTCCAAATTCTTCGAGGCGGGTGGCGAACTGTATATTTGCCGCCTCGTCGAACCGCGCCTTCAACTCGACCACTACCGCGACCTGCTTGCCGTTGCGCGCGGCGTCGCACAGGTAGCCGATCAGCTTGGCGTCGGCGGACGTGCGATAGAGCGTCATCTTGATCGCGCGGACCTTGGGATCCTGAGCGGCCTCGCGCAGGAAGCGTTCGACCGAGGTCGAGAACGATTCGTACGGATGAAGCAGCAGGACCGAACCGGCGTCGCGCAGCACGTGAAAGATGTTGCGCTCCGGCGTGAGGCGCGGATGATCGACCGGATGATGCGGCGGATCGTGCAAAGCGGGCGCTTCGATCGACGCGAGCTCCATCAGATCGCGCAACTGCAGCATCCCGCCATCGACCTCGAACACGTCGTCGCGTTCGTCGAGCCCGAGTTCGGCCGCGAGCATCCCGCGATGCACCGGGCTCATCCCGGTCATCACTTCAAGCCTCACGATCGGGGCGAAACGCCGATCGCGCAGCTCCGACTCGATCAGCTCGAGCAGATCATCCGCCTCCTCCTCGTCACGCTCGGTGTTGGCATTGCGCGTCACGCGGAAGAGCCGGTACGACTCGACCACCATCGTGGGAAACAGCAGATCGAGATTGTTGGCGATGACCTCCTCGAGGCGCACGAACTCATTCGCCTTGCCCAGGCGGATAAAGCGCTGAATGCCGAATCCGAGCGGAACCTTGACCCGCGCGAGCAGCGGTTCGGAGTCGTCGCCGTCGGTACCGTAGCGCAGCGTCACCAGCAGATTGAGCGATAGATTCGAGATGAACGGAAACGGATGCGCCGGGTCCATCGCCTGCGGTGTGACCAGCGGCAGGATGTTGCGGACGTAGTATTCGCGCAGATCTTTTTCTTCGGCTTTGCTCAATGATTCATACGGCCGGATGCGTATCTCATGGTCGGCGATAATCGCGAGCAGGATCGGCACCAGCCGCCGCTGCCGCTGCTCGAAGTCGCGCACAACCTCGTAGCATTCCCCGATCTGCTGGCGCGGCGCGCGGCCATCCACGGTCAGCTCGCGCATTCCGGCCACCACCTGCTGCTTGAGGCCGCCGATGCGCTTCATGAAAAATTCGTCGAGGTTCGACGCGGTGATGGCGAGAAATTTAAGCCGCTCGAGCGGCGGGTTGCGCTGGTCTTCGGCCTCGTGCAAAACGCGCTGATTGAACTCGAGCCAGGTCAGCTCGCGATTCAAAAACAATTCGGGCGATTTCAGATCTGGATCAGCGAGCGCCGAAATCGCCGCGACCCGGGCGACGCTCCCGCCGTCACCGTTGCCATTGCCGTCGAGCGCCGCGGCCTGCGATCCATCCGCGCCACCCTCGGGCGTCGCTTGTGACAACACCGTTCCGTCCGGAATCGTTTGACTATCGGATTCATTCCCCATGATGATTTGGCGAGCGTTCAACCCCCCTTCCCCTCTATTTCTATCTCGGTGCCGATTGAATATCGAATGACGCGGCAAGAGTGCTCCACCCGCCGAATTACAATACTGTTAACAACTTATCCGTGCTGGCGATATATGGTGAAGTTTGTGCGACGTCCTATCCGCGCCTGCTTCATCAGTATTGCTCGCTGATATTCAGGAAAATCTGCCTCGACCGATCGGACAGTGTTGCCGCCCCGTAACTGAAAAGGATCGTCCCTGATATTGACCCGTCCAGATCGCGGGCCAATTGTGAAGGAAAGGTAGAGATGCAGATCGACAACAATCCGGCGTGCCGATCCATCGTGACGATAACCCGATCGATATCCGATAAGAGACCATTGCCGTGATTAACCTGTCACCGATCCTTCCAGTGCTGCTCGTGGCACTCATCCTGCTCATCCTCGCGGCGGTCGCCGCGATGCTCTCGAGCCCCGCCTTTCGCGCGCGTTTCGGCCGCAGTTTCGGATGGTCGCTCGCGATAGCGTTCGCGGCGCTGATGCTCGTCGCGGCCGTATACGACTTCGCCCACGGCAGTTACTTCGCGGGTTTCCTCGCTACCGCCAGCGGTCTTTACGCAATCGGATGGTGGCGGCTGAGAGCCTCGCGGACACGCCCGCGCCCGCCCTCGGAGGACAGGCCGTCAGAGACGCCCGATCCGCCAACGGTCTGATCCTCCCCGATAGTGTCCTTGGACTGGCAAAAACCCCCACACGTTCGCATAACTGCGCCTCGGCGTGATTTTCTCCTTGACGGCGGGCGAAGCCGCTTCTAACGTAAGGGTGATGGCCGATCTGCCGGACATCGTTCCCCTGTTTCCGCTGCCCAACCTGGTGCTTTTTCCCGGCACCACGGTTCCTTTGCATATTTTTGAGCCGCGCTACCGCGAAATGATCGCCGACGCCGCCGCCTCTCATGGGATCATCGGGATGGTGATGCTGCGCGGCGTATGGGAGCGCGAGTACTACGCCGAGCCGCACAACTACTCGCAGACCGACATCTTCGGCGTCGGATGCGCGGGGCGGGTGAGCGCCCTCGAACGCCTGCCCGACGGCCGCTTCAATCTCCATCTGCGCGGGCTGCGCGAATTCAGGATCAGACGCGAGATTCGCGAGCGCGCCTATCGCCAGGCCGAAGTTGATTGGTGCGCGTCGCCGGAGCTTCGGATGTCGCCGCATGAGATGGCGGCGCTGCACGATCTGCTGACGCGATCGCTCGGCGCCAATGCCGAACAGGCGTGGTCCGCGCTGGTCGAAGGCCAGGGACTGCGCGACGCCGACCTGGTCAACTTTCTCTGCTTTCATCTCGATATCGCCCCGATCGAAAAGCAGACCCTGCTCGAGGCGCTCGAAGCGCGCACGTCCTGCCTGCTCGACGTCCTGACCTTCAAGAGCGAGGAGCGCAAGTTCGGGCCCGGCGGTTCCGGAAACAGCACCGTCAACTAGCCTTCCGCCCTTTACTTCCTAAGCCCGCAAGCCGGCGCGCTCGCGCGGGCGCGCCTGTGCGACACAAAGTGTCATCTAATTGGCGCGGCAATGTATCAACTTGGCAACACCGGCTCTGACCTGACCGGGTCTTGAGACTGCGGTTGCGCTTATTGACCCGGCATTGCGATGGATGCTATTGCTCTTTATTGGATGTTTTTACATTCTGATGAATCATATGAATGCTACACATTGCGGGGTCTGCAGTTGGCTCGTGAATTGCTTTGTCAATTAGTCAGAACGCAATCGAAAGCTTGGGAGGCCCGCTTCAAGACGGCGGGCACATTAAAAAAATGGAATCTGACCTGGGGTCGCTGAACCGTATGATCGCTCCGGATATGATGACGCCGGAACAGTACTACGAGGGGAATCGCCAAATTCCCGAGATGCAGCCCATTAAGCAACTGATGATGGCCGTGCTTGAAGACGCGCTGCGATGCCTGCGGGCTGGCGTCGGCTCACAACGGCGCGAGTATCGTTATATTTTTGCCGAGACGACGGCTTGGATGGCGGAGCGCCGATGCGACGGCCCGTTCGCCTTCGAGACCATCTGCTCGATCTTGGAAGTCGACGCGCAAAGCCTGCGGACCTGGATGAAGCGGACGCTGGCGCGCCAGCTCGAGGGCTTTCAGCCGCCCACGCTCGCGCGACGATCGCCGGTCTCGCGCAATGGCCGCATCAGCACGCCGTATCGGCGCACGTCGGCGCGGCCGGCTGCGCAAGCCGCGGCCGCCAACGACTTTGCGCATTCAATCGAAGCTTCGGTGGGGCAAACTCCGGCGGGTTGAGGCCGGCTAGGCGGCGTGGCGCACCCTCCCGCGTCGCGCCGCCTTCTTCAAATCATACCGCGCTCCAGACTATCCGGCCGTTTTCCTCGCTCTTGCGCGCGCGTCCTTTACTCCGCGCGTACTCGAGATGCGCTAGGGTCTCGAACGTCGCCGCCATCACATGGAATACCGGCCGATCCTGATCGCCAAATACCTGCGACGCTATCTCGAACGCCGTCTGCTTCTCCCGCGCCACCAAATCCAGCATCTCCGCCTCGCGGTAAGCATGATGCTCGATTAGCTGATTAGCCCGATGGCGATGGTCCGGGTAGACCCCGCCGTGCGCCGGCAGCACCAGCTCGACGTCGTAATTCTGCACCTTGAGCTGCGAGTTGATAAAGTCGTTGAGCGGATTCGCCGGCCCCGACGGATATACCCCCACGTGCGGCGTGATCTTCGGCAGCAGATGGTCGCCGACGATCATCACTTTCTCTTTCGGCATGTAGATGACGCTATGGCCCGGCGCATGTCCCGGCGTCCATACCACCTCGAAGCGCCGATCGCCGACTGTAATCACGTCGCCGTCGCGCAGATGATCGTCGGGTTGGGCCAGCGGATTGTACATCTCGGTGCCCATCCAGGCCGGCCGCATCCCTTCGAGCGGATAGCGATCGATTGGAAAGCCGTGGCCGGTGAAAAACGCGAGCGCCTCGGGATGCGCCGCGGGCGGCCCCAGCGTCAGCATCCGGTTGACCCGTTCGATCTCAAACTGATGCAAATAGGTCTTGGCGTTGCTGCGCTGCTTGATTGTCCCTGAGGCGCCGAAGTGATCGACGTGATGGTGCGTGCCAAACAGTACGGTTAGATTCTCAAGCTTCGTTCCCGCCTGCACGAAGGCGTCTTCCAGTGTGGCGAGGCTGTCCGCGGTATTCATCCCCGTGTCGATTAGCGCCCATGCGCCGTGACAATCGACCAGGTAGACGTTTACGATCGTCGGCCGCATCGGCAGCGGCAGAAAGATCTCGTAGATTCCCGGATGCACCTCTGCGATCTTCGCTGTCATATCAAAGCCCTCTGGCGGCGTGGCGACCTTCGGGTGACCGCGCTTGGCGCGTCGGTCCGCGAGAGCCATCCCCGTCCGGCTTGGTTCCCGTCACGGCTTTCCGAGCGGCGCCGCGGCCGGCCGGCGACACCCTCGGAACGTTCCGGGAAGCTTCATTTCACTCAATCATTCGTGGAGCTGATCCTTCACCTGGAAGGTCAGATCGACCGTCACCTTCCATCGCGTAACCCGGTTGTTCGCCACTTCAGCCGATACGTCCGTCACGTGTGCCGTGTGGATACCCGAAATTGTCACGCCGGCGCGCGCAATCGCGAGGTTAACCGCGTGCTCGATCGACTCTGTAGAGCTGCCGATTAGTTCGATAGTCTTTTCGACCATGATGCGACTGCTCCTCGAGGCCGCGCGCGCAAACGCCCGAATCGATTTGACGCGCTGGCGCGGGCGGCGTTAATTCTAAGCCCTGCGGCCCATTTAGCGCATACGCCGGTTGGAAACTCAAGGCGAACCGGATGTAGATGGTGCCGAAAGATACACTTGGCGGAACGGACCGCCCGGCTCGTGATCAAACGGGTCGCTGAACCTTGCGGGAGGGTTAGATGAATCACGATCGCGCCGCGGTTGAGGCGGTTATGGAAAAGGCTCGCGCCGAGGGCCGCACCTCGCTCTCTCCAGCCGAGAGCCACGTGCTCTGCGAAGCCTACGGTATCTCCGTGCCGCGCGAGGCGACCGCCGCCTCGGCTGCCGAAGCGGTCCGCGCCGCCGATTCGGTCGGCTATCCGGTCGCGATGAAGATCATCTCGCCCGATATCCTCCACAAAACCGAAGCCGGCGGCGTCGCGCTCAACTTGAACAGCGCATCCGAAGTCGATCGGGCCTACGCGAAGCTCGTCGCCTCGGCCCGCGCCTACAAAGCCGACGCGAGGATAACCGGCGTCGAAATCCAGCAGATGCTCACCGGCGGGCAGGAGGTTATCGTCGGCGCCGTGACCGATCCCAGCTTCGGCAAGCTGGTCGCCTTCGGCCTCGGTGGCGTGCTGGTCGAAGTGCTGAAGGACGTAACCTTCCGCCTCGCTCCGGCGACCGAGGACGACGCGCTCGCGATGATCGACGGTATCGCGGCGGCTGCGATGCTCAAAGGTGTCCGCGGCGCCCCGCCCGCCGACCGCGCCGCGCTCGCGAAGGTTATCGCCGCGGTCTCGGCGCTGGTCGCCGATTTTCCCGCGATCGCCGAGCTCGACCTCAATCCGGTACTTGCGCGGCCCGACGGCGCCGTCGCGCTCGACGTACGCGTGCTGCTCGACTTCGCGCCGCCCACCCCGCGCTATCGTCCGTCCTCCGACGAAATCCTGCGCTCGATGAACCGGATCATGCGCCCCGCCGCTATCGCCGTGATCGGCGCCTCCGCCGAAGACGGCAAGATCGGCAACTCGGTGATGAAGAATCTGATCAACGGCGGCTATCCGGGCGCCATCTATCCGATCCATCCCAAGCTCGCCGAGGTCATGGGCCGCAAGGCCTTTCCGAGCGTCAAGGCGGTCCCCGGCAACATCGATGTCGCCGTCTTCGCGATTCCGGCCCCGGCCGTTGCTGGCGCGCTCAAAGAATGCGGCGAGAAAAAGATCGCCGGCGCCGTGCTCATACCGTCGGGCTTCGCCGAAACCGGCAACACCGCCGGGCAGGAGGAGATCGTCAAAATCGGGCGCGAGTACGGAATCCGCCTGATGGGTCCGAATATCTACGGCTTCTACTATCTGCCCGAAAATATCTGCGCGACCTTCTGCACGCCCTACGACGTCAAGGGCAAGGCCGCGCTCTCCTCGCAAAGCGGCGGCGTCGGGATGGCGATTATCGGCTTCAGCCGCTCGGCCCGGATGGGCGTCTCGGCGATCGTCGGATTGGGCAACAAGTCCGATCTCGACGAGGACGACCTGCTCACCTTCTTCGAGCACGACGACAATACCCAGGTCGTCGCGATGCATGTCGAGGACTTGAAGGACGGCCGGTCGTTCGCCGAAGTCGCGCGCCGGGTCTCGCGCAAAAAGCCCGTTATCGTACTCAAAGCCGGCCGCACCGCGATGGGCGCCCGCGCCGCGCGCTCGCATACCGCCGCGCTCGCCGGCGACGATCGTGTTTACGAGGACGTGCTGCGCCAGAGCGGCGTCGTGCGCGCCCGCAGTCTCAACGACCTGCTCGAGTTCGCGCGATGCCTCCCGATCATGCCCGCGCCCAAGGGCGAGAACGTCCTGATAATCACCGGCGCCGGCGGCTCCGGCGTGCTGCTTTCCGACGCCTGCGTCGATAACGGCCTTTCGCTGATGGATATGCCGCCCGACCTCGATACCGCCTTTCGCAAGTTCATCCCGCCCTTCGGTGCGGCCGGCAATCCGGTCGATATCACCGGCGGCGAGCCTCCGACCACGTATGCCAACACGATTCGCCTCGGCCTCGATGACCCGCGTATCCACGCGCTGATCCTCGGCTACTGGCACACGATCATCACGCCCCCGATGGTCTTCGCGAAGCTGGTCGTCGAAGTGGTCGAGGAATATCGCGCCAAGGGAATCGACAAGCCGATCGTCGCGTCGCTGGTCGGCGATGTGGAAGTCGAGGAGGCCTGCCAGATGCTGTTCGCGCACAACATCCCGGCCTATCCGTACACGACGGAAAAGCCGGTCGCGGTGTTGGGCGCCAAGTATCAATGGTCCCGCACCGCCGGCCTGATGTAGCGGTATACCCATAGATTTGAATAGCTGGAACAAGGCAGTTTCGCAGCTAGTTGTCTACACCCGCCTTTTCGATTGACTTATATGTCAATAATGGCGAAGATTGGGGAATGCTGCGGCCATGGCCAGCTCTTCATGGTTGAACCAGCTGACATCCGAGTGACCACGAAGGTTCGACTTGTTTATGTTTCAGCCGAAATTCGAGACTTTCTGGATTCCTCGAACAACGCGAGTGCCGTTCTGCGAGCCGAGTTGCAGGCGTCGTTCGATAACTTCACAGCAGGCCGAAACATGCCGGTGGCCTTGAAGCGTAAAAAAGTCAGAGGACGCCAACGCTGCAGAATGGCACGACTAGAACCCGGTAATCGAGAAATATGGGAGTTTCGGGTTCAAAATACCAATCCGAAGTTACGAGTCCTGGGACGATTTGCCAAGGTTGACGTATTTGTGGCTCTCAACTTGTACGAACGTCCGGAACTCCAAACCGAAGGCCACTGGGATGAGGCTAAGAGGCGCTGTCAGGCAGACTGGGACAAACTCTTGCACCCCAATACGCCAGTTGTAGGGAGCACGATCCGTGATTACATCTCAGCAGATGTCTATGTTATTTGACCTTCGGCGGAAGCCCATTCCTGTTGGTACGCTTGCCTACTTTCGGGCACGATTAAAAGACCGGTTTCACGCGTTAATCCTCGACGCATTTCTTAAGCAGGTTAAGGAAGCTAAACTGAACCAGAAGGAACTTGCGGCGCGCATCGGGCGTGATACCGCACAGATAAATCGCTGGCTCGGTGAAGCGAGCAACTGGACTCTGGATACTATCAGCGATCTTATGGTGGGGATGGGCGTCGACATAGACGACCCTTCTTTTACATCTTTCGCTGACTTGGCGGCGCCCGCACAGAAGTCAGCTAGTTCAAAAGCCGATTTGCGAACGGGATTCTCAGAAACCACCACTACACAATTACTAGCTACTCTTGTGCCCCGACAGCCGCAGAGGGAACCATCGAGAATGATCCTGCCCCGTGTAACAGGGGGCGCGGCTGCAACGTCCACGCAACCTGCTCATGATATTGCAGCATGAAAGTTCTCTCGGTCATTCGAGCAGAAAGTATCCGCGCCGTACGCAGAGTCAGCGGCGATTATGGCTATTGGCCGACCGCCGTTGCTGCCGTGGTGCAAGAATACGGATTCCTTACCCAACCGACAGTCGAGGAATTGTCAGCAGCGATGACCGATCCCGGCAAGGGACTGACATTTCGCGGTGGAACGCTAGAGACCGGTGGCAAACGAGTTGCCATTGATTACTTGCAAATTTTCTCCGCCGGACTTTCTGTTGCGACACACTCTCATTCTTCTGAATCGGACTTCGCCCTTGAGCACATCATGAACTGGTCGAAGTCACAGTTTCACTTCGAATTTGAGGAGCTAAAACAGGGAATTGGTCATTCGAGTCAATTAGAAGTACGCTTAGAGGCTTCACTTGCTAAGTTGTTCCCGCTGCTCTCGACGGTAGGGGATATGATTAAGCAGGGTTTGGATGATTGGTGGGGGTTCAAGCCGCCTTATGAACTAATCAATCTCAACTTCTGGTTTGATAAAACTGAATTTCCTGCGTTTGCACCTCCCATCTTTCGCTTAGATCGGCGAGATAATATCCCTTTTGAGCAGGAGGTCTATTATTCCGAAGCGCCAATGAGCACGGACAGCCACGTTGCTGTGCTCGACAAATTGGAGCGAGTTTGCCTTGAAGGTCTGAACAAATAAGGAAGGTTAAGCTTCATGGCTTCGCATCTCCGCCTTGGCCCGCGAGGCGCGCCGAGGACGACCTCCACGGAACGAACACCGTCACCTCCCGATTAGCACTGTTGACACAGGGGTGGCGGGTGGCCGAAACTGAATCATTATGAAGCGGATTCTTATTTGCGTTGCGCTGACGATGGCGCTGGCCGCCCCCGCTTTCGCTCAGCAGGGCCCTTACGGCGACAAGCAGAATCCCTACACCTATACCGACACCGAAGATGGTCAGCCGCTCAAGATTTTCAGCTACTTTCTCGCCCCTATCGGCTATGCCCTCGAATGGACTGTGACGCGTCCGCTCCACTATCTGGCCACTCGCACGCCTCTTACCCCGATGATGAGTGGCGATACCGAATACAGCCAGATCTATTATCCGGGCGACACCGTGAATCCGAATCCGCCGACGCCGCCCGCGTTGGCATACGAGAACTCTGCCGTGCCCGCGACTCATATCGCACCGGCGCCTTCGCGTCCCCCGGCTCTCCGGCCGCTGCCGTCGATGTCGACGACCAATCAGCTTCCGACGCCTCCGCCCGGCCTGGCCGGCCAGCCCGTGATGCATTGACGCCGCCGGCTCGAAGTCCGCGCCGGCCTCGCCTCCGATGCCTCTGCGTTCGGCCGTAATCGCAAAACACGCGCTGACGCGGACGGGCGGCTTTCTCGAAGGCTTCAGCTACTCGCTTAATCCCTACATCGGATGCGCCTTCGGCACGGGCGGCGGATGCCCGTATTGTTACGTGCGTGCACTGCCCGTCGCGCGGACCGTCGAAGCGCCTTGGGGAGCATGGGTAATCGCGAAGTCCAACCTCCCCGAACTGCTCGAGCGCGAGATGGCGTCACTCGCGCGCGCGCACAAGCTCGAACGGACCACGATCTTCATGTCGAGCGCGACCGACCCCTACCAGGGAATCGAGCGCCGCGAGCGGCTGACGCGCCGCGCACTCGAAGTCATGATCCGCTATCCCCCGCGACGCATCCTGCTCCAGACTCGAAGCCCGCTCGTCGAACGCGACATCGACCTGCTGGCGCAGCTCGGCGAAACCGTGATCGTGTCGATCACCCTCGAAACCGATGACGAGGCCGTGCGCCGCGCGATCACTCCCACTTCGCCCTCGATCGCGCGCCGAATCCAGACCTCGTGCCGCCTGCGCGAGGCCGGCATCTTCGTCCAGCTCGCGATCGCCCCGATGATGCCCAACGATCCGTATCGGATGGCCGAAATCGCCGCGCGTGCCGCCGACCGCGTTATCGTCGATACCTACTTCGACGGCGACGGCTCGGGCGGCCGCCGCTCGCGTGCGCTCGGAATCGGCGAGCTTTACGCGCGGCTTGGCTACGATCGCTGGTTCGAGCGCGGCGCCGAGGACGAACTGGTAGCGGCGCTTCGCGCGCGCCTCGGTCCCGATCGCGTCCTGATCAGCCGAATCGGCTTCAACGCAGTGTAGGTAAGTGTAGACTGGGGCCGCCGGACGAAGCGGTTCGGCGCGAAGTGGCGCCCACGCTCGATCGCGGTGCCAATACGAGGGCTCTTGAGCGATGTCGGTTCGAGGTGCGGTGCGTGCGGTTGCTAGAACTCTGTTGGTCGTGGTCCTCCTGGTGGCGGCGCTCGGCGCCGCCGAGGTGGCGCTCAGGATAGCCGGCCTGGGCGGAGGCGGGCTCCTCGAGTACGACCCGACGCGCGGATGGCGACTGACGGCCGGCGTCACCGGGCGCGTCGAGGGCCAAGGCCCCGTCGAGCTGCGGATCAACGACGACGGCCTGCGCGGCCCCGAGACCTCAGCGCTCAAGCCCGGCGGAACTCTGCGTATCGCGGTGATCGGCGGCACCACCACCGAGGCTCCGCGCATCCCCTACGACAAGACCTTTTGCGCCATCGTCGAGAGCGAAATGGCCGGATGTGCCTCGACCAACGGTCAACCGGTCGAGGTGCTCGACTTCGGCGTCGAGGGTTACGACCTCACCCAGGATTTGCTCACCCTGCGCGATCAAGTCTGGCGCTTCCAGCCCGATATCGTTGTGCTCGCTGTCAATACGGCGCGCGATTTCGGATCGCGTCCTGCCGCGCCCGACGGCGACCGGAGCGCTTCGCAGCGATGCCGCCCGCGCGCGACCCTGCCCAACGGCGCGCTCGAGTTGACCTACGATTTCCGCGACTCGGTCGGGCTCCGCAACGAATGCGAAACCGCCTTCGAGCTTCGAAGCCTGCGGCTGCCACGATTTCTGGCCGGCGGAGCGTCACAAATCTATCGTCTGATCGTCGGCCATGCGCCCGATGATCAGGACCAAAAGTCCGGTGCGCCCGCTCCCGCAAGCCAAATCTATGGACCTCCCGGCAGTCCGAAAGCTCGCCTCGATTGGGATGTAGGCGAAGCTCTGATCTCCGCGATGGCGCGCGACGCAACTCAGCATCAGACCCGCTTCATCGTGGTGACGCTGACCAACCCGGTGCAGGTCTATCCATATCCGGAGTTGCGCCAGCAGGCGCTCAAGGAATCGGGAAGCGAAGACATCTTTTATCCTGAACGGAGGCTCCGCAAACTCGGCGATCGCGAGGGCTTTCCCGTAATCGCACTCGCACCCGAGATGCAGTCCTACGCGGACGAGTACCGCACCTATCTCCACGGTGGTTCGCTGGAAGCGGCCGGCGTGGGTGAATGGAATGCGGCGGGTCACTTGCTGGGCGGAGAAATAATCGCGCGCGACATCTGCACATTGATCGGCAACAAGTTCGCGATTCCCGCGCCGATGCCGCCAACGAGGGGTGGACCCGCCGGCGAGCCCACGGCGGCTCGCACCGCCGCCCCCGCGCTGTCGGCGATTCCCGCGCCGACGCGAGCGCCATCGGCGAACGCCTCGCAAGCTCCGTTGCCAAAGCTGACGCCAACGCCATCACCGGCGCCGACACGCGCAATACCTCCGCCACCGCCCCTGTCGCTCAGCATCGCGCCCGCATCTACCCCCGCCGCGGTCACCGCGCCGCGGCCGGTCAGGACGGCGACGCCTTATCCGACGCCGACACCGCTTCCGCCACTCGCACCAACGTCAACACATATTTTGACGCCGATGGGCGAATCAACACCCGTTCGGACACCGATACCGCCTACGAGGGCCACGCCCCTTTCGACTCTCGCGCCGCCGCCGATTGGTTCGCCTTCAGCGTCGCCACGGCCGTCGCAACTTCCATCGTCACTCCCCACGACCGCTGAAAACCCGGCCCTGCCCTTTCCTCCAACGATTGTGAGCCAGTCGCCAATCGCCGTGTCACCAAAACGGCCCGCGGCGCCGGCCGCTACCGCATCAGCGGCCGGACCGGTTCGTGGCACGCCGATTCCCCGCATGACAGCGCAGGCGGTTGGAGTACCTCCCGTCCCGAAACCATCCGCAACGCCGACCACAGGGGCCTCGCCGGCCATCACCAGCGTACCTGTGCCTACCCCCTGGGCGCTGCAAGCCCCGATAGCCGCCGTTGCCAAATCGCCAACACCGACGCCGCTACCGACGGCCACGAACGCACCGCCGGCGCCATCGGTGGTGATGACGCCCCGTCCGTCAGCAGCACCGATTCCGCCGTCACCGACGCCGAGAGAAAGTCGGCGGCGACAGCACCATTGGCACCATCGCAGCCACGATCAGGACGAGTATTACAATATCGAGTGAGTCTAAGAGGCGCGTTGCTGCTCAGTCGAAGCCGATCGTTCCGTTCTGACCAGCGAAGCACAATGCGTGGGGTCGTCAATCGCCAGAGAGCCGTTCGAGAAGAGAAACATCTTCCAGAATGACCACGCCGATGGGAGCGCGAGAATCATCGTAAAGATTATCGAAAGGCCAACCAGCGCGGTCTTCGCTTGCGAACCCTGGTCGGCCATCCGCATCAACATCCAGACCAGCAGGCCCGCCATCATTCCTGCAGTGTAATCCAGAATAAGCAGACCATACCACTCGTGGATTCCAGTGCTGAAGAGCGCCCCGCATCCCCGGCATAGACGCCTGGGCTTGAAGCGAGGTTCGAAGATGCTGTCCAAGCCGCATCGCGGACAAACCATGAACAGCGCCCGCGCGAGCAGAGACCATCGGGAGATCCGGAAAGCGTCGTTGCCGACAACCTGTCCGCCGCGGTTCGTCCAGTCGCCCCGGGCGACCTTGGATGCAATACTGACGGCGAAGCTGGCGACGAAGAACAAAGCGCCCAAAAGAAACAACCCGACAGTCATAGCGAATAACTTGCTCATAAACTGACTTACCGCCAACTCTCGCTATCTTTACCTTTATGTCACCTTTGAGTTACTACATTGTTACGGACATAGCAAGCACCAGTGTGAATCTCGTAAATTTTGCCGTAATTAACTAAACTGTCCGGCCACTTACGAGATGCGCCACGGCTACCAGAACGACCGCTCCGACGGTCGCCATCGCCAGATAACCGAGGCCACCGTAAACTGCTATACCGAGAGACCCGAAAATCCATCGTCCTATGACTGCGCCAACCAGCCCCAGGATGATATCGAGGATGATCCCATAACCGCTGCCGCGCATCAGGGTTCCAGCCAGCCATCCGGCGATCAGACCGATAATAATAGCTGCGAGCATAGACCTCTCCCGTTTAGGGGCCGTGATCGTTGCCGAGAGCTCCGGCGGAATGCCCCACTGCTCATCGGAAGATCGAACTGAAACGCGACAACGATCAGTCGGCCGATTGCTTGCGATTTTCCGACATCGGGCCGCGCTTCGCGCAAATTCGGGCTGTCAGGATCGCAACGCCGATAATTCCCCACAAAAGCCGGCCGAGCGTCTATTTCTTCTGTTCCATCGGGGCGTCGCAGCACTTAAGCGCGCCCTGGCCGCCCTTGGTCACGATTACTTGCGAGCCGCACTTGCCGCAGATGTAGACTTTACCGAGTTGGTTAGCCATTTCCGATCATTTCTCCGTTCTGTCGTAAGTTTGCCGCACGCACTCACACGCCCCTGAAAAGCGGCTTGCGCTTTTCGAGGAATGCGCGTATCCCCTCCGCACGGTCGGCAGTCGTTTGTAGCAAGGCGTAGAGATCTTCTTCAAGCCTTACGCCCTGATCGAGCGTCATATCGTATCCTTTGTTGACCGCCTCCTTAACCAGCCGCGCAGCGATCGGACCGCGTGTGGCGATCGCGGACAGGACCTGTCCGGTCACTTCGCCGAGCGCGGCGGCGTCGCGGGCATAGTAGGTCACGAGCCCAAGGCGCATCGCCTCGCGGCCGGCGACCTTTGCGCCCGTCAGCAAGATACGCATCGCGTGCGCCACGCCGACCAGACGCGGCAATCGCTGCGTGGCGCCGAATCGAGGCATCCGGCCGCGCTCGAGATCGGCGATGGCGAAGCGCGCGGCCGCCGAAGCGATCCGGATATCGGCCGCGAGCGCGAGTTCCATTCCGGCATCGATTGCCGGGCCATCGATCACGGCGACCGTGGGTTTGCTGATCGCGGCGATCGTCTCGACCACGCGCGGATCGGTATCGTCGTCGAACCCGGCGCAAAAAGCGCCGTGCAGGCCGGTTATCGCGAGCACCCGGATGGCGTTGTCGTCCTCGACGCGCTCAGCCGCCTCGGCCAGTGTGCGCGCCATCGCGGCGCTCATCCGATTACCCACGCCCGGCCGCGAGAGCGTGGCGGTCAGGCATCCGGCGGCGGCGCTGATGGCGACAGTACCTTCGGCCGAGGCGCGCCCGGCGCTAGGCCTGCGCTTCGGTCCGGCCACGCAGCTCCTTGCGCAGGACTTTGCCGAGCGGATTTTTCGGCAGCGCGTCGATGAATTCGATCTCCTCGGGGCGCTTGAAGCTCGCGAGGCGGGTGCGGCAGAACTCGATTATGTCGGCCGCAGTGACGTTTTGTCCGACCCGCGCAACGACGAAGGCCTTGAGCGTCTGGCCCCATTCTATCGAGGGGATGCCGATCACCGCGGCCTCGTCGACGGCCGGATGGCTCATCAGGACGGCCTCGACTTCGGCGGGTGCGATATTCTCACCGCCGCGGATCACCATGTCGTCCTTGCGACCGGCAAAGAAGACATAGCCCGCGTCATCGACCCAGCCCAGGTCGCCGGTCGCGCGCCATCCGCCAGGCAGGGCGGAATCGTCGGCGCGGCCCGCATAGCCCTTCATGATTCGCGGGGTGCGGATGATTATCTCGCCCACTTTGCCGTGTCCGAGGAGCGCGCCGTCTTCGTCGCGCACGGCGATTTCGACATCGGGCAGCGGGCGGCCGATCGAATTGAGGCGGCGCAGCTTGAGTTCGACCGTCGCGGCGTCGCCGGTTATCCGATGGTCATCGGGACCAAGTACGGTGAGCGACGAAGTGGTCTCGGTCTGGCCGTACGCGTTGACGAAGCCGACGGTTTGCGGGAAAGCCTCGATCGCGCGACGGATCACCTGGATCGGCATCGGCGCGCCGCCGTAAGCGACATTGGTGAGGCTCGACAGGTCGGTGTTCGGGAAGGACGGCTCGTCGAGCAACTGCTTCATCATCGTGGGTACGACGAAGGCATGCGTGATGTGCTCGCGCTGAACCAGTTCGAGCCACTGCTTGGGGTCGAACTGCGGCATCACGACCATTTTGCGGCCGGTCCACAGGTTGGTCATCAACGCGGTGGTTCCGGCGATATGGTAGAACGGCACGCATACCAGCGCGGCGCCGCGATCGGTGCCGTCGGCCATCTCGACGTTGGCCGTGACGTAGGCGGTGAAATCGCGGAAGCTCAGCATCACGCCCTTGGGCAGCGAGGTGGTGCCGCTGGTGTACATCAGGACGGATACGTCCTCGTCTTCGACCTCGGCTTCGGTCTCGTCAGGCTCGGCCTTGGCGACGAGATCGGCCAGCCGGGGCATTCCGGCCGCGCCCTCGCCCCACCCGATCACCGTGGTGCCCTTGAACGAGGGCTCGATCTGTTTGACCAACTCGATGTAACGGTCGCCGACCAGGAGCGCCTTGGCGCCGGCGGTATTGATCATGTACTCGAGCTCGGCCGCCTTGGCGCGATAGTTGAGCGGGAGGAAAGTGAGGCCCGCCTTGGCGGCGGCGTAGTAGGCGGCGACGTAGCGATCGGAATTGGTATCGAGCGCGCCGATCGTGTCGCGCTGCTTGAGCCCGAGCGCCTTGAAAGCGGCGCACAGCCGCCCGACATAGTCGTTCAGATGAGCGTAGTCGAGGCGGCGCTCGCCGAAGACCAGGATCTCCTGATCGGGCACAATTGAACCCGGGATGCTGATAAAATTGACGGTGTTCACGGTATCAAACTCCCTCCACGCCGACGCCGCGCCGGGTTGACCGGCACGTTCGCCGTACAAAAATTATCCAATCTGCGGGCAAGACGGCGCTCGAGCTCAAGCCCGTCGCGCAGCGGCATTTCCAGTCCGCTCCAGATGGCGAGCTTGACGGCCGCCACCCGTTCGCGCGGGAAATGGCTCAATTCGAGCGCCATGCGATGCGCCGCACGGTCGAGGTTCGCCCTCGAAACCGTTTCCGCGACCAAACCTATTAACATTGCCTGCTTGGCGTCAATCCAACGGCCGGTGATACAGAGATCGAGCGCCCATCCCAGGCGGAGCCGCCGCGAGGCCGTCTGCGTCCCGGCGACGCCGGGAATCATCCCGAGACCGGCCTCAGGCAGACAGAAGCGCGCGTCGTAAGCGGCGACCGCGACATCGCACAGCAGCACCATCTCCAGTCCGCCGCCGACCGCGTAGCCATGCACGGCGGCCACGGTCGGAATAGGCAGCGACTTGAGCCGGCCCCAGACGTCGCGCCGGAAGCGGACCCATCGCGCGACCACCGGCGACGGCGCCGAACCGAACTCCGACACATCGCCGCCGGTCGAAAAGGCGGGACCCGCGCCGGCCAGCACCAGTGCGCGGACCTCGGGGTCGTCATGGATCGCGCTCAGCGCGGCGAATACGTCGTCACGCATCGCAACGTTGTAGGCATTGAATTGCCGGGGACGATTGAGCGTCAGCCAGGCGACGCCACCGCGCTTTTCGAATCGGATAGTCGAAAATCCGGGCGACGGCGCAAGCGCCTCGGCGCCGCCGGACGGCGCGAGTTTGCCGGAGATGCGGCGGCTCACGAGCTGTAGAGATCGGCGCTGTCGCTGTTGGCGATTTCGGGCCGGCCGCGTTCGTAGACTACCCGGCCGCCGACGATCGTCAGGTCGACGGGCAGCGTCATCAAGTCGGACGGTTTAAGGGTGAGCGGATCGCGCGGCATCACGATCAGGTCGGCCATCCTGCCCACGGCGAGGTCGCCACAATTGAGGCCGCTTAGCGGGGCCGCATTGATGGTGAAAAGATCGAAGCCCTCCGACAATGTGACGCGCTCGCCCAGGCCGGCTTCGTAGCCTTCGAGCGAGACGCGGATAGCGGCGGCGGCAATCGCGACGAGCGGGCGCGCCTGCGTGACCGGCGCGTCGGTTCCGGCCGCCATCGGGATGCCCGCATCGAGGAGGCTGCGGATTCGATAGAGATACGGGAGCAGTCCGGGCTCGGCGGCGTACTTGGCGCCGCGATAGTAAGCGAAGCCCGGATTGGTCACGACCCAGGCGCCGGACTGGGCGATCCGATCGACAAAGTTGGGCGGGATGAGGCCGCCGTGCTCGATTCGATAGGCAAGGTCACCGTCCGCGGCGGCGGGATTGTCCGCCCGCACGGTTTCGATCGCTGCGAGCGCCGTCTCGAGCTCTTCGACGTCGGTCGCGTGAAAGGCGCATCCCAGGCCGGCGTTGCGAGCGCGCTTCACCGCGAGCGCGAGCGCACGCTGATCGTCGCCCGCACTCAGCAGAAACTTCGCGTAGCCGAGTCGCACGCGTCCGCCGCCCGCTTTGGCCGCCTGCCCCGCCTCGTCAATATGCGCCGCGCCGATCATCAGGCCGGGACGCTGGACTATCGCCCTGGTTTCGACCAAGCGGGCGAAGAGGGCCGCCTCTTCGGCGCCGTTGCGCGCGGTCGCGTCGGTGAAGGCGGTGACGCCGGCCGAGGCTAGCTCGCGGCTGAAAAGGCGCGCGCGCGCTTCGAGCTCGGCGGCGGTCACGCGCGGAAGCCGCCGCGTGATCCATTCCTCCATCCCGAAGACGAGCCCGGTCAGGCGCCCGGTCAGATCGGTTATCAAGGTCGCGCCGGCAGGCGGAACGAAGTCGGGCGCTTCGAGACCGAGGGCCGTTATGGCGCGCGAGTTAAGCCACGATCCGTGCAGCGTCTGATGGCGCAGGCGAAGCGGGTTTTTCGGAACGGTCTGGTCAAGTTCCTGGCGCGTCGGCCCGCGCCGGTCGGTAAGCAGCGCCTCGTCGCATCCGAAGGCGCGCAGCCAGTTGCCGGGCGGAGTCCTGGCTGCCGCGACGCGCAGCGTAGAGAGCAGATCGGACATCGTACGGCATCGCCAGACCGCAAGACCCGAGGCGGCCGAGGCGGCCTCGAGGAAATGCAGATGGCAATCGATGAAGCCCGGGGCAACCGTGCGTCCGGCGAGGCGAATTAGATGGGTGCTCGGACCCACCATGCCTTTGAGCGAATCGAACGGCCCGTGCGCGACGATCCGGCCGCCGGCCACGGCCACCGAATCGCTCGCGGGATGGCGCATGACCACGCCTTCGTGGAGGACGAGCTCCGCCTTTTCAAGGGCCATCGATTGGTCGTCTTTGCGATCCCGGGACGGTCAGGCCGCGGCGCACGCGTGATGCCTCGCCCGGACGCGGCCGCTTAGTCCGAAGACGGAAGCGCCTTGGCCTCCTTGATCTTCATCTCGACCTCGCAACACTCGAACGAGCCCGTGCCCGCCTTGTTGCAGAGGACTTCGGTATTGCACTTCTCGCAGATATAACGCTTGCCGAGCATGTTGGCCATTGTGATTTACGCTCCCGTCACCGCACGATCCGGATATTGCGCGGCCGCGCGGTACTCTGACGATTACTTATAAGGATCATCGGGCGTTATTCAACGGGGCGCGCGATTCACTCGGCATCGAATGGCAGATCGTTGACGATCGCGGCCATTGCCGAGGCGGCATCGCCGACCGTCACCCGCGTGCCAGGCGTCCATGCGACGTGACTGAGAATCGCAAGTCCGATCGCGCCGAATCGCGGCGAGCGGACCGCGCTGGTCACACGGCCCACCTCGCGCCCTTCGAGCGTGACGGGCGCTCCCAGATTCGGCATCCGGCCCGACTCGAAGCGCAGGCCGAAGAGGCGGCGCTTGATCCCGCCGCGCGCGGTCGCCCGTTCGATCGTCTCCTGCCCGATATAGCATCCCTTGCTGAACGAGATCGCGGGCTCGAGCCGCGCTTCGAGCGCGATAGTCTTTTCGGTGGTATCGACTCCGGCCCGCACGCATCCGCTTTCGACCCGGATTATCTCGGCAGCCTCGAGTGTTACCTCGCGAGTCTCGCCCGTCGCTCCCGAGTCGAGCATCCGTGCCATGATTTCCCGCGCGGCTTGCGCCGAAGCGGCGCTAATCGTGAACGCTGGTTTGCCGTAGCGGATGACGCTCGCGACACGTGCGCCGCCGACTTCGATATGACGCCATCGGGGGAGTGACGCGGCATCTTCGCCGAACGCGCGCGCGACCGGATCGGGCGCCTTCGGTCCGTCAATCTCGACGATTCGCGCGTCCGCGTCCTCTTCCATCTCGACATCGTCGGCCACCAGGAAGCGTTCGAGATGCGCGCGAACCGCGGGCCACAGGGTGCGCTCCATTTCGAGCATCAGCGCATCGCCCGCCGCCCATATCACCGCGTCGGCGATCAGATGCGCGTGCTCGGTAAGGAAGAGCGCCGGAAGCAGCGCGCCCGAGGCGAGCCCCTTGATATCGTTGCTGCACATCCCCTGCATGAAGGATGCGCGATCGTCGCCGACGACCCGGATTATCAGGCGCTCGCCGGCGATCCGGATTCCGGCGCCCTCGATGAGCGCGCGATACCCGCCGGCGAGCGACTCGGCGCTCGATTCGGAGGCCTCGGAGGCTGATTGGTTTGGAACAGGCTTCATCCGACAGAAGCGGATTTATGCCTTAATTCAGCCACTGATAGTGGTCAGAACAAGACACTCCGGCAGGCGCACCTATAACCGTCCGGTCAGAAGAAGGATGATCAGGATGATGACGACAATTCCGCCGATCCCGATTCCGCCATAGGGCCCATACGCGTAATAACCGCCGCCCCCTCCGAACAGCAACACCAGAATCAGAATTATAAGCAATGGTGACATAAGCGACCTCCTCGTGCTGAGAGATTAACCGGAATTCCCACTTTTGAACCTTCAGTCAGCCCGCACGCGGATACTCCCGGTGATTACGGATGCAGACCGCGCACAGCCGTCCGATAACGGAAGCTATTTGTCCGGAGGTATCTCCTTTTCGTGGGTGGGGTCAGAGGCGTCTTGTTCAGCTTCTTCGATCTGCTCTTCTGACACGGCGTCATCTTCCTGTTCTTTCGGAGTCGTCTTGGTTGGCGAGGTCATGCTGGCGATAGCGTTTTCGAAGCGGGCTTCACTTTTTCGCGAGCCAGCGTCTAATGTCACTCTTGCAACCCGTTCGCTGGAAAATTCTTCGTTACTATAGCAGTCCATAGGAAACCATTGTTAACGTCGCATTTGATTCAGCATCGCATCAACGCCCCGCGGTCCGCAAACGAGTTCGAGCCCGCGAGGAGTGCGGAGCGCCTGCCACGATGCGCTTGCCGGGCGAGCGTTGGCCGGTTATGCTTTCCGATTCGACCGCCTCGACGAGAGTGATTCCACGATGTTGATTCAGGCAACCCAACTGCGCGTTGGGATGATAATCGAGTACAATAAAGATCTCTGGCGGGTCATGACGATCACCCACATCACGCCGGGCAACTGGCGCGGGATGGTCCAGACCAAGCTGCGCAATATCAAGGTAGGCACGCAGACCGAAAACCGTTTCCGCTCGGAAGATCGCGTCGAACGGATCATCCTGTCGCAGATCGAGATGGAGTTCCTTTACCAGGACGGCGACGATTTCCATTTCATGAACACCGAAAGCTACGATCAGATAACGATCCCGAAGGATCTGATCGGCGACGCGGTGGGATTCCTGACGCCCAACATGAAAGTCGAGGTCGAATTCCACGAGACCGCGCCGCTCAATATCATGCTGCCCAAGACGGTGAATCTGAAGGTCGCGCACACGGAGCCGGGCTCGCGCACAGCGGCGGTCAACAACACGCTGAAACCGGCCACGATGGAAAGCGGGCTGGTCGTGCAAGTGCCGCACTTCGTCCAGGAGGGCGAGGTGATAACGATCAATACCGAGACCCGCGATTACGTGGCGCGGGCGAAGTAGGCCGGGCGCACGCGCGTTCGGCCCGAGGTTCCTCCATCCGACGCTCTCTGGATCGCACGGCGGACGCACGTTCCGCACATGCGCACGCGCATGGCATCGCGCGCGGTGCGGCCGCCCCGAGCGTCGCGGCGCATCCGACAATCCGGCTCGCGCCGAATCTCTATATCGCCCATACCCAGCCCGGCCTCGAGGGAATCGCCGCCGAGGAGATAGCGGCGCGTTTTAGCGGCGGACCGCGCGGCGCGCATGAACGCGGCCGGCGCGTGGTGCCTGATCGCGCCGGGATGACGATCTTCAGCGCGCCGCGGCCGGAGCCGCTGCGCACGATCCGCACCGCCGAGGACCTGTTCGCGCTGGCCGGCTACGGCGCCGGCCTCGAGCCGTCGGCGCGCGCGCTCGAGCGCGTGCGGATGCTCGTACGCGAGGCGCCGTTTATCGAAACCGCGCTCGCTGCGCGCACGGTCCTGATGCCGGGGGCGCGCGGCGGCCGGCGGTTGGGCTTTCGCGTGATCGCACGGATAACCGGCGCACACGAATTCCGCCGGGTCGATTTTCAGCGCGAGGTCGAGCGCGGAATCGGCGATCGCACCGATCATCTGTGGCGGCTCGAAGGCGACGGCGCCGAACTGGAATTCTGGGCGACCCTGATCGATGGAGAGTTCTTCCTGGCGCTGCGGCTGAGCGGCGAGCGGATGCGGATTCGCGAATACAAGGTCGCACATCGCCCGGGGTCGCTGCGTCCGTCGGTCGCCGCCGCGCTCGCATGGCTCACTCATCCGCGCGACGACGATATCGTGCTCGACCCGATGTGCGGTGCGGGCACCATTCCGATCGAGCGCGCTCATATCGGGCGCTACGCTATGATGCTCGGGTTCGACCAGGACCGCGAACAGCTCGACGCGGCGATCGCGAACGTCGGACCGCGTTACAAGCCGATCGGCCTTGGGCTTGCGGACGCGGCGCGGATGCCGCTCGGCAACGCGTCGATCTCGGCGATCGCGACCAACTTGCCCTGGGGAACGCGGCACGGATCGCACGCCGGAAATCGCGCGCTTTATCCGCGAATCATTGCCGAATTCAAGCGCGTCGTCCGGCCCGGCGGAACAATCGTGATGCTTACCGCCGAGGCGGCGCTGATGCATGAGCTGACGCGGCGAGGGCTCGTGAAGCCGGCCCGCATCATCCGGGTTTCGATTCTCGGCGCGCCCGCGACGATCTACGTCTGCCCGGCCTGACTATCAAGCCATTTGGAGATTCGTCAGGCGGCCGGTTTCTCGAGCGTCCAGGTGACGCCCGCGTGGCTGAAATGGATCGCACCATTCTCGCGCCGCACCTTGAGCCCGCATCGATCGACCGCAAGCGACGCTTCCATCATCGCGACTATTTGTGCGCGGCGTTCCGGCGGCGGACCGCCATGCTCCATCCAGGCGTCGAGTTCGTAACTCGATTCGCGGCCGGCCTTAGACGCGACTCGCAAGCCCGCCTCGGCGAACATCGCCTCCCATTCGGAAATCGGAATCGCGCGCGCATGCGCCGGATCGCAGAGCCGTTCGAGGCGGTTGTGATAATCGGCGCGCCCAGCGTCCTCGGCGGTGGTCATGTCGACGATCACGATCCGGCCGCCCGAGCGGCATACGCGCTTCATCTCGGCGAGCACGCCGCGCGGGTCGCTGAAATGATGGAACGCGAAGCGGCATGCGACGGCGTCGAACGAGTCCGATCGGAGCGGCATCCGGCCGACGTCGGCCATCGCGAAGGCGACGTTGCCGATACCGCGCGCCGAGGCCTCGGTTCGGGCGCGCGCAATCAGGCGGTCGGTCGCGTCGATTCCGGCCACGGCGCCGAAACCCGCCGCCAGCGCCATCGCAACGAAACCGGGGCCGCATGCGACATCGAGCGCGCGGGCGCCCGCGCCTGCCAGCGACGCAATCTGTTCGAGAAGTTTAGGATCGGTCACGACGGCCATTTTGGAATAGGCCTCGGACTGGCGCCGGAACTGATCCTGTATCCGTGAAAGATTCTCGCTGCCTTCGCTCATCGCGGACCTCCCCGCATCAGTAGGGACGGTTACTATCGCATCGAGGCGCCCCGATTTGCACGCGCGAAATCGGTGCGCGGGGCGAAAGGAAGTTCAGGCGAGCGCGCGGAGCCGCAGGTCGAGCGCCTGCGTGCGATAGGGCTCGGGCAGAGGAACTTCGCGCGCGTCGAGCCAGTTGCGCTCGAGCCGGTAGAAGTCGCGGGTCTCCTCGAAGAAGACGTGAATCACGACGTCGTTGAAATCGAGCGCCGCCCAATGGCCGTAGTTGGAGCCCTCGACCGAGAGCGGACGCTCGCCCTCGCGCGCCATCTCTTCCTCGATACCGCGCGCGATCGCGCGCACTTGCACGTCGGAGCGGCCGGTCGCGATCACGAAGTAATCGGCGACGGAACTCAGATGTTCGACCTGCACCACGATCAGGTCGTAGGCCTTTTTTTCGAGCGCCGCGCGGGCGGCAAGAATTGCCTTGTCCAGCGAGGTCACTTGAAAGAACGATTCAAGACGCGCGACACCGTCAGTAGATTCCGTGCCGCGCGATATAATCGAGCACTTCGTTGGGTATCAGGTAGCGCACCGAAAGCCCCTGGCGAAGTTTCTCGCGCAAAAGTGTCGCGGAAATATAAATAGCAGGGGTTGGAATGAAGGAAAGCGTCTGACCACTCGGATTCACTAAAATTCCGTCGTTTTGAGTGTAACCAAAGCGGCGCCGGGCGACAAGAGCGACGTTGGTGATGGTGCCGTCCTCGCCGACCCGGGTATGCACCGCGAGGCTTGCGAGGCGCACGATCTCATCGCAATCCTTCCACGTCTCGAGATCGCCAAACGCGTCGGCGCCCATCAGCAGATAGAGCGCCCCGCGATCGCGCAGCGTCGCCAGAAAATGGCGGACCGTATCGACCGTGTAGGAGCGTCCCGGACGGCGCATCTCGGCGTCGGAGACCATGAAATGGCGATTACCCTTGGTCGCCAGCCGCACCATATTCAGCCGATGTTCGGCGGGGGCGAGGCCACCCTCCTCCTTATGCGGCGGCGAGGCGGCCGGCACGAAATAGACGATATCGAGTCCCAGCGCTTCGCGGACCTCTTCGGCTGATCGCAGATGGCCGAAATGGATCGGATTGAAGCTGCCGCCGAAGAGTCCTATCCGCATAGGATCAGAATCTCACGCCGGGGCTGACCGGGGCGGCGAGCACTTGCTCAAACCCGCACCTGCCCGCTGCCGCGAATAACGTACTTGTAAGTCGTGAGTTCGCGCAGACCCATCGGGCCGCGCGCGTGAAGGCGGTTGGTCGAGATGCCGGTTTCGGCGCCGAAGCCGAATTCGAACCCGTCGGTGAAGCGGGTCGAGGCGTTGACGTAGACCGTCGCCGAGTCAACCTGATGCTGAAAGCGCTGCGCCATCTCCTCGTCGCTGGTGACGATCGCGTCGGCCAGGCCCGAGCCGTGGCGGGCGATAAAAGCGATCGCCTCGTCGATCGAATCGACAATTTTGATCGCGAGCACGAGGTCAAGATACTCGGTGTCCCAGTCGGCGTCGATCGCGGCTTTCGCCGACGGCGCCAGCGCGCGCGTGCGCTCGCATCCGCGAAGCTCGACGCCGGCCGCTTCGAGGCGCGCCGCCAAGGCCGGCAACAAGCGCGGGGCGGCCTCGCGATGGATCAGCAGGGTCTCCATCGCATTGCATACAGAGGGGCGGCTGCACTTGGCGTTGAAGCAGATTTCCTCGGCCATCCGAAGGTCCGCGCCACGATCGACATAGGTATGACAGATACCGTCGAAGTGCGGCAGGATCGGCACGGCGGACCCGGCGAGCGCGTCCTTGAGCGGCTTGCCGCCGCGCGGGATTATCAGGTCGATAAGATCGACGCTGCGTTTGAGCGTCTGCACGATCTCGCGATCGGGATTGGCGATAAAGAGCAGCACGTCGCGCGCTACACCCGAGGATTCGAGCGCGCTTGCGGCCAGCGCGGCCAGCGCGGCGTTGGTGCGAAGCGCTTCGCGCCCGCCGCGCAACACCACTGCGTTGCCGGCCTTCAGGCCCAGTACGGCGGCGTCGATCGTGACGTTGGGGCGCGACTCGTAAATAATCGCGATGACGCCAATCGGGACGCGAATCTGGGTTATTTCGAGTCCGTTCGGACGGCGCCATTTCGCCATGACTTCGCCGACTGGATCGCGCAGCGCCGCCACCTCTTCGACGCTTCGCGCCATCGCATCAATCCGCCGATCGTCGAGTGCGAGCCGCTCGAGCATCGCGCCCGCGACCCCCGCCTCGGCGGCGCTCGCGAGGTCCTCGCGATTGGCGGCAAGAATTTCCTCGCGCCCGCCACGAAGCATCCCGGCGAGCGCCGTCAACACCGCATTCTTGCGTTCGGTCGGGCATTGCGCGAAGGACCGCGCGGCCTCGCGCGTGCGCACAAGCGCGGTCTCGATATTCGACTCAGAGCTCACGTCAGATCCTCTATCAGAACAAAGTTGTCGCGATGGATTACCTCATCAGCCAGCTTGTAGCCAAGCAGTTCAGCAATCTCGCCCGAGCGATGGCCCTTGAGCCGCATCACGTCGGCGGCCGGATAATTGACCAGCCCGCGCCCGAACTCGACGCCCTCGTGATCGAAGAGGCTGACGCAATCGCCGGTTGAAAATTCGCCTTCCACGGCGCGGATTCCCGAGGGCAGCAGGCTTCGCCCCTTGCGCCTGAGCGCCTCGGCAGCGCCACGATCGACGCGCAGTTCGCCGGCCGGACGCATTGCGAACGCGATCCATTGCTTGCGCCGTCCGAGCCTCGACTCAGCCGCCAGCACCAGCGTGCCGCACTCGCGCGCGGGATCGAGCGCCGCCGCAAGCGCGCCCGGGGCACGCCCCTCGGTGATTATCGCGGCGATTCCGGCGCGCGCCGCCTGCCGGGCCGCCTTGAGCTTGGTCGCCATCCCGCCGCTCCCGAGCGGTCCCGCACTTTCCGCCACCAGGCCGCGCATCGCGGACTCCGGGTCAGTGATGAGCGGGACCAGCCGCGCGTCGGGCCGGGTGCGCGGATTCCCGGTCAGCACGCCCGGCACATCGCTTAAGATTATCAAGAGGTCGGCCTGCACCATCCCGGCCACGAGCGACGACAGCACGTCGTTGTCGCCCATCCGGATCTCTTCGACCGCTACCGTGTCATTCTCGTTGACGATCGGGACGACGCCGGCTTCGAGCAGCGAACGGATGGTCTGGGTCGCGTTGGCGCGGCGGCGGCGCTCGGCCAAATCCTGATGAGTCAACAAAAGCTGCGCGACGGCGCGATCGCGCCGCTTGAAGGCGGCCGCCCATTGCGTCATCAGTTCGATCTGTCCCGTCGCGGCGGCCGCCTGGCGCGCCGCGATCGCCGCGCCGCCAAGCCTGCCGAGCCGCGCGCGTCCCGCCGCGATCGCGCCCGAGGTTACGACCATCACCTCGCGGCCGCCGCGCACTAGCGCGTCCACCTCGCCCGCCAGCGCGTCGATAACGTCGACACGTAGACCATCGTGGTCCGAAAGCACCGCGCTGCCAACCTTGACCACGACGCGCCGCGCGCGCTCGACTATCGCCGCCTTGTAGCCTAGCTGCGACATGCGACGGCCTCGCCCTCAGGCACGGCGAGGCGCCGCACAATAGCGTCGACGAGCGGCTCGAGCCCTATCCGCGCCTCGGCGGAGATCGGAAAGATTTCGAGCCCGGTCGCATCGGCGAGGCGGCGCGCAACTTCCACGGCCTCTTCCGGCGCGAGCAAGTCGAGCTTGTTCAACGCGACTATCGCCGGGCGGCCGAGCAGCGCCGGGTCGAAGGCTTCGAGTTCGGCCCGCACCGTCTGAAGGTCGTGCGCGGCGTCGGAAGCCATATCGATAACGAAGACCAGCATCCGCGTGCGGCTCAGATGGCGCAGAAAGCGGATTCCGAGGCCGTGCCCGAGATGAGCGCCCTCAATCAACCCGGGGATATCGGCAAGGGTAAAACTCTTCGCGCCATCGGCGAGGAAGACCCGCCCGATGTTGGGCGTCAGGGTCGTAAATGGATACGAGGCAATTTTGGGATGAGCCGCGCTCAGCGCCGCCAGCAGAGTCGATTTTCCCGCGTTCGGAAGCCCGACCAGACCGGCCTCGGCCACGAGTCTGAGTTCGATCCTGATCCAGCGCTGCTCGGCGGGACCGCCAGGAGTCGCGATTCGCGGCGCACGCCGGGTCGAGGATACGAAGTGCATGTTGCCGCGGCCGCCCTCGCCAGCGTGCGCGACGATGGCGCGCGTCCCCGGCATCACGAGGTCGGCAAGCATCTCGCCCGATTCGTCGTCGAACACCAGCGTGCCCGGCGGCACCTTGATAACCAGGTCTTCGCCGGCATGGCCATACTGCTGCTTGCCGCGGCCGGACTCGCCGTCGCGTGCGACGAGGCGCGGGTTGTACTTGAAATCGAGCAACGTATAGAGCCCTTCGTTGACCTCGAAGATAACGTTGCCGCCACGGCCGCCGTCGCCGCCCGCCGGACCGCCGAAGGGGCGGTATTTTTCGCGCAGGAACGCGATTGCGCCGTCGCCGCCCTTGCCGGCGCGCACGAACACTCTTGCCTCATCGACGAAGCGCATCAGGATCCGACTATATCAAACGGACGGCGAAGTCGCTTTGAGTCATCGGCGCGCGACGCGGTCTACAGGCAAAGCTCCGCGAGCAGTCTCATCGCCTCGACTTGCCGCGTGCCCAGGAGCATCGTTCCGACCGTCGACGCCTTCCACGCCTGCACACGATCGGCGATCCGCTCACGCGGGCCGACCAGCGCGACGTCGTCGACGAGCTGGTCGGGCACGGCGGCCGCGGCCTCATCCCTCTTTCCGGACAGGAAGAGGTCCTGGATTTTGCGCGCCGCATCCTCGTATCCGAGGCGGCGGGCGTAATCGTTGTAGAAGTTCTTGTCGCGCGCGCCCATCCCGCCGATATAGAGCGCGAGATTGGCCTTGATCGGCGCGCGGCATTTCTCGAGATCGTTGCCCATCACAACGGTCACGAATGGCGAGACATCAAAGTTGGCTAGGCTCTTGCCGCCGCCGGCCTTGGCGAAGCCGCGATCGAGATCGGACTTGAACACGTCGAAGCGTTCCGGATTGGCCCAGATTGGCAGGATACCGTCGCAGATTTCCGCTGCGAGGCGCACGCCGGTCGTCGTTATCGAGGCCATGTAAATAGGCATGTCGCGCCGTCCGTGCAGGATACTGCGGAGCGGCTTGCCAAGGCCGGTCGAGCCCGGCCCGCGATACGGAATCTGATACATCTTGCCGTCGAATTCGAGCGGGGCCTCGCGGGCGAGGATTTTGCGGATAATCGCGATGTACTCGCGATATCGCACGGTCGGCGACCCATATGGCACACCGTGCCATCCTTCGACCACCTGCGCGCCCGAGGGTCCGAGGCCCAGGATGAAACGGCCGCCCGACATCGCGTCGAGCGTCATCGCGGTCATCGCGGTCATCGCGGGCGTGCGCGCCGGCATCTGCATGATTCCGCTGCCGAGGCGGATTTTTTTGGTGAGCGCGCCCATCCAGGCCAGCGGCACAATCGCGTCCGAGCCCCATGCCTCGCCGGTCCATACGGAGTCGTAGCCGAGCCGGTCGGCCTCGAGCACGAGGTCAATCGCGTCCTTCGAAGCGGAAGCGCCAAAGAGAAATCCTAGCCGCATCGCCGTCTCCTCCTTCGGATTCGAATCAAATGAAAAGCCCCACGGTTTTACCGCAGGGCTTCAAGTCGCGCCAGCATCGACAAAGAGGCCGGTTATCCAGCGGCCGCCTGCGCCGGTTCGGATTCCGCCTTCGCGACGATACTCACGCGATGCTTGTCGCGACGGAAGGTTTCGTACTTCGTGACGCCATCGATTAGCGCATAGAGCGTGTAGTCGCGGCCCATCCCGACGTTGCGTCCCGGATGGATTTTCGTGCCGAGCTGGCGGACAAGTATGTTGCCAGCCTTGACCGTCTGGCCCGCGTAAATCTTCACGCCGCGGCGCTGTCCCGGACTGTCGCGGCCGTTGCGCGTCGAGCCCTGACCTTTTTTGTGAGCCACGCTAACGTCTCCCTGAAAAGAGTCTTCTCGGACCGATTTCCGCTGTCCGCTGGAGCGAATCCGCCGCGCCGAGGGGCTAGGCGGTCGCTTCCGAGCCGCCCTGTTCCGAGCCGGTCTCGGGGCTCGATTCCGGCGGCGCCGCGGCCTCGGCGGTCCGGTTGATATTTACGATCTTGAGGACGGTAAGTTCCTGGCGATGGCCCCGCTTGCGCCGATAGTTCTTGCGCCGCTTCTTCTTGAAGACGATCACCTTGGTGCCGCGCGGCTGCTGCACGATTCGCGCGAGCACCGAGGCTTCCGGCACCGTTGGCGCTCCGATTACGGGCGAGTCGCCGCCTATCGCCAGCACGTCGCCGAGTGAAATTTCCTGACCAACATCACCCGCTAGACGCTCGACGACGATCTGGTCGCCAACGCCTACTCGGTATTGCTTTCCGCCTGTTCTTACAATTGCAAACATCGCCCCGTCCGAACCAGATAACTTAGGGGAGCCACCCGCCCCTGTCAAACGCCCTCTCAACTTTCGATAGCGTCTTGATTTCAGGCGCGGGCGGGGGACGCGGGGGGCATGGTCTCGAATTCCGCAAGCGCCCCAGCGGTCACGTCCCAGCCGTGCCGATCCCGTGTGAACATCGCGGCCTCGGGCGCAAACACGGACGGCTCGTCCAGCGTGCCGACGTAGATTGAAACGGCCTCCGGAGCAACTTCAGCCGTTCCGAACAAAAGGCTGCCGCACGTTGGGCAGAAGTGACGGATAGAACTTCGCCCGCTGGCGTGATGTACCGCATAGCTCTTCGTCTCGCCCAGAACCGTGAACGACGACTTCGGCATGCCCATTACCGGGACATGCCCGGTTCCCGAGGCTCGTTGGCAGTCCCGGCAATGACAGAGAACCGCAAACAGCGGGTTTCCCGCAACCTGGTATCGCACCGCCCCGCACAAGCATCCGCCGCTAATCATATTTCACCCTGCATCTCGTTGCCGCCGATGCCACATGGAGAATAAGCGCGACGCAGCCGCGAGATCACTTCTCCGACAATGAAGAGCGCGGACGGGCCGAAGCGTTAGTCGATTCCGAGGCGCTCTTTGCCCTCGGGCGAGATCATCTGCGGAGTCCAGGGCGGATCCCAGACCACGTCGACGTTGGCCTCCGTGATGCCCGGCAGGCCCAGAATCCGCTGGCGCGCGTCGAGCGCGATCGAAGCGCCCATGCCGCATCCCTGCGCCGTCAGCGTCATCTTGATATCGACGCGCTTGGTGCCATCGGGCATCGGCGCCAACTCCATCGCATAGACCAGCCCCAAGTCGACGATATTGACTGGAATCTCCGGATCGTAACAGCTCTTGAGCTGCTCCCAGACCATCGCCTCGAGGTCGCCGCCCGCGCTGGCCGGCGAGGCCGCGTCCTCGGGCGTTTTGCCAATCGCGTCGGCGTCCTTGCCGGCGATCCGATAGAGACCGCCGTAGGCGGGCACCTGGATCGTGAAGGTTCCGCCGAGCGACTGGGTGATAAAGACCTCAATACCCTTATCGAGCACCGTCGGAGTTCCGATCGGAATTTGAATCGCGTCGCATTCGCGCGTGAGTTCGGTACGTTCCATAGTCGTCACCTGATTATCTTGAGCCGTAATCTTAAGCGTTTATTGTAGCCTGACCCGGCGGCGTTTCCCTAGCGCACGAAATCCTGGGTGACGTAGGCGCTGCCGTTGGCGGTCCGCGAGACGCCGATCCCGGTTTCGCGGAAGCCCGGCGCCAGCATGTTGGCGCGATGCTCGGGGCTATGGAGCCATCCGGCGACCGCGCGCTCGGGCAGTCCGTTCAGATCGCCGCTCCGCTCGGTGTAGATATTCTCGGCGAGTTCCCGGTAGCCGACCCCGAGACTCTCGAGACGTTCGGCCGGAGTATCGCCCGAGGGTCCGTCATGTGAGAAATAGCCGCGCACGGCCATATCGTAGCTGTGGCTGCGCGAGGCCAGCCCGAGCCTCCCCGAAGCTTTGAGCGCCGGCTCGCCAAGCCGGAGCCGTTCCGCGTTGACCAGCTCGAGGATTTTCGCCTCTTCGGCGCTCATCCCGTAGCTATGGTCGAGATGGATATGGACCGACGGGACAACATAGTGCCAGAGGCCGACGCTGCCGAACGCGGCAAACCCCAATGCGCCGATCGCGATCACGGCCGCTCTGCGCCGTCGTTGTCGGCGCACGAAGGGCAGCGGGATCACCTTCGCGGGACCCCTGCCCGCCGCTCTTACCGGTTTGCGTCCCTTCGCGGAATTCACGCCGCTCGGGCCTCCTCGGCCTATTGTACAGCGCGCCGCCGGATCGGCGAACAGGTGCGCACCGCCTCGCGCGGGCCGCGGACCTGCCGCGAGCCCTACGGCGTCAGGACCAACTTTCCAACCGACTCGCGCGACGCGATAAAGCGATGGGCTTCGGCGGCCTGGGCGAGCGGGAACTTCCGCCCGATGAACATCTTGAGCTTGCCGTCGCGGATCAACGCGAACGACTTTTCGATTCCCTCGCGCATCACGTCGGGCATCCCGTAGACGGTCGGCAGCGCGAAGCCGCTCACCTTGATCGACTTGTTAAACAGGACGAACGGATTCATCGAATCGGGCGGTCCGCCGGCGCGTCCGTAAAGAATCTGATGGCCGAACGGGGCGAGGCAGGTCAGCCCTTTCTCGAAGGTCGGCTTGCCGACCGCGTCGAGGATGAGATCGGCGCCGCGGCCGTTGGTCAGCTTGAGGGTCTCGGCGGCGAAATCCTGGGTCGCGTAGTTGATAACCTCGTCGGCGCCCCACTCCTTGACCAGCTTGGCCTTGGATTCGCTCGATACCGTGCCGATCACACGCGCGCCGGCCGCCTTGGCGATCTGGATCGCGACGATCCCGACTCCGCCCGCCGCCGAATGAACCAGCACGACCTGTCCCGGCTTGGTCCGATGCGCGGTGTGGAGCATGTGCCACGCGGTCAGCGTCTGAATCGGGAATGCGACGCCGTCCTCGAAACTCACGTAGTCGGGCAACGCGATCACCTGCGACGGACGGACGACACAGTATTCGGCATAGGTCTTCATCGTGATCGACGTGACGCGCATGCCGGGTTTCAAGTCCTTGACGTCGGGCGCGACCTCCTCGACCACGCCGGCCGCTTCCATCCCCGGCGTATCGGGCAGCTTGGGCTTCAACATGTACTCGCCGCGGATAAAAAAGGTATCGGCGAAATTGACGCCGGCCGCATGCACCTTGACGATCGCGGTGCCGGGCTTGAGCTCGGGCTTCGGCGCATCGATATATTTGAGGACTTCCGGGCCGCCGGTTTTTTCGAAAACGATCGCTTTCACTGATTCTCCTCCAGACTTTATTCGTCGGTTGAAGCGGCGCCGGGCGAAAGATCGCGCGCAGCCGCGCTGGCAAGCGTGCCGGATGAACCTCGATCGAAAAAGCACGCATATACAACTTTCTTTTGAGCAAACCGCGCGTGAAACTGCAACCACGACGTATGGTGGACGGCGATTCGGCGCGCATCGGCGGTCTGCTAAGCTTTGCCGATTCGTGCGCGATTTGCGTCGCGAAACATGACTCAATCCAGGCGATTCACTTGGTTGACTGAAAAATGATCGAGCTTGTGATCTTCGACGCCGACGGCGTGCTGTTCGACTCGGGCGAATCGAATACCGCCTACTACAATGCGATCTTCGCCTTGATTGGCGAGCCGCCGATGACGCCGGAGGAGGAGCGCGCGGGCGTCTTCATGGCGGCGGCCGAGGTGCTCGCGATGCGCGCGGGCGGCGATCCGGCGCGGATGGCGCGGCTGCGCGAGATCGCGCGCTCGATAGATTTTTCGCCGTTCTTCGCGATGTTGCGGCCGCCGTTCGAGTTGCTCCCGTTCATGGCCGAGTTGAAGCGGCGTTACCGGATCGGTCTGGCAACGAATCGTTCGGCGACGACGCGCGGACTTATCGACCATCTGGGCCTCGCGACGATTTTCGACGCGGTCGCAAGCGCGCACGATAACGTCCGCCCCAAGCCCGCGCCCGATATCGTGATGCTGTGTCTCGAACGCGCGGGCGTCGCGGCCGGGCGCGCGGTATACGTCGGCGATAGTCAGATCGATTACGAGGCGGCGACGGGAGCCGGGACGCATTTCATCGGCGTGGGCGCGCGGGTCGAATCGCCAATCCGGGTCGCGACGCTCGCCGACGTCCCCGCCACGGTCGAGCGCCTGCCTATTGATCGGCGCGATCGCTAGTATTTTCCAGCCAGCACGGCCCCGTTGGTCAGGACGACGTAGGTTTCGGCCGCCGCGAACGGCACCGTGAGCGTGCTTGTCGGCGTGGTCGACGAGGGCATCCCCTGCGCGCACAGAGAATATATCGATACCGTGCCTCCGTCCTGATTGAGAAAAGGCGGTGCGAAATCCTGATTATAGTTCTGGACGAAGAGCGCAACCGGCGAGTTGGTAAAATCCTCGGGCGGGAATGGCGCGAGAGTTTCCAGTTCGAAGCCGGAGATCGACGGCCCGACAAATGAGCCGAGCGCGGTCAGTGCTCCTGTGGAGGAGACGCGGTACCCATATATCTCCCCGGTGAAATCGATTAGTCCTCCGGCGCCGGAGATCCCGTAGGAGTATGGTCCCTGGCCTGGCACGAGACCTCCTATGCTCGACGGTGCCGATACGCTGCCCGCCAATGAAGTATTAATCGACCCATCTGAATTAACTGTAAATTCATTGATCGTACTAGGAATGCTTGTACCCGACTGGTCTCCCCGGGGAATCATCCAGACCGATGGGAGCGAGGTTGCGAGCGGCGGCAAAGGATCGGAAGCCGAGGTTACTTTGCTAGCGAACGGGAATTGTGGGACACAAGGGAATGAACCACAGGCAAGGGTGGTGGAGCCGAGCGAGCCAAGAACTCCGTTCGAGCTAACTGGAAAGATAAGTAGCGTACTGAAATCACCTGTGTAGACATCGAGCGCGCCGCCATAAGTCGGAACGGGACTCAAAATGCCGTAACCCGCGAGCGAGGTGCCCGGCAGAGTTGCGCTCGACACCGGCGTGATCGTTCCGTTGACGGCGGTGGCGAACGTATCCAGCGGTCCCTCAGGCCCGGCAAGCGCATAGGCAAAAGCGTTGGGAGGAGATGCTGCGTTAGGAGGGGCTCCGCTCAGGCTTTGGATAGGCGTGCCACTGATCATTCCGTTCATATCCACCGGGTAAACGCGGAGAGTGAACGCTCCTTGCGCGTTCTGATCATCAGCCCAAAGCGCGGTTGGCAACGCGCTTGCCTGACCCGAAGACGGGGGAATAAAGGGTGTGAACGCGTAGCCGATCAGGGCAACAGATGTAGACGACCCTAACGTACCATCCGAATTGATTGGAAACTCAATGGTCGTATTCTGATCCCCGAGCAATCCGGTTGCAGTCATCACCCACAGAGTAATGCTGCCGTAAATAGTCAGCGTCGTGTTGCTTGTGCTGCTTGGCAATCCGCTCGGCAGGCCCGACGCGAGTATTCCCAGTGAGGTCAACTCGCCATTGCCGGGATTGACCTTATATCCCCAGAGATTACCATTCGCGTCGAGTCCGTAGGCGAATGCGCCGTTCGCGGTGAAGATCAGATTATAAAGGCCCGCACCGGTTGCAACCGTCCTCACCTGAGTAGCGGAGCCGCTCGAAAGCTCAGTCGTGAACTCCTGAATCTGCGGAGTCGCGACTCCCGGTCGCGAATTGAATAGGTAAAGCCCGCTTGCGGTGAGGCCGACGGTTCCGCCCGGAGGTTGGGAGCAGACCGCAGCCGGCGTCGGGCTCGCCGCCGTCGGGCCAGACGATGAGGAGTCGCCGCCGCATCCGGCTGCTAGAAGAATGAAAGACAGGATCGCAATCGAGGCCGCGCACGGCCGAACGTCCTTCATCGGCGCACCTTTCGTTACACGATCACACCAGCATCTCGATAAGGTTCGGGCCGGACGCGGCGAGCGCGCGTTTGAGCTGATCGGCGAGCGCCTCGGCAGTCTCGACGCGCACCCCCGGCACGCCCATCGAATTCGCCATCCCAACCCAATCGAGGTTGGGATTTGCCAGCGAGGTCAGCGCCTTGGCCTTGCGGCCGGGCTCGGTGACGCCGGCGCGCGCGAGTTCGACCTGCAGAATCCGGTAGCGGCGGTTGTTGCAGAGCAGCGTCGTGACGTTGAGGCTCTCGCGCGCCTGCGTCCATAGCGATTGCACGGTGTACATCGCGCTGCCGTCGGCCTGAAACGCGATCACGCGGCGATCGGGACAGGCGACCGCGGCGCCGGTCGCGCACGGGAGTCCCTGGCCGATCGCGCCGCCGGTCAGCGCGAGATAGGTGTGCGGCGGAGCGGCGGCCGAGGCGGCGAAGAACGGGAGCCCGGTGGTGGCCGCCTCGTCCATCATGATTGCGCCCGCCGGCATCAGCGCGGCGATCACCGCGCCGACCGTCGCCGCGTTGAGCGCGCCGGTTGGGATCGCGGGCCGCTCCAACGCCTGGCGCAGCGCGGCGGGCGGCGCTTTCAGCATTTCGGCCAGCTCCTCGAGCGCGCCGGGCGAATCCTGCTCGGGCGTCGCGAGAAAAGCCGTCTCGCGTCCAACCGGAATGAGCTTGCTGGGGATTCCGGGATAGCCGAAAA
>Ga0307373_10000657_pt1 | contig 66531 bp, 64 predicted proteins | sample OX2MG_FD_202534 | JGI IMG/M metagenome (GOLD analysis project Ga0307373, IMG submission 202534) | Soil microbial communities from Risofladan, Vaasa, Finland - OX-2 | ecosystem: Environmental > Terrestrial > Soil > Coastal area > Acid sulfate soil | place: Finland: Risofladan, Vaasa | collected... | reverse complement strand
TCGAAAGGGTCGATCCAGAAGACCGCCCACGACAGCATGACCGTCATGAGGAGCGGCAGAAAGACCTTCCATAGGTAGAAGCCGTAGCGGCGGGTGACGCGAATCGTGAAACTGGCCTCGGATATTTTGGTTCCGAAGCGCGATGGGGCGGTGGCTATTCCGGCCTTCAAATCGTCGAGCTGCCACGAGGCGAGGGAACTGTAGCCGACCAGCTCCGCCGCGAGCCAGGTTGGGTTTCGCTGCGGCACGAATAGTATGTCGTCCTGCTGATTGTAGAACGGATGCACGAGGACGACGAGCGTTTGCTCATCGAACGGGAAACGGCGCAAGTGGAAGTTGGACGAAAGCATAGCGTTGAAATGCTCGGCGTATTCGACCCGGCCGCTGGGATAGACAATCAGCGAGCGTTCGTGCGTCTGCCGGGGTGTGGTGGAATTCAGCAGTACGAGCCGCGGAATCCAGAAGAGTCCGGGCGAGTAGGAACGAGAAGTGTCCCACGGCGAGTCGGGAGTATAGGCGAGCCTAGGGTCGTTCCATTGGAGGATCAGGTAGGCGGAGATCTCGAAGCGCTCGGTCACCTCGTTGACGTTGGAAAGGTTCAGGATATGGAGGGCGACGGAGACCTTGACCGGCGCGCCGTCGGTGCGCGGCGGCTCCATCAGGTGGGATGCGTCGCTGTCGGGGACGGCGGCGCGAGCCGGCGCTGAACCCGCGATCGAGAAGATCGCGAGACAAAGAATCGCGGCGAGCCAGCGCAGGCGCATCAGCGCGACTCGCATGGCACCGGCAGAATCCCGATTATCGCGGAGGCGTGTGCGAATACTCAGTTAATCCTCAGTAGTTAGCCTTGGCGAAGGGCGCGTGATCGCGCTTGTAGACGAGGAAGGTGCGATCGAATTCGATCACGACGATGCCTGACTCGTTGGTCTGGCCGTCGACCTTGGTGCCGACGGTATGGACGTTGACGAGGCCCTGGGTGGGACGGCTTTTCGATTCGCGCTTCGAGAGGATAGTGGTTTCGGCGTAGAGCGTATCGCCGGCGAAGATCGGACTGGCGAGGCGCACCTTGTCCCATCCGAGGTTGGCGACGGCGTTCTGGCTGGTGCTGTGCACGCTCATCCCGGTGATGACGGCGATGGTCACGAGCGAGTTCATCAAGGGACGCTTCCATTCCGTGGTCTGAGTATAAGCGGCATCGAAGTGAAGCGGCATCGTGTTCATAGTGAGCAGCGTCATGTAGATGTTGTCGGTCTCGGTCAGGGTGCGGCCGGGGCGATGCTCGAAGATGTCGCCGGGGGTGAAATCCTCGTAGAAGAGGCCGAATGCTTCACGGTAACGATTGGGGCCGATCTGGCGGTAGGCGGACGGCAGTTTTTCCATCTTGATAGTCTCCTCGGATAATCGTTTTGGGCGCGAGCGTCGCATGCGCGGCCGCGACCCACTGAGGGCATCGGTTGAGCCACGCGCGCTTTGGTCCGCGCCGAACGCGCCATATGTTATAGGTTCGGCAAGCGGTTGTAACGGCTATAACAGCGCGGGCGGCTGATTCAAGGGTCGCGGCGAGCGAGGGCGTGGGCAGGTCCGCGCCGAGAGGGGCAGATGATGGAATTCGGGCTATTCACGGTGAATCAGCAGTTCGAGGGGTTCCGCGATTTGGCGCAGGCTGCGGAGGGGTTGGGCTACGGCGTGATCGCGTTCCCCGATCATTTCGTGCAGGAGGGTCCCGAGGGCCAATACGATCCGCACAATCTGAGCTACGATCCGATTATCACGGCGGCGACGATCCTCGATGCGACGCGATCGATCCGGGTGGCGCCGTATGTGCTGTGCAACCTGTTCCGCCATCCGGCGGTGACGGCGCGGAGCCTGGCTTCGCTCGACCGGCTGGGGAAGGGCAGGATAATCGCGGGGATCGGCGCGGGATGGACGGCGACCGAATTCAAGATGACCGGGATCGCGTACCCGGAGATCGGGACGCGGCTGCGGATGCTCGACGAGGCGCTGACCTGTATCCGGTCGCTGTGGACTAACGAGCGGACTAACTTCAGCGGCGAATTCTACAAGCTGACCGACGCGATTCTGTGGCCGAAGCCGGTTCAGCAGCCGCATCCGCCGATTCTTGTGGGTGGGAGCGGACGGGGACTGCTGAGGATCGCGGCGCGTCACGCCGATATCGTCAATGTGATTTCGGAGACCGGCAAGGCGGGGCGGCTGCAGATGGCGAGCATGGGCAAGCTGACGCACGACACGATGCGCGGGAAGCTCGATTTCGTGCGTGGCGAGGCGCGCAAACTCGGGCGCGATCCGGACAAGATCGCGGTCAGCGATACGATTTTTGCGCTGACGCTGACGGACTCGCGCAAGGCGGCCGAGCAGACCGCCGAAGGGATGGCGAAGGCGTTCGGGACGACGGCGGCCGAGGTGGTGAAGTCGCCGCTGGCGTTGGTCGGGACGCCGGAGATGTGTATCGAGGAGATGAAACGGCGCACGCGCGAGTGGGGCGTGTCGCAGTTCGTGTTCGGCGGGCTTGGCAACGAGGCGGCGCTGAGGCGGCTATACGAGCAGGTGCTGCGCCACGTCGGGTGATGCGCGCGATTCGCCGCCGCTTCAAGTATCGAGGCGGACGGCGAATCGTGACGCAGCGAACGCGCTTGGGCGCGATCAGCTCTCGTCGGGCGCGATCATTTTTTCGGCCTGCACGTAGCGATCGAACTCTTCGGGCTTAAGCAGACCCATCGCAACGGTCGCCTCGCGGAGCGTGGTGCCGTCGGCGTGCGCCTTCTTGGCGACCTTGGCGGCGTTGTCGTAGCCGATATGGGGGCTGAGCGCCGTCACGAGCATCAGCGAGTTTTCGACGTAGCGCGCGATCTGCTCGCGGTTGGGCTCGATTCCGAGCACGCAGAATTCCGTGAAAGAGACGCATGAGTGCGCGAGCAGGGTCACGGAATGGAGCAGGTTGTGGATGATGAGCGGCTTGAAGACGTTGAGCTCGAAGTTGCCCTGCGTGCCGGCGGCGGCGATTGCGGCGTCGTTGCCGAGGACTTGCAGACAGACCATCGTCATCGCCTCGGATTGGGTGGGATTTACCTTGCCGGGCATGATCGACGAGCCGGGTTCGTTTTCGGGCAGCGTTAGCTCGCCGAGGCCGCATCGCGGGCCCGAGCCCATCCAGCGGATGTCGTTGGCGATCTTCATCAGCGAGCAGGCGAGCGTGCGCAGTGCGCCGGAGGCCATCACGAGCGCATCGTGGGCGGCGAGCGCTGCGAACTTGTTGGGCGCCGATACGAAGGGCAGGCCGGTCAGTGCGGCGATTTGCTTCGCGGCGCGTTCAGCGAACTCGGGATGGGTGTTGAGGCCGGTGCCGACGGCGGTGCCGCCGATCGCAAGCTCGAAGATGTCGGGAAGGACCTGCTCGATGCGCCTTAAGTCGGCGTCGAGTTGGGCGACGTAGCCGGAGAACTCCTGGCCGAGGGTGAGCGGTACGGCGTCCATCAGATGGGTGCGGCCGATCTTGACGATCGAGGCGAACTCCTCGGATTTCTTATTGAGCGCGTCGCGGAGCTTTCGGATCGACGGGAGCAGCGTGTTGATGATCTCCTCGGCCGCCGCGATATGCATCGCAGTCGGAAAGGTGTCGTTGGAGGACTGCGACATGTTGACGTCGTCATTGGGATGGATGGGCTTCTTGGAGCCCATCGTGCCGCCGGCGAGCTCGATCGCGCGATTCGAGATGACCTCGTTGGCGTTCATGTTGGTCTGGGTGCCGCTGCCGGTCTGCCAGATGCGGAGCGGAAATTCGGCATCGAGCTTGCCCGAGATCACCTCGCCGGCGGCCTGCTGGATGAGCTTGCCCTTTTCGAGCGCGAGCTTGCCGAGGGCTTCGTTGACCTGGGCGGCGGCCTTTTTGAGGACTCCGAAGGCGCGGATTACCGAACGCGGCATCCGATCCGGGCCGATGTTGAAGTGATGTAGCGAGCGCTGGGTCTGCGCGCCCCAGTAATGGTCGTTGGGCACCTCGATGGCGCCCATGCTGTCGGTCTCGGTGCGGAAGGCCTTCGATACCTGCTTCTCTGCCATGACAAAAATCCTCGCAAGGCGGCGCGCGCTCGGGGCGGGCGTCTGCTCAGCCGAAGTCTGTAATCTCGGCGGCCGATTTGCAACGCCCCATCGAGCGGATAGTCGAGTCGGCGCGGCGCGTTGGTAGCGCGGCTCCGCGGGCGATCCGCGCTTAGGACTTCGGCGCGTTGACGAGCAGGCCTTTGCCGGGGATGCAGTTGACTTCGAGGCGGATGCCGTCGGGGTCCTCGAACAGCACCGAGTAGTAGCCGGGCGCCCAGGTTCCTTCGTCCGGGGCGTGGATTATCTTCGCGCCGAGTTCGAGCAGAAGCTTGTAGACGTCGTCGATATCCTCGCGAGCGCGCGCGCGGAAGCAGACGTGATGGAGTCCGGGGCGGCCCTGCGCGAAACGTTCGCCCGTGTAGCGCGGATCGGCGCGATGGATTCCGAATCCGGTGCGGCCGCCGATACAGTAGAACTGCTCGTCGGTCTTGCGCACGACATAGGTGAGGCCGAGAAACGGGAGCAGCTTTTCATAGAACGGAACGCAGGCCTCGTAGTTGCTGACCGAGAGCATCACATGCGCGACGCCGTTGATTTCCATGATTCGTTCCTCCCGCGAATGATCGAAGTTTGGCGATCGGGTCGGCCGCTCAGCGCTCCGTAGCGAGAAAGTCGCGGGCGCGCAGGATCGCGACGATCGATTTGGCGTCGATAATCTCACCGCGCGCGATCATCGCGAGCGCCTCATCGAAGGCGACCCGCGTCGCGGTGATAACCTCGTCGACGTCGAGGACGCCGGGCGCGTCGGCAAGATCGCGCGCGAGATAGAGCTCGATCCGTTCGTCGCAAAAGCTCGGGATTGTGACGATCGAGCCAAGATGGTCCCATCGGCGAGCCGAGACCCGAGCCTCCTCGCTCAACTCGCGCCGCGCGCAATCGAGCGCGCTTTCGCCCGCGTTTCGGCATCCGGCGGGAATCTCCCGCAGGTATCCGCCGATCGCATGGCGCCATTGACGGAGCACCGCAACGCGGCCGTCCGCGTCGAGCGCGACGATTGCGCTCGCGCCGGGATGGCGGATTACGGCGAGGTCGACGGTGACGCCGTTGGGCAGCGTGGTGGTCTCGACGCCGAGGTCGACAACGCCGAGCTTCAGCACTTCGCGTCTAGAATCGGCCATCGAGTAACTGTGCGCGACGATGTGCGTCGCGCGCAAGCCGCCGCCCGGTGGAATTGCCAGCGAGCGCGCGTGACGGCCATAATTCGGGTTGTGCGCGATACGGCGCTGACGATGCGATGCCCAAAGTAGTGATTCCGGTCTATTTCGATTACGCCTCGACGCTTTGCTATATCGCGTGGCGAATCGTGGCCGAGCTCGAGGCCGAGATGGACTTCGCTGCGCTCTGGAAGGGCGTGCCGATTGCGCTGCGCGACTATCGCGATCGGCCTGGCCGTCCGCTCGGGCCGGTTGAACTTGGCAAAGTGCGAAGCGTCGTCGCCGAGACGGGTATCGCGGTCGAGCCGCCCGCGGTGTGGATCGATTCGGGCCGCGCACTCGAGGGATCGGAGCTGGCGCGCGAGGCGAATCTCTTCGGGCCGTATCACGCGGCCGTTTTCCGGGCTGCCTTCGAGGATCGCCGCGATATCGGAGATCTCAAGGTGCTGGCCGCAATCGTTCGCGAGATCGGGATGGACGCGGAACGGTTTGTCGACGATCTCGGACGGGGCCGGATGGCGCCGCGGATCGCGGAGAACCGGCGCGAGGCCGATGAGTTCTCGGCGCTCGGCTATCCGACCTTCATGCTGGGCGATTTTCCGCTGATTGGAATTCAGCCCAAAGAGACGATGCGGATGTTGTTCGGGCGCTTCATCGCGCGCCGCCTTGCCGAGCCGCAGGCGTGATCAGCGTCGCGCGACGGTTCGGTGGCGGCCGAAGCTAGCGTGACAGGAATACCGGACAGGCGGCGTTGCGCAGGACGTACTCGGTGTTGGACCCCAGCACCATCTCGATAATCCGACTGTGGCCGTAGGCGCCGATGAAAAGCAGGTCGGATTCGTGCGCGGTGAGATACCTGACTATCGCCTCATGCGCAGGGCCTTCGAGCAGTTGGAACGAGGTTGGGATTTGATACGGTTCGAGGTACTGGCGCGCCTCGGCGAGCACCTTTTCGCCGCGGGCATGCTCGCGCGCAACGGTAATCACGTCGAGCGGGGCGCTGAACTCGGTCGCCATCTCGGCCGCCGCATGCATCGCCTTGGAGGCCCGGTCGCTGCCGTCGTAAGCGAGCGCCATCCGGCGGATGTCGCGCTGAACCTGCGGCGTAACCAGCAGCGGGCGGGGGCATTTGCGCGCGACGCTCTCGGCGGTCGAACCCAGAAGGCCGGTCGAGAAGCGCGCATGGGCGCCGCGATGGCCGATCACCACCAGGTCGGCGCTGCGGGCGCGATCGCAGAGCTGATTGGCGACCACGCCCACGTCAAGGACAGTCTCGAATGGAATCCGCTCGCGCTCGGCCGCCGCGCGGAACTCGTCCAGCACCACCCGCCCGCGCAAAGTGAGGACCTCGCGCATCTTCGAAGAGAAATCCAGGTAGGGTTCTAGTCCGAGCATCCCTGATATATCATGCGGAAGAGAGCCCTCGATCGAGACGATGTCGACCACGTGCAAACCGATCAGGGTGGCGTGAAAGCGGCGGGCCAGCGCAAAGGCATAGGCTTGGCCCACGCGCGAATGCTCGGAGGTATCGATGCCAACCAGAATCCGCTTGATCATGCCGAGGCGCTCCCGCTTAGATCCCGGCTATCATGGGTACCACGCGGGCTCAAGGGGGCGCGCCGCCAATGGCTGACAATCGCGGCGGCGGAGCGCGCGTGACGCGGCTGATCGACGAACTGGCGGAAGTCGCCACACGCTGCGGAATCGAGGTGCGGCGCGAACGGCTGCTGCGCGAGATCGGCTACCGGGCGCGCGGCGGTGCGTGCCGGCTGCGTGAGAAGAATATGGTGATAATCGATCGTGACCAGGCCGCGGCCGAGCAGCTCGACCTGCTCGTCGAGGCGCTTCGCGAACGCGACCTCGAACAGCTTTATCTCTCGCCCGCCGCGCGGCGGCTGCTGCAGGACGCGGCGCAGAACTGAGGCAATGGATTCAGGACGATGGATCCCACGTTACACCCGCTCGAAGCATCAAGTGGCCCCACCGTTACCGAGCCGTACGCAGGCTCCAAGGCCGGGCAGAAGCTCGACCAGCGGATGGGCGAATTCAAGACTCGCCTGCGCGCGCGGGGACTCAAGTCCACCGGCCAGCGCGACGATATCGCGCGCGTCCTGTTCGCGATGGGCCGCCATGTCAGCGCCGAGGAGCTTTACGCTGAGGTCAAGAAGGTCAATCCGCACGTTGGCTATGCGACTATCTACCGAACGCTCCGCTTGCTGAAGGAATGCGAACTGCTCTTCGAGCGCCACTTCGACGACGGCCAGGCGCGCTACGAAGTCGCCGGTGAACATCATCACGACCACTTCATTTGCGACGCATGCGGCAGGATTATCGAGTTCGAGAATCAGGATATCGAGCGGCTGCAGCAGATCGTCGCGCGCGAACTCGGAGTCACACTGACCCATCATAAGATGGAACTCTACGGGCTCTGCCCGGACTGCCGCACCAAGCCGCCGAGCTGAGCTGCAGCGCACGCCGCACCGGCTGCTTCCTTGAAAATAAGGCCGGGATGCCCGCCGCATCCCGGCCCGCACAATTCCGCGCGCCGTGGTCTCCGTCAGGCCGGCGGATTAGCGATAGCCATTGCTTTTTGATACGCGGGCCGCTTGGCGATCCGCTCGAGATATCTGTTGATGTTCGGAAAGGGCGTCATGTCGATTTGCAGGAAATTCTTCGCGGCTCCGAACGCGAAGACCATCATGATGTCGGCGGCGGTGAAGTTGTCGCCAGCGAAATACGGACGGCTGACCAACTCGCTGTCGATGTATTTCAGAAGCTCGATGCTGCGCCCGCTGATCCGGGCGACCCAGGGCGAGGATTGATCGACGCCGGGCACGAAGCGGCCGCTGAGGAACAGATGGTTCAGGAACTGCATCATCGCCGAGCCTTCCGCGAAATGCATCCACTGTATGTAGCGCGCGTAGTCGGCAGAATCGGCCGGCACCCCGAGCCTGCCGCCGCCGTAGCGATTGATGATGTACTCGACGATCGCACCCGACTCGACCAGGACGGTGTCGCCGTCGCGGACAACCGGCGCCTTGCCCAGCGGGTGAATCGCACGCAGCGATTGCGGCGCCTCCATACCCGGCTCGCGCTGGAACTTTTCGAGCTGGTACGGAAGTCCCAGCTCCTCCATCAGCCAGATGATTCGCTCCGAACGCGACATGTTCAGATGATAAATCGTGATCATTGATATCAGCCTCCTGATCGGAGAATTCGATTCGAACCCTCTTTTATATCAGCCTCGCGGTCTTTGCACGGCATGGCCCGGGTTTTGTAGTATCGGCGCACAAACTGTTTCCCATGGGAGGACCGGCGATGGCTGAGCAGACCATGCTCCGCGGCTTGCGCGTACTCGACTTCACCCACTATGTGGCGGGGCCAACCTGCACGCGGATTCTCGGCGAACTGGGCGCGGACGTTATCAAGGTCGAGCGCTCGCTCGAGGGCGACCATGTGCGCCAGCTGGGAATCGTGGAAGGCGGGATGAGCAGCTACTACTTCCAGCACAACCACAGCAAGCGCAGCTTCGGAATCGATCTGCGCAAGCCCGGCGCGCGCGAGCTTATCTACGCGATGATCCCGAAGATCGATGTCGTGGTCGAGAACTTCGCGCCCGGCGTGATCGCCGAAATGGGCTTCGGATATGAGAAGCTCAACTCGATCAACCCGCGTATCGTGATGTGCTCGGTGTCGGCCGCGGGACAGACCGGTCCGCTCAGCAAGCGCCCCGGCTACGACTATATCGGCGCGGCGCTGGCGGGCGTCACCGACCTGATGGGTGAACCCGACCGCGGGCCGTCGGTTCCCACGCTTGCGATGGGCGACGTCTCGACCGGCGTGTCGGCCGCGATGGCGGTGGGCTTCGCGCTGCTCGGACGCGAGAAGAGCGGGCGCGGCCAGTACCTCGACGCCTCGCTGCTCGACACCTACTTCCATATGCACGAGCTGTTCGTGCCGGTGCTCTCGATGCGGCCGGGGCGCTACAAGCCCAAGCGCAACGGCTCGATGCATCCGGCGGGCGCGCCGAGCGGCGCTTACAAGGCGCCCGGCGGGTACATCATGCTGCTCGTGCAACAGCACGAGATGCCGCGGTTGTGGCGCGCGATGGGCCGCGAAGAGCTTGCCGAAGATCCTCGCTTCACCACCAACTCGCGCCGCACCAAGAATACCGAGGCGTTGCGCGAGATCATCGAAGCATGGCTCGCGACGTTTCCCGATCGCGCCGCCGCGCTGGCCGTACTCGAACGCGAGCGCGTGCCATGCGCCCCCGTGCTCGAGCTGGCGGAATCGATGGCGCATCCGCATCTGCGCGAGCGCAAAACCGTGCGCCGGGTCAGCGATCCCCGGCTCGGCGAACTGGAACTGCCCGGGATGCCGGTCAAGTTCTCGGGATGGCCCGACCGCACCGATCTAAAGGCCTCGACGCTTGGTGAAGACAACGAGGCCGTCCTGCGCGAGCTGCTCGGAATGTCGGACGCCGAGATCGCCCGGCTTGACGCAGATGGCGTGCTGATCAAGGCCGCGGATCCGAATAGCACGAAGCCGGAATAGGCGGGTTTCAGGTCTATGCGTCTCGCGACGCACAATCCGCCGCGCGCCGGGTGTTGAATCGGCGCGCGGCGCGTTGATGAATGCGCCAGCCAGCGAGGATCGATCAGTCGGCGGAAGCGGGGATGAAGAGCAGCCCGTTTGGATGAACCAGGCCGGTCACGACCGGCGTGATGATACCTGTGGCGAGATCGATCGGTCCGACGGCGCCGTTCGCGTCAGCGGCCGAGAACGTCTTGCCTGGCGCCCAGTAAGTGGTTTTGAGCGAATACGTAGTCTGCCCGTCGGTATCGGTGATCAGCATCTGGCCCGCGATCGCGTCTACGAACACGGTATCGTTGATCTCGACCGAACCCGCCCCCGCGAGGCTTACGGGAATCCGCACCAGGCGCGGACCGGCCGTGCCTGCCGCGCGTTTGATGATGATTTCGTGGTCAGCCTGGCTGTCCAGGACGATATCGCCGAAAGGATCGGAAATCATCGAGTCCGGGTCCTGCAGGTTAAGGCTGATATTTGTCTGAGTCGCGACATCAAATGCGGTATCGGTGCCAAGAAAAGCCGGCGCGACCGTCGCCGTGGTGCCCGAGAGGCTGGTGAGTCTTACCACTGCCGGTCCATTGTTCGGATTGTTGGCCGGGTTCGACGCGCTGAAGTAGACTTTGTCGTCGACGAACACGATGTCGTCGTAGCCGCCACCGTGAGCGGTCGGTGTCACGTTATAGATCTTCTTCGTGCCGAGGGCCGGATCGATGATAACCAGATTCGGGTTCGCGTCTTCGTTCTGCATCGCCCATACGAGTCCGGTCGACGGTTGAAACTTGAGTCCGTCGTTATGGCCGGCGACCGTGAACGTCCGCTTGACGTTGCCGATCAAATCATACTCAACGATTGTGCTCTGCGCGCCGCCCGAACCGTCGGGATTGCCGCCATTGCCGTAACCGATCCAGACTTTGCCCTTGGCCCTCGAGTAGGTGACCGAGTCGGGATCGAAAAAAGTTGTTCCGTCGCTAAGCGCGAACTGCGATATCGTGTAGGGCGCGACCGGAACCGGCTGCGCATAAACGGGAGCGACGGCCGCCGTTATCAAAAGGCTCGCGCCGGTGATTGCAGCGCCGGTGATTTTGCGCACGAAGGCGCCGCATGCTTTTGTCCCCATGGTTGGATAGATCCTCCCTATGCTGTCGCGCTTCAGCACGACGCATCGGAGACACTATCGCTTGACTATTAAGGCACGGTTAGACCGGCGAGAAACATGGATGACGTGTCGCTATACGAGAGCACATCATACCCACAGCGTGCGCGATGCGGACGGGAGCGGGTGGGTCAGACAGGCTTAGCTAAATCGTGCGTCCAGGCCGTCGGTCTGGCAATGACTTAGCAACAGGAGTCCCGAGTAGATCCATACTATAAATGCCATGAGTTCGAGCAGCCCGATGAGAAAAGAGGTCGTGTCGTCCCAGGTGCTGTCACGGCGGCTGCTGACTATTGTGTCGAGTTCCGCGCCGGACCGTCTCGAAGCATACGGAGTCAGATCGGCGTCCTCACCCCGCAGTGTCCACAGCAGGCCGGGTGCGTGATCGAGAGTCGCACTCTTTGGCGGGCGCCAACCGCCGCGAGAATTCCCGATGCCGTAATCGATCCAACGCAAGGACTTCGAAGCCTGATACGCACTCGTATCCCACGCTATGTAGCTGGCGGTGGCGCCACGTTCGGTTGTCGAAATCGCCGATGATGCGGGCGCGGCAGGTTGCGCATTAGCCGGAGCAAACGCCGCCCCGATCAACAGACCGGCTACGGCTACAGCAATACGGGCAGCTGTATGGATAGACCAGGCCCGTGCTCTTGAAATCATGAGTGAATTAAAACCTCCCTTTCGCTATCGCAGAATTCATGCGATGCACAGGAGAAACACTATCTGCTGAGTATTAAGTTCCCGTTAGATTGGCAATACGCGCGGATGATCGTTCGCGTAAACACGATGCGCGAGCGACGTAAATCGACGACAACGTGACGTTGTCGTTCAGGACAGCCGAAAGTGTGCGTTTGCCCGATGCAGCAGGATAATGCTGTTCAGCGCACGTCAGCAGTCCGCTGTCACGCTTGATTCTCCGCTGTGCTCGGGCGACGCCCGCTTCGCGTTACATCGTCGGCTGGAGCGGACAATAGGTCGCGCGGATCAAGCCTCCGGATAGCGCGAACCATGCCGAGTGCCCGATCGCACGCATCAATGGCGTCCCGGCATCACTTTCGACGCCGAGCCGGCTTTGCATCAACTGGGTGAGAATGCCCGGCGGCGAGGGCAGCTCGAGCGTTCCGAGGGTCTGCTCGGGCTCGATACTGGCCAGCTTGCGCGCCTCCTCGATCGCCGTATCGAGGCCGCCGCCGCGGTCAACCAGCTTGAGTTGGACAGCCTGTTCGCCGCTCCATACGCGGCCTTGTGCGATCTGATCGACGCGCTCAGTTGAGAGCGCGCGGCCCAGCGCCACCAGGTGCACGAAATATGAATAAGTATCGCCGAGGATCTGATTCTGAAACATCTGCTGCTGGGCGGGCGTGAAATCGCTGAACGAGTCGAACATCGAGGCATTGGCGCCCATGGCGATCGCGCCGCTGGTGACGCCAATGTTCCGGGCGCCCGGCGCGACGTTGAACTTGCCGCCCAGCACGCCGATCGATCCGGTAATCGTGCCCGGCTCGGCGATGATCTTTTGCGCTGGCATCGAAATCCAATAGCCGCCCGACGCGGCGTAACCGGACATGCTGACCACCAGCGGCTTTTTCTTCGCCAGCAACTCGGCCGCGCGCCGGATCAGTTCAGAGCCGATCACCGATCCGCCCGGCGAGTTGATTCTGAAAACCACCGCCCGCACCGAGTCGTCGTCGCGCGCCTGATTGAGCGCATCGACGATATCGTCCGAGCCCATCGCGGACCCGCCCGGCGAGAGCACCGGATCGAAGCCGCCCTGGCCGCGCTCGATTGCGCCGTCGCCATAGATCACCGCGATACGATCGCCGTGGCCGAAATGTGGGATCAGCGAGACCTGCTGATAGTCGTCGTAATCGACCAGCGAATGCTTCCCGCCGCCGTAGTGCTTGATACGATCGTCGAACTGGTCTTCGTATTCGAGGCGGTCGACCAGATGCGCCGTTTTGGCGTCGGGGGCCGCGAGCGGCGCCTTGTCGATTGCGGCGCGCACCACACCGGCGTCGAGATTACGCTCACTCGCGATTGCGCTTACGAGCTGGCCGTACAGATCGCCGACCAGCGCCTGGTCCTCCTCACGCTGAGCGGGAGTGAAGTCCTTCTCGGTGAAGATGTTGGCGGCATCCTTGTATTTTCCGATTGCGGCGAAGTTGGGTACGACGCCGGCTTTGTCGAACAGGCCGCGCGCGAATACCTCGCGCATCCCAACCCCAACCATCGCAACCTCGCCCTGCGGCATCAGGGAAACCTCGTTGGCGGCCGCCGCCACCAGGTAGGGCAGATTACCCGAGTCGAACTCGCCGGCGGTTTCGATGTAGGCCTTGGTCCACTTGTGATGGCGCGCGAAGCTGCGGATCAGATCGGCGAGTTCCTGCGCCTGCGCGAATTCCATCTGCGGATCGATCACCTTGATCGCAAGCCCGGCGATCTGCGGGTCGCGAGCGCCGCGGTCGAGCGCATCACGCGCGATATTGAGCGGAGTTTCATCCTGCGTCGAAACCAGTTGGCGCACTCCGTTATCGTCGCGCTCGACAACCGGCCCCGTCAGCGTCAGCACCAGAACCGATCCGGATGACACGCGATGCTCCGCCCAGTTCGCCACATGAATGATCACGGCCAGCACCACCACGGTGATTACGATTCGCGTGAGCCATCGCAGTATCCATCTGAACATCCGTTCTCTCCTTCAATTTGCGCCCTGCCATCCGCTCTGGAGCGGCTATTCGCTTGAAAAGCGGAGACCGAAGTCCGAATGATAGCCACCATGTTATCGCGGCGAAACCGGCGCAGTGTGCGCCTGACTCCGATGCCGGCGCTCGAGGGCGCCCGGCGGCGCGGTTACTTCACCTGTGGCGGCGCCTCGGATGCGTGACGCAATCCGCGCCGATTCGGGCGATCGCACGGCGCTCCTGATGAGCGAACGCCCGATGGGGCCTGCGCACTACCGGATCGTCGCCCTATGCTTTCTTGCCTGGATTTTCGATTTTTACGACCTGATCCTCTACTCCTTTCTGATGGTCCCGATCGCCCGCGACCTCCATCTCGGGCGGCTCGAGGCCTCGTTCGCCCTGGGCCTCTCGCTCCTGATGACCGCGATCGGCGGCCTCGCCTTCGGTTTCATCGGCGATCGCTTCGGACGCCGCCCGACGATCATCGCGTGCGTGATCATCTACGCCGCCGGCACGATGCTCTGTGCGGCCTCCTTCAACCTGCTCGAGCTTTTGATCTATCGGTCGATAACCGGAATCGGGATCGGCGGCGAATGGGCCGCGGGCCAAAGCCTGATCGCCGAGACGATGCCGCCCGCGCGGCGCGCGCGCTACGCCGCCTACGTCCAGGTCGGAGCGCCGCTCGGCGTCTTCATGGCAGCGTTGCTTTCCGGTTATGTCGAACCGGTCATCGGATGGCGCGCGGCCTTCGCGCTCTCCGCGCTGCCCGCTTTCGTCGTTGCGCTCGCGGTCTGGCGATGGCTCCCCGAAAGCGACGTGTGGATTCGCGGACTCGCGCGCGGGCGATGGAAGCTCGGCGAAGAGCTTCGCTCGCTGCGCCCCTACGCCCGAATCGTCGTGATCCTGTTCTTCGTTCTGCTGATCAATTCGGAGGCGTACTGGTTCACGTATAGCTGGATGCCTGGTTACCTCGAGCTGACGCGCCATCTCGGACGCCGGCACGCGAGTCGCCTGATGATGGGCATGCAATGTGGCGCGCTGATTGGCTACGGAAGTTTCGGCGCGCTGGCCGATCGTTTCGGGCGCCGTCCCGTGTTCTCGGCTTTTGCCACGATGATCGCGATCGGGCTTCTGCCCGCGACGCTATTTTGGGATTGGGCGAGCGGCTTTCATGGCCTGATACCGGCCGCGATGGCGTTTGCGGGAATCGGCACCGGAATATGGGCCGGCGTCGGCCCAATCTGCTCCGAGCTGCTCCCCACGCGGATGCGCAACAGCACGCTTGGGATGCTGCTCAATGTCACGCGCGGAATCCAGTTCTTCACCCCAATTGCGATCGCAATCCTGAGCACGCGCCTCGGACTTGGACCCACGCTCGCGATAGGCGCGCTCTTCTCACTTGCCGGCGCCGCGCTGATATGGACCATTCCCGAGACTCGCGGCCGCTCGATCACGATGCTCGACGACGCTCCCGCCACCACCGGTTGAGCATCGCGTCGCGCATCGCGGTTCGCCGTGAGGAAGATTTAAAGACTAACGCGGCGCAGGTATCCGGCGCGTTTCGGCGCCGTCGAAATAAATCTCCGTCGCGCTTGAATTCGCGGCGCCATGGAATTCGCTCAGATGGAGCGTCGTGGTCGCTGACATTCGAGCCTGCGGAATTGCCCGAGTCACGGCGCCGACGATCTGTTTCACCGACCCCGCCGGCGATGCGCCGCCAGCGAATGCCTCGTCGATGACGCGTCCCGGCGCTAGCTCGTGTGCAACACCCGCGGCCGGTGGCGTCTCGATTCCGAGCGCCCGCACGATCGTCGCGCGCACGTCCAGATTGCCGGTGGGCATCGTATCGACGAAATGCGCGCGAAAATCGGGGCCGGCGATCGCGCCGAAGTTGTGCAGCTCGCGCGCGCCCATCGCCCCGTGCATCCCCATCCCGGTGGTGAACCGCGCCGTGTTCAGATCGGAGTAAATAAGCCCGTCGATCGGCGTAACCAGCGCGTGCGAGCGATTATCGACCCGTTCCCGGCCGAGGCGGTTGATTATCCACGCGGGTTCGAGCGGCCCGGTCAATCCAACGTTATTGTCGTCGGCCAGCTCGCGAAATGAGATCACCAGATCAGGATCGCGCTCCGGATTTGCGCCGCCGCCGAGCCCCGCCATCTCCTCGCTGAACGTGCCAGCGATCCATCCGCGATCGCCAGTGCTCGCCCGGCCACCCGCGTTCGCGCCGCCCGCGTTGTTCGATTCGTTCGCCGGCGCGGCCGCGCTGAAGACCGAGCCCGCCCAGGGCTGCGCTTCGATGAAATCCACAATCCGCGCAAGACGCTCGCGGATCGCGGCACGAGACGGAAACGCCGCGCGCGACAGATAAATCAATTCGCTGCCGCCGTTCGGCACGACGCGCACGTCGTCGCTTTCCGCCGATTCCTTGAGTCCATGCGCCGCGAGCAGGCTCGCTAAATCGACGCGCTCCTTGATCGTCGCGAAGCCGTGGTCCGACACGATCATGAGGTCGGTGCGATCGCCGATTCCGAGCGCGCGTATCGCCGTGCGCATCCGCGCGAGATTCGCGTCGCAGGCCTTGAGCGCGCCGATCGCCGCCGCCGTTCCGAGTCCCGCGATATGTTGCGTGATATCCGGATTGTGCTGCCAGAACACGATCAGCGCCGGATGGCCCGCCGCCGCAGCGGCCTTCGCGGCTGGCAGCGCCTTATCAGTCACGATACGGGTGAAGTAGGCGTCGCGCGCCGCGGCCGGAACCGCCTCGACGGCCGACATCGGCGGCTGCGGACCGAAGCTCGCCGCCGCGCCAGCCGGCTCGATCATATCGTCGCTTACGAAAAGTATCCGGCCGCTCTTCTCTGCGTCCGTCACGTCTCGGCTGTCCGATGCGACCGTATCGTCGAAAAAGAAAGTCGGACCGCGCTTGCCGATTATCGCGACATAGCCGCCGATTCGTGCGACCTGTTGTCCGAGCGACTCCGCTCCAAGCAGGCCGCCGTTCATGAATCGCGGCCCGTTTAGAGCGGCGAGCAGATGCGAATCTTCGATCAGGTCGCGCGACTGCGCTAGCAGCTTCGCACGCTCCACCTCGTCGCCGGCGTTTCTCGGCAGCACGCGATCGAAATCGACCGCGTCGCCGGCTATACCGCTGTCCGCCGGCGGCAATCCCGTCGCAAGCGTCGCCGCATTGACCATCGTAACCGTCGGATAGACCGCATGATGGTTAGCGAGGAGCACGCCCTCGCGCGTCATCGCAAGCAGATTCGGCGTGTTCGCCGCAGTCACGAAATCAGGACGCAGCCCATCCCACACCATCAGGATGAAGATGCGTCGCTTAATCGCGGGCGTCGCTTGCGCTGCGTCGGACCGCGAAAGCCGGACGCCGGCGAGCATCCATAGAACGGCGAAAAGAGCGATCAGCCGAAAGCGCGAGGCCGGTTTCATCCCGACTATTCTAGCGAAGTCCGATGCGCCGGAACGATTCCGCCGCGACCCTCGATAATCCGTGCGCGCCTTGTGCGAGGCCGGGCGAGACTCAGCCCTTCAGATGTTCGACGAACCAGTCACACGCGGGTTTCGAGGCCGACTCGAAGTCGCGCACGTAGGCGTCGAAATGGCCGCCCTTAAGAATCACCAGCCGTTTCGGTTCGCGCGCCTCGCCGAACGCTTCGAGCGCCTGATCCGCCGCCGCGACGTGGTCGCCCTTGGCAACGATCATCATCAGCGGCGTCGGGCTGATCTTCGCGATATAGCTCCCCGGTTCGTATTCGGTGATCATCTCGATTGTGCGCAGCGTCACCTCGTTACGCCAGGCCGGCGCGCGCGTGCGGCCGGTTTCGAGGAACCACTCGGCGGAGTCCACCGTCGGCAGCGCCGAAGGAACGAGCGGATCGGCCGAGACCACCGGCACCATCGCCGGCTTCGCGCCGTTAAAGCGCGCCTCGCGATCGGCGTCAAACTGCGCGCGCAGTTCGCCCATCATGTCCTGGCGGATGAAACGCTGGAAGTTCCGATAGCCGCTGATCAGCGCCACCTGCGACACCACGCATCGCACGCGCCTGTCGATCGCGCCCACCACCAGCGCATGTCCGCCGCTGTAGCTCGAACCCCATACGCCGATTCGTTCGCGGTCGATTCCCGGCTGCGCCCGTATCCACGTGATCGCGTGACGGTAGTCGCGCACCTGCGCCCACGGATCGATCTCCTGGCGCGGCTCCCCGTCGCTCGCGCCGAAATTGCGATTATCGAAGACCAGCGCCGCAAGGCCGGCGGCGGCGAAGCATTCGGCGAAGCGGTCGAGGTACATCTCCTTGACCGCCGAGAATCCATGCGCCATCACGACTGCCGGAACCTTCGCGCCCGCGCGCTCAGGCGTATAGAGCCATCCACGCAGCGTGACTCCCTCGGCGTTGAATTCGATATCCTTGCGCATTTTTCACCAGCTCCGTTTCTGCTGCTTCTCCGCCGCCGTCCCGCAACTCAGTCGCCAGTATAGTGCGGCTTGCGCTTTTCGACGAAGGCGCGCGCCGCTTCCTTCTGATCCTTGGTGTTGAAGGTCATCATCTCGTAGGCGAGCGAAGCGTCGAGGATCAGATTGGCCTGCTGCTTCAGCCACTTGTTTACCGAAAGCTTGCTCCATCGGATAGCCCACGTCGGGCCGTCGGCGAGCTCCTGCGCGAGTTCGCGCGCCCGCGTCATCACCTGTTCGGGCGCGACGGCGTAATTGACCAACCCCATTTTGGCCCCGTCCGCGCCGTTGACCATATGCCCGCGCATCAGGAATTCCTTGGCGCGCGACGGTCCGATCAGCAGCGGCCAGATTACCGCGCCGCCGTCGCCCGCCACGATTCCGACCCGCACATGCGTATCGGCGAAGCGCGCCTTTTCCGAGGCGACCGTGATATCGCACAAAAGCGCGATCGTCGCCCCAAGGCCGATCGCGTCGCCGTTGATCGCGCCGATAATCGGCTGCTCGACATCGAGCATCCGCTCGACGATCCGCCGCGCCTCGGCGGTCGTGATCCGGCTCGTACGTTTGGGCTTCACCTCAGCCGCCGGCGCTCCGTCCTTGCCCATCAGCGATCCCGACGCCATCGCCTTTACGTCCCCGCCCGCGCAGAACGCCCGGCCCGCGCCGGTCAGGATAATCGCATTGACCTCGTGGTCGTCCGCGAGATCGAGCCAGATCGTCGAAAGCTCATGATGCAGCCCCGGGTTGACCGCGTTGAGCGAATCGGGCCGGTTGAGCGTGACCGTCGCGACACGGTCGGCCTTTTCCACCTTGATAAATTCGTAATGGCTGTAATCGGACATGGCGCGATACCCTCCCGGGAAATTTTCTAGAGCTATACACCGTGCGGGCGCCGCCGCGCCAACTCCCCGATCCGACGCATCAACCGGTTGATAATCGCGCGCGCTCCGCCCGCCTCAATGATGCGGCCCGGTTGCCGATCTGTTAATTTTGGCGCGGATAAGTTCCGGCGGAGGTAGAGCAGGTGCGGATTGCTTTAATCGGGCAGGCGGCGTTCGCCGAACGGGCGCTCGAAGTGCTCCACGCGCGCGGCGAAAACATCGTCCATGTTTATGCCCCGCCCGAAGTTCCCGGCGCGCGTCCCGATCCGCTCAAGACCAGGGCGCTCGCGATCGGCCTGCCGGTCAGCCAGCCCGAAAGCTTCCGCACCGACGAGGTGTTCGGCCATTTTAAATCGCTCGACGCCGACCTCGCGATCATGGCCTTCGTCACACTGATCGTCCCCGAACGGATTCTCTATGCGCCGCGCCTCAAATCGATCTGCTTCCATCCGTCGCTACTCCCGCGCCATCGCGGCGCGAGCGCGATCAACTGGGCGATAATCCAGGGCGATGCCGACACCGGCGTCACCTGGTTCTGGCCCGACCGCGGTATCGATACCGGACCGATCCTGATTCAACGCCGCGTACCAATCCATGACGAAGACACCACCGGCTCAATCTACTTCAATCGCCTCTTCCCGATGGGAATCGACACGATGGTCGAAGCAGTCGAACTGATAAAGCAGGGAATGGCGCCGTCCGTCGCACAGGACGAACGCGACGCGACCTACGAGCCGCCGTGCCGCGACGAGCATGCGCGGCTCGATTTCGATCGTCCTGCGCGCGAGATCTTCAACCTGATTCGCGGATGCGATCCGCAGCCCGGCGCATACGCTAATCTCGGCGCCGAGCGGATTCGCCTTTTCGAGCCCGCACTCGCCGAGTCCGCCGCCAATACCGCACCGGGCACCATAATCTCAATGGATAAGGCCGGGATGAAAATCGCGCTCAGCGGCGCGTCCATGATCGTAAAGCGCGTGCGCCTCGAATCGAGCGGTAAAAAAGTTGCGCCCGAGGAGCTCGCGCGCGCCGGACTAATCGCACCCATGGCACGCCTGCGATGATCCGCAACGCGGCTTGTGATGCTCAGCTCGGGCGGACCGAAGCGGAGTGATCGAAGATGAAACTTTGCGTCGGCACTGCCAAGGGCGTCGTGATCATTGACCCGGAGCGCTCGACTCCGCTGCTCGCGCTCGCCGATCCCTCGTCGGTCTGGTGCATGGCGCAGGATTGCGACGACCCCTCCGTGCTTTATGCGGGCGCCGTCGATAACGTCCATTTCGGCAGCGCGCGCGGACGTGCCACGCTCGCAAGATCGCTCGACGCAGGACGTTCCTGGAGCGATATCACGCCGCGCAACGCTCGCGAGGATGACGTATGGGCGATCGCGGCCGCCCCTGATCGCTCTGGCGAACTCTTCGTCGGCACCTCGCATGCGCGGCTTCTGCGGAGTCTCGATCGCGGTCAAACCTTCCGCGAATGCGCCGCCTTTCTCAATGTGTCGGGACGCTCGCGATGGACCGGTCCGCTACCGCCCCATATCCCGCACGTCCGCTCGCTCGCCTTCGACAGGTCCAAGCCGCCCGCGCTTTACATCGGCGTCGAGGAGGGCGGCGTTATCCGCTCGCGCAACCGCGGCGAAACCTTCGAAGTGGTGTCCGGCATCTCCGAGGATGTTCACGGGCTCGCCTGCGATCCCGGCGACCCCGCCCAGCTCTATGCCGCAACCGGCGAGGGCCTCTTCGTCTCGCACGACGCCGGCGCCTCGTGGCGGCTCGCGCATGGCCTTAACCGCTCCTACGCCGTGCCGGTCTTCGCCAGCGGCGCCGGCGTAGTTCATGTCGGCGCGGCATCCGGAGCGCCGCCGCTATGGTCGCGCCCGAACGTCGGCGCCGATTCGGCGATCTTCCGCAGCGTGGACGGCGGGATGAATTTCAAGGCGCTCGTGCAGGAGCCGTGGCCGGTGCGCGCGATGGTGATGCGGATGCGGGCCGATCCGCGCTCCAGCGGGGCGCTTTTTGCCGTTACCAACGATGGATACGTCCTCGGTATCAGCGGCGGCCCCAGCCCGGCCGTCACGACCATCGCGCATCGCCTCCCCCCGTCCTACGATTTCGCCGTCCTCGAGTAGCGAAAGAGGATTCGGCCCGAGGCGTCTTTCTTTAATGTGCGCGCACGGACCGTGCCAATTAAGATGAAAGAGGCCCCAGCTTAACGGTGGGTGCCGCATGGAAACGTTGAATCAGGTAATGCACTGGCTCAACAGCTTTGACCACCTTCTCAGCGTGCTTACTAAGGTCCTCCATGTAGTCAAAGTACTGCTGGCGATAGTGGCGGTCCCTAGCAACATCCTCTTCAGAGCGGCGCGAAAATTCTCCCCTGGGACGGGTCTGGCTCCCGGGTACTACAAGAACTTCCTCGAACCAGTTATGAAAGCTGACGACGGACCCTCGGAAATCCTTCTTTGGATGTCGGCCGCGGGCGATCTTTCCCAAAATCGATCGCGGTTCGAGAACAAAACCGAACTGACAGATTACGACAACGTCCTGGTAGGGAAGGGCCCGGAAGGGCGCACGGTTCGAATAGCGAAACTGAGGGACGGTAGAAAGATCGGGCTCGATTTTCCGCGCACGTTGACGGGTGATGATCTCTTCTTGCTGATCAAGAGACCCGCAGCTCGATGGCTGCGATGGCTAGGCGGAGAGGATGCGATGCAGAGGAGGGAGTTGAGAAACTTCTGGGAGACGTTGAGCGACTGCATCCGAAAGGGCAACTATCAGACGAGGATCAAGGCCTTTTGCGGCGACCCGGCGTCCGCCCAGACAGATGCTCGCGATCTCAAGAGTTGGCCGGCGATGTTAAAGCGCACGATCCCGAAGCCGAATCTCCTCTTACGAGCAATTGGGTTCTAAGCTCCCCGTCCGATGAATTGGGCGAGGAGGACGCCGCGCCTTCAAGAGGGCATTCCGGCCTTATGTTACCAGCGCAAGGGTCGCCATTACTATCGATCGTGAACTCCTCGGCCGTCTCGATTCGATGATGGAGAAGAACATGTTCCTACCTGACTAATGTTCGCCCAAGGCCGCCCGGCGGGCGGTCGAAGCTACCAGGACGCGAAGCCCGTTGACTGAAGACGAAGAAAAAGCGAAAATGAGCCGTGGACCGGGCGGCGAATCTCTTCGATACGACCTCCTACGACGCGGCGATAGAGCCGCAGCGCGACGTCACCTTCCTCGACCTGCCCGTCCGCCAGATTCTCAACCGATGCCAGAATCCGCGGATGCCCTTCAGATGGACGATCAATCCGTATCGCGGATGCGAGTTCGGATGCGTCTACTGCTACGCCCGCTACACTCACGAATTTCTCGAGATGCGCGATCCGATGGACTTCGAACGGCGGATTTTTGTCAAGCGCGCCGCCGCCGAGACGCTCCAGCGAACGCTCGGGCGGATGCCGATCGGGTCGGACGCGATCGCCCTTGGTACGGCGACCGATCCTTACCAGCCGGCCGAGCGCCGCTTCGGTCTGACCCGCGCGATGCTCGAGGTCTTCGCCTCGATCGGCGGTCTCGACCTTTCAATTACGACCAAGTCCGCGCTGATCGTGCGCGATCTCGAACTGCTCCGCCGGATCAACGAGCGGTCGCGGCTCAGCGTCAACTTTTCGCTGATCACGATGAGCCGCCGCCTGCAACGGATTCTCGAACCGCGCGCGCCGCGTCCCGCTCTGCGGCTCCAGGCGCTGGCGACGCTCGCCGGAATCGGTATCCGATGCAACGTGCTGATGATGCCGATGATCCCGGGGCTGACCGATTCGCCACGCTCGATCGAAAGCGTGATTCGGGCGGCGCGCCAGGTCGGCGCGAGCGCCGTATGGTGGCGCTCGCTCTTCCTGAAACCGGCGGCGGCGCGGCGGTTTATCCCGTTCATCGAGCAGGAGTTCCCTGAACTCACAGCGAGGATTTCGGACTTTTACGGCCGCTCGACCTATGCGCCGCGTGCCTATGACGAGTATCTCGGCCCGATTTTCGACCGGCTGAGACGGCGATACGGGTTTCCCGCCGGGAACCGCGAAGATAATCGCGCAATGGCCAAATCGCCGCCGGGTCGCGCCGCGAGCCAGCTTAGTCTGCTGCCGGAGCCGTCATCTCCCGACGGTCAGCGCGGGATCATCACTGACAGCACTGGCACGGATCGATAGCGCCAGCGGATAATCGATAATCGAAACGGAGGATTTAACGAAACTGATGCGCGGAGCGGGACTTGAACCCGCACGGTATTTCTACCACGAGCCCCTCAAACTCGCGTGTCTGCCATTCCACCACCCGCGCACAATCACAAACCATACAAAGCCGAACGGCCCTTTTACAGCGAACCTAAACGTCTGATCCCGAAGGGGCAGGCATCGCGCGAAGAGCCGCGCCGCCCAACTTCGACGCCCGAATCACTTGACCGGTTGCGGCTTCGATACGTTCGGCGTCGCCGCCCCAACCGGCATCGGCGGCGCCAGCGGCGCCATCTTTTTCTGCATCACGCTGCCGCTGCCGCCAAAGACACTTCCCGTCGCGCGCCGCGCCGAAGCATACGCCAGAAAAATCGAGGTCGCGAAGAAAACCGTTGCCATCGCCCACGTGAGCTTGGTCAACATGTTGCCCGCCCCGCTCGATCCGAACACGGTCTGGCTCGACCCGCCGAAGACCGCCCCGACCTCCGCTCCTTTGCCCTGCTGCAGCAGAATAATGATGCATAATCCAAGGCAAACCAGAATGTGCAGGGTTACGATCGCGGGTATAAGCATTATAATTCAGTTCAAGCGCGCCCGGATTATCCGGACGAACGCGTCGGCCTTCAAGCTTGCCCCACCGACCAAAGCCCCGTCAATATCGTCCTTGACGAGGAGCGAATCAACATTTTCGGCCGTGACGCTGCCACCGTACAGGATTCGGATCGCGGTGGCGGTCCGATGGTCGAAGCGCTCGCTGATCACGCCACGAATCGCGCCGTGGGCGGTCGCCGCCTGCTCGGGCGTGGCGTTACGACCCGTGCCGATCGCCCATACCGGCTCGTAGGCGATTAAAACGCGCGCGGCGTCGCCGGCCGAAAAACCCTCCATCGCGCTCAAAGTCTGCCGCAGGATAACCTCGACCGCCAGTCCGGCGTCGTGCTCGGTCTGGGTCTCGCCGACGCAGATTATCGGTGTCAGTCGATGCTTGAGCGCGGCGAGAACCTTGCGATTCACCAGAGAATCGGACTCGCCGAAAATGTGGCGGCGCTCCGAATGGCCGAGGATCACGTGGGTCACGCCGAGCGCGTTGAGCATCGGCGCAGAGACTTCGCCGGTGAACGCGCCCTTCTCCTCGAAGTGCATGTTCTGGGCGGCGAGCGCGATATTCGATCCGGCGAGTTCCTGCGCGGCGGCCGGGATAGCGACCGATGCGGGTGCGACCAGGGCGTCGCGGTCGCGCGCGAGTTCGGCCGCGTCGCGATCGATCTCGGCCCGGATTGCCCGGATCAGCGCGCGCGCCTCGATCGGCGTCAGATTCATCTTCCAATTGCCGGCGATCATCTTGCGGCGCATCTTCGAGTCTCCGATTTAGAATGTGCGGCGGCGCGCGACTTCGTTGCGTCTCAGTCTTCGAGCGCCTTGACGCCCGGCAATTCGCGCCCTTCGAGGTATTCGAGCGTGGCGCCGCCGCCCGTCGATATATGGCTGAAACGGCTCGCCCAGGGTTGCGACGCGACGGCAGCCGCCGTGTCGCCGCCGCCGATCACGCTGAAGACGTCCGCCTGATTCGCCAGCGCCTCGCCCACGCGCATCGTGCCCGCGGCAAAAGCGGGAATCTCGAAGAAGCCCAGCGGACCGTTCCACACCACGGTCTTGGCGACCCCGATCCGCGCGATGAATTCCTCGGCCGTATGCGGTCCGATATCCAAGCCCATCTTCGTGGCGGGAATTTCGATTACTACTTCGGCGCCTGCCGCATCCTCGGGCGACAACGCGACCACGTGGTCGACCGGAAGAACGATCGAGACGCCCTTGCGATCCGCCTCGGCGAGAATCGACGCTGCAAGCTCGAGCTTGTCCTGCTCGACGCGCGAGCGGCCGATCCCGTGACCCTGCGCGCGCAGAAACGTATACGCCATCGCGCCGCCAATCAGGATCGCGTCGACCTTGGTCATCAGGTTGCGGATCACGTCGATCTTGTCCGAGACCTTCGCGCCGCCGAGGATCGCGACGTAAGGCCGCGCGGGATTTTCCGTCAGTGCCCGCAGCGCTTCGAGTTCCCGCATCATCAGGAAGCCCGCCGCCCGCTCGCGAAGATAGCGCGTGACGCCGGCCGTCGACGCGTGCGCCCGATGCGCGGTGCCGAACGCGTCATTCACATAGACGTCCTTGCCGCGTGCGAGTTCGTGCGCGAAGTCGCGATCGTTGGCCTCCTCCTCGGGATGGAAGCGCAGGTTCTCGAGCAAGATCGCCGAGCCCGGCTTGAGCGCCTCCACCTGATGGAGCGTCCGGTCGCCGATACAGTCCGTTGCCAGTGCCACCGTCATTCCGAGCGCCTGCGAAAGATATTCCGCGACCGGCTTCAGGCTGAGTTCGGGCGTGCGCTCCTTGGGCCGCCCCAGATGCGAGCAGAGCACCGCGATGCCGCCCTGGCCGATGATGTAGCGAATCGTGTCGAGGCTCGCGTCGATTCGGCCGGGGTCGGTGATCCGGCCCGCGTCGAGCGGCACGTTAAAGTCGCATCGCACGAGCGCCTTGCGGCCGTTGAGCTTGAGGCTGGTGACGGGAAGGGCGGGCATCTTGATTCAGGTCCGGTAGGGCGGCGGCGTTGCGACGCTTAGAGCTTGGCGGCGACGAAGGCAGTCACGTCGGCAAGGCGGTTGGAGTAGCCCCATTCATTGTCGTACCACGAGAAAATCTTGACCAGCCGCTTGCCCAGCACCTTGGTGAGCGGCGCGTCGAAGATTGACGAATGCGGGTTGCCGTTGAAGTCGGCCGAGACCAGCGGCTCGTCGCTGTACTGGAGGATACCCCGCAACTCGCCTTCGGCGGCATGCTTCATCGCGGCGTTGACGGCCTTATCGTCGGCGTCCTTCGCGAGCATCGCGGTCAGGTCGACGATCGAGACGTTGGGCGTCGGCACACGCACCGCGATTCCGTCGAGCTTGCCCTTGAGCGCGGGCAGCACCAATCCGATCGCCTTGGCGGCGCCGGTCGAGGTCGGAATCATCGAGAGCGCGGCGGCGCGGGCGCGGCGGAGGTCCTTGTGCGGCCCGTCCTGCAGCATTTGATCTGAGGTATAGCTGTGCACCGTGGTCATCAGGCCGTGCTCGATACCGAAGCTCTCGTGCAGCACCTTGGCGACTGGCGCGAGGCAGTTAGTGGTGCATGATGCGTTCGAGATTATGTGATGCTTATGCGGATCGTAGGCGCTGGCGTTGACGCCCATGCACAGGGTCACATCGACATCGTCGGCCGGCGCGCTGATAACGACCTTGCGCGCGCCGGCGCTCAGATGCAGCCCGGCCTTGTCGCGCGCGGTGAAGAGCCCGGTCGATTCGATCACCACGTCGACCTTGAGATCGCGCCACGGCAGCTTGCCCGGATCGCGTTCGGCGAGCACGCGAAACGCGCGTCCGTCGACCATTATCTGGCCGCCTTCGACCTTTACCTGCTGCGCGAGCGAGCCGTGAATCGAGTCGTGCTTCAGCAGATGGGCGAGCGTGCCCGCGTCGGTGATATCGTTGACGGCGACGACTTCGAGGTCTTTCTTGGCGAGGATCGCCCTCATCGCCATCCGCCCGATCCGGCCGAACCCGTTGATTCCAATTCTGGTTGCCACGCCCGTCCCTCCTTGACGCCGGCGGCTCCGCACGAGACCCGCCTGCTCACGAAATTTAACCTAACACAATTCTTTGAGTGCGCCATCGAAGTCAATATCCCGCGCGCGCCGTCGCGCCAGCCCGCGCGCACATTTAAAGGGCGTTGAAGATTTGGCGAGAAAAAGCGTCCCGCGCTTTCTATTTTTCAAACGCTGGGTTTAGGTCGCGCGATGTTGCAGTGAGGCACAGCGCAGGCGTCGGCGGAGGCCTTTCGGGTCACTACTTGATCCTCGACGCTCGAACTGGCGCGGCGATCGAGCACGGTTCGTACCAGCGCTGCCGATTTTCTCCTGAATAGAGTGAGATGATGAGGAACCAAGTCCTCCTACAACCCGAGTAACATTGGATAAGACGGCGCCGTCAAAAAACGCGGTAAATCGGCGGGCGTGCCGGCTCGGGACTTGAAACCGTCAGCGCTATTCGTCATCCCGACCGGAGGCTGCCGCAGTGGAGGGATCGCGCCTCGCTGTGCGAGGCGCTGCCACAGAGACTCGCGTTCATGCATAGCCTCTGCGTGCCGATGGCGCGTCGACCTGGGCATCGCGAGCGGAGCGCCAGGGCGGGCTGCGATGCGAGAGTATCCGCTGATGCGCGCCGGAGACGGCGCGCGATCCCTCCACTTCGGTCGGGATGACAAGACAAAAAAGGCGATGCCCGATCTTGTGGTCGCATCGGTTATGATTCCGGCGAGTCCGAGTCGGGATGACGGGAAGGCGAGGGGGCTAAATTGACTCGATCGAAACCGCTATAATAGCCTCAATGAAGTCGGTTCGAGGATGATGCCGGATCAGGTAGCTGGCGCTGGCGGATTGAGCGTGATGCAACTTCTGCTGGGCACGGGCCCGGTGGTGCAGGCTGTGCTGTGGATACTGGTCTGCTTCTCGGTCGGCAGTTGGGGCATAATCCTTTACAAGCTGTCACAGATATCGAAGGCGCGGCGCGAGTCGGAGCGCTTTATCACGCTTTTTTGGGAATCGAAGAATTTGGCCGCGATTCACGGCGCGAGCGTTGGACTCACGCAGAGCCCGGTCGCGCAGGTGTTTCGAGCGGGCTACCAGGAGCTGCTGCAACTGACGCGCGCCAAGCGCCAGGCGGTCGGCGCCGAGAGCGGATTCTCGACCGACCTGGGCGGAGTCGAGAACGTGACTCGCGCGATGAAGCGGCAGACCAACGTCGAGACCACCAAGCTCGAACGGGGGATCACGTTTTTGGCCACGACCGGCTCGACCTGTCCGTTTATCGGGCTGTTCGGCACGGTATGGGGAATCATGACCGCGTTTCTGGGCCTTTCGGCGGCGCACTCGTCGAATATCCAGGCCGTCGCACCCGGAATCGCCGAGGCGCTGATCACGACCGCGGTCGGGCTGGTGGCCGCGATACCGGCGCAGATGTTTTACAATTATCTGATCGCGCGCGTGCGGGAGCTTTCGACCGAGATGGATAATTTCACGGCCGAATTCCTCAATATCGCCGAGCGTCACTTCCTGTCGTAGGCGGGCTCGGCCCCCCAATCTCCGATGGCTTTCGAACCGGGACAGCGCGGACAATTCGTCTCGCAGATAAACGTCACGCCGCTGGTCGACGTGATGCTGGTGCTCTTGATCATCTTTATGGTCACCGCGCCGATTATCCAGCAGGGCGTGCAGGTGAGCGTGCCCAAGGTGGCGGCGGCGGCGCTCCCCGGCAAGGAGGAGCAGTTTATCGTTTCGATCACGCGCGATCAGACGATCTATCTGAACGACACACGGATGAGCCTGGACGACCTGACCGGGAAGCTCCGGGCGATCGCGGTCGAGCGGCCGGACCGCGAAGTGTTCGTGCGGGCGGACGAGACGGTTCCGTATGGGGCTGTAATCCGCGCGATGGCCGCTATCAAGGCGGCTGGAATCGACAACGTGGGGATGGTGACGGAGATGCCGGCGCCGGGCGAGGACGCGGCGGGCGGCGGGTCTGAGCGTGGAATCGCCAAACCGTGACGGCCGCGACCGCAATGAGCGGTGGGGCTATCTGGTTGCGATCGTTCTTTCGGCACTCGGCCACGGCGCGCTTTTTATCCTGGTCATGTATGTGCTGCCGTCCTGGCTGAGCCGCCGGGAGACGCCGCCGCCCAACTACACGGTGCAGATGTTCGACAATATTCCGGCGGGGGACCTCGGGACCCATCTGCCGCGGCTCTCGCAGGAAAATCCCAACCAGGTCCGCCGCGCGCCGCGTCAGAAGCCCAAGGTCGAGCAGGCCCATAAGGCGCCGCCGCCCAAGCCGCTTCCCAAGGCCGACAAAAATGCGATAGCGCTCAACACGCTCCATCAGAAGCCCACGCGCACTCCGACGCCGACGCCTACGCCGCGTCCGACCCTATCGCCAGAGCCCGCGACGCCCGAGGCGACCGCTGAGCCGACCACCGCGCCGACTCCGCGGCCCCGTCGCACACGCCGGCCAACTCCGATGCCCACGCCGCGGCGCAAGCGGCCTCGCGCGACACCGAGCCCGCAGGTTGCGCGCGCCCGGGCGACGCCGACGGTTCAACAGCAGCTCGACGCGCTGCGCCGGCAACTCCTGAAGGAGCATCTGGCAGCCGAGGCGAAGAAGGAGGCGGCAATCAAAGCGGCGGAGAAAGCGGCCGTCGCCAACGGCGGTCCGGTCGCCGCCAGCCGCGAGACCGAGGGCAAGGGTGCGGGGGTTGGCACGGGAAGCGGAAGCGCGGGGGTTCAACAGGACGCGGAATTTCTGCTCTACTATCAGACAGTGCAGCAGAAAATTAAGGATGCGTGGATCTTCTCCGGGGGAAGCAGCAGTCTGACGGCCAGCGTGATGTTCGCAATTGGCGCCGACGGCAACCTGACCGGGGTCAAAGTGACGCAGACCTCGCAGGACCCGGCGTTCGACGATTCGGTGGTGCGAGCGATCCGGCGGGCGGCGCCTTTTCCGCCACCCCCGGAGAAGTATCGCGACGACTTCGGGCAGGGGGTCGACGCGATGTTCCGGCTTGGCGAGTTGAAATCGTAGCGGAGATGGAGGCGGCGCGGGCGGCGGAGCACGGGGCGGCAAACCTCGATCAGCCATAGCGGCGGAACGCAACGAACAGACCAAAAAAGATGAGTCGGCTACTCGTGGCGGCCGCGGCGGTCATGATGATTGCGCTGGGCGGCGCGCGCGCGGCGCATGCGCAGATAAAGATGTCTATCGAGGGGCCGCAGTCGCGAATTTCTCCGATCGCGGTCTCCGGCCTGAAGAACCTGGGCGGCGACGACAGCGGCGTGCTCTCGGACCAATTCGTCAAGCTGGTCCGGCGCGATCTCGCCCTGAGCGGTTACTTCCGAATCATCGATCCGAAGGCCTATATCGAGAATCCGCAAACCACCGGCTACGATATCGGGCAGTTCAATTTCGCCGACTGGAGCTCGATCAACGCCGACTTCGTGGTGAAAGGCGCGGTCTCGAACAAGGACGGCCAAGTCTCGCTCGAAGCATTGCTCTTCGACGTCGCGCAACAGCGCCGGATGATGGGCAAGCAGTTCAACGGCGGACCCGCGGATGAGAGCGAGATGGCGCGCCGGTTCGCCGACGCGGTGCTCGAGGCGGTGACCGGAGTGCGCGGCCCGTTCGATACGCGAATCGCGTTTGTGTCGACCGATGGCGGCCGCTTCAAGGAAATCTATACCGCGGCGCCCGACGGCGGCGATCTCTTCCGCGTCACCAACAATCAGACCATCAACCTGTTCCCGACCTTCGTCCACGGGCCCAGCCAGCTTCTTTATGTCTCGTATAAGAGCGGCGAGCCCGCGCTCTACCTGGCGAATCCGGGCAAGGGCGAGGAGGTCAAAATCGAGAGCGGGCATGGGACGCCGATCGGCGGAGCGCTGACACCCGACGGCAACGAGATAGTAGCGGCGGTCGAGAACGGCGGGCGAACCAACCTGTACCTGCTCGACTCCTCGGGCGGCGACATCCGTCAACTCACCCATGGTGGATCGATCAACGTGAATCCCGCGATTTCGACGGACGGACAGAATCTGGCGTTCACCTCGGACCGCTCCGGGTCGCCGCAAATCTACGTGATGCCGTTGGCGGGCGGCGACGCGCGCCGGGTGACGTATCAGGGCAATTACAATACGTCGCCGGCCTTTTCGCCCAAGGGTGATTGGATTGCGTATCAGAGCCGTGGTGGCGGCGTATTCAGTATCTACATGGTTCCGACGGCAGGCGGCGACGCGGTGCAGCTAACAGATGAAAAGTCCAGCCAGTCGCCGTCATGGTCTCCGGACGGACGCTATATTATCTTCAGTGCCCGGAGCGGCGGCAGGGAACGGCTCTACCTGATGCAGGTTAATACGCAGCAAAAAACTGGCAAGATAATATCTGCCCTGATGGAGGATGACGGCAATGACAGTTCCCCGGCGTGGTCATGGTGGATGGGTGAATAGCGGACGGCGGCCGGCGCGAGTCGGGATAGCGATTCTCGCGGCGGCGTTGCTGATGCTCGCGGGATGCGCGTCGAAGAAAAACGCCAACGCGGGTGAGAACGGCAACGGGCAGGGCGCGGGGCTGGGCGAGAATGGATTGAACGGTTCCGGCGGGAATTCGCTGAACCAGTACAAGAACGGCACGCTGGGGCAGAATCAGGGGCCGCTCGGCGATATTCATTTCGACTACAACGACTCGACCATTCGCCAGCAGGACGGCGGCATTCTGCAGAACAACGCGGCCTGGCTGAATCAGAATCCCAACGCGCGCGTGCAGATTGAGGGACATTGCGACGATCGCGGGTCGGAGGAGTACAATATCGCGCTTGGCGCCAAGCGCGCGCAGGCGGCTAAGGACTATATGCAGACGCTCGGAATTTCGTCCGACCGCATGTCCACGATCAGTTACGGCAAGGAGCTGCCGCTTTGCAACGAAGAGACCGACGATTGCTGGGCGCAGAACAGGCGCGACCATTTCGTGGTGCAGCAATAGGCGAGCGGATGAGGCTTGCGACACAATCGATGGCGCGTTGGAGTATCGCGGGGCTCGCCGCCGCCGCGATGGTCTGCGGATGCGCCGATACGACCCAGCTTCAGACCTCGCAGACGTCGATGCGGGAGATGATCGCCAACGATCAGCAGCAGATAGCGTCATTGCAGGACAAGGTCGCGGAGCTCGACGACAAGCTGACTGACTTGCAGCATAACGGCGTGACGCCATCGGCAGGCGGCAGCGGCCATCCGGCGGTCAACGCGCAAATCGCGCGGTTGCAGAGCGAAGTCGCGGCGTTGCAGGCGAATCAGGCCGCCGCACCGAGCCCCGGAGCCACTGATACCGGGACGGCAGGGGCGGCCGGCGGCGCCGCGGCTGATGGCGGCGCCGATAGCGCCTCGGATACGACCGGCGCGAACGGCAATGCCGATGCCGGCGGGGTCGCTTCGACAACTCCGCCGGGCCCTGCGGGCGAATCGGCGGCGCCGGCCGTGCCGGCAAGTGGCGCGCCGCCAGGCGCGGCCTCGAACTGGCGCGACGATCTCGATCGCGCAATAGCCGCGGCGGCGTCAAGTTCCGAGCCGGGAGTGAAGAGCTATCGCGCGGGGCTCGCCGCGATGAAGCGGGGCAACTATCGCAACGCGATCGTCGCACTGGCGCAGTTCCAGCACGCCTATCCGAAATCCGCCCTGGGAGAGCCGGCCGAGTACTTCTCCGCCAACGCGCTCTACGAAAGCGGCAAGTACGATCAGTCGGTGCTGCAGTTCAACGACCTCGTGATGCGCTATCCGCAAGGGCGCTACGCGAGTGCCGCGCTGCTGCGCGAGGCGCAGGCCTTCGAGAAGCTCAACGATCGGATCGACGCGCGGCTCACGCTGCAGAAGGTGATCAGCGACCATCCTGACTCTCCGGAGGCTGCGTCCGCCAACGCGATGATGCAAAGCCTGGCGAATGATTAGCCGCAAGCGCGCGGGTGGCGAATGCCGTCGCGGAATCGCGCGGATCGCGGCGCGCAGGACTGAAGCCTGACGATGGAGATTATCCGCTTAACCGACGGTCTTGGCGCGCGGCGCAATCCGGTGGCTGCGCTGGGCAATTTCGACGGCGTTCACCTGGGTCATCGCGCGATCCTCGCCACCGCGATCGACCACGCGCGCGCGGCGGACGGAACCGCCTATGCGCTCACCTTCGATCCGCTGCCGGCCAAAGTGCTCACGCCCGACCGCGCGCCCAACCTGATTCTCGCACCCGAGGACAAGCTCGACATTCTCGCCAATTCGGGTATCGACGGGGTAATCGCGGTCACGTTCACCGAGGAGCTGAGCCGGCTTGAGCCGCGCGAGTTCGCCCGCGAATACTTGGTCGGACGGATCGGCGTGCGCGAGGTCGTGGTGGGCCAGAACGTGAGTTTCGGCCATAAGCGCGCGGGCAACGCGGCCGTGATGGCCGAGCTGGGGCGCGAATTGAGCTTCAAGGTCACCGTGGTCGGCCCGGTCAGCGTCGAAGGCGTCGAGGTCAGCTCGACGCGGATTCGCGAAGCGATCGCGGCGGGCGATATGCGCGGGGCGGCGCGGCTGCTGGGCCGCAACCATTTTCTCAGCGGGACGGTAATCCACGGCCGCGAGCGCGGGCGCAAGATAGGGTTCCCGACGGCGAACATAGAGCCTGCGACGGAATGTATTCCGCCCGACGGCGTTTACGCGACCCGGCTGGTGCTCGCCGACGGCGCGTATGGCTCGATCACGAATATCGGGATGCGGCCGACCTTCGGCGAGCCGGCGCGATCGTTCGAAGCGCACATCTTCGATTTCGACCGCGACATTTACGGCGCGCAGGTCAGGCTCGATCTGCTCGAGCGGATTCGCGGCGAGCGCAAGTTCGAATCGGGCGCGGCGCTGGCCGCTCAGATCGCTCGGGACCTGGAGCGCGCGCGTGAGATTGTCGCCGCCGCCGGTTGAAGCCCGCCCTTCTCAATGCCTATCGTCACCGGCGGGCGGCGCCGCGAGCGCGGCGAAGATCGTTTCGGCGGCGCGTTCGCCACTCGCGATACAATCGGGAATTCCGACGCCGCGATAGGCCGCGCCGGCAAGCGCGAAGTGCGGAATCGCGGCGGTGGCGCGCTCGATTTCCTCGACGCGCCTCAGATGGCCGACTTCATACTGCGGCATCGCGCGGAGCCATCGGCGGATATGAGTCCATCGCGGCGGCGCCTCCACTCCGAGCAGCGCGCGGAATTCGCCGCGCACGATCTCGAGCATCTCCGCGTCGGCGAGATCGACCAGTCCCGCCTGCAAGGCGCCGCCGAGAAACGCGCGCACGACGATCTGGCCCTCCGGCGCGCGGCCCTCGAACTTGAGGCTGGTGAAGCTGCCCGCGATTATCCTGCGCCGTTCGATAATTGGAACGACGAAGCCGGCGATGCACGGAGGTATGGGAAAATCGCGAACGTCGAAGGCCATGTTCACGACCGCCGACGAGGCGTAATCGATTCGTGCGAGCCAGCGCGCCAGCTCGGGAGCGAATGGCGCAACGAGCGGCGCCGCGACGTGAGCCGGTGCGGCGCATATGATCGCGTCGGCGGCGATCGTCGCGCCACCGGCGATCCGTAGCGTCCAAGGCGGAGCTTCGCCGCGCGGCTCGCGTTCCATCGCTTCGACGGCCGCCCCGAGACGAATTGATTCGCCAATCCGCGCGGCGAGCGTATCGGCGAGCGCGCCCATCCCGTTGCGCATGCTCGCGAACAGGCTGAATCGAGCGCCACTGATTCCAGGCGCAACCGCTCCGCGCTCGCGTGCCGCCGCCCTGAGGCCGCGAATGAGGCTCCCGTGCTCGCGCTCCATCGCGACGAACCGCGGCATCGTGGCGCGGACGCTGAGCATCCACGGGTCGGCGGTGTAGATTCCGCCCGCGAGCGGCTGGGCGAGGCGGTCGAGCGCCTCGCGTCCGAGGCGGCGGCTGACGAATGCGCCGAGAGTTTCGTCGGTGTCGCGCTTGCGGCGCGGAATTATCGGTTCAAGTGCGATCCTGATTTTGCCGCGCGCGCTGAAGATGGGACTGCGCATCACGGGGCCAAGCCGGGTTGGCGCGAGCAGCGCGAAGCCTTCGGGGATATCGGCGAGGCGGCCGTTGTGGACGACGCATGTGCGGCGGAACTCGGCGCGCGTGGGAATCAGATCGCTTTCGAGACCGAGGCGGCGCACCAGCGCGAGCGCGGCGGGCTTCTCGGTGAGAAACGAATCGGCGCCCGCTTCCGCGATCAGGCCGGCGTCGCGGATCGTGTCGAGCGTGCCGCCCAGATGCGTCCCGCGCTCGAGCAGCGTTATCGCAAGCGGCGGCGCGCCGGGTTGCGCGGACAGTTCGAGAATCCTGAAGGCCGCTGCGAGTCCGCTGATTCCGCCGCCGATTATCGCGACGACACGCTGGCGCTCGGGCATCGCTAATTTCCGAGGGCTGTCAGGCGGCCACGGCGGCGCGTCCGATCTGTTCGCGAATCAGCGCGGCGATCATTTCGATGAAGCGCGGATGGTCGCCGACGGTGGCGGCGCGTTCGAGCGTGACGCCAGCCACGCGCGCGGTTTCGGCAGCCTCGATATCGAGATCATAGAGCACTTCGACATGATCGGAGAGAAAGCCAATCGGTACCAGGACGGCGGCCGCGCCCGCGCCGAGCGCGCGGATGGAATCGGAGACGTCGGGCTCGAGCCACCGATCGCGCGGACTTCCGCTGCGGCTCTGAAAGGCGAGCGACCATTCGCGGGCGCCGGCGCGATCGGCGGCCATCCGCGCCGATTCGGTTATCTCTTCGACGTAGCGGCTCACTGACGCCATCGCAACCGGGATGCTGTGGGCGGTGAAGATTAGCCGCGCCCGTTCGCGAATCGGCGGTTCAAGCCGCGCGAGCGCGGCGGCGATCCGATCGGCAACCGCTTCGGCGAAGAGCGGATTCCGGTGCCACGGTCCGACGTAATCGACCGGCGGAGCATTGGCGCCGACTTCGGCGCGCGCGGCTTCGACGTTGGCGAGGTAGCGATCCCAGCTCGCTTCGCATCGATGGGCCGCCAGCACGAAGCCGAGGATGCGGCGCACGCCCTGGTTCGCAAGCACGCGGATCGTTTCGGCGAGAAATGGCGCGGTGTTGCGCATCCCAATTGCCACGGGAAGATCGATGCGGTCGCGCCGAAGCCGCTCGGCGAGCGCCGCCGCCTGCCGCGCGGTAATTTCGTTGTAAGGCGAGCGTCCGCCAATCACTTCGTAATGACGGACGACCTCCTCGTAGCGCGCGGGCGGGACCGGACGGCCATGCAGCACGCGATCGAGGAAGGGACGGATTTCCGCCGCGCTCTCGGGTCCGCCGAAGCCGACCATCAGGACCGCGCCGTATCGCGACGCTGGCGCGCTCATCGCCGGCTCATCTCATGCACCGCGTCGATCAGCGCGCGCACATGGTCGACCGGAGTCTCGGGCAGGATTCCGTGGCCGAGGTTGAAGATATGGCCGGGGCGTCCGGCAGCCAGATCGAGAATCTCCCTGGCGCGCCGGCGGATTTCGGCGATATCGGCGAAGAGCACGATCGGATCGAGATTGCCCTGCACGCCGACGTCGTAGCCAATTCGCGCCCACGCTTCGCCCAGATCGACGCGCCAATCAAGGCCGATAACATCGCCGCCCGCCTCGCGCATCAGGCCGAGCAGGTTGCCCGTGACGGTGCCGAAATGGATTACGGGGACGGCCGATTCGACCGCAGCGATCGCGGCTCGCGTATGGGGCAGCACGAAGCGGCGATAGTCGTCGGGGCCGAGGCTGCCGACCCAGCTATCGAAAAGCTGAATCACGTCAGCGCCCGCCGCGACCTGCATCCGGAGGTAGTCGCCGGTCACCTTGGCGAGCATCGCCATCAGGCGATTCCAGGTCTCGGGCGCCGTGTACATCATGGTCTTGGTCGCCTGATACTGGCGCGACGCGCCGCCTTCGATCAGATACGAGGCAAGCGTGAAGGGCGCGCCGGCGAAACCGATCAGCGGCGTCTTCCCGCCGAGTTCCGCGCGCGCGAGCCGGATCGCGTCGCCGACGAATCCGAGCGAATCGGCCGCGTCGATTGGCGGGATTCGATCGAGGTCGGCGTTCGTGCGAAGCGGACGATCGATAATCGGGCCGTCGCCGGTTTCGTAATGCAATCCGACATTCATCGCAAGCAGCGGCAGCAGGATGTCGGCAAAGATGATCGCGGCGTCGACGCCGAGCCGCTCGACCGCGGTGACGGTGACCTCGGCGGCAAGCTCGGGACGGCGGCACATCTCGATAAAGCCATGGCGCTCGCGCACGCGGCGATACTCGGGCATGTAGCGTCCCGCCTGGCGCATCAGCCATATGGGCGTATAGGAGTTCGGCGCGCGGCGGCAGGCGCGAATAATCGGATGGTCGGCGAGCGGCCCCGCAGTGTGACGCGCCTTTTCCGCATCGAGCGCGGCGGACATGTCGGCGGATGCGTCGGGGAGTACGTCAACGACGCGCGCGGGAGAGGAACGTTTGCGCGCGATAATCGCATGCGCGCGGAGCGCGGCCTCTTTCACCAGATGGCCCAGCCGTGGATGGGCGGGTTCGAGGTCAACCGCGATCCCGTGCGCGCGCAGCGCCGCCGAGCATACCGGTCCGATCGAGCAGACCATCGCCACGGCGAGCCCGCGAATCAGTCCCGCCGATACGCCGTCGGCCTCGGCGGTTTGAATCAGGTTGATTACCTGGTTGGAGCTGGTGAAGAGCACGACGTCGGCGCCGCCGTCGGCGATCGCAGCAATCGCGGCGCGCAACGGACCGCGATCCTCCGGCAACGCCCATCGGTAGACCGGAACCGGTGTCGCGACTGCGCCGCGCGCCTCGAGGCCCGCGATCAGCTCGTGATTCGAGACGCCGTATTCCTGCACCGCGACGCGCTTGCCGGCAAGATCGAGATGGGCGCTCAGCTCGGCCAGCAGCTCGCGCCAGGTGTTCGGCTCGGCGATCGAAAGCGAGAGCGCGACTGCCAAATCGCGCAGCGCGCGAATCGGTTTGGGGCCGCGCGCGACGGTCACGATTCGCGCCATCGCATCGCCGATACGCTCGCGCGGGTAGCGCGTCTCCAGCACGCGGAACAGCTCGCGCGTGCCGACCCCGGTCATGAAGATGACGACGTCGAAGCCGCCGGCGACCAGGCGATCGGCGAACTCGTGCGCCGCGCGATTGTCGGCGATCGGCACCTCGCGCATCGAGGGCGCGACGATTGGGTCGCCGCCGTAACGGCGAATCAACTCGGCGGTCTCGGCCGCCATCCGCGACTCGAAGGCGGCCACGCGCAGTCCCGCGAAGCCATTCGAGGCGCCGGAACCGAGCGCCGGCTGCGGCGATACGGAATTCTTTCTATGCTCCATCGCAAGGCGCCAATTGCGCTGCTTCCATCTTGGCGTGCGGGCGCGGGACAAGTCCATCACGCTCGCGCCGCACTCCGACGCCGCGGCTTGCGCAAGGTCCGGGCTTTGAGCCTGCGGCGCGCGATGTGTTACGAGTGGGCGCAACAGGAGCCCTATCATGAGTCAGCCGGTCGTATTGGTCAGCAAGCAGGACGGGATCGCGACGGTCACGTTGAATCGCCCCGAAAAGCTCAACGCGCTCAACCACGAGCTGCGCGCGATGTTTTGCGAGGTGATGCAGGAGCTGCGCGGCGACGCCGAGGCCGGCGTCGTCATTATCACTGGCGCCGGACGCGCGTTTTCGGCCGGGCTCGATCTGAAGGAGTTGGGATCGAGCGGCAGTATCCGCGAGACCGGCAACGTCACTTTCGTCTCGGTGATCGAGCAGATGGACGCGCCGGTAATCGCAGCGGTCAACGGCTACGCGGTCACCGGCGGCTTCGAGATGGTGCTCGCGTGCGACATCGTGATCGCCGCCGAGACGGCGCAGTTTGCCGATACGCACGCGCGGGTGGGCGTGATGCCGGGCGCGGGGATGTCGGCGCGGCTGCCGCGGGCGGTCGGCGTGCGCAAGGCCCGGGAACTCTCGCTCACGGGCAACTATCTGCCGGCGCGTGAGGCCGAGCGGCTCGGGCTGGTCAACCGGGTCGTGCCGGGCGATCAGTTGATGGCGGTCGCGACCGAGATGGCGAAACAGATACTCGGAGCCGACCAGCGCGTCGTGCGCCAGATGAAACGGCTGATCACGCTGACGACCGAATCGACGCTGGGCGAAGGGATGCGCATCGAGCAGGATTTTTTCCGCGCCTACAACTCGAGCCGCAATCTCAAAGCGGTCGAGGAGCGGCGCGCCGCGGTGATGGAACGCGGACGCGCGCAGAAGAGCAAGGCCTGAACGGCGCCGCCACGCCCGCCCGTCTTGTCGCGACAAACCCCGAACTGGAGGAACTGCGATGGTGAAATTTCGCCGCCTTGCGGCATCGACGCTGGGAATTGCGATCGCGTTTGCGCTCGGCGCGGCCGCCGTGTCGGTCGCGCAGGACAACAATCCCGCCGAGGCTGGCGCGACGCAAATGAGCGCCCTCCCGGCCGCGCAGATTCCCAAGGCGGTCAGCGACGCCGTCAACGCGCCCGGACGTCCGGCCGCCGACCGCGCGCTCGACGCGGGGCGCAAGCCCGAACAGTTGATGGCGTTCTTCGGCATCGCGCCCGGAATGAAGGTCGCCGACCTGTTCGCCGGTACTGGCTACACTACTGAGATTCTCGCGCGCATCGTTGGCCCAACCGGCAAGGTCTATTCGCAGAACGGCCCGTTCCCGCCCAAGTTCGCCAAGGCCAAGCAGGCCTGGGACGCGCGGCTCAAAGAGCCCGCGCTAAGCAACGTCGTTGAGGTCGAGCATCCGTTCACCGATCCGGCGCATCTGCTGCCGGTCGCGCCAGGCTCGCTCGACGCGGTCATGATCAACATGAACTATCACGATCTGGTGGGGCGCGGCGTCGATACCAAGGCGTTCAACGCCGCAATCTTCAAGTGGCTCAAGCCGGGCGGAGCCTACTGCGTAGTCGACAACAGCGCGCAGAACGGCTCGGGCGCGCGCGACGTGAGCACGCTCCATCGGATCGACGAAGCGTACGAGGTCAAGGAGATCGAACAGGCCGGGTTCAAGCTCGCCGCGGCCTCCGACATTCTGCGCAATCCCAAGGATGACCGCACCTGGTTCATCATGAAGCATCGCGGCGAGCAGGACCGCTTCGTGCTGAAATTCGTCAAGCCAGCCGGCGCCTGAGAACGTAGCCGCGCGCGGCCTGATCATCGGAGCGCCCGCGTCGCGACAATTCACCAAGTCGGCGGGCGTGTATCGGAGGTGGTGGTTCCGGCGTCGCATACTGGCGAAGGAAGTCTCTCGACCATGAAGCCCGATTCGCCCGCAGACGACCGCGCCGCGCCGCGATGGACGCGGGTTATCGCCCATGCCGACATGGACGCCTTCTACGCGTCGGTCGAGCAGCTCGATAATCCCGAGCTTCGCGGCAAACCGGTGATCGTCGCCGGCCGCAGCGCCCGCGGCGTCGTCACCTCGGCCTCCTACGAGGCGCGCCCTTTCGGCGTGCGCTCGGCGATGCCGGCTGGCGAGGCGCGCCGCCTCTGCCCCCACGGAATCTTCGTGCCGGGCCGGATGAAGCGCTACGCCGAGATATCGCGCGTCGTGCGCGCAGCCTTCGAGTCGCTGAGTCCGCTGGTCGAGCCGCTCTCGCTCGACGAGGCCTTCATCGATCTGACCGGCACCGAGCGCCTCTTCGGCTCGCCGCTGGAAGCCGGCCGCACGCTCAAGCGTCGCGTCCACGAAGCGACCGGGCTGGTGGTCTCGGTCGGAATCGCGCCGACCCGGATGGCCGCCAAGATTCTGAGCGATCTCTCGAAGCCCGACGGCCTGATGATCGTCGGCCCCGATGAGTTGACCGCGTTTCTCGCCCCGCTGCCCGTCGAGCGGCTCTGGGGCGTGGGCCGCGTGACGCTCGAACGGATGCATCGCGCGGGTATCAGGACCATCGCGGACCTCGCCGCCTCGGACGCCGCGCATCTGCGCTCGCTCTTCGGATCGGCCGGCCCGCATCTCCATCGCCTCGCCAACGGTATCGACGAGCGTCCGGTCGTCGCCGATCTGGAACGCAAATCCTATGGCGAGGAGAGCACCTTCGAGCGCGACCTCGCGTCAGACTCGCTCGAACTTGCGCGCGTGATTGTCGCCCATTCCGACGCGATCGGAAGGCGCCTTCGCGCCGCTTCGATTCGCGCCCGCACGATCACGTTGAAGCTCAAACTTGCCCGTCCGCTCGGCAAAGGCCGCTACCCGATTATCACCCGCAGCCATACGCTCGACGCCCCGACCGACGACGGCGCCGAGGTCGCCCGCGTCGCCCGCGCGATGCTCGCGCAGGTCCGTGCGCGCGATCGCGTGCGCCTCGCCGGAGTGCAGGCGCACAATCTCGAAGCCGCCGCCACCGCGCCGTCGCCGCAGATCGGTCTCTTCGAGCGTCCGCCCGCGCGCGACTTGCGCCGCGACCGGCTCAACCGCGCGCTCGACGAGGTAACCCGCCGCTTCGGCGACGACGCGATCACGCGCGGCCTCGCCCGCAGCGACCGCCTCACCCCGTCCGGCCGCCTTAAGTAGTCGCGGCTGACGCGCCATGCTTCGCTATCTCCGAGGCCGCCTGGAGCGCCCGCCGCCGCGCTGTATGCCGGCTGGCGTAACGGATCGGCTATGGTCCCTCAAAGAACTGATTGATTCTGTTGAACAATTGGACGGCGTGCGTTCTCATGCTGGTACGGACTAGAGCCATTTACTAGGCTCTTAGCCGTGGCCGTTGAGCTGAAAATCAAGTGGGATGGTACCGCGCCGGGCTTGGCTGAAAATCGGCTGAGCCTTAGTGCGTTCGGAACGTCTCTTCAGTTACTGCTCGGCGGATTGCGGCGAATCGCGTCAAATATCGTTCGCGATGCGATTGATGAAAGGCAAGCCACCACGGGTCGCTTGGCGAAGGCCGCTAGCCAACTGGATATCGAAATAACCGACCTTGTGAAGGGTTCGACTGGACTCCAAGGCGTCGTCAGCGTCAATACCCCTTTGGGGGCGACTCTCCCTCTGTTCGATTTGGCCGAGCGCGCCGGATACGGATTGCTCGAAGCGCTGGATGCTGAAGGTCACGGCATTCCAAAGAATTTGCCTATTCGGCGGTTCCTACAGTCGCTTCCGCAGGGAATAACCGAACACGCCTATTCGCTTCATCGGAATGGCACCGTCCTCAAAGAGATTACTCTTCGAGGTGCGGTTCTTCCCGAAATACCGGCGGAGGTACCATACCTCGTTCGATACTTTGGCAAGGTAGTCGGTGTCGGATTTCCACCAGGAAGGGCCGAGGTAAGAATTAAGGCAGAGAGCGGCAGCACTGCCACTCTCCTAGCGACCGATGAACAAGTCGAAGCAGCTCTACGGCTTCGGCAGTCGGACGTAGTAGCGGTCGGCGTTGTGCACGATGGCAGCCATCGGCTGCTAAGCCTCCGAGACGCGAAAGCGGAGCCAAAGACCTTTGTTCGTGAGTCGGCCATCTACGATCGCTGGCGGGGCGTACTCAAGAGGCTTGCTCAGTGAGCGCTGAGCCGTGGGCGAGTTTCATTTCGGTGGAAGCCGTTGTTCAAATTCATAAGGATTGTGTCGCTCGTTTTGGAGGCGACCAGACTGAGTCACCTCTGCGAGGTTGCGTCGAGAGAAGTTTGGGCGCTGCGTGGAACGCCGAACTCTATTCCGAAGATACCGACGCAGTTAAGGGGTTATGTTTTGCGGGGTGCCTCCTCTACTACCTCGCTAAAAATAACTGCTTTGTCGATGGCAATAAGAGGGTTGGTTGGGCGAGTTGCATGGAAGTGCTGGGCAAGCTCGGCCTAACAATAGAGGCGACAGAAGAAGAAGGCCAAGAATTTTGCCTCGCCATGCTCTCGCCCGATTCAGCGGTTGCTAGAAACGCGATTGATGTAGCCGGATGGCTCGCTCCTAGGCTCATCGCACTCTGAATCCTTTCAAACTAGGACGCTATCCTAACCCAGCCCCGTTTGACGGCGGTCGCCCGCACGTCATAATCCTAGGTTCAATATTTCCGAGGCAGGTCAGTTACCGCTATGGCGGCGCAAACGCTTTTCGAAAAAATCTGGAACAGCCACGTCGTGCGCGAACAACCCGGCGAGCCCGCGCTCCTCTATATCGACCTCCATCTGATTCACGAGGTCACCTCGCCGCAAGCCTTCGAGGGACTCAGCAAGGCCGGCCGCAAGGTCCGCTCGGTCGCACGCACCTTCGCGACCGCCGACCATAACGTCCCGACCACCGACCGCTCCAAGCCGATCGCCGACCCCGACTCCGCCCTCCAGCTCGAGATGCTGCGGCGCAACTGCCGCGAGTTCGGCGTCAAGCTCTTCGACCTGGGCGCGCGCGAGCAGGGTATCGTCCACATTATCGGCCCCGAACTGGGCCTCACCCAGCCCGGCATGACGATCGTGTGCGGCGACAGCCATACTGCGACTCACGGCGCATTCGGCGCGCTCGCCTTCGGAATCGGCACCAGCGAGGTCGAGCACGTCCTCGCGACGCAGTGTCTATGGCAGGTGCGTCCCAAAACGATGCAGGTTCTGGTCGAGGGCAAGCTCGGAACGGGCGTCACCGCGAAGGACCTTATCCTGGGAATCATCGGCCGGATCACGACCGACGGCGGCACCGGCCACGTTATCGAGTATCGCGGCCCGGCGATCGAGGCGCTCTCGGTCGAAGAACGGATGACCGTGTGCAACATGACGATCGAGGCGGGCGCGCGCGCCGGCATGATCGCCGCCGATCAGAAGACCGTCGATTACCTGCGCGGACGCACCTACGCGCCCAAGGGCGCCGACTTCGACCAGGCCGCCGCGCGATGGCTTCAGTTCCGCACCGACGACGGCGCCTCGTTCGACCATTCGCTCGAATTCGACGCCGCCGACTTCGCCCCGCAGGTCACCTGGGGCACCAATCCCGGGATGGTGACCGAAGTCACGGGCAAGGTTCCCAATCTCTCGGATTTCATCACCGCCGCCGAGCGCGAATCGGCCGCGCGCGCGCTCGAATACATGGGCCTTAAGCCGGGCACTCCTATCCGCGATATCCGCGTCGATCGCGTCTTTATCGGCTCATGCACCAACTCGCGCCTGAGCGACCTGGAAGCCGCCGCCGCGATCGTCAGGGGCCGGCAAGTCGCCAAGGGCGTGCAAGCGATGGTCGTGCCGGGCTCGCAGCAGATCAAGGCCGAAGCCGAGAAGCTCGGCCTCGATAAGATCTTCGCCAGCGCCGGCTTCGAATGGCGCGAGTCGGGATGCAGCATGTGCCTCGGTATGAATCCCGATATCCTGAGCCCCGGCGAACGATGCGCCAGCACCTCGAATCGCAACTTCGAGGGCCGCCAGGGCAAGGGCGGCCGCACCCATCTGGTCAGCCCCGCGATGGCCGCGGCAGCGGCCGTCACCGGCCATTTCGTCGACGTGCGCGATCTCGCAAGGAGCTAATCATGGAACCCTTCAAGAGCTTTACCGGACTCGTCGCTCCGCTCGACCGCGCCAACGTCGATACCGATCAGGTTATCCCCAAGCAGTTCCTGAAGGCGGTCGTGCGCAGTGGACTCGGCAAGGGACTATTCTTCGATTGGCGCTTCTCGCAGGACGGCAGTCGGAGCTACGAGAACCCCGATTTCGTCCTCAACCAGCCGCGCTACCAGGGCGCCTCGATTCTGGTCGCGCGCCACAATTTCGGATGCGGCAGCTCGCGCGAGCACGCCGTATGGGCACTCGCCGATTTCGGAATCCGCACCGTGATCGCGCCGTCGTTCGCCGATATCTTCCGCAACAATTGTTTCAAGAACGGCTTTCTCCCGATCACGCTCAAGCCCGAAGAGGTCGAGGCGATCTTCAAAGCCGCCGCCAAAAATCCCGGCTACAAGCTCACCGTCGATCTTGAAAAGCAGACCGTCTCGGACGAGTTCGGATTGTCGGCGCGCTTCGAGGTCACCGCGTTTCTCAAGAACTGTCTGCTCGAAGGACTCGACGAGATCGCTCAGACCCTTATTCACGACAAGGAAATCGCCGCCTACGAAAAGAGCCATCCTTCCCCCTACAATCCCTGAGCGCGCCGCGCCACGCGCTCGGGGCGCGCGATGACTCCTGGCTCGGGCGGCGATGCATCGGCCGACGCGCCATTGTCACGAACCGTGCGCGCGAGCGTCGAGCACGATCGCACGCGCCTCGATCTCTTCGTCGCCGCGCTCCCTGAAATCGAACATTCGCGCTCCGCGATCACGCGGATGATAAAGGCGGGCCGTGTCCTCTTGAACGGCATGCCCGCCCCGCGCCCGTCCGAAATCGTCCGCGCGGGCGACGTCATCGAGATTCTCGCGCCGCCGATGCCCGATGTACCGCAATCACCGGACACTGCCGATGCGCCGTCAATCGATGTGCTCTTTGCCGACGCCGAGATAATCGTGGTCGCCAAGCCGGCCGGGATGGCGGCTCATCCCGCCCCCGGCAGCTCGACCGGAACGCTGGTCCACGCCGTTCTCGCGCGCTTTCCCGAACTCGCCGCGATGGCCGAGCCTGACGGCGTGATGCGTCCCGGAATCGTCCATCGGCTCGACAAGCAAACCTCGGGCGTGATGGTGATCGCGCGAACGCCGTTTGCGCGGATGGGGCTGGCGCGCCAATTCAAGGATCGCACCGTGCGCAAGACCTACCTTGCGATCGTGCGCGGGATCGTCGCCCGCGATGCGGTTACGATCGTGCGGCCGATCGGGCGCCATCCGACCGAGCGCAAACGGATGTCGGTGGGCGCGCGCGTCGCGCGCGAGGCAACCACCGAAGCCGTCGTGCTCGCCCGTTTCACCCCGGGTACCGGGCCGGATCGCGGAGCCGGAAAGGACGCCGAGGGTGCGACGCTTCTCCGCGCGCGTCCGCTGACCGGCCGCACCCATCAGATTCGCGTACATTTCGCCTCGATTGGCCATCCATGCCTCGGCGACGCGATTTATGGCGGCAAAGGAAGTGGCGTTGATGCTTCGCACGGTTTCGAGCGGCAAGCTCTCCATGCGCTTGCCCTGTCGATCGATCATCCGCGCTCGGGCGAGCGGCTCGAATTCATCGCGCCGTTACCGGCTGACATGAGTGATTTTTTGACTGCCCACGCGATCGCAATTGACGCTAAAATGATTCGTCAATGGATCGATTACGAAGCCGCCGCATCCGCCCGCGCCAATATCGTTCACCGCTGATTCGGCCAGCCCCGAGGACTTTGCAATGTCTTTGAGTACCGAAGCGATAGCGCCACTGCTTATCGTCGGCGCAGGCCCAACCGGACTCTCGCTCGCGATCACCTGCCGGCGCTTCGGTCTTCCCGTCCGAATCATCGATCGCGCTCCGGAAAGCAGCCGCTTCTCAAAGGCGCTGGCGATTTGGAGCGGAAGCCTCGAAGCGTTTTCCGCGATGGGCGTGGCCGATTCATTCATCGCCGAAGGCCGGCGCCTGCATAGCGTCAAGATTGGCGACGGGCGCCGCGAGCTCGGCTCGATTTCCGTGGGCGAGGGGATCGACAGTCCCTACCCATTTGCGATCCTGCTGCCGCAATCTCGCACGGAGCAGTTGCTCGCTCGGCATCTCGAGTCTTTGGGAGGCGCGATTGAGCGCGGTGTCGAGCTTATTGGAATCAGGCAGGATAGCCAGGCGGCGATCGCAACTCTGCGCCATTCGGACGGGCGCGAAGGGACCGTGCGCGCTCGCTACGTTGCCGGATGCGACGGCGCGCGCAGCGTCATGCGCCAGAGTCTCGAGATCGCGTTCGAAGGATTCACCGAGGAGCAGACCTTCCTGCTCTGCGACGCGCGGGTCGAAGGCGAGCTCGATTTGGCGAGCATCTACATCTGGTGGCACAACGGCGGCTCGATCGGGCTGTTTCCGATTCATAACGATATCTGGCGCGTCATCACGATCCGCACCGGCTCGAAGAGTGAAGAGCCTCCCACGCTCGAAGAGATACAGCGCTGTCTCGACCTGCATGGACCCGGCGGTCTCCGTCTTCGCGGCGCAAGCTGGCTTTCCGTCTTTCGAATCAACGAGCGCCTCGCCGCCCGATTTCGCTCCGGTCGATGCTTCATCGTCGGAGATGCGGCGCATGTCCATAGCCCCGCCGGCGGCCAGGGCATGAACACCGGAATTCAGGACGGGGTCAATCTGGGATGGAAGCTCGCCTATGTGCTCGCGGGGGTCGAGGATCCGGAAGTCCTCCTCGAAAGCTACGAGGCCGAACGGCGGCCGGTCGCCCGCTACGTAATCAAGGGTGCGACTCAGGGCTTGCATATAGGATTTGGCGCCGGTGCCGTGATTCGCGCCGCTCGCGACCTCGCGGTTCCGATTCTCACACGAATCCCCGCGGTTCGTCGGATGCTTCAGACTCAACTCTCGGAAACCGACATCACTTACGATGACGGTCCGCTGGTGAAGCTCGCCAGTTCCGGCAAGCCGAAGGGACGCGCTGGCGTCGGGCGGCGCGCCCGCGATGTCTCGATCCACGATGCGGCCGGCGGCGCGAGCGGCAACCTATGGCCGCTCCTATGCGGTCCGTGCCACACGCTGCTCCTGTTCGGGGCCGATGAGCCATCGCGCGAACTAATCGCCGCCGCCGGCGATCGCCTGCGCACGGTCCGGATCGATGAGTCGTCCGATCCCAACGGCCAGGTCCACGCCCGCTACGAGATCGACGCGCCCGGATGGATTCTGATCCGTCCCGACCAGGTAATCGCGGCGCGCGGGCCCTCCGCCGATACGGCCGTGCTCGAGCGCTATATCCGCCGCGTGATTCTGCGTCCTTGACGCGCCGAGCCGCTCCCTTGCGGGCGACGCTGTTGTCGAACGAGCGTAGCCGATTGACATCGAGCGCCGGTTTTGTAACGCTCAAACGCGTTTGGCCTTATCACGAGCGGCGGAGGGACAGGCCCTGAGATGCCGCAGCAACCGGCCCAGCATGGGTGCAGGTGCTAAGTCCTGCGAGGCGTTAAGCCTCGGAAGATAAGGCGAGGTTTATGGAACCCTCGTCCTTATCGCAGGAAGAGGGTTTTGTCGTTTGCGCCCTCCTCAATGATGGTTGCACGTGAAGGCCAACGAGCGGGGCGACTTTGGAAAGCTCGGTATTCGACGGATCGGTACTGGTGGTAGGGGTTGGCGGCCTCGGTGCGCCCGCCGCGAGCGCGCTGGTGCGCGCCGGCGCGAAGAGGCTCGGGCTTATCGATCCCGACCCGGTCGAACTCTCGAACCTCGCGCGCCAGGTAATCTATGAGACCGCCGATATTGGCCATCCGAAGGTCGAGGCGGCGGCGCGGCGTCTTGGCCCAGGCGCGACTGGGATTGCTATCTATCCGTGCGCGCTCGATCTCCACAACGCTACGGCTATCGTAGCCCGCTATGACTTCATAATCGACGCGACTGACGATCCGGCCGCGAAATTTCTAATCAACGACGCGTGCGCGGCGGCAGGCCGTCCCTACGTCTATGCCGGCGTGCTCGGCCTAACTGGCCAGGCGATGACCGTGATACCCGGCGTCACCGCGTGCCTGAGATGCCTCTTCGAAGCTCCGCCCGACCCCGCGGAAATCGCAACCTGCCGCGAGGCCGGGATAATCGGACCGGTCGCCGGCGCGATCGGCGAAATCCAGGCCGCCGAGGCGACGGCGTGGCTCGACGGCAAGACGCCCGACCTGGCAGGCAGGATTCTCACCTACGACGCCCGCGATTCGGCCCGTATCAGGGTAACTGACATCAGCCCGCGGCCCGGATGCGGCTGCGGCGCCGCGACGAATTCCGATGTGCTTCCGGTCTTGGCCGGACATAATCAGTGAGGACGGGATGACCTACGTACGCAACCTGAAATGCCGCGAGTGTGGCCAGGAATATCCGCTCAAGCCGCTTCATGTCTGCGACGACTGCTTCGGCCCGCTCGAAGTTACCTATGACTATGGCGCGATTCGCAAGGCCATCTCGCGCGCCATTATCGCCGCCCGGCCGCGAAACCTCTGGCGCTATCGCGAGCTGCTGCCCGTAGACGGCGAGCCCGAGGCCGGACCCAATTCCGGCTTCACGCCGCTGCTCCACGCAAAGCGGCTCGGCGCCGAGCTTGGCCTGAAGCATCTCTATATCAAGGACGACACCGTCAACCATCCGACGCTCTCCTACAAGGATCGTGTGGTGTCGGTTTCGATCACCAAGGCGCGCGAATTCGGCTTCACCACCGTCTCATGCGCCTCGACCGGCAACCTCGCGACGGCGGTCGCGGCCCATGCCGCGCGTGCGGGCCTTCGATGTATCATTTTCATGCCCGAAGGCGTCGAGAGCGGCAAAATCGTCGGCTCGACGATCTATGGTGCGCAGGTGGTCACGATTCGGGGCAACTACGATGACGTGAACCGCCTATGCAGCGAGATCGCGGACAAGTACGGATGGGCTTTCGTCAATATCAACTTGCGGCCGTATTATACCGAGGGCGCCAAGACTTTCGGCTTCGAGGTCGCCGAGCAACTCGGATGGCGCCTGCCGGATCATATCGTCGTCCCGACCGCCGGCGGCACTATCCTGCCCAAGGTCGCCAAGGCCTTCAAGGAATTCGCCGAGGTCGGCCTGATCGATAACGACAAGTTCGCGATCCATTGCGCGCAGGCCGCGGGCTCCGCGCCGGTGATCCATGCGCTGCATAAGGGCACCGACCTGATCACCCCGGTCAAGCCCAACACGATCGCCAAGTCGATCGCGATCGGGAATCCGGCCGACGGCTTTTACGTGCTGCGCGCGGTGCGCGAGTCGGGCGGATGGGGCGACGTCGCGACCGACCCCGAGATAATCGATGCTATCAAGCTGCTCGCCCGCACCGAGGGCGTCTTTGCCGAGCCCGCTGGCGGCACGACCCTTGCCGTGACGCTCAAGCTGATCGCGCAGGGCCGTATCAAGCCCGAGCAGACCGTCGTCGTCTCAATAACCGGCAACGGCTACAAGACTATCGAGGCGGTCGCCGGCGCGATCGTCGAGCCCTATGTAATCGAGGCGCGGCTCAAGGACTTCGACGCGCTGCATGAGCGGCTTGGCGACGGCAAGCGCCCGATGGCGCCCGCCGCCTGATCGGCGCTTGTAAAGCTTCGAGGTCCAGCATAGGAATCAGGCTGAACTACCAAGGCTTACTCTCAGAGATTAGTATAACGGCTGTTAGGTAAGGAGGTCCGGGTCAGATTATGCCCATCCGAGTTCGAGTTCCGACCCCGCTGCGCAGATTCACCGGCGGCGTGGATGAAGTGCCGGCCAGCGGCGAGTCGGTGCGCGATATCATTCAGGATTTGGAACGGCGCCATCCGGGAATCGGCGAGCGGCTGCTCGACGACAAGGGCGAGCTGCGCCGCTTCGTCAACGTGTATCTGAACGGCGACGACATCCGCTTTCTCAACCAGCTCGGCTCGAAGGTCAAGGATGGCGACGATATTTCAATCGTCCCAGCGATTGCCGGCGGAAAGTAGCCGGGAGTCGGGCACCGAGTTCGTGCCGGTCGCGCGCGCGCACAGCGTGCTCGAGCTTATCGGCAATACGCCGATGCTCGAGCTGACGCGGCTGACCGACGGGCTGCTGCGCCCGGGCGTCCGCCTGTTCGCCAAGATCGAGGGCTTCAATCCGGGCGGCTCGGTCAAGGACCGCGCCGTGCGCAAGATGGTCGAGTTGGGGCTTGCCCGCGGCGACCTGCGTCCTGGCAAGACGATTATCGATTCGACGTCGGGCAACACCGGAATCGCGCTTGCGATGGTCGGCGCGGCGCTGGGATTTCCGGTCGAGCTGGTGATGGCGTCCAACGTCAGCCGCGAGCGCAAGAAAATAATCGAGGCGTTCGGCGCCAAACCGATCTATTCCGATCCGCTCGAAGGCTCCGACGGCGCCATAATCAAATCGCGCGAGGTGATCGCCCGCGATCCCGACCGTTACTTCAAGCCCGATCAGTACAACAACGAGGCTAATCCGCTCGCGCACTTCGAAACCACCGGACCCGAAATCTGGGGCCAGACGCGGGGCCGCATCACCCATTTCGTCGCCGGTATCGGCACTGGCGGCACCGTGATGGGCACCGGCCGCTATCTGAAATCGCGCAACCCGGCGATCAAGGTGATCGCGGTCGAACCCGACGATGCGATGCACGGTCTCGAAGGGCTTAAGCACATGGCGTCGTCGATCGTCCCGGGTATCTACCACGAAAGCGAGCTCGACGACAAAATTCCGGTCAGCACCGAGGACGCCTATGACATGGTCTATGCGCTCGCGCAGGACGAGGGCGTGCTGGTCGGCCAGTCGTCGGGCGCCGCGATGGTGGCGGCGCTGCGGGTCGCGCACGGGCTTCGCGAAGGATGCGTCGTCACGGTGTTCTGCGATTTTGGCGACCGGTATCTCTCGACCAACTTATGGATTGGATGGCAGCAGTGGCGCAAGGAACGGCTGTTGAGGCTCGTTGAAAAATGGAACGCATCCGCGAGCGCTACTACCTGACCTATCCCAAGAAACTGATCCGCGAGCCGATCCTCTATCATCTCGTGAAGAAGTTCGACCTGGTTTTCAATATCCGGGGCGCGAGCGTCTCCGACGAGATGGGTCTGGTTGCGGTCGAGTTCGAGGGCTCGCACGATCAGATCGAGCGCGCGCTGGTCTGGCTCAGGCAAAGCGGCGTCACGGTCGAACCGATCGAAAAGAACGTGATCGAGTGATCGCCGCGGCGCCGCACGCCGCCGGAATCCCGCCGCCGTAAATCACAGCTTCCCCCGGGTATCCGATGAGTCTCAACGACCGCCAGGTCGATCGCTACAGCCGCCAGATAATCGTTGCCGGGATGGGCGGGCGAGCGCAGGAGCGCCTGCTGGCCGCGCGCGCGATCGTCGTCGGCGTGGCCGGTGATATCGAGGCGCCGATCGCCTATCTTGCCGGCGCGGGCGTCGGTGAGATAGCGATCGCACCATGCATGGACGCGGCCGCCTACGGCTCGATTATCGAGCACGCGGCCGGGCTGAATCCCGACGTCCGCGTCGCTCTCGCCGAGAATGGCGAGGCCGACGCCGGCCCGGCCGGCGCCGTCCTCGCCATTCTCGGCGGCGAGGCCGCGCGCGCACGCGCCGCGCGGCTTCTCGCCGCACGGCCGCGCACGCCCGCGGTGATCGCGCGCGTCGACGTCCCGCCGGCAATCGCCGTGCTCGCGGCGCCGCCGCCATGCGCGCGATGCGCGGATTGGGCGGCGCTCGCCCCGATGCGCGGCGAAGTGGCGCGCACGCGCCGCTTCGTCGCGATGGTCGCGACGGTCGAGGCGCTCAAGCTGCTCGCCGGTCCCGCCGGTCTCGGCGGGACCGGCGAGCAGCCGGCCCGGCTCGTCGAGTTCACCGGCGGCGGCTACGCGGCAAGCACCAGAGTGCTTGCGCGGCGGGTCGGCGCGACGCGATGCGGATGCGGCGATGCCGCCTGACCAATCGTCCGCTCCGCCCGGGCGCGGCGACGCGGATGCGCCGCCGCGCCCGGGCGGCTACGCGCTCTGGCTGTTTGATTTCGACAACACCATCGCGGCACTCGAACCGGCCGTGGATTGGGCTGCGAGCCGCCGCGAGCTCGAGCCTTGGCTTCGCGCGCGCGGCATCGACGACGAACTCTTCATCCGAATCCCACGCGGAAATCTTCCGCTCTACGACGCCCTATACGCGCGGTTCACTGTCGAGGTTCGCGCGGGCCGCGCGCCCGAGCCCGACGCGGCGCTGATCGGGTTTGTCAACTTTCCGAGCGAGTCGCGTGCGATCCTCGAAGGCGCCTCGGCGCTAATCGAGCGCTACGAGATGCGCGGTGTGCCGGTCGCGCGCGAACTTCCCGGCGCGATCGAGTTCCTGCGGCGGCTCCGCGAACTCGGCGCCGCGAGCGTGATTGTCACTTCGAATTCATCGCGCACTGTCGCGGCATGGTTCGAGGCGCATGGTGCAGGCGCGATCATGCCGCCGATCGTCGGACGCGATAGCGGCCTTGCGCTGAAGCCGTCGCCCGCGATGGTTATCCACGCGCTCGCGCGATCCGCCACCGCGCCGCGCGACGCGATCTTTGTCGGTGATAGCGAGGCCGATTTCCGCGCCGCCAGCGCCATCGGCGTGCGCTTTGCCGGTATCGCCGCGCGACCGGAGCTTCGCGCAAGGCTGATTGGCGCGGGCGCGGCAGATTCGCAAATCTTCGCTTCGCCGGCGATGCTGGCGCGCGCCGTGAAAGTTTAATCGACGGCTATTACTGAATCGGAGGTTGGTCGTCTGCAGGCGCCATCACCGGCGATCCATGATGGAGCACCAGGCGCCATTTGTGGCCGATTCGCTCGAAGACGTTGGTCGCCATCACTTGTGTCTTCATCGTGCCGTCGTAACCGCGCTGGGTCAGATTCTCTTCGACCACCACGGCCGCCATCTCGCCGCTCATGATCACGCTGGTCTCGCCCAGCTCGAACTTCATCTCGAAGACGTTCTGAAAGATGCGCTCCCAGCTCTCCATGATTGGACCCCATCCCGACAGCCGGCGCCATCCGGGATGGATGCATGTGATACGCGGGTCTTGCAGCCAGCACTCGGCCATCTGGTCTGCATCGAGGCTCTCGAACGCGCGGTAAAATTCGCGGTTGGCTTGCAGGACGGCTTCGAGGTCAGACATAAACGGCTACCTGATTTGGCAAAGGTTCCAAGCCGAGTCTATGCGAGCGGGCGGTCGATTTTCCATCTTTTATTTGTATGCATATATGTTGACCTGAACTGTATGTATGTTGACCGCGATTTCACCCTGGTGTTAAATCAGACGACAAAGGTGAACCGCCAGACGCATCGGCGATTTCGAGGAGGTAGCAATGACAACCGTGGGAGAGTCCGCGGCTATTGTGTCCGCTGGCCAGATGGAATGGACCGAGGCGTCGCACGGCTCGCGCTATGCCTTTCGCCGCAAGCAGCTTAGCGATGGCGGCGGGCGGCTCGGATGCAGCCTCTACGAGGTCGCGCCGGGAAAGAGCGCCTGGCCGCGCCATTACCATTGCGGCAACGAGGAGGCGATTTACGTCCTCGAGGGCACCGCGACGCTGCGACTCGGCGAACGAACCGTCGAGGTTGGTCCGGGCGATTACGTAGCGATGCCCCCCGGCGCAGCGGCCGCCCATCAGTTGATCAATACTTCCACTGCGCCGATCCGCTATCTCTGTTTCTCGACCATGGACGAGCCCGAGGTCAGCTTCTATCCCGACTCGGGAAAGATCGGCGTGATGATTGGCGCGGCGCCCGGCGGTATCAAGGAGAGGCGGACGTTCAGCAAGACCTTCCGCGTCGCCTCTGAGGTTGATTACTGGGAGGGCGAGGAATAGCGCAAATGCGCGGCGCGGCTCATAGCCTGGTGAAGCCGTCCGCGCTCCATTGTTCCGAGCCAACTCCATTATGGACGAAGAACAGCCCGTCCGGATCGTATTTTCTTTTGATTTCAGCGAGGCGAGGGTAGTTACTACCCCAGTACGAGTGCTGCCATCCGTTCTCGAAGTAATTGCTCTCGCTCAGATACGATCCTGAGTATTGCACGAGTGCACGAAGTTGACTCATGCATCGGTCAACGCGCTCCGCAGCTTTTCGGCCTGCTTCAACCGAGGGCTCGTGTCCGGGGATTCCCGGATACGCGGGTCCCTGGCCGGCGCCGGCGATCGCGAGTGCGAAGGCGGCCAGCACCGCCGGATTCATGGCGGTGTCCTTCGCATCGGCGATTGCGTCGGGCGGCGCTCCGGCGAGTCCCTTATTGAAGTGCAGCGCGAGACCTGAATGCCGAGAGCTTGCGAACAGCGCGTCGGCGAGACGCTGCTGCGCGTTACTCTCGAGCAGCGACGCGGGCAACCACTGCGACTCGTACCCCCAGATGAACCAGCCGGCCTGCCCCCCGTCGCCGGCCCACCACGCGTTATTGGGCCCCGCGCCAGGCCGATCGTCGAAATCCAAAACGGGCTGCCGCATCAGGTGTACGAGGGCATAGTCGAACAGCCCGATTAGCGCATTTCGATCGGGAAAGGCGATTTCAGGCCAATGCTCTTTCCACCATTGCACGTCCCAGAAGCGTCGTGCCGGTACGCTTCCGATAGTCACCCGCCCTTCGATCGAATATGCCTGCGGCGAACGCGCTACCCAGTCCAGAAACGGCTGCCAGACCTTTTTCGCCTGCTCAGTGTCCAATCCGCGAGAGAGCATGCTGATGACGAGTGAGTTGTCGGGGCTCACGCGGGCCTGCTCTCCCCAATGAGAGTTGAAAAGATGCTCCGCGTAAAAGCTCACGAACTCGCGGATCAGGCGCCGATAGGCATCATCCGACGCCGCTTTGATTGTGAAGTTGGCGACGCCGAAGAACTCGGGCAGATCGTGAATACGCAGTGTCAACTTACTCATCACGCCGAAGCTGCCGCCTCCGCCGCCTTTCAGCGCCCAGAACAGATCAGGGTGAGTACATGCATTCGCGACGCGAATCTTGCCGTCGGCAGTGACTACTTCGGCTTCCAGCAAGCTTCCCGCGGCAAGGCCGTAATGCTTCGAGAAGCTTCCAAAGCCGCCACTTTGAATCAGGCCCGCCACGCCTACCGTCGTGCATCCGCCGCCCTGAATGTATTTCCCACCCTTGGTCGTAACCGCGTCGTATGCCCGCATCCAGATTGTTCCAGCGCCGAGCGTCACGGCCGGTTGCGGCGTTACAGTATGCTCGCATCCCTGCGGAACGAATGCGGTATGCATCGCGATATCGTGCATGTGGCGCGTCCAAATCAGCAGCGAATCAGGCGCGTTGGACGTACCCTGGTAGCTGTGGCCGCCGCCCTTGACCACCAGGCGCAAGTCATTTTCGCGGGCAAAATTCACGGCCGCAGCAATGTCATCGGCGTTTTTTGCCGCGACCGCGTATACGCTCGGTTTGGTAGCCCATGCGTCGACCCATCCCAAGGTCTGCGTGAGCCCCGGCTCGTCGCGGATAAAATAAGGATTTGTCAGGTTCTCAGAGAGGCGCTGGGCTGCGGCGCCTTCCGGATCGGTTTTGAGTAGCGAAAGAGGAAAGTCTACAGCAATGAGATTTCCGCCGACTGCCTCATTGAGTTGCTTCCACGCCGACTGCGACGGCCACGCGGCGTCGGAAGGACGGCGCCGGCGGAAATTCGTGTTCGCCGCCATCAGGCGGCGCGGCAAAATCGGGATCAGCGCCGCTGATCCGATTGCTTTCAAGAACGCTCTTCTGGTCGTTAAGCCTTTCCCGATTTCCGCGATAGGCTTTCGACCCACCTGACGCACCCTCCGGTTCAGAGAATGTTCGCTCAACGTGGAATAGCGCGTCCTCGCGCAGCGGCCGCCGCACCACCGCGCCCGGGCGTGCCGATATTCTCAGTGAGGTTTCGCACTCGGGATTACCGGTATCATTACGAATGATGCGCAGTTGCGATCGTGCATCACGGTCTGCATCGCGGGCTGGGTCTCGGCGTCCGCGAAGAGATCGTGCCCGGTGTTCGGATTGCGGTCGAAGCGCGGGAAATTCGACGAGCTGATTTCGAGCCGCATCCGATGGCCCGCCTTGAACACGTTGGCGGTCGCCCACAAATCGATTTTGAACTCGTAGACCTTGCCGGGCTCCATCAGCTTTGGCGCCGATTGTGATTCGCGCACGCGCGCGCGGATTATCCCGTCGGTAAGATTGCGCGCGAAGCCGCACGGGCCGACGTCGACCAGCTTGGCGGTGAAGTCGGTGTCGCGCGCGGACGATGACGCGAACAGGTTGACGGTGACCGGTCCGATCACTTCGAGATCCTCGGCGAGCGGCTCGGTCGAATAGACCAGCACGTCGGCGCGATGCTCGACGCCGGCCTGGTCGAAGGCGCCGCCGGGCATCGAGTTGGCGTAGCAGCACAGGCCGCCGCCCATCGTGGGTGTTGGATTCAGCGGATTGTAGAGGTAGGTGTCCGGAGGCTCGGTGCCGGGCGCTTCGGTTGCGAGCGCGCCGTCGCCATAGGCGCTGTTCGCGTTGCCGCGGCTATGCATGTAGTAGCGGCGGAACTCGGTCGCCGGCAGGGGCCAGTCGGCGGCGTCGCGCCATTCGTTGACGCCCATCACGAAGAGTCTGACCGGCGCCTCGCGATCGAGGCCGTTGTGCGCGCCTTTGAGCCATCGGTCGAAGAAGCGGAGCTGGATACCGTCGAAGTCGATCGAGACCGGGCTCGCGCGCATCCCGTAGTCGACCTGTCCGACCAGGCTCGAGAAGGGCACCGCGTGACTCCATGGGCCGACCAGCAGACGCTGGCCCGTCCGCGCGTTTTCCGAGGCGCCGCGCGCGCGCATCCCGGTGAAGTTGCGAAGCGAGCCGCCCATGAAGATGTCGTGCCATCCGGCGACGTTGAGCGCGGGAATCGCGAGCTTGCCGTGCGACTCCTCGATACAGAGCCCGCGCCAGTAGTCGTCGTAATTTGGATGATCGAGCCAATCGAAAAAGTACGGCGCACCGGTCCGGAACATCGGAAACTGCTTGAGCGGCAGAAAATCCATCCGCGATCGCATCGTGTCGATCGAGCCCATCAGCTCGGCGAGTTCCTTCGCCGCGGCGGGATTCTCCTCGCGCTCGCGCATCAGGCGCCCCAACCCGAGCGAGATCATCAGCCAGCTCACGTTGAAGAAGAGCTCGAAGGCGCCGCCCTGATAGGTCCATCCGTCGTGATAGTCGCTGGCGGTAATCGACGGCGCGATCGCTTTGAGGCTGGGCGGCTGCGCGGTCGCCGCAAGCCACTGCGTCGCGCCCATGTACGAGGCCCCGTACATCCCGACGTTTTTGTCCGCCCACGGCTGCTTCGCCAGCCATTCCACGGTATCGAAGCCGTCGCGCGCCTCGTCGACGAAGCAGGTGAACTTGCCCTGCGAAGCGAATCTGCCGCGGCAGTCCTGCGTGACGACATTGTACCCTGCCTGCGCCGCGCGCATCGCGTCCAGCGTACTGAGCGTGATCGGCGGAAACGACTTGTCGTAGGGCGTGCGATTGAGCAGCACGGGCAGGCGCTCGGGCGAGTCGGGCCGATAGAGATCGGCCTTCAGCACGCATCCGTCACGCATCGGGATTTCCATGTTCTTTTCGACGATCAACCTTGCCATGGTCGGGACCTCTTACGGGAAGTCGCGGAGTATGCTCGCGTCGCGCGCCGCTCCGATCAGCCGATGCGGGGTTTGCGCTCGCTCGCGCCGCTGTTTAAGGTCGCTTGTAGTAGGTCGCGAGGATTGCATCAAGCGCGCGGGATCGGAAGGCGCCTTGGACTCGGCGGCCCGGAGGATTTGATGGCGACGGAACGGCGACGGGAAATCAAACGGCGGCGCAAGCGGCGCGAGAAACGGTTGAAGGCGGCGGTCCGCGAGGCGCGGAGCCACAAGAAGAAGCGCTAACCGAAGATGTGCGCGGCGGCGCGAGCCGACCGGCGGCGCTCGTATCGGCGACTTTTGCGGAGATCAGGCGATGGCGTACGAAACAATTCTCTATGAGGTCGCCGGCGACGTCGCGACCATCACGCTCAACCGGCCCGACAAGCTGAATGCGTGGAACTCGACGATGGCCGCCGAGCTTGCCGATTCACTGCGCGCAGCCGACGCCAATCCGGCCACGCGGGTCATAATCCTGACCGGCGCGGGTCGCGCGTTCTGCGCCGGCGCCGATATCGGCGGCTTCGCGAAGAATATCGGGAATCGCGAGAGCGGCAGCTCGGACGGCGGCTTCCAGCCGGTCCAGCCGATGACCAACCTGCTCACCTACGTCGTGCGCGGGCTGTCGAAGCCGTCGATCGTGGCGATCAACGGCTATGCGCTCGGCGTGGGCTTCACGATGACGCTGCCGTTCGACGTGCGGATTGCGTCCGAAAATGCCAAGGTCGGCGCTATCTTCGGCCGGGTTGGGCTGGTCGCCGAGCTGGGTTCGAGCTTCATTTTGCCGCGCCTTGTCGGAGCCTCGCGAGCGGCCGAGATGATGCTCACGGGGCGCCATTTCAGCGCCAGCGAGTGTCTCGCGATGGGCCTGGTGACCCATGTCACCGCGCCATCCGAACTGCTGCCGAAGGCGCGCGAAATCGCGGCCGAGATGGCGCTCTGCTCGCCGGTCTCGCTCGCGTACACGCGACGGCTTTTGAGCCAGGGGATCGAGGGCACGCTCGAATCGACGATGCAGCTCGAGATGCTCGCGCTCGAGCATTGCGCCGCCAGCGCCGAGCATAAGGAGTACGTCAGTGCATTCGTTGAGAAGCGCAAGCCCAATCTGAAGCGCGTTCGCAGCTGATTCGTCGCGAGATCTGCACGACCGGGACTGCCTTGCATCGATGGCACGACTATAAGATACTAAGCAGGTAAGTTTTGTCTCTTTTGTGGCGGCTGCGACCAGACGATCATTACGAGGCATTGATGCCGGAGCGTCGTCCTCCTGAAAGGCGGGCCGCGCCGGGTGACACAAAGATTAACAAACATTCCTCGTCAGGAGTGTTAAGGAGTTATCGATATGGCCGTACATCTGGGAAGCGTGGCGCCCGATTTCACGCAGGAATCGACCGAGGGCCCAATAAAGTTTCACGACTGGATCGGGAATCACTGGGTGGTGCTGTTTTCGCATCCGAAGGACTTTACGCCGGTCTGCACGACCGAGCTGGGACGGGTGGCGAAGCTTAAGTCCGAGTTCGACAAGCGCGACGCCAAGGTGATTGCGCTCAGCGTCGACGACGTCGAGTCGCACAAGCGGTGGGTCAAGGATATCGAGGAGACGCAGGGCGTAAAGCTCAACTACCCGATCCTCGCCGACGGCGATCGCAAGGTGTCGAAGCTCTACGACATGATCCATCCCGAGGCCAACGACACGTTGACGGTGCGATCGGTCTTCATTATCGACCCGAACAAGAAGGTGCGGCTGTCGATCACGTATCCCGCCAGCACGGGGCGCAACTTTGACGAGATCCTGCGCGTAATTGATTCGCTGCAGTTGACCGATAAGCATTCGGTGGCGACGCCGGTCGATTGGAAGCAGGGCGACGATTGCGTGATCGTGCCGTCGCTCACCGATCCCGCCGTGCTCAAGGAAAAGTTTCCCAAGGGCTACAAGGAGCTTCGGCCATATCTGCGGATGACGCCGCAGCCACCGCACGTCAAGTAAGCTTTGTCGAAGTATCGCGATTGCGAAAGCCGGCGCGCTGATTGCGCGGCCGGCTTTATTTCTTCAGCGGATCATCCGAGGCGAATGGATCGCCGATAGCTCCGGCGCGATCGCAAAAACGCTTGCCAAGCGAGCCGCACGCTGCGAGATTATCGGCACTCTGGTGCGCCGAGGTTTTGTGCGATGTCAGAAAGCTTGCTGTTTCCCGTGACGACTGTTGGTTCCTGGTCGCGTCAAGATTGGCTGGTCAGGGCGCTGCGCAGCCGCCAGTCCGGTGAAATGACGGGCGAGGACTTCAACCGTATCGCCGACGACGCCGTGCTCGCGGCGATCAAATATCAGGAAGACGCGGGCGTCGATATCGTCAGCGACGGCGAGATGCGCCGTGACAACTTCTACTCATTCGTGGTCGACAAGCTCAACGGGATGCGGCTGATGAAGCTCTCCGAGCTGCTGGATTTCGTTAAGGATCGCGCCGGCTTTGAAGAGATTTTGCGCGGACTCGACGTGCCCGCCTTCGCGATCAAAAGCCCGATCGCGATCGGAAAAGTCTCCGAACACGAGCATGAAGGACTCGCGACCGACGAGGCCCGCTTCCTCAAGGAGCACACCACGCGCAAGACCAAGGTGCCGATTCCGGGGCCGTACCTGCTCACCCGCTCGAGCTGGTTCGAGGGCCTTTCGGAAAAGGCGTATCCGACGCGCGAGGCGCTCGCCGCTGACATCGTGCAAATCCTGAGGCGCGAGATTCAGCGGCTCAAAGCGATCGGCGTCGACTTTATTCAGCTCGACGAACCGTCGCTGTCGCAAGTGGTCTACGGCGACGAGGCCGAACAGACCTTCATGTGCGCGGCGCTCGGAACGCGCAGCGACCCGGCTGACGAACTCGAATTCGCCGTGCGGTTGATGAACGAGACGGTCGAAGGAATCAAGGGCGTGCGCTTCGGCGTCCATGTCTGCCGGGGCAACTGGAGCCGCAAGGAAGACGTGCTTTTGAAGGGCAACTATGGTCCGCTGCTGCCGTGGCTGATGCGCATGAATGTGCATCAGCTCGTACTCGAGATGGCGACGCCGCGCGCGGGCGAGATTGAAGTCTTCAAGGAGTACGCGAATCAGAAGGAGATCGGACTCGGGGTTTCCAATCCGCGCACCGACGAGATCGAAGAGCCGCAGCAGATCGTGAGCCAAGTCAAGGAGGTGCTCAAGTACTTCGATCCGGAGAAGATTTACTTGAATCCCGACTGCGGCTTCGGCACCTTCGCCGAGCGATGCGTCAATACCTCGGATGTCGCGTTTCGCAAGCTCAAAGCGATCGCGAAGGCGGCCGAAATCCTGCGCGAACAGTACGCCTAGACGCCGGTCAGCCTCCGGCGGGGAGAATTCATCCATGGCAGAAGAGAAGATGCTCAATGGACTGCGCCCGGAAAAAATCCAGGCGATCATGGACGCGATGCGCGACGATCCTGAGACGCTCAAGGCCGTCACCGGGCCGTGGAAGTCGCGCGTCGTATGGCAGGGCGGCTTCCGCGCCAAGGCCTACATGCGCAAGCACGTCGCCGAGATGGACGAGCCCGAGGGGCTCGACGCAACCGACTCGGCCGCGAGCGCTCACGAGCAGCTTCTGTCCGCGATGGGAAGCTGCCTCACGGTCGGCTTTGTGCTCAACGCGACCAAGCGCGGCATAAAGATTCACGACCTCGAAGTCGCGCTCGAAGGAAACTTCGAGAATATTCTCAAATGGGCCGGACACAGCCCGACCGGAAATCCCGGCTATCCGACGGTCAAAGCCAAGCTCTTCGTGCGCGCCGACGCTGACAAGAAGACGCTCGAGGAGATTTGGAAGCTCGCGGTTGAAGGATCGCCGGTGACGCAGACGATCGCGCGCCCGACCAAAATCGTCACGGAATTCGAGGCCGTCTAGTCCGCGATGGTCGAGCTGCAAGCGTCAGAATGGGTCGCCGGAAAGGTCGGCGCGGACGGATTTGCGATTATCGATCCGCGCCGCCCGATGAAGTATCTCTCGGGCCATCTGCCGGGTGCGATTAATATTCCAACCTACAAGGCGTTCGGCGCCGACGGAAAGTTGCTCGCCCCCGACGCGCTTGCCGAATGGCTCGGTGCCGCGGGTCTCGCGGACGGTGTCGCGCCGATCCTCTACGATTCGCCCGAAGGGCAGAACGCCGCGATGCTCGCGTGGATTCTCGAGTATCTCGGATGCGCTCGAGTCGCCGTGATGGAAGTATTCTTCGAGCGCTGGAAGTCCGACGGGCGCGAGGTGACGTATCGGCCCGTTGCGCCAACAGCCGGCCGCTTTACCGCGCGAGTGAATCCGGCGATCCGTGCAACGCTCGACGACGTGCGCGCGAATCGTTCCGATCGAATCGTCGATTTCCGCAGCCGTGAGGAGTTTATCGGCGAGCGCTCGATGGCCGACGATCGGCCGGGCCATATTCCGGGCGCCGCGAGCGTAGTCTGGCGCGATCTCAACGGCGCCGACGGGCGAATCGTGGCGCAACGTGAGCGGCTCGAAGCGCTCTTCTCGGATGCGGGCGTCGCGCGAGGCGCCCGGACGATCGCGTACTGCCGCAGCGGTCCGCGCGCCGCGCTGGGCTATCTCGCGCTGCGCGCCGCCGGTCACGATTCGCGGCTCTTCGACGGCTCGTTCGCCGAATGGTCGCGCGCCGACCTGCCGATTGAATCGCCGGCCGTTGGCGAAAAACGCTAGGCGAAGTTGCGGATCAGCGCCGCGTAGCGATCCAGAACGGGAAGCATCCGATCGGGAGCACCGGGACCGACCAGGAACAGGATTCGGTTGAAGCCGATTTTCAGAAGCTCCCGGATCCGCGCTTCGAGTCCGCCCGCCGGCGCCATATCGAAGGCCGTCAACACGGACAAATCCAACGCATCCTTGGTTCTTCCGCGCGCCGCCATTTCCGATCGGATCGCCTCTATTCCGCCTGCCAGATCAATTCCCACATCAAGGGGAAACCAGCCGTTGCAGTATTCCGCGACGCGCTTGGGAACCCATTTTGACCAGGCGCCCATCAGCACCGGCGGCCCCCCGGCCTGCACCGGTTTGGGCCACGACCACATCGGATCGAAATTAACGAATTTGCCGTGATACTCGGCGACGTCCTTGGTCCAGACTTCCCTCATCGCGAGGATTCGTTCGCGCGTGACCTTCCATCGATCTTTGAATTCAACGCCGTGATCGGCCATCTCCTCCGCGTTCCACCCGCCGCCGATTCCGAACAGGAACCTGCCGTTCGACACCTGATCGAGACACGCGACCGCCTTGGCCAGATTTATTGTGCTGTGTTCCGGAACCAGGCAGACCGAGGTGCCGACCTTGAGCTTCGTCGTGACGGCGGCCGCGGCGGCGAGCGCGATAAACGGATCAAAGAATTGTTTGTAGTATTCGGGCAGCTCGCCACCGAGCGGAAAGGGAGTCTTGCGGCTGGTCGGAATATGCGAATGCTCGCCGCACCAGAGCGACTCGAATCCATGCGCCTCGGCCCATCGGCCGAGTTCCGCCGTCTGGATCGAGTAGTGTGTCGGAATCGTGACTATGCCGAAGTCCGCCATTGATCGTTCCTCCCTGAGTCGCTGGCCACAAGTGCCTTACCACGCCCGGCAGCCGTATGTCCGCCCGTTCGTCACAGCGACGGACGCTGCTCGTGCCAGCTCGTCGCGCGCTCGAACGCTCCGCCCGCCTGCAGGATCGCCGATTCGCCAAGTATCCGGCCGACGAGTTGCAGGCTCGGTGGCGGCGCTCCGCCGCCGTCGCCACATGGGAGGCTCAAGGTCGGATTGCGGCTCATGTTGAACGGCCCGGTATAGCGCAGCAGCGGATTCGGACCGGCGAACCCGCGCGCGTCGGGCGCCATCCCTGAAGCGGCAAGCGACAGCATCGGCATCGACGGACACGCGAGCGCGTCGATCTTGTCGAATATGCTCTGGAAGCGGTTCGCGAACCGCTCGCGCACCAGGTTGGCCCGCGCGTAGTCCACGCCGCGGATTTCGTTACCGACCTCGAGGAACGAGCGGAAGCCGGGTCCGTACTCCGACGCCCGCGACGGATAGGTCGCGCCGTGAGTCATCGCGGCCTCCGCCTCGCATAGCGTGGTCCATGCTTCGAGGCACGCTTCGACTTCCGGAATCGCAACATTGACGACGCGTGCGCCGGCGCGCTCGAGCACGCGGACAGCCTCGATCACGGCGGCACCGAGTTTGGGTTCCGCGCCGGCGGCGATATAGCGCTCATCGATTCCGATTCGCATCCGGGCCGCGCCGCGCGCAACCGCGGCGACGTAGTCTTCAACCGGCGCCGCGAGCGAGGTCTCGTCGGCCGGGTCCTGACCCGCGATAGCGGCGAGCACCGCGGCGGCGTCGGCGACGCTGCGCACGATCGGGCCGATATGGTCGAGCGACTCGCCGAGCGGAAACACGCCCGCGCGGCTGACCCGCCCCCACGTTGGTTTGAGGCCCACGACTCCGCACGCGGCCGCCGGAAAGCGAATCGAGCCGCCGGTGTCGGTGCCGATCGTGGCGAAGGAAAGCCCCGCCGCGGTCGCGATTCCCGATCCGCTCGACGACGCGCCCGGCCACAGCGCCGCGTCCCACGGATTGAGCGGCACCGGCATCTCCGGATGGTACCAGGCGACCGCGAATTCGGTCAGGTTGAGCTTGCCGAGCAGCACCGCGCCCGCGCGCTCGAAGCTATCGACCACGGCCGCGTTCGAGTCGGGCCGCCAGTCGCGCAAAAGCTTGCTCGCGCAGGTCGTGATTTCGCCCTTGGTCTGGCACAGGTCCTTGACCGCGACCGGCACGCCGTGGAGCGGACCGCGCCACTTACCGGCGCCAATCTCATTGTCGGCGGCGGCTGCGGACTTCATCGCCGAGTCCTCGAACACGCGCAAATAGGCGTGCAGTTTAGGATTCAGCGCGGCGATTCGATCCAGAACGGCTCGGGTCACATCCGCCGAGGTGAGCGATCGCTTGTGGATGCGATCGGAAACCTCAATCAGCGAAGTGAAGCAGAGCTTCTCCGCGTCCGACAATTTCGCCGAATCCATGATGCCTCCTCATCCAAGCCGCGCCCTGCGATGGCAAGCCGTTGGAACGCCGGCCAGGAAAGTCCGACTGTCCCGCTCCGGCCAGGAGTTTGCAAGCCGGATCGAATCGCCAACGCGGATCGTGATCGGAATCGGCGCCGCGATTGCGAAAACGCGCGCGGCCGGGCTAGGGTGCGTCGAAGTAACCATCGGAGGACGAAATCAAATGAAAAACTGGAAAATCGGCGATACCCGCGTCACCCGCATCCAGGAGCAGGAGCCGGTCTGGAAGGGCACGATGATCCTGGGCGAAGCGACGGCCGACAACGTCAAGCGCGAGGGCGAGTGGCTGAGCCCCTTTATCGACGAAAAGGGCGGCTTCCGCTTGAGTATCCATGCCCTGATGGTCGAGTCCGAGGGCAAGCGAATCCTGGTCGACACCTGCGTCGGCAATGACAAAAAGCGCCCCGGCTTCAAGGATTGGAACGAACTCCATCTGCCGTTTCTGGCCGAGTTCGACAAGGCCGGAATCTCGCGCGACTCGATAGATTACGTCATCTGCACGCATCTTCATCTCGACCATGTCGGATGGAACACGATGCTGGTCAATGGCAAGTGGGTCCCGACCTTTCCCAAGGCGCGTTTTCTGATCGGCAAGCGCGAATGGGACCACTGGTCGAAGTACGAGGGCAGCGCTGACTTCAAAAATCCGATCGAGGATTCCGTGCGCCCGGTAATCGATGCGGGCCTTGCCGAGCTGGTCGAGTCGAACCATCGGATCACGGGCGAGGTCTGGCTCGAGCCGACGCCGGGCCACACCCCGGGCCATATCAGCGTCAGGATCGCGTCGGGCGGCGAAAACGCCGTGATCACCGGCGATCTGATCCATCACCCGATCCAGATTGCGCATCCTGACTGGGTATGCGGCTTCGACACCGACCCCGCGATGGGCAGCGATACGCGCCAGAAGTTCGTCGAGAAGTACTGTGATCAGCCCACGCAAGTCCTCGGGACGCACTTCGCAGGACCGACGGCGGGCCATATCGTGCGCCGCTCCGGAGCCTTCCGCTTCGAGGCCTGAGCCTCGGCGCCCTCGATTCCCCCGGAGCGCCGGCTCCGGGGGGTGCGTTGACAACTGCTGCTCGCGGCCGGAAGATCGTATGCAATGGCTAGAATAACGGTCGAAGATTGTCTTAAGACTATTCCTAACCGATTCGAGCTGGTGCTCGGAGCGGCGCGTCGTGCCAAACAACTGCTCAAGGGCGCTCGGCCGCTGGTCGAGTCGGACAACAAGGAAGTTGTGACCGCATTGCGCGAGATCGCGGCCGGTAAGGTCACGCTCGAAC
>Ga0307373_10000655_pt1 | contig 66674 bp, 51 predicted proteins | sample OX2MG_FD_202534 | JGI IMG/M metagenome (GOLD analysis project Ga0307373, IMG submission 202534) | Soil microbial communities from Risofladan, Vaasa, Finland - OX-2 | ecosystem: Environmental > Terrestrial > Soil > Coastal area > Acid sulfate soil | place: Finland: Risofladan, Vaasa | collected... | reverse complement strand
GCGCTTGGCTATAGGCCGCCGGTACCGGCGGCCTATAGCCCTCTGGTCACACCAAGACCAGTTTTACAGCCAGGAGCTGTGATGTAAACTCTCTCTTCTACTGGTACCAAAGCCCGGGCATGCCAGCGCCGTGCGGTCTTTAACTTCTGGTTCTCCAGGAGCTTGTACTGCCACGGCGGTAGCTTTCCCAACAAATCCCATTTTCTCGCTGCACCTCTTCGCTTCGTAGACCAAATAGCTTGCGTATTGCAGCGACAGTGACTTTTCGTACTCCCTCAAGGACATCATAGAATTTGCTATTTCCTGACCTGATCCTATAGTCGCAAACGGTTCCCGAAAGGCTATTCTAGACTTGCCCTCATCAATTGAGATCGCTAGCAGGTTTGGAACCTTGGAGATAAAACCAGAAAGCAAAATCTGATAGGTTTCGTCACGGTCAAAGAGCGGTGATTTTATGAACTTTCGGCAGCCTTTATCAGCTTTGTTAACGATTTGCTCCAAAGCTGAAGGGGCCGTGGGAAGCTCTCGAAGGTTAGACGCAATCAAGGATGAAAGGTAATTGACTCCTGACCAATCGCCCGCTAATTGGGAACACCATCCCCATCCCGCGAGATTGATCTTGCAGCTTGTATTAGTTGAGCCTAAGTCCCCGTAATCCAATCTAGTATCGGAGCAAAGCACAATTCTAGGCTGGCCGGATTCTTGGCACATCGCAGCAATGCAAACAGTCACGGCCCTAGCATATCGCAAGTTATGCTTGAACGGCTGATGCTTCTTCCGAATTTTGGCAATCTGTGTTCCAATCATAATTCAAACTGAGACAATACCCGGAGTTTGACATGTTTTATGCGCTGTGAGATTCTGAGCCGCTCTTGGAGTTAATAGCGTCGTTCCCAGGCGCGAAGGCGCATTTTTTGATTCCCGGGAAGGTGCGGCAAATGAATCGGCGTGAACTTTTTAAGACGGCTGCTGGCGCCATGGCCCTGTCCGTAGCGGCTCCCAAAACGCGGCGCTTGGTAGCCGGCCAACCCAAGCGTCCCAACCTGCTGTTCCTCACCACCGATCAGCAGCGCGCCGACACGCTCCGCGCCTACGGCAATACCCGGAACATCGCTCCCAACCTGGACCGGCTGGCGGAACGAAGCGCCGTCTTTGAGCAATACTATGTAGCGCAGCCGCTCTGCACGCCGTCGCGAGGCTGCTTGCTGACGGGACTCTATCCCCACACGAACGGCGCCACCAACAACAACATTCCCCTGCGGGACGGGACCCCGGTATTGGAAGAGATGGTCCGGGACGGAGGATATACCACCGCCTATTACGGCAAGTGGCACCTGGGAAACGAAATCTGCAAGCAGCACGGTTTCGATGATTGGGAAGGCATCGAAGACGATTACAACGAGTATCTTCAGGGCTCCTGCGGCGGACGCGAGCACTCCGGCTATTACAACTTTCTGGTCCAGCACGGCTACAAACCCAAGCACGGGGAGTTTTCGTTTGATTTCATGAACGAGATTCCCAAGGAAGTGAGCCGGCCCGCTTACCTGGCCGGCATAGCCGAAAATTTCCTGACCCGGAACGGCCACAAACCGTGGATGATGCACGTCAGCTTCCGCGACCCTCACACGCCGTACCACAGCGTGAACGATCATCTTTACGATCCCGCCACGATGCCCGTGCCCAAGAGTTTCTATCAGCAGCCAGATCCCACCGAGCTCGACCGGTATAAGGCCATCCGGCAGGTGTTGGTCCATGGCTACGGCGGCTACCAGGGAATGATCGCTTCTCCGGAAGCCGTGCAGAAAATCGAAGCCTGCTACTGGGGGAAAGTGACGCTGGTGGATGAAATGATCGGGAGAATCCTCGGCCGCTTGCAAGGTCTGGGACTGGCGGACAACACCATCATCGTTTTCACTTCCGACCACGGCGCCATGATGGGAGATCACCGGTTGATGTTCAAGTCGGTGATGTACGAGCAGTCGGTGAAGGTCCCCATGCTGATCAAAGTTCCGTGGCTTGAGGATAAGCCCCTTCGGGCTACCCGTGCGGTGTCTGAAGTGGACGTGGTTCCGACTCTTCTTGAACTGATGTCTCAGCCGATCCCCCGCCACCTGCAGGGTGTAAGCTGGGCGCCCTACATGGCCGGGAAAGCGGGGCTTCCTGAACGCGACGTCATCATCGAGTTCAATGGTCCGCCGTGGCCCTTCAAGACCCGGTTCACCGAACCGCTCCGGACCGTGCGCACCGGCGACGGCTGGAAAATGACCCTGGCGGAAAAGGGCGAGGGGCTGCTCTACAACCTGGCAAACGATCCCGGCGAGATGACGAACCTGTTCTATTTTGATGAGTCGCTCCCGATAATCCGCAGGCTGGCGGCGGAAATCAATCTGTGGCAACACGCCACGGGCGATCCGCTCCTGCGCTTTGACCCCGCAGCCTGGAGCAAACGCAGGAACGCCTACAGGTCGCGCGGGGAGTTGAGTTGAGTTGAGCGCCGAGCCCCCGGAGAGATTCAAACCTTTGCGGGCTCGTAACCCGAATCCTGATCCTCGCGTGTCATCCGGTTTCCACCCCGTTCTAATCGCCACCCACGGAGAGACTCCGGCCGGTATGGACCGGGCATGAGGGACCCCGCGCACAAGTCCGCGCTCGCAAGCCCCGCGCGCCCAATCCGCTGAACCATCCTGCAAACATGGTGCGAAGCCAGCGCGCTTCCGCCGGCGTAAAATCCCGAACCGCAGTTTGGGCAGGTGGGAAAAATCGGAATTAAGTCCGGCGGGGAATTTGCCCGCTAGCGGCCGTCCGGTGTATTTTGGCATTTAACAGGAAACTCTCCACGATGATTTCTGAATCATAAGAAAGACGGAGGTCTTATTCATGCGCGCAGTTCTCTGGTGTCTTGTTTTCATAGTAAGTGTTCCGTTTTGGGGAATGGGGAAAACGACAACTTCCAAGCCGTCTCCGCAACAGCCGGCCGCGGCCGCCCATGGCAAGGAGAAGCCCAAGGCTCGTGCTGTTTCGACGCAGCACACGGTCGAGATCGCGGGCCGGAGCGTGGCTTATACGGCGACGGCCGGAACGATCATCCTGCACAACGCGAAGGACGAGCCAACGGCAAAGGTGTTTTACATTGCTTACACAAAAAACGGCGTCAGCGATCCGGCCGCGCGTCCGGTGGCCTTCAGCTATAACGGCGGCCCGGGAGCGGCCTCGGCGCTGGTGGATTTTGGAGGCTTCGGTCCGCGCAAAATTATCTGGCCGCAGCCGGGCAGCACGGTCGCGGTCCGTCCGCCTTACGAGGTAAAGCCCAATCCCACGACACTGCTGGCCACCACCGACCTGGTGTTCATCGACGCGCCGGGCACCGGGTACAGCCGCCTGATTCCTCCCAAGGGAACGCCCAAGATGTTTTACGGCGTCAAACAGGACTCCGCCGCCTTCACTCAGTTTATCGAACAATACATTTCCAAGAATGGCCGATGGGGCTCGCCTAAGTTTCTTTTGGGTGAGAGCTACGGCACCACGCGCTCGGCCGTGCTGGCCCAGGAACTGATCCAGCATGGCATTTATCTGAATGGGGTGATTCTCTGCTCCACCGTTCTCAACTTTCCAACCATCACGTTTGCGCCCGGCGACGATTTGCCCTTCATTCTCTACCTTCCTTCTTACGCAGCGGCCGCCTGGTACCATCACCGTCTGCATCCGGAGCCCGCAAGCCTGCCCGCCCTCGTCAAGAAGGCGGAGGCCTTTGCCTCCGGGCCTTACGCCACCGCCCTGTTCCAGGGTTCGGCGCTCAGCGACGCCCAGCGCAAGTCCGTGGCCAAGCAGCTTGCGGCGCTGACGGGATTGCCTGCCTCGCTGTGGATCAAGGCGAACCTGCGCGTCTCTCTGCCGATATTCCAGCGGCGATTGCTGGGGCCGGCGGACCAATATACGGGCCGCTACGACGCGCGGTATACGCTTGACGAGCTCCAGCCGATGCTCCCCGTTCCCGGCTCGGGCAGCATTGGAGCCACCAGCAGCGCCATGATGGGAGCTCTGACCGCGAGCTTTAACGATTACCTGGAGCGCCGATTGAACTACCACAGCCGGCACCATTACCGCCAGCTCGACTACAAGGTGAACGAAGCGTGGGACTGGAAGTTTACCCCGCCCGTTCAAAGCCTTCTCGGAGAAGGTTCCATGTTTTTGAACGTCGCGCCGGCGCTGGGCCGCGCCATGACCAATGACCCGGGGCTCGCAGTGATGGACAACAACGGCTACTTTGACATGGCGACGCCCTTCTATGCCACGGAGTACACCTTGCAGCACACGCCGCTTCCGAAAAACGCCTGGAAGCGCATCACCACGGATTATTACCTTTGCGGGCATATGCTCTACCTAAATCCGAAGGTGTTGCCCGTGCTCAACCGAAACATCAACCAATTCATCCTGCAAGCATCGAGCAGCCAGTGAGCCTCGCATAGCGCCGGCAGCCCATGCCAGGCCATGCGGCTCCTCTCAGACTGTCCGGGCTCGGGTCCGCTCGCTGGTTTGACTGTGCGCCATCGCCGCCGTAGAATAGCCGCGATCAGAATGGCGAGGGCGGGATTGCCTGCTTGCCGCCAGGGGCGCGGCGCCCGGCGCCGTTCTGTTGATTCGCGAAAGATCGCGATTGGACCCGCGTTGAGAGGGGAATTCATTTGACGCCGCAAAACTGCACTCCAAAGTTTCCATGGACGTTAAGATTGAGCGCCTGTCCGAAACAGGCCGTTAAATTTTGTGGGTTTGCGTCGCTGCTGATGATGACGGCCGCTTTGGCCTGCGCCGCCCAGTCCAAAGCGCCCCAAGCAACCGGCATTCATAAGATCAAGCACATCATCATCATCATGCAGGAGAACCGCTCTTTTGACAGTTACTTCGGCACCTTCCCCGGCGCCGACGGCCTGCCCATGAAAGACGGCGCTTTCACCGTGTGCAATCCCGACCCCTGGACGCACCGCTGCGTGAGCCCCTATCACGACACCGAAGACCTGAACGGCGGCGGGCCGCACACGGCGGGCGACAGCCTGATCGATATCGACAACGGCAGGATGAACGGCTTCATCATTCGGGCCGAACGCGGCAGAAAGGGCTGCGCCAACCCCGGCGACCCGAACTGCACCAACACGGTTGAGCCGGACGTGATGGGCTATCACGACAGCCGCGACATTCCGAATTACTGGGCCTACGCCCGCGCCTTCGCGCTGCAAGACCATCTGTTCTGCTCCGTCGCCTCCTGGAGCCTGCCGGCGCACTTGTATGAAGTCTCGGCGTGGTCGGCTTATTGCAGCAAGCATAACGATCCCATGAGCTGCATCAATGAAATGCAGGCGCCCGGAATCGTGCCTGATTTCCGCGGCGCGTTCGCGCCCCACTCGAGCCCCGCGTTCGGCGGCAAGCGCAACGGCCCCGCGGGCACCAAGCCCATCTATGGCTGGACGGATATCACCTACCTGCTGCATCAGCATCACGTCAGTTGGGCCTTTTACGTCTTCAAGGGTACGAATCCCGACTGCGACGACGGGCTTGCGCCATGCACCCACGACGAGTTTTACAACCGAACCGTCGACTGGTGGAATCCCCTGCCCTATTTCGACACGGTAAACAACGATCACCAGCGTTCCAATATCGAGCCCATCAAGAACTTCTATAAAGCGGCGCACGATGGCACATTGCCGTCCGTCTGCTGGATTTCTCCCGCCATGAAATACAGCGAACATCCGCCCGCTCTGGTGTCCGCAGGTGAGAGCTACGTGACCGGCCTCATCAACGCCGTGATGAAGGGCCCCGACTGGAAAGACACCGCCATCTTTTTGACCTGGGACGATTGGGGCGGCTTTTACGATCACGTGCGGCCGCCGGCCGTGGACATCAACGGCTACGGACTGCGCGTGCCGGCCATGGTGATTTCTCCCTACGTCAAACCCCATTTGATCGACCATCAAATCCTCAGCTTTGACGCCTATCTGAAGTTCATCGAGGATGACTTTATGGGAGGCGCGCGCCTGGACCCCAAAACCGATGGAAGGCCCGATCCCAGGCCGACCGTGCGGGAGGATGTGCCGATCCTGGGCGACCTGATCAACGACTTCGATTTTAACCAGCAGCCGCTTCCTCCTTTGATTCTGCCCGAGCACCCTAAGACCGATTTGGTGGAACCCAAGCCGGGCGCGCCCCATCGAAAAGCGTTCTGAAGCGTTCGGCGGAGCCCTTGCACTGCTTGCCGGCGAATGAACCGAATCCGCGCCTTCCCGGCAGGAGGGCGGCTTATAATGGAAACGCAACAATCCAGGCTCAAGACGTTGAGGGAGACGCAATCATGAATTCGCGGCGCCAGTTTTTGGGGGTGATCGGAGGCGGGCTGGCAGGTGCGCTTGCCCCTGTGAAGGAGAGCTTGGCGGCACAGGAGAAGAAGCACAGTTTCCAGGGGCCGTTCGGGATTGAGCTTTACAGCCTGCGCCACCAGATCAAGGCGGGAGATGCTCAATCTGTAAAAACCGCCATGGCCTATGCAAAGCAGGTGGGCTACACGGAGATGGAAGACACGGTGCCGGAGGGGCTGAATGCCGCGCAATTCCGGTCGCTGATCGATGAAGTGGGCCTGCCCTGCACCAGCATGATGGCCCTCTACGGCCAATATAAAACCGAGCTTGGCGCCGTGGCCGAAAACGCGCACACGCTCGGCGCCACGAACGTGGTTAACCCTTGGATTCCCCACCACGGTCCGTTCACCATCGAACTGTGCCGCGAGACCGCCAAGCTTTACAACTCCTGGGGCAGGAAGCTGCGCGCCGAAGGGCTGCGCTTCGGCCACCACACCCACGGCTACGAATTCCGGCCGTACCAGGGCCACCCGCTCTTCGATACATTGGTGAAGGAAACCGATCCCGAATACGTTGACTTTGAAATGGACATCTTCTGGGTAGTCGATCCCGGCGAAAGCCCCGTCGAGTATCTCAAGAAATATCCCAATCGCTGGCGGCTGATGCACCTGAAGGACATGAAGAAAGGTCCTCCCACCCACAACTACACCGGCGGCGAACCGGTCAACTGGGACGTGCCGCTCGGCTCCGGACGCATGAACCTGCCCGCCATCCTGCGGGAGGCGGCGCGGGTGGGCGTCGAGCGATATTACGTCGAGGATGAAAGCGATCAGGCCCACGAGCAAATCGTCAAGGACCTCCGCTACCTGAAGACCGTGCGGCTGTAAGGAAATTCCAGCGGGTCTAATAGGCTAGTACTAGAGTGGGAAGGGGCGCCGCAAAAGCTCCGGTTCGTTTTTTAGCGTTTTATTTGTTTTCAACAACTTCCTAGCTTCGTTTTTCAAAAAAAAGAATTCTTTTTTTCTTCTTTTCAGGTTCCCAAGCTAAAAGCCTTATTTCTCCGGCGACTCAGATCCCGCGCCCGGCTCACCTGAACCAAAATAAGACTAGCATACTAGGCCCATTTTGTCAAGTTGTTTCTGCCGCGCCCTCACGGCCCGCCGTTACATCTGTAGCGGCGAACGATGTTCGCCGGCCCTTCTCTTGCAAACCCGGCGCTCATAGAGCGCCGCTACAGAAAGGCGGCAGGGCGAAGACACCGCCGCTACAATTTCAGGTGCGCCCGCACTGAACAGATGCCACGCGGATGGTTAGCTACGGCGAAAGATACGAACGAATCGCCCAACAGCCCTGCGGAAAGCGCGATAGAGCTTCACGGCTAGATAGAACGCGGCCCCCAACAACGCCACAACGGTTACGATAGCCATCACAGGATGCGCTGCCGCCAGCCATGCCAGCACTGCCGTCAGGACGTCTTCCCCGAGGCTCACCGCCCAAGTGCTAAACGGCTCCGGGCTGGCCTCAATCGGCGTTCGCAACGCCATCTTGGCACTGTGGGAGGAGAACGCGATCCCGCCGCCGAGCAACGCAGCCAGAGCGCGCCATTGAGGCGGCGCTGAGCTAAACGCACCATAGGATAGCAGCGCAGCGGCTGGAGGACGGATAAACGTGTGGAATGCGTTCCAGGCGCTGCCTACGTACGGAATCTTGTCCATAAAGAATTCCGCCGCATAAAGCACTAAGGCAATGGCGATGACTATGGGATTGCCTAACACATTGAGGGAGGCAGGGAGGCGAACAATTCCAAAATGCTGGAGCAAACCAAGCACGGCGATGGTCGCGTAAAGCTTCAAGCCGGAGGCGCACGACGCCCCCACCACCAATCCCAAAGCCTGCACTATTGCTGAGGACACTACTCTTTGCTCCAGGCGTTCATTTTATAGGAGCAGGGTACCCCGTCGGACCAGTCGCGTCAACATTGGCGGGGTAACCACGGTCAAATATCGGTCTGATTTAACCGTGGGTTCTTCGAAAGGCAAACCCGGCGCTCATAGAGCGCCGCTACAGAAAGGCGGCGCGGCGGGGGCTGGAATCAAAAAGCAGCCGGGCGTGTCGGGGTATGGTAACGTTTTTGCCGAACGAGGAAAGAAAACTCAGGCTGGATTCGTTTTCAATTGCCGTAAGCAAATTCATTTTTTCAGGAGGGCCTCATGGACCGCAGAAGCTTCTTTCAAAATTCACTCGGAGCGGTGGGAGCCGCGGCTTTGCTTCGGAACGTCTCTGAAGATTCCTTGAAGGGAAAACCGTCCGAGGACGGCGGGCAGCCCAATGTGATCTGGATGTTTGGCGACCAGCATCGCGCCATGGCCCTCAGTTGCAACGGAGACCCGAACGTTCACACGCCGAACATGGACATTCTCTCGCGCATGGGAGTGAACTTTGATCGCGCCGTTTCCAGCTATCCTCTCTGCGCTCCCTTTCGAGGCTCGCTCTTGACCAGCCGCTACCCGCACCATTGTGTTCCGGTCAACGGATACCCGCTGCCCGAGGGCCAGCCGGTCATCACGGCGCCGTTTCGAGAAGCCGGATACCAGACGGCCTTTTTCGGGAAATGGCACCTTGACGGATTCCATGAGAGCCAGGGACGCGGCGCCATGCACATTGTTCCTCCCAACCGGCGCGGCGGATTTGATGAATGGATCGGCTACGAGAACAACAACAGCCAGTGGGATTGTTGGGTGCACGGCGGCTCGGGGGAAAACGCCTTCCACTACCGGCTGCCGGGGTACGAAACGGACGAGCTCACCAATTTGCTGATCAAGTATCTGAAGGAACGGGGCGAAGAGGCGAAATCCGGCAAGCGAAAACCTTTTTTTGCCATGCTTTCCGTGGAGCCTCCGCACCCTCCGCACGTTGCTCCGGAGGAATTCATGAGCCACTACAACGGCGGCCAGCTTGAGCTCCGGCCGAACGTTCCGCCCATTAAAGCCGTCGAGACCCAGGCGCGCCGCTGGCTGGCCGGATACTACGCGCAAATCGAAAACCTGGACTGGAACATCGGACGGGTCCGGGAAACTTTGCATGAGACTGGCATGGAGTTCAACACGTATATCCTTTTGTTCAGCGACCACGGAAGCATGATGGGCTCGCACGGCATGTTCAGCAAAACGCATCCGCTGGAGGAATCTCTCCGCATTCCCATGATTGTGAGCGGCGGCGTCCCCTATTACAACGGCAACCGCAGCGGACGCCCCGCGATTCCCTTCAACAGCGTGGATATCGCTCCCACGACGCTTGGACTCTGCGGCATCCGGAAGCCTTCCTGGATGGAAGGGACGGACTACTCGCACTACCGGCTGGCCGGCAACCCCCGGGAGAGCGAGCCGGATTCGGCTTTTATTGAAGAGCCGATCGCCGAGCACATGAACGACCATGTCAATACGGCATGGCGCGGCATCGTCACGCGGGACGGCTGGAAATACTGCTGTTTCGCCAACAGTTCCTGGCTGATGTTCAACCTGAACGAGGATCCCTACGAATTCGTCAACCTGGCGCACGATCACAAGTATCGCGTGGAGCGCAAAAAGCTGATTGAACGATTGAAGCAGTGGATCAGCGACACTGGAGACAAATTCGACGTGCCGGTGAGTTGAAAAACGGAAACGGGCAGCGCAGATCGCGCAAAAACGCGCCGGTCATTTCTTCTTTTTCGGTCCCAGGCGCCGCATCAATTCATCGATCTCAAGCGACAGCAACCTGCCGGACACACGCCCGCTTCTATAGGCGATCGCCTTGACGACGTAGGCGTCACCGGGGACGGGGCTTTCGACGGGCCGGCCTTGATACTTCGTCATAAAGTTGTCCGGGTTCGTGCCGTCGAACGTGTAGTAAATGTCGCAGCCGCTGAGTTCCGTGCTCATCCGCACCGCCAGCTTTCCATTGCTGCCCCACTCCGGAGTCATGGCCACGTCGTAGACGGCGCGGGAGTAGTTCACCTGGGCCACGTCGAGCCTTTGGAAATGCGCCTCCATGCGCCGGACGAAGCCGTCCCAGTTCCGGGCCGCCTTCGGAGACCAGAAAACCTCCGCCAGCGCGAAGCCGCGCGGCCACGTCATGTACTCTGCCGCCCGCGGGTTGGTAACAAACTCGGTCCACAGCGGGCCTTCTCCTCCCAGGATGTACTTCGGGTCAACGCCCTCCGGAACGGGCTCAAAGCGGTAGCAGGTGCTCACCAGCAGCCGCGAGTAGGCCGTGGGCTCCAGCGTCGGGTCGCCCTGATAGAGATCAAGGTAGGTGTAACCGGCGGGCGCCATGACCACCTGGTGGTTCATTTTTGCCGCGGCGATTCCGCCCTTCGTTCCGCGCCACGACATGACGGTGGCGTTCGGAGCTAGACCTCCCTGGAGAATTTCATCCCAGCCGATCAGCCTCTTGTTTTTTGCTGCAAGAATTTTTTCAACGCGGCGGATAAAGTAGCTCTGCAACTCGTCAACGTCCTTCAGGTGTTCCTCAGCCATGCGCCGTTGGCATTTCGGGCACTTCTTCCAGAAACCCTTGAAGCACTCGTCGCCGCCGATGTGAATGTAGGAGGAGGGAAACAAGGCGGCGACTTCAGAAAGCACCTGATCCAGGAACTCGAATGTCCCCTCGTTACCGGCGCACAGGGTGTTGTCCTCTTCGCCGTAGAACTTGGATCCCGGATTCACCCGGAAGGGCCCTCCGGTGCAGGAGAATTGCGGATACGCCGCAAGCGCCGCGAGCGAGTGGCCGGGAAGTTCGATTTCCGGAACCACTGTAATGGACCGCTCCCTGGCATAGGCGACGATTTCCCGGACGTCGTCCTGCGTGTAGAAGCCGCCCTCGGTTGCCGCTTCGCCCGGGCGCGGCGGCTCTCTCTCCCACAATCTTCCCAGGCGCGGAACCCGCCAGGCGCCGACCGTGGTCAGCAGGGGGCGGCTCTTGATTTCAATCCGCCAGCCTTGATCGTCGGTGAGATGCCAGTGGAAGACGTTCATTTTGTACTTGGCCATCTGGTCGATGTACCGCTTGATGAACTCCTTGGAGAAAAACTGGCGGCTTGAATCAAGCAGGATGCCGCGCCAGGCGAACCGCGGAGAGTCCGCGATTTTGACGCAAGGCAAGATCCACGGCGACTCCTGCAGGGTCTTGCTTTCGATTTCCGCAGGAAACAATTGCAGCAGCGTCTGCACTCCGTAAAACAATCCGGCGGCGGATGGAGCCTGGATGTGCACGCCCCGCCGGGTGACTTCCAGATCGTAGCCCTCCGGGTGGGCGGAACCCTGTTGTCCGCTTGTCAAAGTCAAAACGATTGCGCCGCGGCGGGCAGATCCCTTGGCCGCCTCAGCCACCTTCAAATGAAAGCCGGTGGGCGCGGCCAGCGCGTTCGCAAGATAGGCTCCGACTTGCCGCGCCTCCGGAACGCCCGGCGAAACAAGAATGTCCGTGCCGCGGCGGAGATGGAAAGCCCCCCGCAGGACCTGCACCGAAGCAGGTTGAGGGATCAAGCTGGGCGGCGCGGCGATTTCGGCGTTGGGCTGCCGGGCGCACCCCGGAAGATCGCCTTGCCCCATTGGACCCGCGCCCACGGCTCCGGAAACGGCCGCCGCTTGGCCCAGGGCGGGAAGTGCAACCCCCGCGCTTACGGCGCCGCCTGCCACCTTTTTTATGAAGTCGCGCCGGTTGAAGTCCTTGGTCATGATGAATGCTCCACTTATTGGAAGTGTAATCGTGGCTAGCCGCGCCAAACCTATATTACATCAGTCTGATATACAAACCGGCGTCCACAACCGCCGCAGCCGCCCATCAGAGAAGGTTCACCTCATCGATGGGAAAAATCCAAGCGCAGGTATTCAGATCCGCCGTTCTTGTTGCAGGAACCTCTCACCCGGGCGACGGCACGCCCGGAAACTTCTTGAGATCAGCGAGTTTGGGATCGGGCCAGCGCTTCGACCAGTCGGAACGAATGAAGACAACCGAGCCCGCCGGAATCCTGCTGTGGCGCCGTTCCCAGTCGAGGATATCGCCGACACCCATCTGATATCCAAAATCCCCAGCCACCTTCTCCTGGATGGGAATCACCACCAGTGGCCGCACGGCAAAGGTGGGCGGCAGTTCATCAATGGAGGGAAAGTACGGATTCCAGTGGGCGGGCGGATCGAGCTGGGTGCCAAGCTGGTCGCAGGAAAGGTCGTAGTGCGTGGCCTCGAATCCGCCCTTCTGGTACGTATAAGGGCGATTCGTCGCCGGGTCCACGGTGGGCGTGAATTTCGAAGGTCCGAAACCGCGCCAGACGGGAATGGAAGGGTTGATGGCGTGCGTGAGGTCAACATATTTGGCGTTCCGTAAGGATTGCTCGTACACACCCCAGAGTGGCGCCACTTTCGATTTTGTCGGCTCGCCGCCCGCCTCGCGGTCGAGACCAACCACCGCCGCCAGCCACGCAAGCCCGCTCCGCGCGAGCCACTTACGCCGGTTCATTCCCATGCCATCTCCTCGATAAAGGATTCCGCCCGGAAGCTCGGTCGAATTCGCATCGCCCGCACCTGTGCAGGCCCATTCTTATGAGCCGCACTCGCCGCACAATCTCAGTCCGCGCGGCATCCCTGCTGGAGCTTGCTTTGATAGAAAGCCAGCGCCTTTGCATAGATTTTAAGAATTTCTTCCCGCTGAGATGGAGAAGAAAACCTTTGGGGATCGGCCTGGGTTTCACGGATCAGGTCGTTCATCCAGCCGATGAAAAACTGCGCGTCAGGCCGGCAATCATAGTGACCCTTCAGATACACGGGGCTTGTGTGCGCCATCCGAATCGTGACCCCGGGCCGCAGGAAGCAGCGCGCCGCAATCCATGAGTATTGGGCGGGATCGAAGGTAAATTCTGCCTTGTATTCGAGCCTGCCGGGCGGAACCGGAAACCATTGGATGATGCGCCCGTTGGCCACAACCTCAATGCGGTCGAGCGGCCGGGCGGCGCGCGCTTCCACCGTGGCTTTCATGAGCGATCCTTCGGGGCTGACATTGAAAAAAAGCATCGGACCGTTGGTCACAAAACTGTGCCCTTTGCGCAGCGCGGAAAACCATTTGGCCGCCGTAAAGGGCCCGGAGATCTGCGCGTAGACGCGGTTAAAGCCGACCGGGTTGGGAAGGACGCCGCTGGCGCCTCCGGCCGTGGCAGGAAGATGAAAACCAAGATTCAGGTAATGGTAGTAAAGGCCTAGAACATAGTCCACCCAGCCTTCGGGGCCGGGGAATTCCCGCGTATTTCGCGGCCGCCCCCAGGCCTCGTAGGCCTCCACACCATACTCGGTAACGTGATTCGGAATGATCTCAAGGGAATCGGGCGTGGCGAGCGCCATCATGACAGGAACTTCCCACCAGAAGGGCTTCTCGCAATCAAACCACGGGAAAAGGCCGTCCCCTCCGCGCTGTTCGCGCGCTTCTTCGACGAATTTCAATCCAGAGGGATACCACCGCTCGGCTGAACCGAACCCCGCCAAAGGCTCGCGCAGCATCTGAAAAATCCACGCGCCGCCGCCGCGCTCGTCCTCAGCGTTTTTGAGCGTCACAAAGTGGCTCGAATCAACTCGGATGACCGGCGCAGGCCCGGGGCCCCAAATATCGGGTTGCCAGAACACGGGGCGCCGCCGGGTGGGCCACGCCGTGATGACCGGGCAAAAATTCAAGTCTTCGGCCAGGACGAGATTCCGGACGTCCTCAGGCGGCCGGTGGACATGGAAGTCGGCGCTCCACCAGCCGAGCTTCCGCATGCGAACCCAGGGCCAGAGCGGCAACGTCACAGCGGCCGAGCCTCCGCCGGATACCGCCACGGATCTTTCAACGCGCTCGTACTCGGCGCCGTGCATGCCGATGATTCGGTAGTTGCCGGGCGGCACCCGCAGCCGGCACTCGCCGTGAATCACGAAGCTGCCCGGATAGAACGGCAGCACGCCCGGCCTCACGCCCGGCCTAGGGTCCCGGATGGACTGGGCGGGGTGATACATCTTGCCGCCTTTGCCGCGCACTTCCAGCCGCGCCCAGATCGGATGGCCGGCCTCGTCAACGACGTTGATTCGTAACGTTGACGCAAAACCCCCGCTGGAAACGAGCGCGCCCAAAACGAGCACTGCAGCCGCGACGAACTTGATCTTTTTGCCGTACACAGTTGAACTCCTTCAGCGCACGGTCGCCACTTCCCCCGCCACTCTTCTTGCGGTATCCCATGCTGATGGAACCGGAGGCACAACCGAGCACGCGGCAATTCGCCTTGCTTAAGCCGAACGGTTGAGCGCTAGCATACCGCCCGCAGCGACGCGACGCAACGGATCAGTCACGGCCTCAAGCCGTAGAGGCCAGGCGTGGAGTTTAAGGAAAGGAATGGAACGGGGCGGATGAATCCGGCTAAGGCAAAAAAAAGGAGCGCCCAGGCGGACGCTCCCGCAAAGGAGGAAGAAACGAACGTGCGTTACCAGATAACGTGCCAGAGACTTTTGGCGCCGGCGCTGGTCTTGCGGGCGACGATGCCGGGCACCTGCCGGGCTCCGAAAACCACGGCGCTGGCTCCCAGTTCAACTCCGCTGCCCGCGGCTTTTCCGGCGCTGACCACGGCGTTTCCCGTAGCGTTGGCCGCACTGCCCAAGGCTCCGGGGGCGGCTTTCGCCACGCTGGTGGCCTTGCCGGCTGCCGCCTCTCCGCCGGAAGCGCTGGCCGCGGCTGCGGCGTTGGTGCCTTGCACAATCATCTTGCCGGCGTAACGGATGGCGCCAGCCTGCGCCACGGGCGCCGACCAGACGAAGGCCGCCAGCGCCAGCGCGGCAATCGAAAACCGTGCAAAAAAGAGATCAGTTCGGTTGGATAACATAGAATAAACACCCCGTTTTCGGTTGTTGCGCCACTTCATTTGCAAAGTGACGTTTTCATGCCCCGTGCTTTTTTCAAGACGAAGCGCCCCTTTCCGCCCCGAATTCCCATGACCCAGGACCCGACGCTCAGAACCTCAAGCTAATAAGATGTCAATTGAGGGCGTTAAGTTGCCGGGAAATTGACACCCCTAAAGGGGTATGTTAGTTTGGAATTTCAGGTGGCTGGCCCGCGGGGAAGCACGCCCACACAAAAGGGTCCCATTCCAGGCAAAAGTTATGGCAGAAAATGACCGGTTCTTCTTTGACCGCTACGGCCTGACCCCGGCGGACCTCGAAGGCTACCTCGCCGAGGCGCTTTCGGACGGCGGCGACTACTCCGACCTCTACTTCGAACACACCACATCCTCTTCCCTGCTGGTGGATGAGTCGCTGGTGAAGACCGCTCTCGAAGGCATCTCGATGGGCTGCGGCGTGCGCGTGGTGGCGGGCGACCAGACGGGCTACGCCTACACGGACGACCTGGCGCCGGAAAAGATTCTGAAAGCGGCCAAGATCGCCGCAAGGATCGCCAGCGGTCCGGCTAGCGTTTCAACCGTGGGACTTTCCACGCTCCTGTCGCCCAACAACCTATACCCGGTGGCCTCGCCTTCAACCGACCGCGCCCTTCGCGACAAGCTTGCGCTGGTGCGCCAGGCCGACGCGGCCGCGCGCGGCTACGATCCGCGCATTGCGCAAGTGCGGGTGAGTTACGCGGACCAGGTGCGCCACGTGCTGCTGGCGGGCTCGGACGGAAGGATCGTCACGGACTTCCAGCCGCTGGTGCGGCTGAGCGTCTTTGTGATCGCGCAGGACGGCGACAAACGGCAGACGGGTTCGCACGGCGGCGGCGGGCGGGTTGGACTGGAGTTTTTCCAGGGCGAAAAAGACCCCGGGCACTTTGCGCGGGAAGCCGCGCGGCAGGCCATCGTGCAGCTTGACGCCAAAGACGCTCCGGCGGGCGAAATGGAAGTGGTGCTGGCGCCGGGCTGGCCGGGCATTCTGCTGCATGAAGCCGTGGGGCACGGCCTTGAGGCCGACTTTAACCGCAAAGGCATTTCCGCCTTCTCGGGCAGGATCGGCAAACCGGTGGCTTCGGAACTCTGCACGGTGGTGGACGATGGAACCATTCCGGCGCGGCGCGGATCCCTGAACGTGGATGACGAAGGGCAGCCCACGCAGAAAACCGTGCTGATTGAAAACGGCATCCTGCGCGGTTATATCCAGGACAAAGTCAGCGCGGAGCAGATGAAAACCACCCGCACCGGGAACGGCCGCCGCGAAAGCTACGAACATATTCCCATGCCGCGCATGACCAACACCTACATGCTGGCCGGGCAGGACGATCCCGCAGAAATTGTCCGTTCCGTCAAACACGGCCTTTACGCCGTGCATTTTGGAGGCGGACAGGTTGACATCACCAGCGGCAAATTCGTTTTTTCCGCTTCCGAGGCTTACCTGATCGAAGACGGCAAGATTACCGCGCCGGTGCGGGGCGCGACGCTGATCGGGGACGGGCCCACGGTGCTGACCAACGTCACCGCGGTGGGCAATGACCTGGAGCTCGATCCCGGCATCGGAACCTGCGGCAAGGACGGCCAAAGCGTTCCCGTGGGCGTAGGCATTCCGACCATCAAGATCAGCCGGCTGACGGTGGGCGGCACGGCTCCGCGCGCCTTGCAGTCGTTCACGTAAAGGGCGGCGGCGAATCCGAATCGCTGGAGCAGCGCAAACATCACTATGGCAGAACTTAACCTGGAACAACTTGCAAAAGATTTGGCGGAGCGCGCAGTCCAAAGCGGCGCCACCGCCGCGGACGTTGTGGTGCACGAAGGCGAAGAATTCTCCACCACGTTGCGTCTGGGAAAAATCGAAAAGCTGAAGGAAGCCGCCTCCAAGGCCTTGGGCTTGCGCGTTTTCGACGGCAAACGGAGCGCCTCGGCTTTTTCAAGCGACTTTTCCCCGGCAGCGCTTGAAACCCTGGTGGAGCGCACCCTCGCCATGGCGCACGAAACTTCTGCAGATCCCGCGAGCGGCCTGGCGGAATCCGAACTGCTGGGCCAGCACCAGGGCGACCTGAAACTCTATTGCTCCGACATCGCGGCGCTCGGGACCGAAGAACGCATCGGGTACGCGCGCCGGGCGGAAGAGGCCGCGCTGGCCGCCGATCCGCGCATCAAGAATTCCGAGGGCGCGTCGTTCGAGTCGAGCGAGGGAACGCGGGTTTATGCAAGCTCCGCGGGGTTTGTGGGAAGTTACCGATTGTCCTATTGCGGAGTTTATGTGGTGCCGATTGCGCAATCGGATGGCGGCGGCATGCAGCGCGATTACTGGTACTCGGTGGCGCGCTGCGTCGCGGGGCTTGAGTCGCCGGAAGAAGTGGGCCGCAAAGCGGCGGAGCGCGCCCTGCGCCGGCTCGGAGGGCGGAAAGTTTCGACAAGCCACGTCCCGGTGATCTTTGATAACGAGACCGCTTCCTCGCTGGTGAGCCACGTTTTTGGAGCCGTGCGCGGCGACTCGATCTACCGCAACGCCTCTTTCCTGGCCGGCAAGTTGGGCCAGGCGGTGGCGGGCGAAAACGTGACCATCCTGGACGACGGATTACGGCCGGGCGGGTTTGGAACGCGACCTTTTGACGACGAAGGGATTCCGTCTTCCACGACGCCCGTGATCGAACGCGGCGTGCTGAAAAATTATCTCCTGGACTCCTACTCCGCGCGCAAGCTCAACATGAAAACCACCGGGAACGCCTCGCGCGGACTTGCCGGGCCGCCGGGCGTGGGACCCAAGAATTTCTATCTGAGCCCCGGAACGCACTCCGCGGAAGAGATCATCCGCTCCGTCAAAGAAGGATTTTACGTGACGGAGCTGATCGGCTTTGGCGTCAACGTGGTTACGGGCGACTACTCGCGGGGCGCCGCCGGCATGTGGATTGAAAACGGAGAATTGACTTATCCGGTGGAAGAAGTGACGATTGCCGGAAACTTGCGCGACATTCTGAACAACATTGAAATGATCGGCCGCGACCTCGAATTCCGGCGCGCCATCGCTTCACCCACTCTGCTGGTGGGCGGCTTGACAGTTGCCGGCGCTTAGAAACCGCACAGGTGGCAACGATGACCTATTCTCGATCCGCCGAATGCGCCCGCCGCGCGAACCCTCTTCCCTCAAAGCCCAGCCGCTGCTCCCGAAAAGCTTTCATTGCTCTGAGCTTTGCCCTTTTGAGCCTGGCCGCTTGCAGCCATTCACGCCGCGCGGAGAAGCTTTCCGCGCCCACCGCCGAAGAGGCCGCCTACCTTCCCAACATCCAGATTAGCGGCGCCCGGATGACCGCCTCGGAGAATTTTTTGCAGCATGTCGTCACCACCCTGCACGCCCGCGTCACCAATAATGGGAACAAAACAGTCAGCTACCTTGAACTGGACGTGGCCTTCTTAAATTACGCGAACCACGTGGATCTTCGGGAAAAAGAGCAGCCCATCGACATGAATAAGCCGGCGCTGAAGCCCGGTGAAACCCGGGACTTCGAAGTTTCCTTCGATCAGCTCCCCGAAGACTGGAACCAGGGCCCGCCGCAAATGACGCCTCTGCGCGTTGTTCTGGCTGAAAACCAGTAGCCCGGCGCCGTCCTATAGAACAGAACGTGCGGGGCTCAAGTCCGGATTTACCTAGCGGCCCGCTTCCAGGCGCGTCACCAGCGGCTCCGGCAAACCTGCTTGGCGCATTTTCTGCTGGGTCAATTCCAAATCGTAAGGTGTTCGATAAAAGTCGATGCGGCGTTCGTCCGAATCGAAGATGGCGAATCCCGCGCGCCAGTCGCCGTCGCGAGGCTGGCCGATGGAGCCGGGATTGATCAGGTAACGCGCGTCCGGGCCCAAAGGAAAGCTTGTGGGCTCGTCGTCGTTTATGGGAGGAGTCATAACCGGTTTGAAGCGGTGATCTGTCGTAAGCAGAAAGCCGCCCTGCCGGTGGGTATGGCCAAAGAAAACCAGCGGCGAGGCCATGGCGCTGAAAGCTCGAACCGCTTCAAGCGAATCAAAGATGTATTCGTCCTCATTGGCCGGCGATCCATGCACAAGTTCGAAGCCATCGACCGCAATGGGACCTTCCGGCAGGCTACGAAGAAAGTTGAAGTGCTCCGGCGTCAACTGGCTGCGCGTCCACTCCGCGGCAAGCCGGGCGAGCGAGTTGAAATCCTCGGGGTCCATCAACCCGCAGCAGGCTTTGTCATGATTGCCGCGCACGATAACGTGGGCAAGCAGTCTGATGCGTTCGATCACAGCGTTCGGGTCTGGACCGTAACCGGCCAGATCGCCCAGGCAGAGCGCCCGGTCGTAGCGGCCTTCGGTGAGCGTCAAGCACTTTTCCAGGGCTTCGAGATTCGAGTGAACGTCGCTCAGGATGAGATAGCGCAACGGCGCCTCCAATCTGCTTCCATTATACGCCGTGATCCGGCATCTATCGAATATTCGGATCGCCCGCCGAGTCTGCTATACTCTCTCCAGCTCCGCGGCAAGCGGAGAAACAAGCCAAGTCACCAGGAGGTAGCCACCAATGCGTTTTGCCAAGAAGCTGGGAATTTTCTGCGCCATCTGGATTGGAGTGAGCACATGCGCATGGGCACAGTTTATGCATCATGGAGGCGCGCACCCGCCGCAAATGCCGAACCTGTTCATGCCCGTCGTGGGTTCCGGGGCCCAATACCAGTTCACTTCCCAAAAGTCCACCGCGGAATTTGAGTACGCCGTGGTGGGAAAAGAACAGGTCGAGGGGAAAGAGGGTTACTGGCTTGAGATTCGAATCCAGAATGACAAGATGAAGGGCGAAATGGTCATGAAAGAGCTGACGGTCCTCAACGGGTCTCACCCGGAGATCAAGCGGATGATCTCGCAGCCGCCCGGCCGCCCGCCCATGGAAATGCCCGCCGGCATGATCGGCATGATGGAGCGGCACTCCCCTTCCGGCCAGAGCGTGGCAAACAACGGAATGGGAGAAAAAATCGGCGAGGAAAGCATCTCGGTACCCGCAGGCACTTTCGATTGCGAACACTATCGCAAACAGGAAGAGGGCAAGCCGGTTGATCTCTGGATATCCACCAAGGTTTCTCCTTACGGCGTTGTCAAGATGGTGCGCGAGGATGCATCCATGGTGCTGATAAAAGTCCTGACCAACGAGACCTCCCACATTAAAGGCGAACCTCAGAAAATGGATTTTCCCCATTTCTGACGGCCGGTTTCGGCGCGCCAGGAACCCCGTTGACCCTTGCGCGGAAGCCGGGATATGCTTTCTGTGGGGCAAAAATTCAACCATTGAAATCCTGGACGAGAGCGGCCGCTTGCGCCTCTTACGGACGGGAGCCTCAAAAAAGCCCCGGCGAAGGAGGATTCTATGGCATCAACACCTCAAGCAGCGGGAACACCCAACCCCGCCCTGGTTTTTGAAACCCTGACAGCCCACCAGCGCACGGCGGCGCTGCGCGCGGCGATTGAGCTGGATTTATTCCGGGCCGTGGGCGCAGGCCCGGGCGACGTTCCGTCGCTGGCCAAGCACTGTTCGGCGTCGGAGCGCGGCGTGCGCATTCTGTGCGACTATCTGGCCATTATCGGTTTGCTGCAAAAAGAAGACGGCCATTACCGTCACACCCCGACCAGCGCCGCGTTTCTCGATCCCCGCTCTCCGGCATGCATGGCCGCGACGGCGCACTTCCTGGGCAATCCCGCCATGCATGAACCTTTCGCGCATCTCACCGACATTGTCCGAAAAGGAACCACCACGCTCCCCGGTCAAGGCTCCGTCGAGCCGGAGAACCCGATCTGGGTGGAATTCGCGCACAGTATGGCGCCCATGATGGCGCCCATGGCCGCGCCGCTTGGTTCCATCGTGCTCGACGGGCACAACGGCGCCGTGCACGTGCTTGACATCGCCGCCGGCCACGGCCTGTTCGGCATTGAGGTGGCAAAACAGAATCCCCAGGCGCGGGTAACGGCCGTCGACTGGGCGCCCGTGCTGGAGGTGGCTCACTCGAACGCGCAGAAGGCCGGAGTGGCGGATCGCTACGCCAAACTGCCGGGCAGCGCTTTTGAGGTGGAATACGGCGGGCCTTATGAAATCGCCTTGCTGACCAACTTTCTGCACCACTTTGATCCGCCCACCTGCGTCAATCTGCTGAAAAAGGTGCATGGGGCGCTCAAGCCCGGAGGGCGCGCCGCAGCGCTCGAATTCGTGCCGAATGACGACCGCGTGTCGCCGCCCATGGCCGCCGCGTTCAGCCTGACCATGCTGGCCAGCACCGCTTCCGGCGACGCTTACACCTTGCGGGAGCTTGGAGCGATGTACTGCGAAGCGGGCTTCAGTAATGTGACCGCGCACCCGGTTCCCACGGGTCCCCACACCGTGGTGGTCGGACACAGACACTAGCGCCCATCCGTTGACGCATGGAAATTCACACCGGCGAGTCAACCTGGCTTTGCAGCGCCGGGCTTTATGCCCGGCACTCGCCCAAATTGCCGACCTGAAAGTCGCGTTACGGCAAACCGCACCCTCGACCAGCCGCCGAGCCTTGCAGCCTTTCGCGGGGATATGTTAACTTCATAAGTTCAAGTCCTCACAAGGGTTTTCGGCTGAGTGGGCGAACTCATGATCCTGAGTTACAAGGGCCGTACGCCTAAAATCGCGGAGTCCGCTTATGTGGCGGGCGATGCGGATGTGATCGGGGACGTGGAGATTGGCGAGGAATCGAGCGTCTGGTTCCAGACGGTGTTGCGCGGCGACGTCGCTCCGATTCGCGTCGGAAGCTGGAGCAACATCCAGGACGGCTCCATCCTGCATGGCAACCAGGGAATGCCCACCGTGCTGGGCGACTGGGTGACGGTAGGCCACCGCGCCATTTTGCACGCCTGCCAGGTTGAGGATCATTGCCTGATCGGCATGGGAGCCGTTGTTTTGAGCGGCGCGCGCGTGGGTGAAGGCTCGATTGTGGCGGCGGGAGCGCTGGTGCCGGAAGGAACGGTGATTCCGCCGGCAAGCCTTTATGTGGGAGTGCCCGCGCGTTTCAAGCGAAAACTTTCCGATGCCGATCGCGAATTTATTGACACCCACGCAAGCCACTATCTGGAGTACAAGGAAGCGTATCGGGCGGAAAGAACAAAGGAGCCTGCTCCCTAGCCCGCGCAGCGCGTGGCCGGGAACCAGCCGCCCGGGCCGCTCCGCATTTTGAATCAGCATGTCCAAGAAAACCGATCTGATCCAATCCGTCAAAGGCACGCGCGACCTGCTGCCCGGCGAAACACGCCTGTGGCAGCGCGTGGAAGAAGAAGCGCGCCGCGTGTTTGAGGCCTACAACTTCCGCGAAATCCGGACGCCCATCCTGGAGCAGACCGCCCTGTTTGCGCGCGGCGTGGGCACCGACACCGACATTGTGACCAAAGAGATGTACACGTTCGAGGACCGCGACAGCGAATCGCTGACGCTGCGGCCCGAAGCGACCGCTTCCGTCGTCCGCGCCTACATCGAACACGGGCTTTACAACGAAGGCGGCATTCACAAGCTCTATTACTTTGGCCCCATGTTCCGGCGCGAGCGGCCGCAGAAGGGCCGCTACCGGCAGTTCTACCAGATCGGCGCGGAAGTGCTGGGCTCCGACCATCCGACCATTGACGCCGAAGTTTTGGAAATGCTGATGCTGCTGCTCGAGCGGCTGGGGCTGAAGGAATTCAGGCTTTTGATCAACTCGGTCGGCTGCGCCAAATGCCGTCGCGAATACTTGAAAAAACTGCGGCACGCTCTCGACGGGGTCAAGGCGCAACTCTGCACTGACTGCCAGCGGCGGGCGCATACCAATCCGCTCCGGGTGCTCGACTGCAAAATTGAAGCCGACCAGCCCATCATCGAACAGCTTCCGCACATTCTCGACTCGCTGTGTCCGGAATGCCGCCAGCACTTTGAGTGCGTGACCGCGGAGCTTGAGGAGCGCGGCGTGGCTTTTGAAATTGTGCCGCGCCTGGTGCGCGGGCTCGACTATTACACGCGAACCACTTTTGAGATCACCAGCGGACTACTGGGCGCGCAAAACGCCTTGCTCGGTGGAGGCCGTTACGACGGGCTCGCGGAAATGCTGGGCGGGCCTCCCGCGCCCGGCTTTGGATTTGCCATCGGGCAGGACCGGCTGGTTTTGACCGTGGAAGAAACCGGGGGGCTCGAACTGAAGCCGCCGCTGGCCGTCTACGTGGCCTGGATGGGCGAGGCCGCGCGCGGGCCCGCCATGCGCCTGACGCGCGAATTGCGCCGCGAAGGCATCAGCGCGGAAACAAGTTTTCACCAGGTGAAGCTGAAAAAATCGATGGGCCTTGCCAACAAGCTGCGGGCTCGCCACACCGTCATCATTGGCGAAGACGAGGTTGCAAGCGGGCAGTATCAATTAAAAGATATGGAAACGGGCGAGCAAGGAGCTGTGGATAGAGGACAATTGGCCGCCGCCATCAAAGCGAAGCTAGGCGAGACTGCCAGGCCTGCCGGCGAGCCGTCTCCACAAGCAGAATAACGGAAAGGTGAAATTTGGAACTCGATCTACTCGGTGAACGCAGAAGGACCCACCATTGCGGCGAGCTGCGGAAAGCTCACGCCGGCCAGAAAGTCTTTCTGGCGGGATGGGTGGCCCGGCGGCGGGACTTGGGCAACCTGATCTTCCTCGATTTGCGCGACCACACGGGCGTGGTCCAGGTGGTGTTGAACGCGGAAGAAAGCCCCGAAGCCCACGCCAAAGCGGAACAGGTCCGCAGTGAATTTGTGGTGGGCGTGGAAGGCGAGGTGGTTCCGCGCACGGAGGGAACCGTCAACTCGCAAATCCCGACCGGCGAAGTTGAGGTGAAGGGACAAACGCTTCTGCTACTGAATGAGGCGAAGACTCCGCCCTTCCCCATTGAGGACGAGACCCGCACGGTGGAAGAGACGCGGCTCCGCTACCGCTATCTCGACCTGCGCCGCGGCCGCATGCAGCAGAACATCCGGCTGCGCGACCGGACAAATCAAACGGTGCGCCAGCACCTGGCGGGACATCAATTTATCGAAATCGAAACGCCTTTTATGACGCGCTCCACGCCCGAAGGCGCGCGCGATTATCTGGTTCCCAGCCGCGTGCGCCAAGGACATTTCTATGCCCTGCCACAATCGCCGCAACTCTTTAAGCAGTTGCTGATGATGGCCGGGTTCGACCGCTATTTCCAAATTGTGCGCTGCTTCCGGGATGAAGACCTGCGCGCCGACCGCCAACCGGAATTCACCCAGGTTGACGTGGAGATGGCGTTCCCGCAGCGCGACGACCTTTTTGAGATCATCGAGCAACTGCTGGAAAAGCTCCTGGCGCTGGTGGAAGCGAAGGCGGAGCGGCCCTTCCCGCGCATCAGCTACGACGACGCAATGGAGAAATACGGCTCCGACAAACCCGACCTGCGCTTCGGCCTCGAATGGCGGCGGCTGGAACTGCCGGACGGCAAGCTGAACGCGGTAAAAGGCTTCCAGGCGGCCAAGGCGCTGCGAGTTCCCGGCGCCGGCGCAAAGATTTCCCGCAGCCAGTTTGACCGCTACCAGGAAATCCTTCGCCAGCAGGGAGCCTCGAACGCGGCGTATCTGACCTTGAGCGAAGCGGGCATCCAGTCGCGGATGAAAAACGCGCTTGGCGACGACGGGCTTCAGGCCATCGCGGCGGCGGTGGCGGCAGAATCGGGAGATCTGGTGATTCTGGTGGGAGCGGATTCAACCGCCCACGACAAAATCCACAGCCTCGACGAGGCTTCCGGCTGGTTGCGCCTGGAGCTTGCGCGGAAACTGGAATGGATCAAGCCGGGACTGTGGAGCTTTGCCTGGATCGTCGATTTTCCGATGTTCCACTACGACCCCAAAGAAAAACGGTTCGCGGCCATGCACCATCCGTTCACTTCGCCGCGCGAGGAAGACCTGGCCAAACTCGAATCCGATCCGGCGAAGGTCAAAGCGCTCGCCTATGACCTTGTCCTGAACGGCCAGGAAATCGGCGGCGGCTCCATCCGTATGCACCGCCGCGACATTCAGCAGCGGGTTTTCAAAGTTCTGGGATTGAGCGATGAGAAGGCTCGCGAGCGGTTCGGCTTCTTTATGGACGCGCTCGAATACGGCGCGCCTCCGCACGGCGGAATCGCCCTGGGCGTTGACCGCATCGTGGCGTTGCTGGCGGGCGAATCGAGCATCCGCGAAGTCATCGCCTTCCCCAAAACCGCGAGCGCCGTCGACCTGATGTGCGAGGCGCCCGCGCCCGTCGACCCGGACCAGCTTGATGAGTTGGGAATTGCGATCAAGAAGTTTTGACCCATCGCGAAAACCGGAAGTCGGAGCTAGGAGCTAAAGCTCCGGCATCCTAATTAAAGAGCCTGCATGTCTGTCATCCGCATCCTGTCTGAAAACGTCGCCAACAAGATTGCGGCCGGCGAAGTGGTCGAGCGCCCGGCTTCGGTAGCGAAGGAGCTTGTCGAAAACTCCCTCGACGCGGGAGCTCAGTCGGTGGAAGTCTCCGTGGAAAGCGGCGGCAGGCGGCTTATCCGGGTTTCGGACGACGGCTGCGGCATGAGCCGCGATGACACCCTGCTGGCCTTCGAACGCCACGCCACAAGCAAAATCAAATCAGCAGAAGACCTGGACGAAATTGCGACTCTCGGATTCCGGGGTGAAGCGCTGCCCTCGATTGCCGCGGTGTCGCGCCTGACGATCGAGACGCGCCATGCCTCCGAAGAAGTGGGAACCCGCCTGGAAATTTCCGGCGGCAAGTTCCGGAGCGTCAAAGACGCCGTGCGCCCTTGCGGCACCAGGATCGAAGTCCAGAGTCTTTTTTTCAACACGCCCGCGCGGCGCAAGTTCCTGCGCACGGAATCGACCGAACTCGGACACATCGCCTCGATGGTCACGCACTATGCGCTGGCGCATCCCGACAAGGCCTTTCGCCTCGCTTCCCTGACCCATGAAATCCTGAAAGCGTCTCCGGTCACTAGCCATCGCGAACGAGTTTATCAGGTAATGGGCGGCCAGGCGCTCGAGCAACTGGTCGAATTCGGCCCTATGGAGCGCCCCGCGCCGAAGTTCGGCCCTCCGGGACTTGAGGCGGAAGCTGAAGCCTCGCCCGGCGCCTACAAGATTTTCGGTTTTGTCTCGCGCCCGGAAGTTCACAAGCTGAACCGCAATCAAATCTACTTCTTCGTCAACCGCCGCCTTATCCGCGACCGCCTGGTTCTGCACGCGCTCACCGAGGCTTACCGGAACATTCTGCCCGCGGGCGTTTTCCCGGTGGCGCTGGTCTTTCTGGATCTTCCTTCAAGAGAAGTGGACGTCAACGTCCATCCTTCCAAAGCCGAGGTGCGCTTTCGCAACGGATCATTCGTGCATGACATGGTCCGCGATTCCGTGCTCCAGGCGCTGATGGCCTCACGGCCCGTGGCCGCCTTTCCCATGCCCAAACAGCCGCAGGCGCCGGAAGCCTATCCGGCCGGACAGCATTTGGAACCCTACTCACCCAAACAAGCGGGACAACCTCCCCAGCCGTGGCGGCCGGAGACCGAGGGGCCGCCCAAAGCCCGGGGATTTCATTTATCTGCGCCACGGCCAGACCCTGCAACCCAGGTTCTGCCGCTTGCCGAGGCTGCGCTTTCCACCTACGCGCCTCCTTTGGCGTCGTGGTCAGTTCCCTGCTCGGCGGCGGCAACGTCGGAACCCCAGGTCGGAGAGTTCCCCGCCGATCTTCTGCCGCTCGGGCAGATCCAGTCCAGCTTCATCGTCGCCACCAACCCGGAGGGCCTTTGGATCATCGACCAGCACGTGGCCCACGAACGCATTCTGTTTGAGCAGCACCTTGGCCGGCGCCAGACCAGCCAGATGGAAGGACAAAGACTGCTGCTGCCGATTGTGGTGGATCTCGGGCCGCAGCAGCGCGTAGCCTTCCAGAATATCGCCGAGGAACTGGCCGCCAATGGCTTTGAAGTAGAGCCTTTCGGCCAGGAAAGCGTGGCCGTGAAGGCCGCTCCGGCCGACATCCAGCCGGACGACGTGGAACGACTGGTGCGCGAAATCCTGGAAAGCCTGGGGCGCGAAACCCAGGCTCTCTCGCTTGATGAGCTGCGGCGCAAGATCGCCGCTTCCGTCGCCTGCCATGCGGCAATCAAAGTGAATATGCCTCTCGATCAGGAGAAAATGGAGTGGCTGCTCCATGAATTGAGCAGGACCGACTGCCCCATGACCTGCCCGCACGGCAGGCCTGTGGTGCTTCGTTACGACATGAAGGAGATACAGAAAGCCTTCAAACGGATTTAAGAAGGCGTATGAGTTGCGGATTCTGAATTTCCATGCCCGAAATAAAACCCATCATCATTGCCATCGACGGCCCGGCAGGCGCCGGCAAAAGCACCGTCGCCCAAATGCTGGCCGCGCGTCTCGGCCTTGCATACGTCGATAGCGGCGCAACGTACCGGGCCGCCGCGCTGAAGGTCGTGCAATCCGGCGCAGCGCTTGACGATCAAAATGAAGTTGCGAGGGTCGTTTCCTCAGCAGAAATCCGGTTCCTGGCCGGAGGCGGGAAACCAAGGGTTCTGCTGGACGGGAAAGACGTTACGGCGGAGATTCGCGGACCGGAAGTAAGCCTTGCGGCTTCTCGAGTTTCCCGCCTGCCGGAAATCCGCAAAAAACTGATCGGCCTGCAAAGATCGCTGGTGGCGGGCCCGGGAGTCGTGATGGAAGGCCGCGACATCGGCACTGTGGTTTTTCCCGAGGCGGCGCTCAAAATCTTCCTTAAAGCCGACCCGGAAGAAAGAGCTCGCCGGCGCCTCGAACAAAACCATCAGCAGGGACGGACTGCGACGTTGGAAGACACGATTTCCGAAATTTCAAACCGCGATCAGATGGATGCCGAGAGAAAAGCCTCGCCGCTGGTCGCCGCCCGGGACGCGCAGGTCATTGACTCAACGCGCTTGACGGCCGACCAGGTTGTGGAAAAGATTTTGGAATTGGCCCGCAGCAGGAGCCTGCTGAGGACGCCATAGGAAGCCCAGCCCCCTACCTTCCGCCGTTACCGCTCATCGAGGAAAGAAACTCCGCATTGCTCTTGGTCTTGGAGAGCTTGTCGATGATGAGCTCCATGCTTTCGACGGGCGAGAGCGGGTTCAGCACCTTGCGCAAAACCCAGATGCGGTTCAACTCGTCCTTCGGCACCAGCAGCTCTTCTTTGCGGGTTCCTGACTTATTGATTTCGATGGCCGGAAAGACGCGCTTATCCACCAGCTTGCGGTCCAGGTGGACTTCCATGTTGCCGGTGCCCTTGAACTCCTCAAAAATGACGTCGTCCATGCGGCTTCCGGTGTCAATCAGCGCCGTAGCGATGATGGTGAGGCTGCCGCCTTCTTCGATGTTGCGCGCCGAGCCGAAGAACCGCTTGGGGCGCTGGAGGGCGTTCGAATCGACGCCGCCCGACAGCACTTTGCCCGAGGGCGGAACAACCGTGTTGTAGGCGCGCGCCAGGCGCGTGATGGAATCCAGTAGAATCACCACGTCCCGTTTGTGCTCAACCAGCCGCTTGGCCTTTTCAATCACCATCTCAGCCACCTGGACGTGCCGGGCGGCGGGTTCATCAAACGTTGAACTGATGACTTCGCCTTCCACGGTTCTCTGCATGTCCGTCACTTCTTCCGGCCGCTCATCGATCAGCAGCACAATCAGCGTGACTTCCGGATGGTTGGTGGTGACAGAATTGGCGATGGTCTGCAGCAGCATCGTCTTGCCGGTCCGCGGGGGAGAGACAATCAATCCGCGCTGGCCCTTGCCGATAGGCGTCAGCAGATCAAGCACGCGCCCGGAAATATTGTCTTTCGCAGTTTCGAGGCGAAGCCGCTCTTCGGGATAAAGCGGGGTCAGGTTGTCGAAAAAGATCTTGTTCCGCGACTCGTCGGGTGGCTCAAAGTTGATGGCCTCCACCTTAATCAGCGCGAAATAACGCTCGCCCTCCTTGGGAGGACGGATTTGCCCCGAGATCGTATCGCCGGTCCGGAGATCGAACTTGCGAATCTGCGACGGCGAGACGTAGATATCGTCCGGCCCCGGCAGGTAATTGTAATCGGGCGCGCGCAGGAAGCCGAAACCATCCGGCAGGCACTCAAGCACTCCTTCGGAAAAGATGAGACCGGCCTTTTCGGTTTGCGCCTGGAGGATCTTAAAGATCAGCTCCTGCTTGCGCATGCCGGTGGCGCCGACAACCCCCAGGTCTTTGGCCACCTGGGTCAGCGTGGCGATGTTCATTTCTTTCAGCTTGGCAATATCGAGGACTTCGCTCTCTTTAAGCTCCTCGATTTTTTCTTCCTGCACAACAACTGGCTTTTCTTCCTGTTTTTTGGACGGCATATTACTCTCTCAGCTTCAATTTAAGTTTAGAACCCAATAAAGGATTCCCGCTCTGCAATGGATGAATCCTGTTGACATTTTTCCCCTGCGCGATTGCAGGCCGATGCGTGCGACGGCTCAAAGGGATAAGTTAACAGTGTCTTGAATGGTGTAATCCGTGATCAATCGTGGTTTCCGGGTCTATCAATCCGAATAGGCTTGGCTTAATCGGTGCTACCGGCTGTGTCGCAGGAAAAGCTCGGTCCCTCATCGATGGACTCATCTTCCGGGACGTGAGGGCCGCAATCTCGAGCTCATCCCCACTCTCGCTAAGACTCTAATTCGTCAGAGATTCGCGGTCAGAATCAAGCGATGATTCGAGACCCTGCGCCTCCTGGGGCTCCGGCGTGAGCGCCTGGATTCCTTCGACCTTCCGCTCCAGAGCCAAGTCGAGAACCTCATCCATCGCCTCGACAAAACGAATGGCGACATCCTCCTGAACATTCGCCGGAATGTCGGAGAGATCTTTTTCGTTATCCCGCGGCAAAAGGACGGTCCGGTTGCCGGCACGGTGAGCCGCCAGGAGCTTCTCTTTAACGCCCCCAATCGGCAACACCTTGCCGCGCAGGGTAATTTCGCCGGTCATGGCGATGTCCCGGTTCACCGGGATTTTGGTCAGTGCGCTCACCACCGCCGTGGCCAGCGTGATCCCCGCCGAGGGACCATCCTTCGGAATCGCCCCTTCCGGAACGTGAATGTGAATATCCAGCCGGCGATAGAAATCCGGAGGCAAACCCAGCCGCGACGCCCGGGAGCGCACGTAACTCAAAGCGGCCTGGGCGGATTCCTGCATCACGTCGCCGAGTTTTCCCGTCAGCGTCAGCTTGCCCTTGCCCGGCATCACAGTGGCTTCGATATTGAGAATCTGCCCGCCCACTTCCGTCCAGGCCAGGCCCGTCGCCAGACCCACTTCGTTCTTTTCCTCGGCCTTCGTGTCCCGGAACTTGATCACGCCCAGGTACTCCTGGAGGGTTTCGGGTTTAACGACAACTTGCAAAGCCCGGCCTTCCTGCACGACCTTCCGCGCGACCTTGCGGCAGATGTTGGCAATCTCCCGCTCAAGATTCCGCACCCCGGCCTCCCGCGTATAACCGCGGATGATACCGAGAACCGCCTCGTCCTCGAAAACCAGATTCTGTTCTTTTAAGCCCGTGGCCTCGCGCTGCTTGCGGATGAGAAAACGCTTGGCGATTTCCAGCTTCTCCACTTCCGTATAACCGGACAAGCGCAGGATCTCCATGCGGTCTTGAAGGGGCTGCGGGATCGTGTGGATGACATTCGCAGTGGTAATAAAGAAAATCTTGGAAAGATCGTACTCGACGTCCAGGTAATGGTCGGCGAACATGTAATTCTGCTCGGGGTCGAGCACTTCCAGCAGCGCCGCCGAAGGGTCGCCCCGGAAATCCATGCTCATTTTGTCGACTTCGTCGAGCAGGAATACCGGATTGGTGGTACCGGCCTTCTTCATCATCTGGATGATCTGTCCGGGCAGCGCGCCGATATAAGTCCTCCGGTGGCCGCGGATTTCCGCTTCATCCCGGACCCCGCCCAGCGACAGCCGGACGAACTTGCGGCCCGTGGCGCGGGCGATGGAGCGTCCAAGCGACGTCTTGCCCACTCCCGGCGGCCCCACAAAACAGAGGATCGACCCCCGTGGAGTTTTCACAAGCTGGCGCACGGCAAGGAACTCGAGAATGCGCTCCTTAATCTTCGCAAGCCCATAGTGATCTTCTTCCAGGATCTTCTCGGCCCGCTGGACGTCCCGGATCTCTTTCGATTTCTTTTTCCAGGGCACCGCCAGCAGCCAATCGAGGTAGTTGCGGGACACGGTGGACTCGGCGGACATCGGCGGCATCAGTTCCAGGCGCTTGAGTTCGGCCAGGGCCTTTTCATGGGCGTCCTTGGTCATGCCCGCGGCCTCGACCTTTTTCTTCAGCTCCTCGATTTCATTCTTTTCGTTCCGCCCCAGCTCCTTCTGGATCGCCTTGATCTTTTCGTTCAAATAATACTCGCGCTGGGCGCGCTCCATCTGCCGCTTCACGCGGCCCTGGATCGACCGGTCCACGTTGAGCTTTTCAATCTCGATATCCAGAATATCGGCGAGGCGCGTCAGCCGGTCCACGGGATCAAGAAGCTCCAGCAGTTCCTGCTTCTCTTCAATGCTGACGTTCAGGTTGGCGGCCACCGTGTCCGTAAACTTGCTGATCTCATCCACCTTGGCGGCGGCGATCATGGTTTCGTAATTCAGGCTCTGGGACAGTTTGACATATTGCTCGAACAACGAAATCACGCGCTGCACAAGCTGTTCAAGGCTGGGAGTGCTGACGCTGCGGAAAACGACCGTCTTCACCGTGACGCGGAAAAAACCCTCTTCGCTTGAGACCTTCACGATCTTTCCGCGATCGCTGCCCTCGACCAGAACCTTGATGTTGCCATCCGGCAGCTTGAGGCTCTGAATGATATTGGAAATAGTCCCCACCTGATAGATGTCATTCGACTTGGGATCGTCCACCGAGGCATCGTGCTGGGTGGCGAGAAAAATCTTCTTATCGCCCGCCAGAGCTTCCTCGAGCGCCCGAATAGAACTTTCACGTCCCACCACAAACGGAGTCATCATGTACGGAAAGATGACCACATCCCGAATGGGCATCATGGGAAACTGGCGTGTTTCACCTTTTTCACGGCCTGAAAAGATAGGAGAATCCATTAACTCGCCTTTTCAAAGAGGGTGGGATCAAAAACAATCTCGTGCTTCATCACCATTTCTTCCGTCACCATGAACTCGCGGAGCGTCCGCTGGCTGGGCAGATGATACATCAAATCCAGCATCAGGTCTTCCAGGATCATGCGGAGGCCGCGAGCCCCCACTTTCCGTTCGAGCGCCATCTGCGCAATTCTCCGCAGAGCATCATCGGTAAACTGCAGCTTGACGTTTTCATATTCAAACAGGCGTTGATACTGCCGGATGAGGGAGTTCTTGGGCTGAACCAGGATTTCAACCAGCGCCTGCTGATCCAAGTCGCCGAGCACGCTGACCACCGGAAGACGCCCGACGAATTCCGGAATCATGCCGTAGCGGATCAGGTCCATGGGCTGGGCCTGCTCCAGGATCTCGATATTCCGCCGATCCGGGAGCACCTCCGGAGTTTCCGAGCTTGAATGGAATCCCAAAGATTTCTTCCCAATCCGCTGCTCGATAATCTTTTCGAGCCCGACGAAGGCTCCCCCGCAAATAAACAGAATATCGGTCGTATCCACGGGAGTGAATTCCTGGTGCGGGTGCTTGCGTCCGCCTTGGGGCGGAACGTTAGCCACCGTCCCCTCCAGGATTTTCAGCAGCGCCTGCTGAACTCCCTCGCCTGAGACGTCGCGGGTGATGGAGGGGTTTTCATCCTTCCTCGAAACCTTGTCAATCTCATCGATGTAGATAATGCCTTGCTGGGCCCGCTGAACATCCCCTTGAGCGTTTTGGAGAAGCTTCAGGATGACGTTTTCAACATCTTCGCCAACGTAACCCGCCTCCGTAAGGGTCGTGGCGTCGACAATGGCAAAAGGAACTTCCAGCAGGCGCGCCAGGGTCTGGGCCAGGAGCGTCTTTCCCGTCCCCGTGGGCCCAATCAGCAGAATGTTGGACTTTGTCAGCTCCACATCGTTGCGGACCTTGGTTAACATGATGCGCTTGTAATGATTGTAGACCGCGACAGCCAGCTTCTTTTTCGTCTTGTCCTGCCCAATCACATACTCATCGAGAAAACGTTTGACTTCCGCCGGGCGTGGCAGCTTGGCTTGAGCCGCGGGTACCCGCTCCGCTTGGTCCTCTTCCAGGATGGTGTTGCAAATCGCCACGCATTCGTCGCAGATATAGGCCCGAGGATGATCACCGGGCGAAGAAATCAGCTTCCCGACCACGTCCTGCGTCTTTTGGCAAAAGGAACAGCAAAGTATTTCGTCAGAAACCAGACGTTTCAAGCTAGGCTCCCTTCACGGCTACTTGTGCTTCTGAATAATCTCATCCACAATGCCGTATTCCTCGGCTTGCTGGGCGCTCATCCAGAAGTCCCGTTCCACGTCATGCTCCACTTTCTCAAGGGGCTGTCCAGTATGCTTGGCCATGATCTCATTTAAGCTGGCGCGAATCCGCAAAATCTCGCGGGCATGAATATCGATATCCGTCGCCTGGCCGGAAAGCCCGCCCATCGTCGGCTGGTGGATCAGGACGCGGGAATTGGGCAGCGCAAAACGCTTGCCGTTGGTTCCGGCGGAAAGCAGCAGCGCCGCAACGCTGGCAGCTTGTCCGATGCAGATGGTCGCCACGTCGGGCCGGATAAACTGCATGGTGTCATAGATCGCCATGCCGGCGGTAACCACTCCCCCAGGAGAATTAATATACAGCGAAACATCTTTTTCCGGGTCCTCGGCCTCCAAAAACAACAACTGGGCCGTCACCAGGTTGGCAACGTTATCATCAATCGGAGTTCCGATAAAAATGATATTGTCGCGGAGAAGCCGGGAATAAATATCGTAGGCTCTTTCGCCCCGGTTCGTCTGCTCAACCACCATTGGAATCAGTGTCATTGTCGGCCTCTCTAAGCTCATCGGCATTCCCAAGCCTCAGCTTTTCTCCTGAACGGGCGCAGGCTCAGATGTCGGGTGGGTTGTGGCGTTCTGGTAGACGAGATCAAGGGCCTTCTGATTGCGGAGCTTCTGAGTAATTCTAGGAAGATTTCCCTCCCGTGTCAAGCGTGTTTTGATGGCAGCCGGCGGCTCCCGGTGCTCCTCGGCCAAATCGCGGATCATTTCATCCACCTCGCCATCCGAAACTTCGAGGCCTTCAGCCTCTGCAATTTTCTCAAGAATCAGCGATCCCCGCACGTCCTTTTCCGCCTCAGACCTTGAATCCTCGCGGATCTTCTGCCAGTCGATATTCACGCTTCGCGGATCAACGCCTTGGGCCATAAGGCGGCTCAGCAGCCTTTCCAGCCGGGAATCGATCTGCGAGTCAACCAGCGATTGGGGAACGGGAAATTCATGCAGGCTGACCAGATGATCGAGAAGTTTCTGCTTTGCTCGCGCCTCCACCTCGTGCTTCTTCCGCTCTGCGAGGTTTTCAGAAACTTTAGCCTTCAACTCTTCGATCGCCTTAAACTCACTGACGGATTTGGCAAACTCGTCATCCAGCGCAGGAACAACTTTCTTCTTAATCCCTTGGATTTCAACACGATAACTGAGCGTCTTGCCAGCCAACGACTTCGTGGAGTAATCGTCGGCATAGGCCACCTGAAATTCGCGCACGTCCCCAGGCTTGGAACCCCGCAAATTCTCCGTAAAATCCGCCACAGTCCCCTCGGCGGCCAGATGCACCATCACATCACGTCCCTCGACGGGCTCCGCCTGCGGGTCTCCGGCATCGCTTCCGCGATAGTTCACGAGGGCGTAATCGCCATCATCGGCGGGCCGGTCTTCCACGACCTCAAACGTGGCTGCCCGCTCCTGCAGTTGCTCGAGTGCCTTGGTAACGTCTGATTCCGTCACCTCCGAGGGCTCCTTTTCAACATCAAGCCCTTTATAATCTTTAAGCTCGAAATCAGGAAGAATCTCAAAAGTAGCCGTGCAGGTCAACGGCTGGTCTTCGGCAAACTTCAGGTCGCCAAAATGCGGCTGCCCCACAATGGACAGCTTCTGGTCCTTGACGGCAGTCTCAAAGTATTTAGGCAAAAGGGTTTGCACAACCTCGCTGCGAATATCTTCTTCGAAGCGCCGACGAATCAGCGAGGATGGCGCATGGCCGGGCCGGAAACCAGGAATTCGAGCCACGCGGCGATACTGCGCTGTCACGGCATCAGCCTCATGTCGAACAATGTCGGGTGGTATTTCAATGAGTAACTCTTTTTTACAAGTCGCAGAGTCCACAATTCCTCGAAAACATCTGTTGAGATTGAAAGAGAACGGTGAGGTGGTCCTTTACACCTGAAGGAATAACCCGCCCCGGAGCGTCCAGATCCTCCGAAGCCCAAGGGCTCAGTATAGCACAACCCCCTCCCGTGTCAACTTGCCAATTTCGCTCCGGACCACGGCACTCAAGCATTATCCATACCCGCGCAGACTGCCAGGGCCGCCGCGCTTCTGGATTTCCCGGCAATCCCCTCCCGCATCGTCCAAAGAAAGATTATGCTCTAAACATGCGAAGCCTTCAGCCCCATACCTCCACTTATTTGGATGCCTTTCAACCTAAAGAGATTCTGGGAGTCCTGAAAGGGCCGTCAATGGAACTAAGACCGGACTGGGCAAGCCTTAAAAGCTTCATGATATAATAAAAACTGCAGTTTGGCCGCAATGCAGCTTCTGAAAAGTGATTTCCGGCTGCTCAGGTCGAGAAACGTGGAGACAAAGTTTATGGCCTTGGACTATTTTGAAAAAGTTTGGCACAACGGTAAATTCATTTCCTGGAACGACGCTACCATTCATGTGGCCTCTCACGTGGTCAGTTATGCTTCCTGCCTGTTTGAGGGTATCCGCTGCTATGAAACGCCTCAAGGCGCTGCGATCTTCCGGCTGAACGAACACGTCGCCCGGCTGGTCGATTCCGCCAAGATTTATCGCATCGAGACCGAATTTACGCGCGAACAGCTCCGGCAGGCGACCGTTGAGCTGGTCCGCATCAACAACATCCGGTCTTGCTACATCCGCCCGATCGTTTTCCGGGGCTATGGCGATGTGGGAGTGAATGCGCTCAAGAATCCTGTGGAGGTTTACCTGCTGGCCTGGAAGTGGGGCAAATACCTGGGCGACGAAGCCTTGAATCAGGGCGTTGACGTCTGCATCTCCTCCTGGAACCGAATGGCGCCGAACACCATGCCTTCCATGGCGAAAGCGGCTTCAAACTATATGAACGCCCAGCTGATCAAAATGGAAGCCATCACCAACGGCTACGTGGAGGGAATCGCCCTCGACCACAACGGAAACATCAGCGAAGGCAGCGGAGAGAACATCTTCGTCGTCCGCGACGGAAAAATCTTCACTCCCCCGCTGGCCTCCGCCGTCCTGCCGGGCGTCACGCGGTCTTCCGTCATCACGCTGGCGGAAGAAGCCGGCTTCACAGTCATCGAGCAGGAACTGCCCCGGGAGATTCTCTACATTGCCGACGAAGTTTTCTTCACGGGCACGGCCGCTGAAGTCACGCCGGTCCGTTCCGTCGACCGCATCGTGGTGGGCAAAGGACAGGCCGGACCGGTCACGCAAAAGCTCCAGGAACGATTCATGAGCATTGTCCAGGGGCAGGCCGAAGACAAGTACGGCTGGCTCACCTATAGCAACCAGCCGGTCACAGCCTCGCGCTGACCTCGCTTTAGGCTCACTTCCGTTACAGCATAGCGTCCGCCACGGAGGGCTCGGGGAGGCTCCCGCTCCCGATCGCCTGCCCTCCTGCGGCCCCTGCCCAGCCTCAAGTGGCCGGCTTCGGCGGTCGATAAAATAACCTGCGGGCACGCTGGCCCTTCACATCCTGGCTCGATTTTGACAGGCGGAGGGAGGTGTGCTAACTTTGCCCCGTTTCCACAACGGGGCCGGCGAGGTTCACTGTGCACATCGATGAGCTGCTGCGCACCGCCTGTGAGAACAAGGCCTCCGACCTCCACTTGAAAGTCGGCAATCATCCCTACGTTCGGGTGGACGGCACCCTGCGGCCTTTGAAGGAATATTCCCGCATCTCGAGCGAGGACATGGTGGGCATGGCCTTCAGCATGATGACCAACCGGCAAAAGCAGAAATTCAAGGAAAATGCCGAGATGGACATGGCCCACGGCGTGGCGGGCTTGGGCCGGTTTCGCGTCAACATTTTCCAGCAGCGCGGCAACGTGGGCATGGTGCTGCGCGTGATTCCCACCAAGATCCGCACTCTCGAAGAGCTCTATCTGCCCCGGGTCATCGAGAAGATTTGCCAGGAGTCGCGAGGGATGATCCTGGTAACGGGCACCACGGGAAGCGGCAAGACAACGACTTTGGCCGCCATGGTGGACCGCATCAATTCCACCCGCACCGACCATGTGATCACCATTGAAGATCCCATCGAGTTCCTGCACCGGGACAAGAAGGGGTTTGTCAATCAGCGTGAAGTGGAAGTGGACACGGCCAACTTTGGCGGGGCGCTCCGCTCCGCCCTGCGCCAGGACCCCGATGTTATTCTGGTAGGCGAAATGCGGGACCTCGAGACCATCCACACGGCACTGCTGGCGGCGGAAACAGGCCACCTGGTCTTATCAACGCTGCACACCCTGGACGCTACGGAAACGATTCAGCGCATCATCGCGGTTTTTCCGCCTCCCGAGCAGAAGCAGATCCGCTTGCTCCTGGCCAGCACCCTGAAAGCCATTGTTTCCCAGCGCCTGATCCGGAAGTCCGACGGCATCGGCCGCGTCCCGGCGGCGGAAATCCTGATTGCCACAGAATACATTCGCGATTGCATCATTAATCCCGAGAAGACCCGGATGATCCGCGAGGCCATCGCCTCAGGCGTCTCCCAATACGGCATGCAGACGTTCGACCAGTCGATCTACGATCTGTATACCAAGGGCCTGATTGCCCTGGAGGATGCTCTGCTCTACGCGTCGAACGCCGACGAGTTCAGGCTTCGCATTGGGGGCATTCGCACCACCGCAGACGCCGCGCGGGACGAAATGGAAAGGGCCAGCCAGGTGGACCGTTTTGCAACGTAGAAGCGCACCCGCAAATCCCCTGCAAACAGCGCTCGCCAAGCTGGCCCGGCGGTCCTACTCGGTCGCCGAGCTTCGCCGCTCCCTCGAAAAAAAGTTTCCCGCGAGCGATCTCACTGAGGTCATCGCGCGCCTCCGGCATCTCGGCTATCTGGATGACAAGAAGTTTGCGGAAAGTTACGCTCTGTCGCTCGCCCAGAACCGTTCCTACGGACCTTACCGGGTCCGGCGCGAGCTCAAAAGCAAACTGCTGGACTCCAGCGTGATCGACGACGCCGTGGAAAAAGCTTTTGAGTCCGTCAGCGAGCGCACGCTGCTGGAACGAGCCGTTGACAAGAAAATTCGCACCCTCCGAAAACCCGTGACCCGCCCCAAACTCGCCTCCCTTTGCCAAAGCCTCATTCGCCGGGGCTTCCGCGCTGATGATATTATGAAAGTGGTCCGCTCACGGCCCGAACTCACACCCGGCGCCGGCAACAGCCTGGCCGAGGCCGGCCTTGAAGGAAACGGGGAAGAGTTATAAGTTGTGAGTTCCGGGTGTGGAATAGGGATGATTTGCCGGAAATCCACACAGCCCCTGAGCGGAGCCTCCGGCCCTCCGGAAATAAACAAATTCGCGAACGCGCCTTTGCGTTTTCCCTGCGTGCGATTCAACTCTTCCAGCACGCGCAGGAGCAGAAGGGCGGCGCGGGTTGGGTGATGGGCAAACAGTTCCTGCGCGTGGCCGGTTCGATTGGGGCAAACGTCGAAGAGGTCCAGTCCGGAGCCGCGCAGACTTCGCTCAAAAAGAAGCCAGTGAAAGCTCTTAGGGGCTGCGGTTGCCGGGAGAATCACAGATTGCAAAGCTCAGCCCGCTGATGAAGCAAACCGAGATCCTGCTTCGAGTCCGGGAGTCGCTCACCCTGACCGCAAAGCACGAACAAAAGAAGGGAAACACGCAGAACTCAGAACTATTATGAAATCCGACGAAATACGAAAACGCTTTTTAAAGTTTTTTGAGGAACGCGGCCACCGCGAGGTGCGCTCCGCGTCGCTGGTGCCTGCGAACGACCCGACGCTGCTCTTCACCAACGCCGGCATGAACCAGTTCAAGGACGTTTTTCTCGGCCGCGAGAAGCGCGACTACACGCGCGCCTGCTCCTCGCAGAAGTGCGTCCGGGCGGGCGGCAAGCACAATGACCTGGAACAGGTGGGCCGCACCCGGCGCCATCACACCTTCTTTGAAATGCTCGGCAACTTCAGCTTTGGCGACTATTTCAAGCCGGAGGCAATTCCCTGGGCGTGGGAACTAATCACCAAGGACTTTGCCATCCCCAAAGAGAAGCTCTACATCACCGTTTTCCGCGAGGACGACGAGGCTGAAGATCTGTGGGCGAAGATTGTGCCGCGAGAGCGCATCTTCCGCTTTGGCGAAAAAGAAAATTTCTGGCAGATGGGCGAGACGGGCCCCTGCGGACCGTGCAGCGAAATCCATTACGACATGGGGCCCGAAGCGAGCGACCTCGGGCATCAGGATTGCAAGTTTCCCTGCCCGGAAGATTGCGGCCGCCACGTCGAAATCTGGAACCTGGTCTTCATGCAGTTCAACCGCGATGAATCCGGCCGGATGACGCCGCTTCCCCGCCCTTCCATCGACACCGGCGCGGGGCTTGAGCGCCTGGCGGCGGTGCTCCAGGGCAAGCTCTCGAATTTTGATACGGACCTCTTTAAGCCGATCATCGAAGAAGCCGCAGCGCTCGCCAACGTCGAGTACGGCGAAAATCACGATACCGACGTATCGCTGCGCATCATCGCCGACCACGCCCGCACGGCGACGTTCCTGATTTCCGACGGCGTGCTGCCTTCAAACGAAGGCCGCGGATACGTGCTGCGACTCATCATGCGTCGCGCCCTCTACCACGGACAAACCCTCGGCATGAATGAGCCGTTCCTTTACAAGATGTCCGGCCACGTCGCGGACATGATGAAAGGCGCCTATCCGGAACTTGCCGAAACCGTCCACCACGTCGCCAAGGCCATCAAGATTGAGGAAGAGAGGTACGAGCACACAACACAGGCAGGCTTACACACACTGGACGTAAGCCCTGTAGTATTCTCGTCGCGCCTTCAGGTGCCGTTCGAGCATGTCAGAAAATATCTTCCGAACGCAAACAAGGAGGTACAAGAGCTTCTATTCAGTAAACACGCTGCCGGGTTTTCAGACGCAAACGCGCTAATAAATGCAAAATTCGGAGGGCTGATAACACTTCCGAACCTCAGGCCGCCGGCCGGGGCTGGCATGGAACTGCTACTCGCACTGCAGAGGTCGGCGCTTGGACTAGCGTCAGATCATATTCCGTCGGAAGGTTCGGCGTGGATCCCTGGACCTACGCTGTTCACTCTTCATGACACTTTCGGCCTTCGCCCCGACTTCGTGCGAGATGTTGTGAGAAGATACGACGATCGTCTGACGGTAGACATAGAAGGCTACGAAGCCGAAATGGAGAAGCAGCGCGAGCGTGCGCGGGCTTCGTGGAAAGGCGCGGAGAGAAAGACTGTGGCTCCGGTTTATCAATCTCTGAGTGCCGGAATGTTTAGCTACCCGCTTCCGGGAGGCGGAGTCAAGATTCAGCCCGCGCAGCATTCTGTGTTCCTTGGTTACGAGCAAACGAAGTCCTCCGATTGCACCGTGTATGGAATCATCCGGAACGGCGAAAGCAAGTATGAATTGCTCAAGGGTGAGGAAGGCGAGGTCATCCTCGACCACACGCCGTTTTACGCGCAGGCGGGCGGCCAGGTGGGAGACGTCGGGCGGCTGTTTGCAGCTAACAATGAGCACGAAGTCGCAAACGTCACGGACACTTACCGGGCCGTAAGCGGCGTGATCGCTCACAAGACCGTGGCGCGGGACACGTTGCGCGTGGGTGACACAATCACGGCTGTAGTGGATGCCGAGCGGCGCGACGCGATTCGCCGCAATCACACCGCCACGCATTTGCTGCACGCGGCATTGCGCGCGGAACTTGGCACGCACGTGAAGCAGGCGGGGTCGCTGGTGGCGCCAGACCGCTTGCGATTCGATTTTTCACACTATGCGGATTTGGGCGAACAGGATCTGCTCGATATCGAAGACTTGGTCAACGAGCGTGTGCTCAGCAACGATGAGGTCAAGACCGACGTGATGGGCATCGACCAGGCCGTCAATTCCGGCGCCATGGCGCTGTTCGGCGAAAAGTACGGTGACCAGGTCCGCGTAGTTTCCGTCGCCGACGGCAGCTTCTCCAGGGAACTTTGCGGCGGTACGCACGTCCGGCGCACGGGGGACATCGGCCTGTTCAAAATTGTTTCCGAATCGAGCGTGGCGGCCGGCACCCGGCGCATTGAGGCCATCACCGGCACCGGCGTGCTGGAACACCTGCGCAAGGCCGACGAGACGCTTGGGATGGTGGGCGAAACGCTGCGAGCAAAACCCGAGGAAGTGTTGGAAGCGGCCCAAAAACTTGCTGAATCTGAAAAGAAACTGCGCAAGCAGCTCGAAGCCCAGCAGATGAAGCGCGCGGCCTCGGAAGCCACGGACCTGCTGGATCAGGTTCGCGAGGTAAAAGGCGTTCGCGTGGTCGCGGCGCGGGTTGACGGAGCCTCGCGGCCCGCCATGCGGCAGATGGTTGACACCTTGCGGCCCAAAATCCAGTCCGGAGTGATCGTGCTGGGGTCCACCGGCCCGGAGAACAAACCGGCCATCATTGCCGCCGTCACCAAGGACCTGACGAATCGCCTGGATGCCGGGAAAATCGTGAAGGAAGCCGCCGCCATCATGGAGGGCTCGGGCGGCGGGCGAAAAGACCTGGCGGAGGCGGGCGGCAAGAATCCCGATAAACTGGACGATTGCCTCAAAGCCGTGCCGGAAATTGTCGAAAAGATGTTGTAGGAACAAAAATCATCCTCCGCCTCCGCGCCGGATTTCGGTCCGCCCGGCACGGGCAATGCTGGGCCGAAAACCTCATTTTTCGCTTGTTTCGCCAGGCGAAAACGGTCTATAATCGGGCAGTTTTGGACGGTACCGCTGGCCTGAACGCAAGGCCGCGGAGGTTGGCGCCAGGCCGTTCTGCGAAGCCAAAAGGCGAATCGGTGCCCACGGTCGCTTGAGACCGAACGGCAGGGGGGATGAGTTCTGTTGCTCCGCGCGAGCGGGGCCAGGAGCTCAATGCGCAACCGGCAACAGTCCAAAATCTCGGCCCTCATTGCTGCCTGCGGTCTCATCCTCGCAGCAATCCTTCTTTGTCCGTCTCTATCCCAAGCCAGTAATATTGTTGCAATCACCAAACCAGACGGGCGCATCGTTTACGTCAACGCCGACACGCCACTCGCACCCACCCGCGCCTGGCAATTCACCGATGCTCCGTCACCGTCGCTCTTAAGGATCGACTCGATTGTGCGCCGCGTGGCAAAACGCAACCAGATTGATCCAAAGCTCGTCCGAGCTATTATCCAGGCTGAATCCGATTATGACCCCAGGGCGGTCTCTTCAAAAGGCGCCATGGGGCTGATGCAACTGATTCCCTCCACCGCCCAGCGTTTTGGCGTGTGGGATCCTTTTGATCCCAAGCAGAACATTGAAGGCGGCGTCAGCTACCTGAAATATCTCCTCAAGCTTTTTGGCGGAAACCTGCCACTTTCGCTGGCCGCCTACAACGCCGGAGAAAATACCGTCATCCGGTCCGGAGGCATCCCGGCCATCCCCGAAACCGAGCACTACGTGAGAGAAGTCACGCACCTGTACCACTCCCCGGCGTCGGATTCTGTCGGAGAGCTCGGGCCGCCGGCAAACGGCGCGGCACCCATTTATCAATATGTGGATTCATCCGGGGTCATTCACTTTACGAACGTGGAGTAACGATGGCTCCTTTCCCCTGGAATAGCCTTGGGCAACTCGGAGGAATGGGAAGAAGCAAGAGAAACTGAACGCCTGATGCTGTACATGAAGAGGATTCCATTTCGGTTGATTGTGCTGGCCGCCGGATGCGTGGCTTTCGCGGCCACAGCTTCGTTTGCCGGTTCCAATCGCCGTTTGGATCGCGCCCGCCGTGCCTATGAACGGGCCGTTGTGCTGCAAAAAGAACTTGAATCCAAGCCCCGGCGGTCACGCAAAAAGGCGGATTATGAGAAAGTTATCCGTGAGTTCCACGATGTCTACTGGAACGATTATGCTTATCCGAAAGCTCCGGTCGCTGCAGAGGCCATTGGCGATCTTTATGCGGAAATGGGGCGGGTATTCTCCAACCCTGCGTACTTTCGTGACGCCGCGATGGCTTATCAGTACGTCATCGCCCAGTACCCGGGATCCAGCATGGCTCGCGAATCAAAGCTGAGCCTCGGCAAGTTACACCTCTCCGACGAGGCGCGAGAGGCTCGAAGGAATCTGAGGGAAATCGCCCGCTCACGCGCCGAGCAAAAAACCGAGGAAGCCTCGCCCCCCGCCGAAGACACGGCGGGCGACTCAGCGTCCAAGGGCACGGTGGAGGTAACCGACATTCACGACTGGGTGGGACCGAATTACACGCGAGTGGTGATCGGCGCCCGCGGCCCCATCAAGTTCGACGCCCTGCGCCTGACCCACCCGGACCGGATCGTCTTTGACCTGCCGAACACGCGCGTCAAGCGCTCTCTGCTCCGCAAAGGTCTTCCCATCGACGGACGTTTCCTGCGCGACATCCGCGTGGGGCAATTCCAGCCCACCGTCACGCGCGTGGTGCTGGACGTTGAAAACGTGCAAGATTATTCCGTCTTTCCGCTGCCCAATCCTTTCCGGCTGATCATTGACGTTCACGGCCTGCCTCCGCATAAGGCTCAGGCGGCGCCCCAACGAACAACCGCCTCGCTCACGGCAAGAACTCCTGCAAGTTCGCATCGAGAGGCGTCTGCCTCGCGTCCGGCTCATTCACCCGCCGTCAAAGCGGCGCCCGGTTCCAAAACTGAAACCACCGATACGGCAAGGCGCAAGCCGGCAAAGCTTGCTGCATCGGTAGCGACTCCGCCCGCGCCCGCGCAACCGGAAGAACTTCCGATCTCAACCAAGCCTGCTTCGCCCACGAAAAACGGCGAGCAAACGCTGACGAGGGCCCTGGGGCTCAAGATTGCCCGCATTGTCATTGACCCAGGCCACGGCGGCCATGATACCGGAACGATCGGGCCAACGGGGTTGGAAGAGAAAAACGTGGTTCTGGACATCGCGCTGCGCCTGAGAAAGCTGCTGGAAACCAGGACGGACTGCCAGGTGGTCATGACCCGCTCGACCGACAAGTTTATTCCGCTGGAGGAACGGACGGCGATCGCCAATGAAAAAGACGCCGACCTTTTCATTTCAATTCATGCCAATTCCAGCTCCGATTCCCAGGTGCGAGGCATTGAGACTTACTACCTGAACTTTACGACCGACCCGGAGGCTCTGGAACTGGCGGCGCGAGAAAACGCGACGTCACAGGAATCGGTCCATCAACTGCAATCCCTCATCAAAAAGATCGCCCTCAGCGACAAGGTGGAAGAATCGCAGGAGCTTGCGCGCGACGTGCAGAAGGACCTTTATCGGGATATGTCCAGAGATTCGCATGGCATCCACAATCGGGGAGTTCGAAAAGCTCCCTTCGTGGTTCTGATTGGCGCCAATATGCCCTCCATCCTGGCGGAGATTTCTTTTCTTTCAAATCCTCATTCCGAACACCTGCTCCGGCAGGGGTCCTACCGCGAGAAAATTGCGAACGCCCTTTTCCAGGGCATTGTAAAGTACATGAATAACCTGGGGACCATCCGCCTGGCGCAGCGCACGCGCTAAGGCGGCAACCCCCAAAGGCATTCAAAAGGTTCTCGCCCATCACCCGCCGCCACAAATTTCTGCTATCCTAAAGTTGATGAGGTTTCTCACCTCCCTTTGCACGTTGATAGGAACCGTTTTCCTTGCGAGCGCGAGCCTGGCCGCGCAGCGGCATGCAACCTTTATCGACCTGGCATCGCAGCCCAAATGGCAGGTCGAAAGCTCTCAATCCGCCAGCCTCAATGACCTGCGCCGCTGGGGCGGTGAGCCCGCCGTGGACCGCGAATACGGCGTGAAAACCGTTGAAATTCGGACGTACCAGGAAGGGAAGACAACGGCTCAAGCCGTTGTCGAAGAAACGCCTGATCCCTCTTCGGCGTATGGGCTCCTCACTTTTTATCAGAACGAAAGCATGACGCCGGCGAAAGGGATGAAGCTGGCCATGATCGCGCCGGAACAGGGCTATCTGGCAAGGGGCACGGCGTTCGTCCGCGTCCTGCGGCCCGCCAAGATGTCGAACGAAGATTTCCGCGAGCTGCTGCTGGCAATCGGCAAGGAATCTCCTTCAGCGCAGGCAATGGCTCTTCTTCCTCCTCCGCTGCCGGTCAAAAACCTTGTCCCAGGCTCGGAGAAATATGTCCTGGGGCCCCTTGCGGCCCGTCGCGCGCTACCCTCTTTCCGGACCGACCTGGTGGGCTTTCAGCAAGGCGCCGAACTCCAATCGGCGGCGTACCAAATCAATGGACAGCGGATCTTTTTTTTCCTCATCAGTTACCCGACTCTGCAAATTGCCAACTTGCGGTATCGCGCCTTAACGCATCTCCTCGGCGTCAACCAAGGGAGCGGCCCCGGCAGCCTTTACGGGAAACTGAAAGGAACTTATGTGCTGATGGTTCAGAATGCTCCGTCACAGGAAGCGGCGGGCAAACTGATGGGCCGATTAAGTGTTTCACAAGCGGTCAGTTGGAACGCACCGCCTCCCGGCAAGCCCCTCACCGTACAGGTGTTCCATCTGATTCTTGGCAATATGCTGTTGGTTCTGCTGCTGGTCGGCATGGCCTTGGTGGCGGGAGTTCTCCTCTTTGTCGCGCGAAGGCTGGCGGCGAAATGGTTCCCGCAGTCCGAATGGGCCCGTGGCTACGAAGACTCCATCATCCGGTTAAACCTAAAATAGCAGTAACCAATACTAACCGCTAGACTTAGGGGCAAAAAGAGCCGGATTTAGGGTGCCGGCAACAAAAAAGTTGGCATTTTCGGCGAAAGTCTTATCCTTTCAAATAGCAGAAAATAAACAACTTATACTGTAAATATTTTCAGAGAATTTGCTTGACATCGCCGCCCGATTTTAATTACACTCCATCCGAGTTTAGATGGCGGGGCGCGTCCGCCTTTCTATTCTCCTCTCACATGCTCACCCGCAGGCCAGGACGAATTTTGTCCACCTGCTGGGTGAGCATTTTAGCATCACCCAGCGGGCGCGCTGTTTTCCGAGTTTAGTTTTCGCTCACCGTTGTTTTTTCAGCGATCAATGAGACGTCGTCTCGTGTGCGAACGCTGAAACTTTGCAAGAGTCTACTTGAAGATCAAGGGACATGTCAGGTACGATAAGGTGGAAGCTTGAAGAGAGCTTCGCTCGATGGAAGTTTGTCTGCGGCGAAAGAGACCGCGATTGCGGTTTCCGAACGCCCGGATCCCGGCAGATCAGGCTCGCATAAAACAGCGCTCTGAGTCAGCCGCGGTCATGGGTTGCATGTCGATACCGAATTGCGATTTCAAAATGCGGATAGCGCACGACCGATGAAAACGCAATGCATCCCTCGCCGTCAGCCGGCGTAGCTCAGTTGGTAGAGCAACGGTTTCGTAAACCGTAGGTCGGAGGTTCGATTCCTCTCGCCGGCTCCATTCTCCCAAGCCAGTAACCATTCTGGCGATCAATCACTTATCGCTCTTGGATTGTTGCCGGTCCGTCGAGCCGATGAGGCTTTGGTGTCCCCAAGGTGTCCCTTAATCTTTTCCGGTTTACCGCTTGGGAGATTTTCACCGTCTATACCTGCGCTCGTGCACAATTCCTCAGCCCGGCTCCGCCCTCACCTCCCTCCGCAAAAAACACCACCAGCAGGCGGAGTTCGACTTTGTCTGGCGCGCCAAGGATAAGAAGGGACGCACGGCCGGATTTTTGCGCGATACTTTGCGCGTGAAGGTCGGCAACCGGGAGTACGAGCAAATCTTGAAGGGCAATGTCTTGTATCCAAGCCGCCTCACCTTGCTGCCGGGAACTTATGACCTCAAAGTGGTCGCCCGTGAAGACGGCAGCGGCAAGATGGGCTCATTCGAATCATCCTTGAATCTTCCGGCGCCCGATCACGGCAGGCGCTTGCGTGCCATTCTAACCGTCGGCCGCAAGAACCTGCTTCCCAGCGTAACGAACGTTTTTCGGCGGGACCAGGCCCTTTACGTGTATTGCGAGTCGTATGGTACGGGAACAGACCCGGGCGGCTCTGCCGCTCTGAAGGCCCATCCGCCAACATTTGGGCTCATGTTCTTTCGCCGCGGCGTTATGGTATCTGAGGCGGGTCCGTTTCCGGGCAGCGTCTTGGAGAACCAGGCCGGCCGGAACCGCTATTTCGCTGACGTTCCTCTGCGGAATTTTCCTGCCGGCCGTTATCGGTTGCAGGTTAACGTGATGGACCCATCGGCGAATGCGGCGGCGTTTGCTGAAGTTCCTTTTGTCATCATGCCCTCCCGGACTCCGGGAGGGGCGAAGGAGAAATAGAGTGCCTCAGACGTTCATGCAAAATACTCTTGTAACCGGTTGCGCGGGCTTTATCGGGTTTCACCTTTCCATGCGCCTGCTTAAAGAGGGCAGGCAAGTCATTGGGTTGGACAACCTCAACGAGTACTACGACCCGGCCTTGAAAATGGCGCGCCTGTCGCAACTCACCACACAACCCGGGTTCCGGTTTCTCAGGCTCGATCTCACTTCCGGCAAGGAAATCGAGCGCCTCTTCCTCGATCAGGCCTTTGACTGCGTGGTCCACCTGGCCGCCCAGGCCGGAGTGAGGTACTCGCTCACCCATCCGCACGCCTACGTGCAGTCCAACCTGGTCGGGTTCGCCAATCTTTTGGAAGGTTGCCGCCATGGAAGCGTAAAACATCTGGTCTTCGCCTCTTCCAGTTCCGTCTACGGATCAAACACCCAGATGCCGTTCTCGGCTCGCCAAAACGTGGACCATCCTGTCAGCCTCTACGCCGCTACGAAAAAGTCCAATGAACTGATGGCTCACGCCTATGCCTACCTCTATCGGATTCCCTCAACCGGCCTTCGTTTTTTTACGGTATACGGGCCATGGGGACGGCCGGACATGGCACTGTTTCTGTTTACCAAAGCCATCCTGGAAAACCGGGAGATCGAGGTTTTCAATTACGGCAAGATGCAGCGCGACTTCACCTACGTTGATGATGTTGTGGAAGGCGTCGTCCGCGTGATGGAGAAAATTCCGCAGCCCGACCCCAAATGGGACAGCAGCCATCCCGACGCCGGCACCAGCAATGCCCCCTACCGAATCTACAACATCGGAAACAATCGTCCCGTGGAGCTGATAACCCTGATTGAAGCGCTCGAAGCCAGGCTCGGGAAAAAAGCCCACAAGCTTCTGCTCCCCCTGCAGCCGGGCGATGTGCCCGCCACGTTTGCCGACGTGTATGACCTGGTTCGCGACTTCGACTTTAAGCCTCAAACCTCCATCGAAGAGGGCGTTGCCCGGTTCGTCGAATGGTATCGCGGCTACTATCGGGTTTAAGTCGCCATGAATCCATCGCAGCGAATGGCGCTGATCGCCTTTCCCGCCCGCCGCGCCTTCTCGACCGGCGGCAGAATCCTATCCTGAAAGCCAAAACCTCACGCTGAAGTTCATGCGCAAATTCCGGTCCGATCGTCCGGCCAAGTGATGTAAACTCTCTCCCTGACGGTGATGCGGAATCTCGGGCGGGCCATAAAAAGCCGCGGAATGTTGCGCCCGCCGCCGCTCCAAAACATTCCCAGGAGGAAAAACTCTTGAGCGCCTTCCTAACCGCATGTAAACGTGGGTCGGTTGTCCTGTGCCTCTTTCTTCTCAGCCCTGGCGTTCCCTCGCTCCGCGCCCGGCCGGCCCGGGAGGCGCTGGCAGTGATTCCGCAACCCGCCAAGGTTCGACTCCGGCCCGGCGCGTTTAGCATCTCCCCCAAAACGCGCATTTATCTGGAAACTGGCAACCGCCGCGCCCGCTGGGTGGCCGAAGATCTCTCAAAGTTGCTGTCCGGACTGATGGGGCGGGCTGTCCCCGTCATCAGCGCGAAGCCTTCCGCACAGGGACGCCAAGCCATTGTCTTCTCGCTCCAAGCGCCTGCGGCGCTCGGTCCCGAAGGCTACCTGATGGCCGTTTCGCGCGGCGCCATTCGCATTTCCGCGCCCAAAGCCGCAGGACTGTTCTATGCGCTTCAAACCCTGCGCCAGATGCTCCCGCCTGCATCCGGCGCGCCCGTCAAAGCGCCCTTGCGGGTCCATTGCGTCCGCATCCAGGACCGGCCGCGTTTTGCCTGGCGGGGCCTGATGCTGGATTGCAGCCGCACCTTTCTCAGCGTGGATTATTTGCGGCACACCGTCGATCTGATGGCGCTCTACAAGCTGAACGTCCTGCACTTGCACTTGACCGACGACCAGGGCTGGCGGCTGGCCATCCGGCAGTACCCGAAATTGACATCCGTGGGAGCGCACTACGCGGAGCGCTTCGGCGGCGCCGGAGGCTTTTACACGCAACAGCAGATGCGTGAACTCATCGCTTATGCCGGGAAACGAAACATTACCATCGTGCCGGAGATTGAGATGCCGGGCCACTCGGGCGAAGTGTTGGCCGCCTATCCTGAACTGGCCTGTCCGCTTCCAGGGGAAAACCGGATCTTCGAAGTGACTCCCTTTTGGCAACGGCCTGCGCGCTTTTCCGAGCCGCTGTGCGTTTGCAACGACCAGGTCTTCGAGATGTACCGGAACATCCTTTCCTCCGTCATCAACCTGTTCCCGTCCGAGTTCATCCACGTGGGCGGGGATGAAGTGCCCAAGCAAGCGTGGAATGAATCACCCCTTTGCCAGGCGCGCATGAAAGCCGAAGGGCTGAAGAACGCCGATGAGCTTCAGAGCTATTTCATGAAGCGAATCGAGCGGGTGATTGCCGCAAAGGGACGCCGGATGATCGGCTGGGATGAAATTCTGGAAGGCGGTTTGGCGCCCGGCGCGGCGGTGGAATCCTGGCGGGGCACCAAAGGCGGGCTGGCTGCCGCGCAGCTCGGGCATGACGTGGTAATGGCGCCCAACCCTTACACCTATTTCGATTTCACCTACCACCTTACGCCCATCGAGAAAGTCTACTCCTACGACCCGACCCAGGGATTTACCCCGGCAATGGCCAAGCACATTCTCGGCGTCGAAGGCTGCATGTGGACGCACATCGCCGTGACGCCCAAGGCCATCGATTACCAGATCTATCCGCGGCTGCTGGCGCTCGCTGAGGTCGGCTGGTCGCCCCAACGGGAACGGAACTGGCCGGGCTTTGACGCCCGGATGCTGCGCCAATTCCCCCGCCTCCGAAGCCTCGGCGTTACCTACTACGACCCGCACGCGACGGGCGCAGAAGTTGGCGCCTGGCGTGAATCTGATCTTTCGGGGGACGCGCCGCGCGTTTTCAATTGGGACGCTACTTCTCTAATTGGCAGCGCTCCTGAGACGCAAGTGCAGGTGCGTTTGGAAGGCGGTAACGGCCCCGTCTACGTGCGCTCGTTCGAGCTTCTTGAAGATGGCAAGCAAGCCGGCGAAGCGGTGTTTGCCGGGCCTCTTAATCAGCGGAACAATGTTGAGGTCAGCTGGCTTTCACCGGGCGCCCGGCATCCCGGCAGCCGCTACACTCTGCGGGTCACTCTTCAGGGCGCAGGGAAAGGATCTTCCGCCGGCAGCGTGTGGATCATGAAACCGCCGGACTCGCCTGCGGAAGATGCCCGCCCCTAACTTCGCCGTCGCCCGCGCCGAGCCTTTACTTTGCGGCCGCGTGGCCCAGGTTCAGCTTGACGATTTCAAGGCCTCCCTGGCGCATGTCCACCCGCCACTCGATGTCGCCGTTGGCGCTCCGAGTAGAGGAAACCGTCTGTCCGGTCCTGGCGTTCTTCAGACTGTACGATGCCGTCGAGTGCAACCTGAACGCCCCGGGATCAAAACTCACGGTCCCGGCGTAGGGGTGCAGGCTGCGGTTGGCAACGGCCAGCCAGACCGTCGATCCCTCCACCGTCGGCACCACCTCCAGGTGGTCGTGCCTGGGAGTAACCGTTACATAAGGCTGCAGATAGGGAACGGCCTGCTCAAGAGTCTTGAGGACCGGGTGTTTTTTGGCGTAGCTTTTGAGCTCCGGCAGGCTTGAGACTTCGTTCCCCAGATCGACGACAGCTCGGTAATGATCGAGGTTAACCGTCTTCCGAGCCACCAGATCGTCGGAAATATAGTCTGGCAACACATGGTAGTGCCGCCAGAAATGGGCCAGATCCGCCTTCAGGTTCGGGTAAGCATTCAGATTCGTGCTGAGTGAGATTTTGCGCAGCGGCACAATTACGGCCACGGGTTGCACGGGCGCTACTCCCTGAATGACCTTCGTTAAGGTTGGGCGCCATTTGCAGTATGCATTCCACCCATCCACAAACCCTAACTTCCTGGCCGGCGGCGGGTAGATGAAGAAATCTTCTCCCACTTCATAAGGTGCAAAGAGCCCGATGTGGGCCAGCCACTGAGGAATCTCCGGACGCAGGTCCGGTGGTCTCCAGGGCGTCCACTCGTTAATCATGGGAACGTGATAGTGGCGGCCCAAGCCGCTAAACACCATCGCAATTCCCGCTGCATTGGAGCAATCAAAATTGACAATCACGTGGTATTTTTTGGCCAGGCGGAAGAACATATCCGGGTCATTGCCTTGCACCGTAGGCCCGATCGTCCCGTCAATGCCGCCTCCCCAGGAAAAGATCAGGGTGCGATTGGTGTGTTCGCGCACGAGACGCGTAACCGCGCCGAAGCCTTCTTCGGCGCTGTACATGCGGAAACGCTGGTAGAGGGCAAACATGTGGTCTCCCGGCCTGCCGACCGGCACGTCACTCCAGGCGGCGTAAGACGTATGCCAGATATGGTTGAAGTTGGCGATGGTTTTATAAGTCCGCGGAAGCCAGCGGTAAAATTCCCGGATGTCCGCGGGAGCGTAGCCGGTGACCCCGTGGGCGCCCTTCGGCATCGGTCCCCACTCGGAATCCAGCCATCCGTAGGCAGGGTAAACGCCGCCGAAGCCAGGATTGTTATTGACGTGGTCGATGGTGCGGGCCACGTAATCAAAGTACGCCTTTCGGGAAACCGGATCCCACCAGGGCGGCTCCAGGGCTTTGAAGCCGTCACTCGATATGTCGCGCGCGGTGAGCCACGGGGGAGGATTTCCCTGCCCCAGGCTTTCCCAAAACAGAAAGTAAATCTTCAGATGAGCTTTTGCGGCATCCGCCAGGTAACTATCCAGGATGTGAAAATCGTACCGGCCTTTTTGGGGTTCGAGCGCCGTCCAGTTCATATTGATTTCCACCCCGTTCATCCCGCTCTGGGCGAGCTTCTCAAAAACTGATTCGCCCCAAGGGACGTTGTGGGGCTGTGTAAAGCCGATCTGGGCCCACCAGAATGGGTGGCTGCGGCTCGGCATCCCCTCCCACTGCTGCCATGAAGCATGCAAAGTCCCCGCGCCCGAAAAAAGGCAGACCATTGCCGCCACCAAAACGCCGGGGATCAACAACCCTATCTTTCGAAACATTTGACTGCTCCTCTTCGCTGATAATATCAAGTCCGTTCCTCTCCAGGCCGCAACGGCCGCCGCCGGAAACAATTGGCGGGAGATATCTTCCCCCAATCCTTGCGAACTTTTCAATCCATATATTGGGCTCAGGGCGCAAAACTCTTTCCGGGGGCAATCAGCGTCCGGAAAAGTCCGGCCCGGCATCCGTGACTTTGGTCATCGTCTGATGCCGGTGGAATGCCGTCTAATGGAGAAGTGAACGGCGCCGCGTCAGGCTTGAAAGATGCCGGCTGACCGGCCACAGGGGTTAACGCAAAAGGAGGATAAATGGGAATCGACACTCAAAGAACTGTTGCAGAAATCGCCTTGGAGAAGCCGCAAGCCGCGGCCATCTTTGAAAAATTGGGAATTGACTACTGTTGCGGCGGGCGGAAGCCTCTGGCAGCGGCCTGCGAGGCGGCGGGCATTGACGTCAACCGCGTCGCCGATCTGATTGAAGCTCCCGCGGGCGCGGATCTATCCGCCGCCGAAAGCGAGGACTGGAGAAATCAATCGCTTGCCGCCCTGGTCAGCCACATCGTGCAAAGGCATCACGCTTACTGCCGTGAAGAAGGCCTTCGCTTGCGGCCGCTATTGACCAAAGTGGTTTCCAAACACGGCGAACGGCATCCGGAACTTGGCGAGATTCAGAAACTCTTCGCTTCCCTGCTGGACGAGCTGAGCATGCACATGATGAAGGAAGAAAAGATGCTGTTCCCTTACATCGTCGATCTGGAAGAGGCCGCAACGCGCCAGTCGGCTCCTCCCCAGTCGGCGTTTGGAACCGTCCAAAATCCGGTGCGCATGATGATCCTGGAACACGACAACGCAGGCAACCTGGAAAAAGAAATTCGCAGCCTGGCCCGGAACTTCACCGCGCCTGAAGATGCCTGCACCAGTTTCAAAGTGCTCTACCAGGGGCTCGAAGCTTTTGAGGCTGACCTGCACCAGCACATTCATCTGGAAAACAATCTGCTCTTCCCGCGCGCCATCGCGCTTGAAGAAACAGCCCAATCCGTCTGAGGCGTTGTGGATTCCGGCGTCGAAAACGGCCGGCGCGGAACGCGGCAGGATTATTCCTTGCCTTTCACTTCGGCTTCGAGCGCCTCAAGATCGCGGACGATGACGGTCCGGCCGTCCATCCTGATCAGTCCCGCCGACTGCATGCGGCTGAGGTTTCTTGAAACCAGTTCGCGGACCGTCCCGATGTGCGAGGCCAGCTCCTGATTGCTGATGGTGAAGGTAAACTCAACTCCGCGCGCCGTGCGCTTGCCACGGCTCCGCGCCGTGCGCAAAAGATAAGCGGCCAGGCGATGGTGCACGGTGGTGAATGAAAGCTCTTCAACGATATCGACCAGCCGCCGCAGCCGCGCGCTGACCGCGCGCAGCACCTTCAGCGCCACTTCCGGGTGTTCCAGGCACAGGCTGCGGATGTCTTTTTTGCCGATGAACAGCAGTTCGCTTGCCTGCTCAGACACGGCGGACGCGGGATAATTCCCACCGTCAAAGACCGGCAGCTCAGCCACGGAAGCGCCCGGTCCCTCAAGCGTCAGCACCTGCTCGCGGCCGGAGGCGGAAACCTTGAAAATCTTCACCAGCCCGGATTCCACCACGTAAAGCCCCTCGCAGGGATCGCCTTCAGAAAAGATCAGCTCGCCCGCATCGAAGCGCCGGCGGCCGGCCGCGGATGCAAGCAATCCCATCTCGCTCTCGTCAAGATCGGCGAGTAGTGCAACTTTCTTCAGTGCGGCAATCCGGGAATCGTTCGCGTTGGCCATCAACGGGACATTGTATCCTCCGCCGGGCGGGCCTGGCCAGTGGAAGCTGAGCTTTTGAACCGAGCGGCCTTGCGCCCCCCCACGCGAAAACTCCTGCAAGATTCTCAGGCGCCCGTTACCGAGGCTCTGCGGACTCACGCGTTCCCTGGTTCGCCCCGGGAGCAGGCTTTCACAATCCCCCGCAGCATCCCGGCGAACACCCACTGATGAACGGGATAAAGCCCGTACCAGTAAAGGAGCCCGGCAAGTCCGCGCGGATCAAAGACGGCGGTCTGGGTAATCGTGGAAGCGGCCGCATCTCCCGTCACCGCAAATTCCAGCCAGGCCCGCCCGGGCAGCTTCATCTCCGCCGCCAGGCGCAGCCGGTTGTTCTCCTTGTACTCCTCCACGCGCCAGAAATCCAGCACGTCGCCGGTCTGCAAGGTTTCCGGATCGCGCCGCCCTCGCCGCAACCCCACGCCGCCCACCAGAAGATCCAGAAAGCCGCGCAGCCGCCACAACAGGTTCGCGGCGTACCATCCCCTCGCTCCCCCAATCCGCCGGATGGGAGCGAAAGCGAGCGCGGGCGGAACCTTAACCCTCGCCGCTCGCGAATCGACGATCCTGCCGCCCATCCGCACGCCGCCCCAGGCGGGCGTCCGGCCGCTCGATGAAAGCGCGTCGGACCAGCGGGTCTCGGCAAACTCGCGGTCCTCGTTGCCCAGCGCCCTTTCAATCGCCTCCCGCAAGCCCCGCGGACGAACGCTGAACACCCGCGCGGCGGCTGGGTCCCGCACCACGGTCGGATATTGCAATCCATCCACCAGCTTGCGCCCCACCCGCGCGTAAATCGGCGTCACCAGCCCCAGCCACAGGCTTGAGAGGCGCGGTGTCAGCACCGGCACCCGAATCATCCAGCGCCGCAACCCGCGCTGCCGCGCGTATTCCCGCATGATCTCGGCATAGGAAACCTGGTCCGCGCCGCCAATCTCAAACGTGCGGCTTTCGCTCCCGGCAAGCTCCAGCGCTTCCATCAGGTACGCCACCACGTCTTCGATGGCGATGGGCTGCGCGAGCGTTGAAACCCAGCGCGGGAAAATCATCACCGGCAGACGGTCAACCAGCGCCCGGATCATTTCAAAGGAAAGGCTTCCGGAACCCAGAATGACGGAAGCCCGGAATTCCATCACCGGCACGCCGGAACTCCGCAGAATCTCACCCACCTCCTGGCGGCTTCGCAGGTGCCGCGAAAGCTCGGCGGACTGATCGCCCAAACCTCCCAGATAGATGATGCGCTCCACTCCTGCCTCGCGTGCGGCGCGGGCAAAATTCTCTGCCGCGCGCCGGTCCTCCGCCTCAAAGTCGCTCCCTGAACCCATTGAATGCACCAGGTAATAGGCCGTCTGCACGCCTCGCATCGCGGGGGCGAGCGTCGCCGGAGCAAGGCAATCCCCTTTGACAACCTCCGTTGAGGCGGCCACCCGCGGCTGCAGGAATTCCGGACGCCGCGCCAGGCAGCGCACGCGCCTTCCCTCGGCTTCGAGAGCCTTTAGCAGGCGTCCGCCGATGTATCCGGTGGCTCCGGTGAGCAGAATCAGGCCCGAACCGGGAGAATTCTTGCGGTCATTCATGCCCGCTCCGTTGGCAGCAGATGAAGGGCTTTTGAAAGATGGCTGCGACTGCTTTCGCGGGGTAAGCGAGGGTCCTGTGCAAGTTGCGCGCCTCCGAGAAAAAGGCAATGGCCTGCGCCAACTATAACTCGTTTCTCCCTAGCCGCCGGATGAACTTATTCCGTGCAGAGTGCTCGTCCGGGGGGCGCCCTCATTGGCTTGATGGAGCGTCCGCGCCTCGCTCCTCAACTTCCCTGCCGGAGCGCCTCTTGCAAGCTGGCCGCTTTTGCCTCGTCAAAGTCGCCTTCCGCGCGCCAATGCACCCGGCCCGAACGGTCAACCAGGACGGCGTAAATCCGGTCTTCGTAGGGCAGATCCAGGGCTTCCCGGAAAGCAACCTTGTCGAGATAGAGCGTGATGGTCCGCGCACGGGCGTTCGCGTCGGGGATGCCGCGCCGCATGCCGCTGTTGATAAACCAGCGGGCGATCGGGTTCAGCCTGCTGATGGTGGGCAACTCGTAATAAGCGAAGCCGGGCCACTGCTCAAACCGGTGCATCTCGCCGAGCCACGTATCCACGTTCTTCTGCTGCTCGCGCTGGAAAGCAATCAGCAGCAGGTTCCGCTCTCCCGCAAAGTCGCCCGGAAGCGAAAATGCCTGCTTCGCCAGGTTTGAAGCCGTCAGCTTCGGGAAAGTTCCCTCCGGCGCCGCCTTGGCTCCCTTCGTTCCGTTGTTGTTCGAGGAATCTGCCCGAGTGAAAGGCGCCGTCACCAGCACAATCGCCACCAAAAAGATGGGGGTTCGCATGGTTCCTCCTTCTTCGGGCCCTGCCGCTTTTTTTAGCCGCAGGCCTTTTGGTTTGATGCCGCGCAAAGGCAGGACGCCGCTTCGGAATCTCAGCAACGTCCTGCACTTTTCCGCTTTGTGGCGCCTAACCCATTTACCGCAACCGGGCCGGGTCCTGTTCCCCTTGCCACCGCCCCGCTTCCCACCGCGGCAACTCGCGCCGCGAAAAATCTGTTGACAAGATTAACGGCATCCCGTAATCTGGACATCTTTGTATAGAATACTTGTTTTCAATAGGTTAATGCGAATCCGTCGCATTAATTTTTTTGGGGCACAACTTGCAACTCAGTCGCAACTAAGTATGGCCAATTCAACAGAAAAAAGATCCATTCTTGACCATCTTGCGGGTAGAGGCCTGCGTCTCACTTCCCAGCGCCGGGTCATCATCGAGACCATTCAAGACGCCCAGGGGCATCTGGACGCGGCTACGCTCCTCAGGCTGGCCCGGAAGCGCGAGCCCCGGGTGAACCGGGCCACCGTCTACCGCACGCTCGATCTCCTCAAGCGCCTCCGGTTGATCGACGAGCTTGACTTGATGCACCTGGAAGGTGAGAAGCACTTTTATGAGACGCGGAGCAAGTCCGGACACTTTCACTTAGCCTGCCTCACTTGCAGAAAGATTGTGGAGCACAACACCCCGGCTTTCGAGCGCCTCAAGCGGCAAATTGCGGACCAGACCGGCTTCAGCATTGACGTGATTCGCCTGGAAGTCGGCGGGCGCTGTCCCGTTTGCCGGACTGAGAATCCCAACCCGCCCCCGGGCGGCGCGTCTTTGAAACATCGCAAAGCTTCGTGAACGGGGCGCAATAAAAAAGGACTTCCCTGCGGCGTCACTTTTGGCGAAGCAGCCGCAGAGAAGTCCCGAATCGACAACCCGAAGGCTGGCGACCGTGTCAATTCTATGGCTGCCGGCCGGGCATTTTCAAGGAGGAAGACCTGATGGCTGGCAGTCACCGTGATTTTTTCCCCTCCCTCTCGAAACCGGGCGGAAGGCGTACGTTCTACTTTCTTTTAGCGGCCCTGCTGTTGTGGCCGGGAGCGGCGGCAGTCGCCCGCGCCCAGGAAAAACCGTACTTTACGACCTACGACCATCACCTCGAAGAGCCCGGCAACCTGGAAGTTGAGTTGACCTCCACCACCGCGCGGCCGAATGGCGGCAACCGGTTCTTCAGCGGGCTCGCCGAATTCGAATACGGCATGACGGAGTGGTGGACCACGGAAGTGTATCTCGAAGGCCAAAGCACCGCGCATGACAGCACCGTCTTCAGCGGATTTCGCGTGGAGAACCGTTTTCGCGTTCTGCCCGGCAAGCACCGGATCAATCCCGCCCTCTATGCCGAATACGAGAACACCTCGGCTGGCAAAACCCTGAATGAAGTTGTGGGATTTGATTCTCAGGCGGATGCCCTTGAGCCGAACGGCATTGCCCGCCGCGACATCGAGCGGGAGATGGAAACCCGGCTGATCCTGAGCAGCGATTTCAAAAGATGGAACGTCTCCGAAAACTTCGTCGCCGCAAAGAACTTTGCCGGCAATCCGTGGGAGTTCGGATACGCGTTTGGCTTATGCCATCCGCTGGGCCTTGCGGCCTTGCCGTTCCAGGGCAATTTCAGGAATTTCCGCGCCGGGCTGGAAGTCTACGGCGGGCTTGGGACGGCGGACCGCTTGACGCTCCGCGACACCTCGCACTACCTGGCGCCGGTCCTGGCCTGGTCTTTTCCGCACGGCCCCCGTTTCAAAATTTCGCCGGCGTTTGGCCTCGCGAATCCCGCCTACAAATTCATTCTACGGCTGGGAGTGTCGTATGAATTCTCCGGATTCGGCCGCCATCTGCGCAGGTTTTTGGCCGGGGAGGAATCATGAAGCGACTCGAACCGCTTGCCGCAACTCACGCAGAATTTCAAGGTGCGGCAGAGAGGACGGATCACCGCCACCCCGGCGCAAAGTCCAGGCTCAGCCTTTCGGGAACCCTTTTGTTTTCTTTGGCGCTGCCGGCCGCCGGTTTGCTCGGCTGGCATGGCTTGCGCTTCTCAAACTTGACGCTTCCCTTCCCTTCAGCAGGCTCATGGGTTTCAATCCTCGACATCAGCGTCCTGGTTTTTCGCGAGGGTCTGGAGTGCATCCTGGTGCTGGCCGCGGTCACGGCCGGCATGAGCGGCGCGAGCCGGTCTTATCAACGGCCCATCGCCGCGGGAGCCGGAATCGCCTTCGCCGCTACCCTCATGACTTGGTTGATTGCAGTCGGCATTGTCAACGATCTCAGTGAAAGCATTCCCGCTCTCGACGTCCAGGCTGCCACGGGGCTTCTGGCCGTGTTCGTACTGGTCATCGTGATGAACTGGTTCTTCCACAAAGTGTACTGGACCGGCTGGATTTCCATGCACAACAGGAAGAAATGGGCGTTGCTCAAAAACCAGGACAGGCGCAGCGCCCGCCGCGTTTTTGGGGGCTTCTGTTTTCTCGGTTTCACGTCGCTCTACCGTGAAGGCGTTGAAGTGGTCTTGTTCCTTCAAAGCTTCCGGCTGAAGCTGGGCGGCGCGGCGGTCTTCTATGGCGCGCTGCTGGGCCTTGTTTTCACCGGCATCGTCGCAGGGCTAACCTTCGCAGCTCATCGCCGCCTGCCATACCGCAGGATGCTGATCCTCACCGGAATTTTGCTCGGAATTGTTCTGCTGGTGATGGTGGGCGAGCAGGCGCAGGAGATGCAACTGGCGCACTGGCTGCCCACAACTCCCATCCCGGGCCTCGCCCGCGTCATTCCCTCCTGGATGGGCCTCTGGTTTTCGGTGTTTCCAACCGTCGAAACCCTTGCCGCCCAGGGACTCGCTCTTCTGTTGGTCCTTGGCTCGTACGTTTTGGCGCGTTGCCATTGGGTGCGGAAGCCTCAACGCTCCCTCGATCCGCGTCTGGGGAAAAGCGCCGGCTGCCCTTCATTCGACGTGCGCTAAGCGGCCAGGGCTTCCCCAACTGCGTAGCCCCGCCTGCTCCGCGCTCCCCGCTGCACCGGCGAAAAATTGACCCCGTAGGCATGCGTCCAAAAGAGGTGTTATGATGGCAATCGCTATGGGAAAATTAGCGGGAAAAGTTGCACTGGTTACCGGAGCCAATCGAGGCATTGGAAAGGGCTGCGCGCTTGAGATGGCGCGCGCGGGCGCCGACGTCGCCATCAACGACAAGAGCGACGCGCAGCAGGCCGCGCTGGTTGCGGAGGAAATTCGCAGCATGGGCAGGCGCGCCGCCGTGGTCATCGGCGACGTGGCGGACCGGCAAGCGGTTGAAGCCGCGGTCAAGGAGACGGTCGGGCAGCTTGGCCGGCTGGATATCCTGGTGGCCAACGCCGCCCATAGCGTCCGGAAGCCTTTTTTGGAACTCACCAGCCAGGACATGGAAGAGACGCTGGCGGTCACTTTGTGGGGCGTGTTCCACTCATGCCAGTTTGCCGCAAGGCAAATGGTGTCGCAAAACCAGGGCGGCAGCATCGTCATCATCAGTTCCGTTCACGCGCTGCTTCCCATCGCGAACTCGCTCCCTTACAACACGGCGAAGGCCGGCGTCAATCACATGGCGCGCACCATGGCCAACGAGCTGACAGGCCACCGGATTCGCGTCAACGTGATTGAGCCGGGCTGGACGGACACTCCCGGCGAACGCAAATTCATGCCGGATGAAGAGATCCGCCGCCAGGGAAAGCTCTTGCCGCTCGGCCGCCTGGCCACGCCCCAAGACATTGCCAAGGGGGCCGCGTTTCTGGCCTCAAGCGATGCCGGCTACATCACCGGATCGGTTCTGCGGATTGATGGAGGATTCGTTTTCCCGCACCCTGAAACTCCATAATCGAAATGAGGCTGCCGGCTTCACCGGCCGTTTCCATCCGGAATCTGTGCGGCCTGCGGCTAATGCTGAAAATTTCCTGCGCGCCTTGCGTCCCTGAAGGAGTCTCGAATGCTGGTGATTGATTCTCATCTCGACCTCAGTTGGAATGCGCTCAACTGGAACCGCGATTTCACCCTGCCGGTTGAGGAAATCCGGCGCTCGGAAGCCGGAATGAATGAGGCTCGGCGCGGCCGCAACACGGTTTGCTTCCCTGAAATGCGCAAAGGCGATGTGGGGATTTGCCTCGCCACGGTTCTCGCGCGCTCCACCCGGGAAAACACGCCGCTGCTCGATTACCGCTCGCAGGAAATCGCCTCCGCCATGGGCCACGGCCAGCGCATCTATTACAAGATCATGGAAGATTGCGGCGAGCTCCGCATGCTGGAAGATTGGGGCGATATCGCGCGCCACGTCGAAGAGTGGAACTCCGGCTCGCGCCAGCGCATCGGCTATATCCTCAGCATGGAAGGCGCTGACCCCATCCTATCACCCGCGGACGCCGCCCGTTGGTGGGAAGCCGGACTGCGCGTCGTGGGACTCTCGCATTACGGCCAGGGAATCTACGCGGGCGGCACCACCGCCACCAGCGGCCTTACCGCAAGAGGCTTTGAGCTGCTCGCGGCCTTCCAGGAATTGGGCATGGTGGTGGACGTCACTCATCTCGCCGACGAAGGCTTCTGGCAGGTCACCGAAAAATACCAGGGGAACATTCTGTCAAGCCACAACAACTGCCGCGCGCTCGTTCCCGGGCAGCGCCAGTTCTCCGACGACCAGATAAAGAAGCTCATCGAGCGCGGCACGGTGATCGGCGCCGCCTTCGATTCCTGGATGCTCCACGCGGGTTACGTTCAGGGAGAAACGGACAATTCCCAGGTCAAGCTCAAAAACGTTATCGACCACATCGACCACATCTGCCAGCTTGCCGGCAACGCCCGCCACGTCGCCATCGGCAGCGACCTCGACGGCGGCTTCGGCAAAGAACAGTCTCCGATCGACCTTGAGACCATCGCCGACCTGCAAAAAATCCCGCTGCTCCTCAAAGAAAAAGGCTACAGCCAGGACGATATCTCGGGCATCATGCACGGCAACTGGCTGCGCTTCTTCCAGCAGGCCTTGCCCACGCGATAGCCCGGGCGCGGGCTTTGCCCCTCACAGTTCCACGCCCGGGCCGAGCGGCGCCATGGCGACAGTGATATAAGGATTAAAGATCTGGTCCTTGTGCTCCTGCGCGAACTTCCACATGCGCTGGAGCAAGTCACGCCGCGCTTCCGCAAGCCGCGGCTCAAGCGGCGGCCACGGCACGTCGCCCGGCGACTGGAGCCCCCGGCCCTGTTCCACTTGCGCCCGCGCCTCGTTCAGGTCCGGGAACGCCAGGTTCACCATCTCATGTGGGTCCTGCTTCAAATCATAAAGTTCGTCATAATCGAACCCGTTGTAAACGTACTTGTAATCCCTGCTCATCACAATCCGCTGCGTATAGTAAAGTTCCACGCCATTGAGCTGCTCAAACACCGCCTCGCGCCAGTTCGCGGGACCCTCACCGCGCAGCCAGGGCAGCAGACTGTGCCCGGACATCCGCACTTCTGAAGCCGGGACGCCCGCCGCATCAAGAAACGTGGGAGCAAAATCCGTGGTGGAAACAAAAGCGTCCACCCGGCGGCCGGGATTCGCAATCCCTCGCGGCCAGCGAACCACGCAGGGGATGTTGTACCCTTCATGAAAACTCGGAACTCCTTTGGCCCACAACCCGTGAGCTCCGGCGTAGTCGCCGTGGTCGGAGGTGTAAAGGACCAGGGTGTTTTCCGCCTGGCCGGTTTTCTCCAGAGCGTCCAGCAGCAGGCCGAACAGGGCGTCCTGCATAGTCAGCTTGGCCCAATAGTGGACAATCGCTTCGCGGACTTCGCCGTCGCTCAGTTGCGACCAGTACTCATACCTCATGCGCTGGTAGATGCGCGGCTTGTCCATGAGCGTATCCCGAAAACTCGCGGGCAGCTTGACGGATTCGGGATGGTACAGGTCGGCAAAATTCCGGGGCACGACGTACTTGTCGTGGCCGCCGCTGTTCGACACCATCAGGCACCAGGGCTTCGCGCCCTTCGCAAGCGTCCGCAATCCCTCCACGCCCCGGCGGACAATTTCGTAATCCGATGTTCCCTCAAAGCCGTGCGGACCTTGCGGAGCATAGCTTCCGTAAAGCCTGGTGTTGGCCCAGCCCGGACGAATCACCTCGCCCGGATGGCGCGGACCTGTCTCCGCAAGCTGCTTCCGCGCGGTTTCCCAAAAGTTCGACTGGCGCGTTTTCCCCGGAATATATACCGGCGACCACGCTTCTTTGCGGGAGGGATTCAGGTTGCTCCAGCCGAAATCCTCCGGAAAATAGTCGCGTGCTACGTGCCACTTTCCCGAATACGTCAGGTTGTAGCCTGATTCGCTGAGCGTCTGGCTGAAGAATCGCAGCCCGGGATAAGGATTCGCGTGAATCGCCGTATCGGTATCGACGTTGTTAAACACGCCGTGCTCGCTCGGGTAAAGTCCCGTCTGGAAGCTGGCGCGCGAAGGGCAGCAATGCGGCGCGGGACAGTAAGCGCGGTTAAAAAGAATTCCCTCGGAAGCGAACCGGTCAACGCGTGGAGTCAGGCAGGGATGCTCCGGCAGCACCGTCGCGCCCTGCTGCTGGTCGGGCATAAAGATCAGGATGTTGGGCCGCTCACAGGATTCGGGGCCTGCGGCCCGGCCTTTGGCGATTCCGGGCTTCATCAAGCTGGCCGTGGTCAGCGCCGCGCCGCCTCGCAGGAACTTCCTTCGCGTCAACTTTCCCATCTTTGCCCCCTCATAAGGCGCCGTCACTGAGGATTCCAAAATAGAGTGACATTCGTTTACTGCCGAAAGCCGGCGGTCGCAGACCGCCGCTACAACATTTGTTGTCACTCCATTTTGTAATCCTTCTCAAGTTAGGAAATCCCCAACTTTTCGGGAATCATTTTTGCCCATTCGGGCCACGACCGGCGCTCCTCGGCTTCAAACTTTTTATTGCCGGAGACGGCCCGCGCGTCGGCCAGGCTCCAGACGGCTCCGTCCTCGTGGAAGATGCCGCTCAGCGTGCCTTTCTGCCGCTGGGCCAGCAGGTACGCGGGTTTCAGCATCAGGCTCCAAAAAAAGTTGCCGATTGCATACGACCGCACGATGGGCGCAAGAGATGCGTAATCGGGCTGCCACTCGTTCCCCACAAGCGGCTTGCTTCCCCACCCCGTGCCGCTTGGGCGAATCCTCTGCCACTCCGTCAGCCACACCGGCCGCCGCACAATTTTTTCAGCGTCCACCGTCTGGCTTTCGATATATTTCCGGGCGTACTCCGCCGAGGGCGGAAAGTTCATGTGCGTTTGCAGCACGTCCAGCCCCGCGTCGAGAAACAGCAGGCTCTGCATCAGCGTGTAGCCGCCGAGCGTCAGCGGAACCGAGCCGCGCCGGGCGGCCGCCTGCTCAATCATGGCCCGCGCAAAAATCTCGCGCGCGAGCGTGTGCGGTTCATTCTGGACCTCGATTGCGGCCAGGCGCTGGTCATTCCGGAAATGATCCATAAACCAGTCGACGTATTCGCGCGCGCCGCGCCACCGCTTCGGGTCCCGCACAATTTCCGACGCGGGCGACAGCACCGCGGAAGCTTTGAGCGGATTCGTTTCGGCGATGTTGGCCGCGGCCGGTTCGACGCCCACGCCTTCAAAGAGCGCAGGCATCACCCTGATTCCGCGGGCCGCGCAGGCCGCCAAAAGGTCGTCAAAGCTTTGCCGCAGCCGCTCTCGATTCTCGCGCCAGAACTCAAAGCTTAGCCACAGCCGGAAAGCGTTCAGCCCCAGGCTTGCGGCATATTGCGCGTCGCGCCGGGTAATTTGGGGATCGTAATCGCGCCAGGTTTGATAGGCATTGTAGGAGCGCGCCGGAAGATAAATCGCTCCGCGCGGCAGCCACGCACCGCCCGCCTCGGCTCCCGGAAGGTTTTCGCCGGCCGCGCCCGGTTCCCGAACGCCCGAGGCCGCAATCGCGGCCGCAGCCACGCCCAGAAATTTACGCCGGTTCATCATTTCTCAATCTCCTCGCGCGCTTCCCGTTTGCACCCCGCCGCCGTTCCGCGCCGCGCCCACCATTCTGCCTTACGGCACGCCGAATGCCAACCTCGGGCTCTGCGGCATTTTCCACTTGACAAACCGCCCCTCCCGTGCTAGCCTATCGAAGTAACGTCGGCTTCCCCGCCGGCCATCCGCGGCAGCCCCTTCCGCCGCTTCCAGGAGATCGACCCGCGCGGTTCTCGCGCCCCGGCTGATGCCCCAAAAGAAATCGAATCCGTCCCCATCGCCGCGCCACCTTTCGGCCGCGCTCAAGAACCTCCAGAAGGCCTGGCAGGCCAACCGCACCCGCTGGAAGCTGACGCCGGCCCGCCGGGCCTCTTCGCTCCGAACCATCAAGCTGGCCCAGCAGGCAAACCGCCGCCGGCCGCGCAAACTTTCTCCCACCCAGCTTGCCTCCGCCCGCCGCAACGTGGCGCGAGCCCGGCAGGCGCTCCAGGCGCGGGGCCGCTCACCCGAACACCTCGCCAAGCTTCGCCGCACGATTGTTGCCGCGCGCGCCGCACGCACTCCTGAAAGCCATCTTCTCCATGCCCAAGCCATTCTGAAGCACGGCCTGTTTGCCCGCCTTCTGCGCGGGCCGCTTGCCGCACTTGGTGAAAGCCCGCGCGACCGGCAAACGATCAAGCGGCTGGTCCGGAGATATCTCGCTCCGCAAAACGCCGAGGAAGAAAAGTTGGCGGGCGGGATCGCAGCCGCGCTCTGGCGGCATCACCGGCTCTACTTTGCCCAGGCCGCCTGGGAGATGGAACGCCTGCGCGCGTTTCTCCGCGAAGCGCCGCGCACCAAAAGCCGCGCGCCGGAGCTGGCGCGTCTGCGCGCCTACGCCCTGCTCGAGCTGCTGATGGACCGCGACCAGGCGGCCGCCCACTCCTGGCGATTGCTGGGCGCCGCCGAGCGGCTGCTGCGCCGCTTCATCCGCCTGCGTGCGGGGCGCAATTCCAGGTTCCGCATGGGCGAGCGCCTGATCCGCAACCACGACGTCCGCGCGCGCCTCGAAGACCGCGAACTCGAAGATCTGATCGCCGATTCCAACGCCCGCGCCTCGCTCCTGGAATTCGAATTCCCGTCCCTGTAGCGCGGACAGGTCGTCGGCCCTGCGGTTCTTCCAGGCAAGGGCGGTTTCAGTCCTTGCCCCATCCATACACCAGTATCTGTAGCGCAGGGCCCGCTTTCCGGCCCTGCGGCTTTTCCAGGCAAGGGCGGTTTCAGTCCTTGCCCCATCCATACACCAGTATCTGTAGCGCAGGGCCCGCTTTCCGGCCCTGCGGCTTTTCCAGGCAAGGGCGGTTTCAGTCCTTGCCCCATCCATACACCAGTATCTGTAGCGCAGGGCCCGCTTTCCGGCCCTGCGGCTTTTCCAGGCAAGGGCGGTTTCAGTCCTTGCCCCATCCATACACC
>Ga0307373_10000653_pt1 | contig 66793 bp, 69 predicted proteins | sample OX2MG_FD_202534 | JGI IMG/M metagenome (GOLD analysis project Ga0307373, IMG submission 202534) | Soil microbial communities from Risofladan, Vaasa, Finland - OX-2 | ecosystem: Environmental > Terrestrial > Soil > Coastal area > Acid sulfate soil | place: Finland: Risofladan, Vaasa | collected... | reverse complement strand
GCGGCGGCCCCTTCGGCCACCTGGGCCCCCGCCCGGCCGATCGGTGCCGCCTGGTGTGCTGCCCCCTCGGGCCGTGGCTCCACCGGCCCGAAGGGCGATGCGGGCGACCGAGGGCGAACCCGTGCCGAGCCAGCAGGAGGGCGGCGAGACCGACCGGCGCCACGCCGTAGGCGGACCTGACCGTGTCGTTGACCTCGCGGGCGTCGGCGAGGCGCGCCTGGCACTCCACGCAGACGCTGGTGTGGCGGTCCACCATCGAGATCACCCGGACGCTGGCTCGTCCTGCCAGATAGATCCCGAGCTTGTCGTTGCACGTCCGGCACGCCGGCGGCGCCGCCTCGCTGATGGGTGGAGCGACGTAGCGGTGCCGGAGCGACTCGCGCGCACGGTGCACGAGCTGGTGCAGCGCGTTGGCGGTGATCCCGAAGGTGGCGGCGACCTCGTTCGGCGGGACTCCCTCCACGTCGACCAGCAGGATGGCCTCGCGCTGGCGGTCGTCGAGCCTCCTGAACGCAGCGAGGGCCCGCCGGCCCTCCTCGGATCGCACGAACCGGCCTTCGGGAGTCTCGAGGGAGACGGTCTCGGCATTGGTGATCTCGTCGATCCGGTCGACGGTGACCGCCACCGGGGCCTGGCGTCGCGCGGCTTGCAGCACCTCGTTGCGGACGCACGCGGCGAGGTACGAGGGGAACCGGGCCGGGTCGTTGAGGTTCCCGAGGCCGCGAAAAGCGGATGCGAACCCGTCCACCGTCGCCTCTTCGGCGGCCTGGTGGCTCCGGGTCACCGAGCGGGCGACGCCCCAGGCGAACCGCCGGTACCGGTCGAAGAGCTCCGTGTAGGCACGCTGGTCGCCTGCCCCGGCGGCAGCCACGCACTCCTCCACCGTGGCCGTCGGCCACCCGGATCCAGAGATCGTCATGGGTTTCGGTCTTCCCCCCGACATGGGAACAACCGGCCTCGCCCGCCGCGAGACCCATGACACGGTACCTCCCGGTCGCCGCCTCCCCAAAATTCCCGGTGTGGCCTACAGCGGCGGCAGGGGGACGAAGGACCCGTCGGCCGCCACGAGCGCCCCCACCCGCCAGAGCGCGCAGGTCAGCCGGAGGGGTTCCCGCGACGACGACCACCGGCGGAGGAGGGCGTCGACGTCGTTCAGGATCCCGGTCTGGTCGTCGTCGGGGGCATAGGAGAAGCTGCTCTCGACGAGCTCGTCGGGCAGGATCTCGCGGGCCGCCGCCGTCCCCGGGTCGGTGGTCCACCCCCGCCCTCCCCGTAGGAGCAGGTAGAACTCGTTCTCGTACCGGAAGACGGTCTGCATGTGCGCGCCGTGTACGTCGCAGTAGAGATCCGGGTCGCCGGGCCGCGCCACGGGGGGCAACGCCCGCCTCTCCGCCATGCCGCCCTCTTCTCCCCAGGCCCGCAAGGTGTGACCCCTGTCCATCGTTCGAACCTCCCCAGCTCCCCCGGGGTCTCCCCGGCGCTCTGTCATCGGGATGCACGAGCCCGGCGCCCCTTACGGCCATCCGGCAACTTTTCTTCGCTCGGGCCGTCCCGGCGGCAGGGCGTGCATCGGATGCGCCCCGACCCTCGGACCGAGGCGGCCGACGACCCGGGCAGACCCACGAATCCGGGCTTGCAGCGTAAGCGACGGCCCTCGCCCGCATCTCCTTTGGGTGAGGACGTTGCCCGGTCGAAGCGGTGCCCGGTGGCACGGGTGCTGGGGCGCGAGGAGGTAGGCACAGTGGGGGCGCAGCTCAGGCACCGTGGTCCGGCCGACGAAGGGGGATCCTCACCCCGCCGCTCGATGTCCCGTGCCGTGCGAGCGCTCGGCGAGCAGCGCGGATCCCGTGCGCCCGCTTCGGTCGACCTCGGTGAGATGGACTTCGTGCTCGTCGTGAAGGGTGCCGGGGGGGAGTACGCATCCCGCCCGGTGCGCCGGACCGGGACGTCGAGCGGGTCCCACCTCGAGCAGGTCCCCCGCGTCGGTCCGTGGGCGGCTCACGCGGCCTGCCGGAACCAGACGGACCTGTTCTTCCCGATCCGAGGGCAGCGTCCCCAGGCAGCGATCGCCCTGTGCGAGACGTGCCCGTCGCTCGAGCCGTGCCGCGCCTACGGCCTGAGCAATCCCGCGCAGCTGGGCGTCCTCGGCGCACTGACCGTCGAGGAGCGCCGGCGCGTCAGGGCGGAACTGAGGGCGGCGACCAGAGCCACCCGGGGAACCGAGGAGCACCTTCTCTTCGCGGTGCTCGAGGAGCTCGCCCGCTATCCGGTCCTGACCTGGGGCGAGATCGCCCGGGGGACCGATTGCGACGCGGTGGCCCAGCTGGCGTTCGAGCTCGGTGCGCACTGGCGGCCACTCCCCCCGGGTCGGTGGGACTTCGACGTCGACCAGCGCTCCGATGGTGGCGTCCTGCGGGCCAGGCTCCGGCAACGGGACCTCTCGATCCTCTCGCGGGTCACGCCGGCGGGCGACGACCCCGACGACGACCCCGACGACGACCCCGACGACCGGGGCAGGCCCGGCAGGCACGATCCGGATCCGGGCCGCGCCGGCCGATCGGGGTCGCGGCGCACCGAGCTGAGCGCAGCCACGGGCTGAGCGCGGCGCGCTGGCGCGGACTGCCTGCCACCTGCCACGATGCGGTGTGCCGATCCCCACGCGCCTCCTCATGGGTCCCGGGCCGTCCAACCCTTATCCCGAGGTGACGGCCGCGCTGGTCCGGCCGGTGCTCGGTCATCTCGACCCGGCATTCCTCGAGGTGCTCGACGAGACGATGGAGCGGCTGCGGACGGTCTTTCGGACCGACAACGCCCTGACGCTCCCCTTGAGCGGGACCGGGTCCGCGGGCATGGAGGCGTCGTTCGTCAACTTCCTCAACCCCGGCGACCCTGTCGTCGTCGGGGTGAACGGCTTGTTCGGCGAGCGGATGTGCGAAGTGGCGTGGCGGCTGGGTGCCGAGGTGACGAAGGTGGAGGCTCCCTGGGGCCAGCCGCTCGACCCCGAGGAGATCCTGGCCGCACACCCGGCGCCCGCGATGATCGCCGTGGTGCACGCCGAGACCTCCACCGGGGTCCGGAACGACATCGCCCCCCTCGGCGCGGGGAAAGGGGATGCGTTGCTGGTGGTGGACACCGTGACGTCGCTCGGCGGCATACCCGTCGACATCGACGAGTGGCAGGTGGACGTCGCGTACAGCGGTACGCAGAAATGCCTCGGCGTGCCTCCGGGGCTGTCGCCGATCACGGTGTCGACCCGGGCGCGGGCGAACCTGGTGGACAAGCCCTCGAGCTGGTACCTCGATCTCGCCCTTCTCTCCCAGTACGTCCAGTCGGGCTCGGGCAGCGGCCGCGTCTATCACCACACGGCGCCGGTGACCATGATCGGGGCGTTGCATGCGGGGCTCGGGGCGCTCTTGGAGGAGGGACTCGAGGCCGCGTGGGCCCGGCACGACGAGTGCGGTTGGCTGCTGAGGCAGGGGCTCGAGGACCTGGGCCTGCGCCTCTTCGCGGCCGAGGACCACCGCCTGCCCCAGCTGACCACCGTCGAGGTGCCCGAGGACCTGCCCCCGGGTCTCGACGAGTCCGCTTGCCGCCGCCTGTTGCTCGATCGCTACGACATCGAGATCGGCGGCGGCGCCGGTCAGCTAGCCGGCAAGGTGTGGCGGATCGGTTGCATGGGCCACTCTGCCCGGCCGGGGAACGTGGTGGCGCTCCTCGGATCCCTCGCGGAGGTTCTCGAGCGATGACGGCCAGCCGGGTCCACCCCTCGCCGCTCCAGCTCACCGGGCGTCGCGTCGTGCTGCGAACCCTGAACGACGCCGACTACCCCGAGTGGTTCGAAGTCCGCTCCCGGTGCCGGGACTGGCTCATCCCCTGGGAGCCCCGGCCCAAGGGAGCGCCGCTCCCTGCCGAGGACCGGAGCAGCTTTGGGGCGCGCTGCGCCATCCGCGAGCGCGAGCGCCAGCTGGGGGCCGGCTACGGGTTCGGGATCTTCACCGACCGCTTCGCCGGTGAGATCACGCTCTCGTCGATCCAGCGGGGGCCCTTTCAGACCGCGTCGATCGGCTACTGGGTCGATCAGATGATGGCCGGTCAGGGCCTGGTTCCCGAGGCTGTCGTGGTCACCTTGCACTTCGCGTTCGAGGCGCTCTCCCTCCACCGGGTGGAGATCTCCATCATCCCGCGCAACCGGGCGAGCCGCCGGGTGGTGGAGAAGCTCGACATCAGGATGGAGGGTGTGGCGGAGCGCTTTCTCGAGATCGACGGCAAGTGGGAGGACCACTGCCGTTACGCCATCACCTCCGAGGAGTGGGACGTGCGCCGGGCCGAGCTGCTGGGGGCCTGGCTCCGGCGGGCCTGAACGGTCCCGGCCGGAGCCTGAGCACCCCGGCACAAGTTCGAACCATGTTGACGGGGTCTTCCGTAAGGTCGCGTCCCGACAAACCCGGACCCGTGCGGGCGGGCCGTCGGGAGCGAGCAGGGAGCGATGTCGATGAAGGTAGGCGAGCCGGCCACGCCGGCGGCGTCGGTCGATGGGGACGCGTTGCGGAGGGCGGCCTCGGTCCTCTCCGAAGTCCTGGCCGAGGTCCCGGGCCCGATGGTCACGATCGAGAGCCGGTGCGAAGCCCTCCGTATCGGCGCGCGGCCGCCCCGGGGGCGCGGCCCGGGGGCCGCGCTGATGCTGTCGGGTGTCACCTCGGGGCCGCTCCCGCCCACGGTGGTGCCCTGGGGGCCCCTGGTCAGGGCGTCGCGCTCGGGGAGCAGCTTCGGGCTGCGCCTCTCCCCGGGAGAGCTGGCGGTGGAGCGGGAGGGGTCGACTTCGGCCGTCCTCGAAGCCCGGAGCACGTCCGATGCCCCCGATCTGGTCGAGTCCCGGCTCAGCCGCTACCGGACGACGGCCACGATGCGGGCCGAGCACGCGTGCCTGCTGGCCCGGGTCATCGGGGAGGGCCGTGGCGACCCGATCGACGGCGTGGCGGTCTCGCCGGGTGGCTGGGCCGGGACCAGCGACGGCGAGCGGCTCGTCGTGGTGCCGCTGGAGGAGTGGTACCACGGGCGCCAGGTCGTCGTCCCGGGCCGGCTCTTCCGGGCCGTGCTCGCCTTCTGTCCGGACGACGTGACGATCGACGTGAACCGGCGGCCGGACGATCCCCGGCTGGTCCGCCTGGTGGCCTTCGCCGGCCGGGACATGCTGGCGATCGAGGACGAGGTCCTCGCGTCCCGGTTCCCCGACCTCCGGGAGGTCATGACGGTGCCCCGGCGGCCGATCGTCGAGGTGGCCGACGCTGCCGAGCTCCGCGCCGCTATGGCCCGGGTCGCGCCCTGCGACAGCGTGCTGCTCCGCCGGAACGGGCAGCTGGCCGAGGTGGTCGGGTACGGCGCGGCCGGCGATGCACCTTCGTCGCCCTTTGCCGGAAGCGTGGCGGAGCCGGTCCACCTCCGGGCCACGCGGCTGCTCGACCTGCTCGACGGGTGCGAGGGCTCGCTCGTGTTGTCCTGTGACGACCAGGACCACGAACCCCTGTGCCTGTCGGCGGAGGACGGCACGCTGCGCGGCCTGGTACCGCTGCCCAGGGTCGGCTGAGCAGGGTCGGCTGAGCAGGTCGGCTGAGAGGGCGGCGGGGTGGCCCGCTACCGGAGCGGGTCGGCGGCCGTGTCGTGCTCGTAGGTGTACGCGCCCGGACCCCTTCCGGCTCCCCGCCGGAGGTTGAGCGCCCGCACGAAGCTCCCGACGGCTCCGGCGCTCGTGTAGTTGTACTCGAAGCCGGTCTGCTTCAGGCGGCGGTTGTCCACCCCGCGCCCGTACCGCAGGAGGCTCTCCATCTCGGGCGGGAAGTCGAACACCCCGAGCCGGAGGAGGAGGGCCATCGCCAGCGCAGGCTTCCACGGGGGGAGGCGGAGCAGCCGGGAACCACACAGGCGGACTACCTCGCTCCACGGGAGCAGGCCGTCGCCGGCGACGTTGAACACTCCCGAGATCCGCTCACGGGTCGCGTGCTGCAGGGAACGGATGACGTCGTCCTCCTCGACGAACTGCAGGAGCGGGTCGAACCCGAAGATGGCCGGGCAGGACCGGTGCGAGAGGTTCTTGCTGATCGGGGTCACGATGTCGGTGCCGAGCACGTTGGCGAACCGGAGCACGGCCACCGTGGTCGACGGGTTGTCCTCGGCGAAGTCCCGGACGAGCGACTCGGCCTCGATCAGGGAGGCCTCCAACGCCGAGCCGGGAGGGTGCTCCCTGGCCGTGTCCTCGCCGAAGACGTTCGGGTCCTTCGCGCTCGCTCCGTACACGAGGGTGGACGACTTCATGACGACGTGGCGGACAGGGGAGTCCCGGGCCCCGGCGGCGGCCAGGAGGTTCATGGTGCCGATCACGTTGACGTCGTGCAGCTTGCGGCCGGGTCCCCGCGTCGAGTCCATCACCAGGAACGTGTGCACGACGGTGTCGACCTGGGTCGCCCGCACGATCCGGCTCAAGATGGTGTGCTCCTGGTCGGTGCGGACGAACTCGGCGCGTTGCAGCGGGACCACGGGGTCCTTCGTCCCGAGCCCGATGATCACCTGCAGGTCCGGATCGGACTCGAGCGCCTGAACCATCCGGCCACCCCAGAACGTGTCCACACCGGTGACGAGCACGCGTCGGGTCACCCGACGACCCGCTCAACCGAACCAGACGCTGCGCCGCTCGCGCAGCATGTCGTAAATCGTGGTCTGGAGCCGGACGCGGATCCGCTCGGACTCCTCCATCAGCCTGCTCCTCGGGTACCGGTCCTGGCCACCCGGGGCGTCGAAGGTGACCGGGTCGAGCACTCGCAGCCTGAACTTCGACGGAAAGGGCAGCACGGCCCCGAGCGGACCGAGCAGGAGCATGTTCGCGGTCACGGGGAAATAGGGGAGCCCCAGCACCCTGGCCAGGGCAGGGAGCCGGGTCAGGACCGGCATCGTCTCCTCGGCTCCGATCACGGCGATCGGGACCACGGGGACCCCCGCCCGCATGGCGATCTCGACGAACCCACCGCGGCCGAACCGCCTCAGCTGGTAGCGATCGGTGTACGACTTCGACGGACCCTTGGTCCCCTCGGGGAACACGAGCACCAGCCGGCGTTGCTCGTGCAGGAGCCGGTACCCGTTGTCCTGCCGGGCCGGTACCCCTCCGAACCGGGACCAGAGGGTTCCGACCACCGGGATCGTCCGGAAGAAAGAGTCGGCCATGCCGTACACGGGTCGTCCCAGCTCCTTCTCGATCCCGTGCATGATGACCGGGGCATCGGACGGGATCGCCCCGGCGTGGTTCGACACGAGCAGCGCGGGGCCGTCGACCGGGATCTTCCGAAGACCCTCCCACTCCGCCCGGAACCACCAGGAGTACACCGGCTCGTAAAGGGTGCGGGCGAGCGAGCGCATCCGCTCGGAGCGTCCCCACTCGTCGACGTCGGAAAGCCGCTCGTCGGCGATGGGATCGGGTCCGGGACCGCCACCGGGCCCCGGGGACCGCAGGGGAACGACTCCCGGGGGATGGTGCGCCCCGGCCGCGGGCTCCCTGCTCGTCACCACGGGATCATCGTACCGAGCGGGGCTCGGTGGAGCCCCGCTCGGCATCGCTCCCCGGCAGGCCCGAGGGCGTCAGGGGGCCGGGGACATGCCGACGCCAGCCGGGCCGACGCCAGCCGGGGCGACGCCAGCCGGGGCGGGCTCCACCATCCGGAGCGGTGCCCGTGCCCGGAGGCTCGCGAACGAGACGGAGACCTGGCGCACCGAGCCGGGGTCGTCGGCGCGGGCCGTCCTCAGGCGGCGGGCGACCTGCTCGAGCTCGCCCCGGCTCCCCAACGGGAAGAGGACCGTCGCCCCGCCGTCGGGATCCGCCAGGACCGGGAGCGACGGGCCCGCCGCGCCGGCGGCCAGGCGCACGGCGGTGGGGGACCCGGGCGCCGAGGGCCGCACCGCCAGGGCGGGGACCGGCGCCGGAGGCCGCCGCCTCGCCCACCCGCCGAGGATGTCGCGGGCCATGACGAAGGAGTCGGCGATCGGACGGATACGGGTTCCCCCGACGTGGCGCCACCGGACCGGCACTTCTTCGATCCGGAGCCCCAGCTGGCGGGCGGCGAACAGCAGCTCGACGTCGAACGCGAACCCCTCGACGACGGTGCAGTGGAAGAGCAGGCGCGCGGCAGGCGCGCGGAACCCCTTGAACCCGCACTGCGTATCGCCGATGTCGAGCGGGGTCAGCGCGTTGACCAGCCGGTTGAAGGCCCGGCCCATCGCCCGCCGGTGAGCGCTGCCACCCGTCGCCCGGGCGCCGGGGAGGGTGCGCGAGCCGATCGCCACGTCGGCATCACCGAGCGCCGCGACCAGGAGCGGGAACTGGTCGGGATCGATCGCCATGTCGGCATCGCCGAAGGCGATCAACACGCCGGTGGCCTCGGCCACGCCGCGGCGGATGGCCGATCCCTTCCCACGGTTCCGGTCCTGCCGGAGCACCCGCACGTGCGGGAGGTGCGCCAGCAGCTCCCGGGCGCGTGCCTCCGTACCGTCGGTGCTCCCGTCGTCGACAACCAGGATCTCGGTGCTCGAGGGGTCGATCGACCCCTCGGCGATCGCCTCGTTGAGCCGACCCATCCCGTCGGCGAGCCGCCCCGCCTCGTTGTACGCCGGGACGACGATGCTGAGCTCGATCGTGCCCGCCATTTCCTCGCCAGCCTCCCGCTCCCCGGGGGCGGAGTCAAGGCGCCCCCGAAGGCCAGGAGCCGAAAGCCCTTACCGGTCCCTCACGGGCGCGCCGCGCCGGTGACCACGCCGAGCCCGAGGTCCGAGGCGTAGGACACGAAGACGCCGGTGTGCGGCGCCTGGATCACGGTATTGCTCCCGTAGGGGCCGGATCCGACGTACATCACGACGTGTCCAGGCGGAGAGCCTTCGGTGAAGACGAGGTCACCGGGCTGGAGGCTGGTCAGCGGGACGCGGTGCAGGGAGGCCCATTGCGTCTCGCTGGTGCGGGGGATGACGACCCCCGCCTGGGCCCAGGACCACCAGGTGAGACCCGAGCAGTCGAAGCCCACCCCCGGGGTGGTGCCGCCCCATATGTAAGGGACGCCCAACTGCGATTCCGCCGCGCTCACGGCCGCCATGCCGGCGCTCGAGCCGGTCGCGCTGCCGCCGACGACGACGCCCGCGGACGCCGCCGCCTGTGCCGCCGCCTGGTTCGCGGCGGCATTGTCGCCACCTCCCACGGCTCCTGCCACCGCCGCCGCGTTCGCCGCCGCGTTCGCCGCCGCGTTCGCCGCCGCCGCGCTCTTCGCCGCGGCAGCGGCCGCCGCCGCCTGCTGCGCCTGGGCCGTCGCGAACTGCACGACCTCCTGCGCCAGGGTCCCCTTGGCCTGCAGGAGGGTTGCCTGTGCCACCTTGGTCTGGTTCGCGTTGGCGGCCGACAGCGACTGAGCCAGCGTCGCCGTCGCCGTCGCCTGCTGCGCCTGCGCCTGCTGTTGCGACTCCTGCGCGACCAGCCTCGCCTGATCCGATTCGACCGCCTGTGCCGCCGCGGCGATATTGCCGACAACCGTGTCCTCGTACTGCTGCCGGGCATCGGACTTGGTCGCCGGCGAGGTGAAGAGAGAGGTGAAGTGGGTGTCCGGCGTGGCGTAGATGTAGGCGTTCACGGCGTCGCGTGCCAGTTCCGCCTTGTCGGCAGCCAGGACGGACCGGGTCGTGGCGATGGACGCCTGCGTCCCTGCCAGGGCGGCCTGCGTGCTCTGGAGCTGTTGCAGGGCGGCGTCGTACTTCTGTGCGAGCACGTCACCCTGTCCCTGCTGTTGGGCGATGCTCGCCTCGAGCTGCTGAACCTGTTGCTGCACGGAGCTGATCTGTGACTGGGAAGGGACGGCCGACGCGCCGGTCGGGGATGCTCCGGCGGGCGCCTGGAGCCCCGAACCGAGCACGACGAGTACCGCCGCCGCGCTGCTGAACGCAGCGAACCGCGCAAGAACCCGCCGATCCCGACACTCCAACCCAGCCACTGAGGGAAAGCGTAGCCTTTCGATCTTCGGATTCAAAAGGTGGATCGGGCGGAGTACCCCCAGGTTGGGGAACTACCTACCTGTCGCGATGTCACGGCGCGACCGTCGCGTCGATGTCACGGCGCGACCGTCGCGTCGACGTCACGGCGCGACCGTCGCGTCGACGTCACGGCGCGACCGTCGCGTCGACGTCACGGCGCGACCGTCGCGATATCACGGCGCGACCGTCGCGTCGATGAGGTGGTCTGCGGCCTCGCGCAGGCTCGAGGCGACGACGTCGGGACGGAACCCCTGTTCGCTCCAGTCCCGTCCCCGACGCAGCCACACGGTCCGGAGGCCGGCCGCCCGGCCCCCGGCGATGTCGGCCATAGGCGTGTCGCCGATCATCCACACCGCGCCGCGCTCGTCGTCGCTCCCGGTGCACCGGCGGACGGCTTCGTCGAATATCCGTCGATCGGGCTTCTCCATCCCGAGTTCGTCGGAGATGCAGCACCCGTCGACGAAGGGTGCCAATCCGGCGCGCCGGATCTTCTCGCGCTGGGTCGCCGGCCCGTTGGTCACGATACCGATCCGCCACCCGGCGCCTCGTAACCTCTCGAGTGCGGCGAGCACCGCGGGGTCCGGCTCGAAGAACCCGAAGTACTCGGCACGGTACTCGGCGATCAGCTCGGTGACCGGATCCTCGAGCCCGAGGTGCCGGCGCGCGCTGCTGAACAGTTCGTGGCGAGTGGCGAAGCCGTCGCCGTCGGCCGCGCAGAGCCAGGCCACCACGTCGCCGTCCATCCCGCGGCGAGAGGCGAAGGAACCTGCCCACCGCCGGAAGGCGGCTTGGCGATCGACGAGGGTGTTGTCGAGATCGAAGAGGGCGAGCCGGAGCATCGCCTGCGATTGTCGCAGAGTGCGGGCGGGAGGATTGACCTCGCCCCGGCGGCCTCCTTAGGGTGCCAGGCGTGGACGGTGAGGTCGCAGTGGCCGGCGGTCGGGTCAGAGGCCACCGCGGCGAAGGGCTGTGGACCTTTTTGGGCATCCCCTATGCAAGGCCACCCGAGGGACCGTTCCGCTGGCGCGCGCCGCAACCGCCCGAACCGTGGTCCGGGGTGCGGGTTGCGTCCGAGCTCGGCCCCATCGCCCCCCAGACCCCGGCGGTCCCCGGCTTCTCCCTGCCCGGCGATCCGGAGGAGCAGAGCGAGGACTGCCTGAGCCTCAACGTGTGGACGCCCGACCTCGACCAGCCCGGGGGGCTCGGGCGGCCGGTGATGGTCTGGTTGCACGGCGGTGGGTTCACGGGGGGAACCGGCGGGAGCCTCCTCTACCGGGGTGGCAAGCTGGCCCGCCGCGGTGACGTGGTGGTGGTCACCATCAATTACCGGTTGGGGGCCCTCGGGTTCCTGTGCCACCCGGTCCTCACCGGCGGTGCCGCGGCGACGACCGGGAACTGGGGCCTGCTCGACCAGGTGGCGGCTCTGCGCTGGGTGCGCGACCACATCGCCGACTTCGGCGGGGACCCGCGCAACGTCACGATCTTCGGCGAGTCCGCCGGCGGCATGAGCGCGTCCGCCCTCCTGGCGGCTCCTTCGGCGCTCGGCCTCTTCCATCGGGCGATCATCGAGAGCGGTCCGCCGTACGCGCACACGCGGGTCAACGCCGCCCGGATCGGTGAGGACCTGGTGGAGGTCCTCGGGATCCGGTCTCCGACCCGCGAGCGCCTCGAGTCGGTGCCGGCGCGCGAGCTGGTGGCCGCCACGGGGATCCTGCAGGGCCGGCAGTCACGGCCCGGACACCTTCCCCTGCCGTTCCTGCCCGTGGTCGACGGGGTCTTCCTGCCGAGGCCGCCCTACGAGTCGGTGGCCGAAGGTCGGGGATCCCCCGTCCCCCTGCTGATCGGGACCAACCGGGACGAGCTCACCCTCTTCACCCTCAACACCCCCGGCATGGCCGAGCTCGACGAGGAGCGGCTGGGGGAATGGACGAGCCTCGCCGCCCCCGGGGCTCCCCCGACGGCGGTCATCGAGGCGTACCGCAACGTCAGGGCGTCGCGCGGCGAGCCGGTCACGCCTCGCGAGCTCTGGATCGCCATCGGCTCGGACCTGGTGTTCCGCTGGCCTTCCCTGCGGTTGGCCGCCGCTCACCGGGAACGGCAGCCGGCCACCTTCGTCTACCTCTTCACCTGGGAGGCCCCCGTCCTCGGCGGCGTTCTCGGGGCGAGCCACGCCCTCGAGATCCCCTTCGTGTTCGGGGGGCTCGGGCACCCGGCCGTTGCCGCGCTCAGCGGAGGTGGCCCCGATGCCGAGGCGCTGTCGGACCGGATGCTCGACGCGTGGGCGGCCTTTGCCCGCACCGGCGATCCCTCGCATCCCGGTATCGGCACCTGGCGGTCCTGGGACCGGCATCGCCGCTCCACCATGGTGTTCGGGCCCGGAGGGCGGTTGGTGGACGGACCACGCGACGAGGAGCTCGCGGTCTGGGCGGAATCCGTGCCACTGATCCGCCCGACCTGACGAGTCGTCCGCGTCGGTGTGCCGCGGTCCGCGTCGGCGCGTCGGTGTGCCGCGGTCCGCGTCGTCCGCGTCGGTGTGCCGCGGTCCGCGTCGGCGCGTCGGTGTGCCGCGGTCCGCGTCGGCGCGTCGGTGTGCCGCGGTCCGCGTCGGCGCGTCGGTGTGCCGCGGTCCGCGTCGGCGCGTCGGTGTGCCGCGGTCCGCGTCGGCGCGTCGGTGTGCCGCGGTGCCTCAGGCTGTTCGGGGAACTGCTTCTTCTGCTTCCGCTGCCGGCGCTTGGGGTTCGGCGGCCGGGCTGCCCGGTTGCGGCTTGGCACTGAGCAACTTCGACAGGGACAGGGCCCCCAGCGCTGCCCCGACCACCACCACCACCCGGACCAGCGGGGCCGGTAGGGAGGGCCCCAGCCTGAAACGCCCCGGGCCGGCCGCCGCCAGCGAAGCCGCAGCGGCAAGGTTGGTCAAGGGAAGCTCGTATCCCCCTTTGGCTGCCAGAGCACCGTTGGCACGGTGGGTGGTGGAGGCGACCGACATGGCGCCGATGATGGCGACCGGTCCGAGCGGGTCCGCGATGCCGGCGGCGGTGAGGATTCCCCCTCCCAGCTCCGTCGCCCCGGCGAGGATTGCCATCTGCCTGCCCGGGGTGAGCCCCAGGTGCTCGAAACCCTGGGCGACCCTGTCGAGGCCCGGTCCTCCGAAGGACCCGAAGAGCTTCTGGGCGCCGTGGACGGCGAGATAACCCCCCAGGACGAGCCGGGTGCCCAGCAGTGCTGCGTTGCGCATGTCGATCTCCTCTTACCTGCTCGAAATCTCCACGGGGACTAACAAAAGATTAGCAACTAGCGGGGGGTATGCTCGCGAGGTGGCACGACCCGGGCACACCGAGGCCAGCTGCAGCGGCCTCACGTCCGTGTTCGCCCTGCTGGGCAAGCGGTGGAGCGGCCTGATCGTCGGGACGCTGATGGACGGCCCGGCCCGCTTCTCGGAGATGGTGCGGCAGGTCCCCGGAGTGAGCGAACGCATGCTGTCGGAGCGGTTGACCGAGTTGGCCGCGGCCAATCTGATCGAGCGGGTCGTCGACGTCGGCCCGCCGGTCAGCGTCTGGTACCGCCTCACGCCCCGCGGCGAAGCACTCCGCCCGGCGTTGCACGCACTCGAGCAGTGGGCCGACGAGCATCTGCCCACCGGTGAGGAGCCGGACCGGAACGACCGGGCTGCCACGACGGGCGTTCGTGCCGCACGGGTGCGCTCGCGCCCGAACGTGGGGCCCCGCCCGCATGACGACAAGGTGGGTCGCTCCACATAGGCGGCATGGCTCCGGCCGCAGGGGGACGTAGCCCAACAGGCAGAGGCAAGGCGCTTAAACCGCCTCCAGTGAGGGTTCGAATCCCTCCGTCCCCACCACACCGCTGACATGCGCTTTTGTGGCGGTGACGGTGTCATGGCGCGAACACCGTCGAGAGGTCGTAACGATCCTACTTGTGGTAGGATTGTAATGTGCCCGCCTCAGCCAGGAAGAGAACATCGACGCCAGAGCCTTCAGCAGCCGACTCGGCAGATGCGCCGATCGGCGAGATACGGATCGAAGCTGGCCCGGCCCTCAGCCCAGGGACTCGGCTCCGGGTACGTGGGTTGAACGTGCTCGCACAGGCTGGCGCCCAAGAGAAGGAGAAGGTCTCTCTGACGCTGGACAAGCCACTTGTGGACGAGATCCGTGCGCAGTTCGGAGGTCGGGCACTCTCGACGTCGATCAACGAGTTGCTCTATGCCGCGTTGGCTCAAAAGCACTTGGGCGAGCTTGTGGACGAGATGGAGCGGGAAGCGGGAACGCCGTCCCCGGAAGCCTACGACCGGGTTCTCGCGCAGTGGTTCGCCGAGGACTGAAGAGCGTTCCTCCTGCACCGTGGCCGTCGGTGGTGCTCGACAGCGAAGGGCTGTGGGCCATCGCAAGGAACGACAGCGAGGACGCGAGGGCGGTCCTCGCCTCGTCCCGAGAAGCCGGCGTTCCCGTCTTGGTGCCGGCGGTAGTGCTCGCGGAGACGCTCTTCGGTGACAACCGGGACGCCCGAGCGAACCAGGCGCTCAAGAAGCTGCAAGTCGTGCCGGTCTCCGAGTCGGTCGCGCGGGTGGCTGCGGAACTGAAGCGATTAGCCGACATGAGTGGCGTGGCAGGGACGGTCGACGCCCTCGTCGTGGCAATATCAGCCGCCGCTGGCGGAGGCGTCGTCCTCACCGCCGACGCCGACGACATCGGCAAGTTGGCAGGCGCGGTCTCGGACGTCCGTATCCGGCCGGTACGCGTCTGAGTGACCGACCTGACGAGGGTCACCGGTCACCATCGCCAGAGGCGAAGGGCGGTGTTCGGCGATGCCAGACGGAGCGATCCGCCGTCAAGAGTGGCCATTACCTGGTCGTTTGTAGATCCAGGGGTGTTCGTACAATGACACCCCAAGACCACCACATCGTCGACCAGCATGTTCGCCAGCGCAAAGGTGCCATGGCGCGAAACCCAGCCGCGCTACGCGAAGCCCGTTCTCAGCAGTCGACAGCGGAGCGAAGCGCGGTGCACGCCTCCACCAGTCGGGTGGATTCCAGCACGCAGATGCGGTTTACGAGATAGCCCTTTGGCACGACACGCAGATTGTCGAAACTTGCGGCGCACTCTGTGGGCATCCCGTCGTCGGGCCCGAGCGAAACCTCCGTCGGGATGTTCCTCACAGTACGGGTCACGGGGGCCGCAAGTACGCCGTTGAGGACTGGGATCGCTGCTGACCTGGTCATGACCAGGAAGGGGCGCCGCCCCAGGTCCTCGATCTCGCCCCACCACACTTCCCCGCGACGAGGTTCGCTCACCAGGGTTCCTCGGCGATGGCGTCTCGGAGCGAAGCGATGGCGGCGTCATGCTCGGCTGACGTGGGCGGAGTGCGGCGGTAGCCTGCGACGATGGCTCGGTCGGTCTGCTGGCGGCGCGCGAGCGCCGTGATGGCCTCGACGCCAGCGCGTACTGCCGCTGCCCGGCTCTCGTAGATCCCACTTGCGACGAGCGCGTCGAGCTCGTCCAGAAGCGCCTCGGGGAGCCGGACGGCGATCTGTTCGGTGGCCACCTGTCTAGCATACCAGTATGGGATGGAGTATGGTATGCGCCAAGAGTTCCCACAGCGCGCCTGCCGGTCGCCTGCGCCTCGGCGAATCACCGTGTTCGGCGGTGAGAGACGGACTGGCAAGCCGTTGAACTGGGCAAATGGTTTCGCATAATGACACCTCAAGACCACCAAAAGGTCTTCACGATCAGACCTCACCCAGGTGCACGTTTGGTTCTATCAGGGGGCTGAGCGCCCCTCGATGTGCCTGTGACAGGTGGACGGACGTCTTGGAGTACTCAGCGCCTCGGGGTACGGGTATGACCCCGCACCGGAGTTCCGTCCCTGCGGGTGTACGGCCGCACGAAACCGGCCTGATGCCGATCCGAGGCTTTCAGGTCCGGCGCGAGGTCGACCTCAGCTGCCTCGCCGAAGATCTCGTTGCTTGGCATCAGTAGCCGGACACCGTCCTCGGCCACCTCGAAGGCATTGGTCGGCGCCATCTGATCTCTCGCTCCGTCGAGGTCGGAGAAGTCGATGCGAGCGGTCCAGTCGTTGGCGAACCGGAGAGCCTTTATGAGTACCGAGGGGTCCTCCTGTCGTGAGAGTCGCCGTAGTGCCCCGAGATAGTCGTCGCGGAACACGGTGGGGATGATGGTGCGCATCTGTCCTACCGCCTGAAGCTCGGCGTTCATCATGATCCTGGCGACCCGGCCGTTGCCGTCATCGAATGGGTGGACCTCGGACACCACGAACATGGCCAGGACGGACCGCTCCCAGGCGGTGTCGAGGTCGACGAGACGCTGGTAGCCCTCGGTGAGCGTTCCCTCCACCAGCGCCGGGTCGACGAAGAGCGTTCCGCCCGCCTGGTTGGCCAGCTCCTTCAACTCGCCAGGCCGTTTGTCGGGACGGCCGGCCATCACGACCGCGTGCCGGGAACGGAGGAGGTCGATGAGCTCCTGCGCGCTGGCGGGGACCCGCGACATCTCGTCGGGGTTGCTCACGACTCGGAAGGTCCCGATGATGTCGTGGGCGTCTTCGGACCGTCCGCGAGGGATGCGATCCTCGTAGACGATGCCGATGGCCTCGTCGAGGGTGAACTCGGTTCCCTCGATGTAGTTCGAGAAGTATGCCTCGTAAAACGGCAGGAGGGCATTCGACGACCGCGCGCTGTGCGCCTGGGGTGACGAGGAGCGGAGCGCTGCCGCCAGGAGGTCGAACCGCTCGGTTCTCATCGGGTCGTAGGGCTTCAGATACCGGCGGGCGTGCAGGCTGGGTGGGAGGTTCGGGGCATGCCTCGTGCCAAGCGCCGCGCCGATGAGGATGTCTACCGTATCGAAGGCTTCATCGGTTACGCCGAGCGTCGGAGCCAGCGACCGGGCCCGGTTTCTCAGCCGGTCGAGCTTCTCCTCGCCGTCCAACCGGCAGATCTGGCCGATCCACTCGCAGAGCTCGTTCCTGGTCAGACGACGTGGGATCGAACCCCGTCGGGCCCTCGAGGGCATGGCGTTCTCCGCCAGCCCTCTGGCCTGCGAGGCGAGGTGCAGGCCCGTGGGTAGAGCGATGTCGTCGGGCTGGGGTGGGGCGCCCCGGCGCGCCGTGATCCGAAGGCCGGGGAGGTCGATCTCTCTGTCTCGCCGGTCATGGGCGAGGTAGAGGACGCCGTCGACGGGGCCGGAGCGGGGTGCGGAGCGGTCGGTGATGGTGGCATCCGGGAAGAGATGCCCGGTGATATCGAGCCAGCGGCGCCGGACGACTTCTTCGGGCGAGCGCGTTTTGTCGGCCGTGTAGACGCCCGTGGCAAGCTGTACCAGGTCGCCACGTCGGACCATCCCGGCGATGGTCGACCGGGGCGTCTCGTCGCTGAAGAACAGATCGTTATTCACGAATCGGCACTCCCAGATCGAACAAATCTGTAGTTATACTATCATAGGTCGAACGCATTCGTAAATAATGCGGGGGAACGCTGGTCGTCGGGCCTGGGCTACCTGTCACCGGGCCCGAGCCGTTGGACGGTTCTTGGCGCCGGCCGGAAGGCGTGGTGGATGTCGACGAGAGCTGCTTCCGGTGATCCGTCGTCGCGGACCATCAGGACTTGGACAGGTTCCGTGTCGGCGGGGCCAGCGTCCCCAGGAGAAAGGCCGGCAACCCGAGTACTTCTGCCGCTCGCCGATATCCAAACATGCCCTTGCCGAAGCGGTCTTCGATGAGCTTTTCAAACAGGGCTGGAGCCTCAGGATGTACCTTGACCGGCTCACTCTTGCGCCACCCGCGGGCCGAGAGCTGTTTGAAAAGCGAGGTCGTGCGGGCTGGGTCGATAAGCCCCAGCTGACTGCAGCGCATGATGAGGGCTTGGATCGACACTCCCCAGGTGGCCTTCAGCTGAGCAAAGTCTCGAAGGGTGATGTCGGCGGAGACGAATTCCTCGGCCCGGCCACGTGGGACCAGGAAAGCCCCAGCGAACCGGTTGGCTTCGTCCTCGGGGTCGGGCACGAATCGTCTACGAGTGTGGAGCACGAGGTGCCCGAGCTCATGCGCGAGGGTGAAGCGCTGCCGGTCGCCGCTGCCGCCTTCGAAGTAGCCGATGACGGCGGGATCGGGCGCTCCAGGCCAGCACGACGCACCGAAGTGTCCTACCGTTTCCGACTCGTCATCGGTCTCCGCGAAGGCAAGCGGTGCGACGACGATCCCTCCCCGCTCCAAGCTGCGCGTCACGTGGCGCACGGGTCCCGACACGTCGAGGGCCAGATTCTCCCGAGCCTGCATGGCCAACGATTCGATGGCGTCGCCCGTGAGGTCTTCGCCGCTTGCCATCGGCAAGCTCGGGGGGATGTAGCGTCCCCGGTCTCGGAGAAGCTGCCAGACGACCCGATACGTCTCGGCAATCAGCTGTTCGGCCCGATGTACCTCGCTGCTCAACGCCGTGGCCTTTCGCCGGAACCGGAGCGTGAGCGGCGGCAGGTCGGCAGGAACGGCCTCGAAGTACGCGCGCGGGAAGCCGGTCGCCGAGGCGACCTGCTCGAGGAAGGCGGTGGTCGCCTTTCTGCGGCCGGACTCGATCTGGGAAATCTGCGCCTGAGTTACGCCGAGCGACGCGGCGAGGCCGGCCTGCGAGGTCCCGACGAGCAGGCGGACTGCCCGAATCCGCTCTCCAGCGTAGATAGGCGCGTCACTCCTAGCCGGCATCTCCTCCACCGCCCTGCTCGTCCTCGTCTGCTTCGAAGGGGAGGAAGCCCTGCTCGAGGTCTTCGGTCGGGATGAACTCGAGACTCTCCAAGGTGTCGACACCTCTTGGCAGGACGAAATCGATGTCGAGCTTGGCGTTGGCTCTCCACTTCCACGTGCCGATCGGCCGCACGACACGGATGGACACCTCACCGGTCTTCTGATCGATCGCCCAGAGGCCCAGCAACCTGCTGCCCCTGATGCCGAGCAAGTTGTCGTGGATGTTCGTGTAGTACGCCTGCCGAGCCGGGTTCGGACCGGGAGGGGGTACCTCTTGACCCACCGGACGCAGCAGCCGAAGCTCCAGTACCTCGTTGTGCAGGAGCACCTGCAGATTCGGCTTTGGCTTCGCCACCTTCCAAGCACCCATACCGCCCTCCTCGCTGGCGGCAAGAAGGAGCCGTCGGTTGTGCGCACGAGCGAGGTGGTGGGTGGCGGGTTGGTACTCCGTCCCCGTCATGTCGAACTCGACGAAGTGCTGCTGAGCGAGTTCGAGCGCCCGGTCGAGGGATGCGTAGAGGCCTGTGACCAGGGGACTCATCACCTCGATCAGGACGTCCTTGTCGGCTGGATCGGACACGGCTGTTATAATATAACGGCAAAATACACAGGTCAAGGACCGCTGCTGCCCGCCCGGGAGAGCCCTGTCATTGCACCGTCATCGATCGCCGTCTCCTGACCGCGGGACGGCGTTGGACGCCGCCACGCGCATGGGTCCGGCGTCGACAATCGCTCTGACCTGGTCCTTTGCCGTCGCTGGGTGTTCGTACACTGCCACCCCAAGACCACCAGGTGTCATTAGTGCGAAACCGATCCAAGGTCGGAAGTCACAGGGGCCGCCTACCGTTGGTTCGATGCCGGCGCCACCTCGGATCACGGGTCGCGAAGTCGTGCGAGCGCTCGGGAAGTTGGGCTGGGTGAACGTGGTTCAGACCCTGGCTGCTTCACGCATGGACGGACGATCGAGGAGTGCCAGGAGCGAGCCGTGGAGGCCATCGAGGTTCACATCGCCGGGTTGCAGGCCGACGGCGGCAGTAGCTCCGGCTCGCTCAAACCGCCGCGTACCGCTCGCAAACGGCCTCACGGAGCCCTCGCATGATCGCATGGAGCGCCCGGCGCTGGGCCGAGATCACATGTTCGAGCTCGCTGAAGCGGATGGACGTCCGTTGAAGGTCGGACTCGTCGGCGACGACCAGGTCTGTCGGGTCGGCGACGTCGAGGATGGTCGCGACCACCGACGACAGCTCCTTCGACTCCGTGTCCGGAGCGAACGGTCCCTCAAGGCGACCAAGGCCGTTCGGTGGTGACGGCCTGGCCATGATCGCCGCCAGCCTGCCGACCATCTCCTCCGAGGTCGTCTCCCTGCCGGCGGACCGAGCTTCGAGGATCGCTTGGACGATGTCGAGCCGGCCCTGCACGACGCGGCGGATGAAGGAGACGATGGCTTCGGTCTCTCGGCAGTCGTTCCGCATGACCTGGATCTGTTCGAGCGGCCGTTCGCTCAGCCCCGCCAGGTAACCGCGGGCCAGCAGCGGGTCGAGCAGCGTGTCCACCCAGGCGAGCTCTGCGACGATGTCTCCGAAGCGTCGCCTTCCCTGTTCGTGCCTCACGCCGGTGTGTACGGGGAACATCTCATCCACTTTCACGATTGAATGATCGGCAGATCCGGGCCGCGCTTTAGGGGAATCGCGGACCGGACCGGACCGTCTTCCCCGGATTTCCCCTCCGTACCGCGTAAGCGGAGGGGGGTAGGCGTCATCTTGTCCTCCGACGGCGGGTCCACGTCGCGCTGGGAGGACGGGGAACATGCGGGCACCAGAGGCAGTTACTTCACGAGAGGCAGCTGCTTCTGCGGTCTGGCGCGGCACCGAGGAGTCCGCTGCCGGGGAGGGGGGGCTCGAAGCGCCCGGTGTGGTACCTCACGGAGCTCCCGGGGGGGGAGCTGGAGGCGACACGCAGTCGACGCGCCTGTGGCATGAGTACCGGCGGACCCGGGATCGCGAGAGCCGCGATCGGCTCATCCTCCTGTACTCCCCGTTGGTCAAGTTCGTCGCCGGACGTGTCGCGGTGGGACTTCCCCATCACGTCGACGTCGAGGACCTGGTCAGCTACGGCATCATCGCCCTGATCGACGCCATCGAGCGCTTCGACCCGGACAGGCACGTCAAGTTCCAGACGTATGCGATCTACCGAATCCGCGGCGGGATCATCGACGAGATGCGGGCCATCGATTGGGTACCGCGCTCGGTCCGGGCCAAAGCGCGAGCGGTCGAGCAGGCCTACGCCGACCTGCATGCCAAGCTCAGGCGTGCTCCGACCGACGCGGAGGTTGCCGAGGACCTGGGCACGGACGAGCTGGGCCTGCACGCGATGGTCCACGAGATCTCGCGCATCGGCGTGACAGCGTTCGACGAGTTGGACTTCGTCGGCAACGACGCGCTGGTGCGCGCCGCGCTGGGCGACACGATGTTCGGCTCGGCCGCCGGGCCCGGCACTCGGATCGAGGAGGGGGAGGACCGGCAACTGCTGGTCGAGGCGATAAGGCAACTCGGGGAGCGCCAACGGAAGGTCCTGGTGCTCTACTACTTCGAAGAGCTGACGCTGGCGGAGATCGGGAAGATCCTCGGCGTGTCGGAGAGCCGGATCTGCCAGATCCGCACGCAGGCGGTGCTGCAGCTCCGAGGCTGGTTGCAGGCCGGACGGAGGTCACCGGCCGATCAAGGGTGGTCGTGAACCGGCGCCCGTAGTGGCGCCGGCGCCTGATCGGCCTCAAGCACCGCCGCCGCCCGGCCGATGAATTGGCATCGGCCTCCCTGGGTCAGCACCCCGGGGCGCCCGATAGTCGTCCATGGTTGGCACGGATGCGTAACCAGGCAGGCACGGATGCGATGATTCCTCTCACCAGGCTCAACGGCGACCCGATCGCCATCAATCCGGACCGCATCGAGCGGGCCGACGTCACTCCCGATGTCGTGCTGACGATGACGGACGGCTCCAAGTACGTCATCGGCGAGACCGTCGACGAGCTGATCGACCGCATCCGCCTGTTTCGTGCCTCGATCCTCGCTCTGTCCCACCGGCTGGTGCTCGACGATACCGACGACGGGGTGAGCAACCTTCGCCTGGTGCGGGGGGGCACCACGGGCACGGTGGTCGACCGGCCCGAGCAGGCCATTCAGGCGGACTCGGACGCGTGAGGCGGCAGGTCCGATGAAGAACCGGTTCACACTCGTCGCCATCCTGGGAGCGCTGGGCGCCATCTTCGTGTCGATGGTCATGGACGGCAGCAATCCGATGGTGCTGCTCAAGCCGGCACCCATGATGCTGGTCTTCGGCGGGACGTTCGCTGCCTCGGTGGCCGGGTTCCTCCGGGCCGACGTGAAGAACTTCAAGTCGGTGTTCACGAAGGCCATCGGTGGCGTGCCCGACACCCTCGACGAGGATATCTCCCGCCTGGTCAGGCTGGCGGAGGTGGCCCGGCGGGAGGGGCTGCTCGCTCTGGAGAAGGCCGCGGCGGACGTGGAGGACCCGTTCTTGCGCCGCGGCGTCGAGATGATCGTGGACGGCAACGACCCCGAGGAGATCCGGGACATCCTCGAAGGTGAGATCCAAGCCCTGCACGACCGCCACAAGGTCGGCGCCAAGTTCTTCACCGACATGGGCGGCTTCGCCCCCACCCTCGGCATCATCGGCACCGTGGTCGGGCTGGTGCACGTGCTGGCCAACCTGAGCAACCCGGGCACGTTGGGTCCGGCCATCGCGTCGGCGTTCACCGCCACGCTGTGGGGTGTGATGTCGGCCAACATCGTGTGGCTCCCGATCGCCAACAAGCTCAAGCGGGCCAGCCAGCTCGAGATGCAGGGCCGGCGCATGATCCTCGACGGCATCCTCGCCATCCAGGCCGGCAACAGCCCTCGCCTGGTCCAAGCGAAATTGCAGGCCTACCTCCCGCCGAGTGACCGGCGGGAGGTCCGGCAACCGGAGGCGGCCTGATGGCCCGGCGCACCCATCACGAGGAGGCCGAGGAGCACGACGCCGGGATGGAGCGCTGGCTGCTGACGTACGCAGACATGATCACCCTGCTGCTCGCCCTGTTCATCGTGCTGTTCGCGCTGAGCACGATCAGCACGAAGAAGTTTGAGGTCCTGGCGGTGAGCCTGAAGAGCGCCTTCTCGGGTCGTGGCACGGTCACGAAGAACGACACCGGGCTCCTCCAGCACAACAGCCTGGTGGACCGCCCCGGCAACGTGTCCGGCATCCACCAGGTGGCGTCCGCACCGGGCTTGCCCACCCACGGGTCGACGTCGCCACCGACCACCGCCATGCCGCCGGCTCCGCCCGGCTCCCAGTCGCTCGCCGCCATTCAGGACCAGCTGAACGCCGCGATGGCCGGCCAGGGCCTGAGCTCCGACGTGCAGATCAGCCGGGCGGCGCCCACCCCCACCACCCAAGAGCTGGTCGTGCAGATCCTGAGTGACACGGTGTTTTACGCGGTGGACTCGGCCGACCTGGGGCCGGTGGGGGACCGCGTGGTGGACGCCATCGCCACCGTTCTGCGCACCGATACCAACAACGCCGCCGTGCAGGGCTACACCGACGACCAGCCGATCAGCGGCGGCCCCTACGCCACCAACTGGGAGCTGTCCGCCGAGCGGGCCGTGCACGTGGTGGTCCGGCTCACCCACGTCGACGGCATCGACCCGAACCGGCTGGCCGCCGTCGGCTATGGCCACACCCGCCCCCTCGTCCCCAACGACACGCCGGCGCACCAGGCACAGAACCGACGCGTCGACGTGGTCGTCCTCGCACCCGGAGAGAGCCAACCCTGATGACTGCCACCATGAGTCCCGAGCAGGCCGACGGCGTGAAGGAGCCGGAGAAGGAGAAGAAGGGAGGGCCGAAGAAGTTGCTCCTCGTCGTCGTCGCCCTGGTGGTGGGCGCGGCGGCCTACGTGATGGTGCTGAAGCCGATGCTCTTCCCGCCCCATTACAAGCCAGGCCAACCCGTGCCCGCGGGGCAGATCGTCAGCCTCCCCACCAATACCATCAACACCTCGGACGGGCACGTCCTGCAAGTGACGGTGGCCATGCAGCTCACCGCCCCGGCATCGCCCGCCGCCATCGCCAAGGACGACCCGAAATTCCTGAACGCCGAGCTGACCATCTTCGGCGCGCTGAGCTATGCGGACCTCCTCAACCCGGCCGGCCGGACCGCCGCCCGGGCCGCCTTGCTGCACTCGTTCCAGCAGATCGCCGGGATCAGCGAAGGGGCGCAGCAGATCAGCTCCCTGTACTTCACCGGCTTCATCGTGCAGTAGACGCCGGGAGACTCTCGTCGGAAGTCCTGAAAGAGGGGCTTCACATCCGGTCCGCGCCTGCCGATACACGCGCATATGGGCTTCGACAAGCTGTCCACGCTGCTATGGCGCGAGCGTGACGTGCTCGACCTGCTGGGGTTCAAGCTGGCCGAGGAGTACCTCGTCCTGGCCGCCGGTCACCATGCCTGGCTGGCCAGGGCCACCGCGGAGGTGGAGCAGGCGGTCGGGCTCCTGGCCGATGCCGACCACCTGCGGGAACGGGCCGTGGCCGAGCTCGTCGTCGAGCTCGGCCTCGATGCCACGCCCACCCTGGCCGAATTGGCCGATCTGGCCGCGGCGCCGGAACCGTGGCGGGAGCTCCTGGCCGGCCACCGCCAGGCCATGCTCGACCATCTCGCCCATATCGAACGGGTGTCGGCAGCCAATCGGGAGATCCTGGCCCGCCGGATGACGGCCACGGCCGACGCCCTTGCCTACCTGGGTGCGCAGCCTGGGTCGTCCTACGGTCCCGACGGCAACCCCCCGACCCTGCGGGCCAACGCCCGCCTCGTGAACGCCACGGCCTGATCGTGAGGTACCCGAATGGGTGACATGGGATTGGGCATCGCCGGATCAGGCCTGCAAGCAGCCCGGGCGGCCATGGATGCCGTCGCCCAGAACCTGGCCAACGTCGACACCCCCGGGTATGCCGCCGAGCAGGCCCAGATCACGGCCGCCCCGTCCGGTGACCAGCTCGGCATCGGCAGCGGCGCCTACGTGAACGGGGTGGCCCAGGCCTCCGACGCCGTGCTAAGTGCCGACAACCTCGCTGCCACGGCGTCCTCGGCCGGCACATCGGCTCTCCAGCAGACCCTCAGCACCGTGCAGGCCGTCTTCCCCGAGCCGGGAACCAACGGCCTGTCGTCGCAGCTCTCGACCTTCTGGTCGTCGTGGGACGCCATCGCCACCAACCCGTCCCAGGTCGCGCCCCGGACCGAGGTGGTCAACCAGGCGCAGGACCTGGTCTCCACCCTCAACCAGGCCTCGGCCCAGCTCACCCAGACGTCGGCCAACACGAACACCCAGATGGCATCGACCGTCTCGCAGGTCAACGCCCTGCTCGGCCAGGTGGCGTCCCTCAACCAGTCCATCGTGTCGTCGATCGCCTCGGGCGCCCAGCCGAACTCGATGATCGACCAGCGCAACAATCTGGTGAACCAGCTCGGGCAGGACGTGGGGATCACCGCACGGGCCCAGGCCAACGGCGCCCTCGACCTCTACATCGGGGGGTTCACCATGGTGCAGGGGAACACCGCCGACTCGCTCGCGGTCAGCACGGGCGGCACGCCGCTCACCACGTCGCTGGTGTCGAACGCGGCCGGCGCCGCGGTGCCGGTGACCGGGGGAACGCTGGCCGGGCTGCTGACCGCGGTCAACGTCAACATCCCCGCCTACCGGAGCCAGCTCGACGCCGTGGCCGTCGACCTGGCCGGCACCGTGAACACTCAGCTCGGGAACGGTTACGACGCCGTGGGGAACACCGACGTGGCGGCAGGGGCCGGGGTGGGGCCCCATAATTCGGCGCCGCTGTTCACCATCGGGCCGGGGACCGCCGGAGCCGCGGCCACCATCGCCGTCAACGCCGCGGTGGTGGCCGATCCGCAGTTGCTGGCCGCGGCAAGCTCGGCGACCAACGGCGCCAACGACGGCTCCAACGCCCAGGCCATGGCCGAGCTGGGCACGTCGGCGACCGGCCCCGACCAGGCGTACCGGACGTTCATCACCAACCTCGGGTCCGACGTGCAGACCGTCACCAGCCAGAGCCAGGCCCAGCAGTCGCTCAGCCAGTCGCTCGGGGCCTCGCTGCAATCGGTGATCGGGGTGAACACCGATCAGCAGACGGTCGACATGCTCCAGTACCAGCAGGCCTACCAGGCCTCGGCCAAGGTCGTCTCCACCGTCGACACGATGGTCCAGTCCTTGTTGGCGGCAGTGTGAGCTGCACCGGCCCCGGTACGATGGAAGGGGTGCACAGATGACCGATCTCATGAGCGGGGTTTCCCTCCCGGCCATCGAGCTGGTCCCGTCGGTGATGGGCCAGCAGGCCGTCACCAATCTGACCACCGACCAGACCTCCATCGCCCGGCTCGAGGAGCAGCTGTCGACGGGCAACCAGGTCAACCAACCCTCCGACAACCCGGCCCAGGCGTCGAACATCATGCAGATCAACGCGGCGCTGACCCGGGCCGACACCTATGCCCAGAACGCCAGCGACGGGCTGGGGTGGTTGTCGACGGCGGATTCCACCATGAACGAGATCATCAGCACCCTCCAGCAGGTACGCCAGACGGTGCTGTCGATCAGCGTGGCCTCACTGACCAGCACCCCCGGGGCCATGCAGGCGCTTGCCGACCAGGTGAACAGCGCTCAGCAATCCCTGCTCAACCTGTCCAACACCACCTACGCGGGGCAGGCCGTCTTTGCCGGCACCGGCAACGTGACCACGGCGTTCAACCCCGACGGGACGTACGCGGGTGGCGGGAACGCCCCGACCCGGACGGTGGCGCCCGGCACGTCGATGGCCATTGCCGTCACCGGCGACAAGGTCTTCGGCACCGGGACGACCGGGCTGCTCAGCACGGTGCCGGGCAGCCTCGGCGTGCTGGCCCAGATCTCGCAGGACATCTCCACCGGCAGCCAGGCGTCGCTGGCCAACGCCGCGGGCCCCGACCTGAAGAACCTCGACAGCGCCATCGCCACGGTGGAGGACCAGGCAGCCCAGCTCGGCGCCCAGTACCAGCAGATGTCCACCATGCAGCAGCAGGTGACCTCGAGCCAGGCGGCACTCGACGGGGAGCTCTCCGGCATTCAGAGCGTCAACCTGCCCCAGGCCATCACCAACCTGCAGACCCAACAGAGCGCCTACCAGACCGCCCTGTGGGCGACGTCCCAGCTCATCCAGCCATCGCTGGTGCAGTTCCTCGGATGAGCAACCTTCCTCCAGACCCGGCGAGCGAAGCGAGCGACCCCAGATGAGCCAACTCCGTGTCAACCCGGCGACCACCGACCGCGACGGCCCGGGATTGCTCGACGGCCCAGCCGGGGCGGGAGGCACCACCGCCTCCGAGGTGGCGGTGACCTTCGCCAGCGGGCTTCCCGGCTTCGAGGATCTGCGGCGGTTCGTCATCGAGCCGCTGGGCCCTCACCTGGCGCCGTTCTGCCGGCTCCGCTCCCTCGATCGTCCCGGCGTCGAGTTCATCGTGGTCCCGCCCGGGCTGCTCTTCCCCGACTACGAGGTGGAGATCGACGAGGACGCGGCGGCCCGCCTCGATCTCGCTGCCGACGACGCGGTGGTCCTCACCGTCGTCACGCTGGCGCAAGGGGGTCGGACCCCGACGGCGAACCTGCTCGGGCCCATCGTGGTGAACCGCCGGACCCGCGCCGCGGCGCAGCTGGTCCAGCACGGCTCGGGCTACGAGGTGGCCGTGCCGCTGGTGTCGGCCTCCGCCTGACCAGTGGCTGCCTGAGCGGCGTGTTCTCCGGGACGGCTCGAACGCCGGCTGCGCTCGTCGCCGTCACCGAACAGTCCCCCCAGTGTGGCGGCGGCGGCGGCCAGGACCTCGGGGGTGGGCGACGCGGCCGACACGTTGGCTTCCTGTATCGACTCGTAGATCTCCTGGCGGTGCACCTCGACGTCGCGGGGGGCCTCGATGCCGATCCTGACGTGGTCACCATGGACCTCGAGGATGGTGACCACGATGGTGTCACCGATCCGGATGCTCTCGTGGGACCGGCGGCTCAAGACCAGCACGGGCCGCCTCCTCCCGGCGTCGCTCTCTTGGCCGAGTATAGGAGCGAGAAGCGCAGGGGCCGGGGTATCCCGGGCATCGGGTCAGAACCTCGAGCCGGTCAGGAGGTCACGCCGCCCTGACCGGGCGGGCCGGTGTGACCGGACCGCCCGCCGACGACGGGCTGGTTCTGGCCCGCCGTCGCATCCGGGTGGTCGGGGCTCTCACCCTGGGCACCTGCGCGCGTGAGCGGTGCGTCCGCGGTACCGGCCTGCGCCCGCCCGGCCCGATCGGACTGCATCCCCTGCACGCGCTGGGCGGCAGCGCCGGCGTAGCGGTCGACCACGTTGGTGATGATGCCGCCGGCTACCCAGCACACCACCAGCGCGCCGAGGAAGCGCACCAGCGCCGTCGTGGTTTGCACGCTCCCGTTCATGACGTCGGGGAGCATCGGGGAACAGACCAGTACCGCAGCACCGAGCACCCACTCCGGTCGACGGACACCCATGACGGATCAGCGCCGGGGCACCAGGTCGTCCGCGCCGGCTCCTCGGGCCTGTCCGAGGACGAGCCGGCCGATCAGCAAGGCGGCCCACAGCGCGGGGGTGGCCTGCCGGCCGTCGAGCGAGGCCACCGGGATGCCCAGCCCGAGGATCTGCGCCGGGCTGGCGGTGGCGGCCATGTCGGTGAGGGCGAGGGCAGCGAGGCCGCCGATCGCCTCGGCCCAGGCGGCGACGTCCTCGACCTTCTGGGTGGCCGAGGCCACACCCCACACCGCAGTGGGCATGAGGGTATCGAGGAGGCGTGGTGCCCAGGGGTCCGGAGCGGCCGAGACGGGGGCGTCCATGGCCATCACGGTCGGGGTGCGGGACCGCCGGCGACGAGCCGTGAGCTCCGCGGCGTCCTCGACGCAGCGGAGCAGGAGACGGGGGTCGACCCGGCGCCGGGGCCGGCGGTCCGCCGCCACCAGTACCTGCGCCGGGTCGAGCCCGACCTCCACGGCCAACCGCCCGGCGAGGGCGCGGGCTCGCTCGAGCTCGCCGGTCACCACCAGGAGCCGGCCGGCGCCGTCGGGGAGCGGCGGCGCCTTGGGGAGCCGGGTCAGCGCTCGGGTCAGCACCAGATGGAGGGATGCCTCTGCGTCGTCGGTGGCGACCAGGGTGTCGAGGCACCCGAGGACAGCGGGCCGGGGGAGCAGCGCCTCCGGCATGCCGACGGCGGCCAGCGCTCGACCGACGGGTCCGCTCTGCCCGTCGCCGGCGGCAGGGGCGACCGGAGGGCGACGACCGCTCGTCACGCGGGTGCCCTGGGTGTCGCCACCGAGCGCCGCGTCGGGCGGCTCCGCACTGGCCGTCGACGACGCCACTTCGGCAAAGGCCTCGGCGCCGTGAGGCCGAGGCGAGGTCACAGTCTCGGCGCCGTGAGGCCGAGGCGAGGTCACAGTCTCGGCGCCGTGAGGCCGAGGCGAGGTCACAGTCTCCCGCTCCGGCGCGGCCACCACGTTCGAGCCGGCCTCGAGCACGGTGCTGCGGGCGATCCCCGCCAGTACCGAGGCGAACGACGAGCGTCCCGTGGAGGCGGCGCCGGTGGCGGTCGAGCCCGTCGTCCTTCCGGCGATGGCCGTCTCGACGGAGGCGCCGACCGTCGAGGTCCCGCGAGCGGCCGTGGTGCCGGCGCTCGTCGCGGTGGTCCTCGGTACCGCCGGGGAGCGCTGGTGGGAGAGCTCGACGACGTCCTCTGTGTCGTCGGCCAGCCTCGCCCACGACGGAGGGGCATCGGTGGCGGCAGGCTTCGTGGCGGCCGCGGCCGCGCTTTGTGCGGGCGACGCAACCGCCGGCGGGAGCTCGGCCCGTCCTTCCCGACGGCCGGCGTCGTCGATCTCGACCGTCACCTCGAAGTGCTCCCGGGCGAAGAAGCCGGCGATGCCGCCCCGGCGGACCCGGTCGGCCGCCACGACTTTGCCTCCGGGGCCGGCCTCGGCCAGGGCCTGCTCGAGGACCACCTCGAGGTCGGGTCCGTCAAACTGCAGCGATCGCGTCGGCAAGGTGCACCGTCCCTATTCGTTCGAGCTGTACGTGAGGTCCGACTTCGTTCACGGCCAGGACCCCCAGGCGGGGAACGGGGCCGCGCAGCAGCCGTTGGGCAGCGCTCCGGAGCCGTGACGAGCAGAGGAGCACGGGCCGGCGGCCGTGCTCCTCTGCCTGCTCGGCCAGCACCTTCACCTGCTCGGCCAGGCTCTCGGCACGGGCCGGCTCGACGGCGAGGACGGTCCCGTGGTCGCTCGGGCTCACCGAGTCCACCAGGACCCGTTCGTCCACCGCGTCGATGGTGATGACGGCGAGGGTGCCGTCCGATGCGTAGAGCGCGGTGATCGCCGGGCCCAGGGCGACGCGAGCGGCCTCGAGCAGAGCCTCGGGATCCTTGGAGGTCCGGGCCCGCTCGCTGACCGCCTCGGTGATACGGGCCAGGTCCCGTATGGGAACGCCTTCGTCGAGCAGGTCGCACAGCACCCTCTGGAGCTCACCCGGGCCGACCTGGGCCGCGGCCATCTCCTCCATCACCACCGGCTCGCGTTCCTTCACCAGGTCGAGCAGCGTGCGCAGCTGCTGGGCGGAGAGCAGGCGCCCGGCATTGTCGGCGACGACCTCGCCGAGGTGGGTGGTGATGACCGACGACCGGCCGACCACCGTCGCCCCGGCGATGATCGCCTGCTGGCGGAGCTCGGCCGGGACCCACCGGGCGGCCAGGCCGAACACGGGCTCGACGGTGGCCTCACCCGGAAGGCCGGCGAGGCCGTCCCCGATGGCCAGCAGGCGGCCGGGTGGGGCCTGTCCCCGCCCCATCTCCACCCCGTGGAGCCGGATGACGTAGGTGCCCGGGCCGAGGTCGAGATTGTCGCGGGTCCGTACCGGGGGAACGATGAGCCCAAGGTCGCCGGCGATCTTGCGCCGGAGCCCCTTCACCCGTTCGAGCAGGTCGCCGCCCTTGGCCGCGTCGACCAGGTCGATGAGGTCGAGGGACAGCTCGAGCTCGAGAGCGTCCACTCGGATCTCCCCGGCCAGCGCTTGGGGCGAGTCGACCTCGAGGGCAATGGGCACCTCCTCGGCCGGCGTCTCGACCGTGGCCGCATTGCGGATCCGGACGGACACGAAGTAGAGCAGCCCGCCGACCACTAGGAAGGCGATGTGCGGCAACCCGGGGACGAAGGCGAGCAGGAGGATGACCACGCCGGCCACCTGCACGGCCCGGTGCTGCCGCTTGACCTGGCTGACCACGTCGGAGCCGAAGTCTTCCTCGGTGGCCGCCCGGGTGACCACCAGGCCGGTGGAGATGGACAGCAGGAGGGCGGGGATCTGCGAGACGAGGCCGTCGCCCACGCTCAGCAGGCTGTAGGTGTGGACCGCCGCGCTGGCCGACAGGTGCTGCTGGGCCATGCCCACCGCGAAGCCGCCGAGCAGGTTGATGGCGGTGATGACCACGGCAGCGATGGCATCTCCCCGCACGAACTTGGAGGCCCCGTCCATCGCCCCGTAGAAGTCGGCCTCGTTGGCGATCTCCCTGCGCCGCTGCTTGGCCTCGGTCTCGGTGATGGCCCCCGAATTGAGATCGGCGTCGATGGCCATCTGCTTGCCCGGCATGGCATCGAGGGTGAAGCGGGCCGCCACCTCGGCCACCCGGCCTGCTCCCGAGGTGACCACCACGAACTGGATCACGATGAGGATGAGGAAGACCACCAGGCCGACCACCAGGGAACCGCCGACCACGAAACTGCCGAACGAGTGGATGACGGTGCCGGCGGAGCCGTGGAGGAGGATCAGGCGGGTGGCGCTGACGTTCAGGGCCAACCGGAACATGGTGGCCACCAGCAGGAGAGACGGGAAGACCGAGAAGTCCAGCGGCTTCTGCACGTGCATGCTCATCAGCAGCACGATCACCGCCCCGGCGATGTTCATGCTGATGAGGATGTCGAGGATGAACGACGGCATCGGGACGATCAGCATGACCACGATGGCCACCACCCCGGCAGGGATGCCGATCATGCCGATGCGGTTGCGCTTCATCACACCTCGCGAGCTGGTCCGACCGTTGCGGCAGTGGTCCGGCCGGTCCGTGGCCGTGGGGTGTGAGCGCCGTCCCGTGGTGCTCGTGTGTCCTATCGGCAGCGCCGGGGGAGACCTTTAGGCCGTGCCGGCGCGGACAGAGGGCCCGCCCGGGTCGCCCAGGTGGCGAAGGCAGGCCCCCACGTCGGCGATGGCCCAGGCGGTGTCCGCCGCCACCGGCCCCGTCCCGGCCGGGTAGCCGCCGGCCAGCCGGACCAGCAACGCCCCCAGGCTGGTGACCAGGGGAGCGACGTCGCCCGGGGAGCGCAGGGCGAACGACCGCATGTCGTGCGGGGCCGGGAGGGCCCGTCGCAGCTCGGAGGTGGTCCGGGAAGGCTCGGGCTCCCCGGACAAGGCGCCGAGGCGCAGGCCGGCTTCCTCCACCGCCTGGGCCACCGCCGCCGCCTGGTCTCCCATGGCCGGAAGCGACTCGCCCGCCCGGGTGACGAAGCTGGCCAGCGCCGCGGCCTGCTGGGACGGTTCGGACAGGAAGCCGAACGCCGGGGCCTCATCCGACATGCGGAGCCACTCGAGCACCGCCACCCCCACCTCGTGGGAGAGGTTCTCGCCGTGCAGGCGGAACACCGATAGCGGCTCGGTCAGGTAGACGGCCGGGCCCTGGCACAGCAGGCGCAGCCACAGCACCACGTCCACCACCCGTGTGTAGGGATTCCGGCCGAGCGTGAACATCTGCTCGGGTGACCCTGCCAGCGAGCGGCGGAAGAGGACCGTGGTGGGTTCGCCCAGGCAGTTGATGGCCCGGGTGAGGAGGAGGTTGCCGAAGTCCCGGCCGTCCAAGACGGCGTCGACCGAGGTGACCGGCACGGTGCTGACACTGTCGGGGAGCAGGCTGCCGGCCTGGTCGACGCGCTGGCGCCGCGAGGTGGCCAGGACCACCTCGGGATGGTCGATCATCGGGCGGGCCAGCCGCTCCACGGCGTCGGCCCGCAGCCAGTCGTCGTCCATGAGGAACTTGATCAGGTCGCCGCCGGCCATCTCCACGCTGCGGGCGAAGTTCTCCGTCATGGTGAGATCGGCATCGTTGCGGACGTAGCGGACCCGATCGTCGTTGCCGGCCAGCTCGGCGACCACGTCGGGGGTGCCGTCGGTCGAGCAGTTGTCGACGACCACGATCTCGATGTCGTGGTACGTCTGGGCGAGCGCCGACGCCAGCGACTGCCGCAGGTAGCCGGCGCGGTTGCGGGTCGGGATGATCACGCTGACCAGCGGTGGCACGGACCGCGCCTTTAGCCGGCGGCGGCGGGCCGAGGCCGGCCGGCCGCGGCCATGGCGAGGCCGCCGGCGAGGCCGATGAAGCTCCGACCCAGGGCGAGCGAGGCCCGGCGGCAGACCATGCCGTGACCGAGGGGGCGGACGGCCGGGCGTCGCAGGTCGGCGCTGTGCACCGGCCGGGCCAGCGTGGTGTCGTGGCCGAGCGCACCCAACACGGCCCGGGAGAACTCGAGGCGGCTCACCCGGTCGGGCCCGCAGACGTGAAACACACCGGTCCGCCGTGCGGCGGCCAGGTGGACGACGGCATCGGCCAGATCCGGCGAGAACGTCGGGTTCCCCACCTCGTCCGCCGGAGCGTCGAACGGCACCCCGGCGGCCCCGGCCGCGGCCAGACGCGACAGCGATCCGACGGGGGGACGCAACGACTCCCACCCGTAGACGACGGTGGTCCGCACCACCAGGTGGGAGCGCCGGCTGCGGACCGCCGCTTCTCCGGCCAGCTTCGTCCGCCCGTACTCGTTGACGGGGCGGGGGGTGTCGGTCTCGCGGTAGGGGCCGGCGGTCCCGTCGAACACGTAGTCGGTCGACAGGTACACCATCAAGGTGTCCTCGCTCACCGCTTCCATCACCACCTCGGGCGCGGTGACGTTGAGCTGCCGGGCCCAGCCGGGGTCCGATTCGCACCGATCGACGGCGGTGGCGCCGGCGCAGTAGACGACGACGCCGGGCGACAGGGCCCGGATGCACCGGGTGACCTCGGCGAGGTCGGCGAGGTCCACCTGCACGCTGGGGCCGGCCATCGGGCACCGGGCCATGGCGGTGGCGCGGTGCCCCAGGTCGCCGAGCCGGCGCCAGACGTCGGCGCCCACCAGACCGCTGGCGCCCACCACGAGCCAGTCGCGCTCAGCCATGGCGGAGCGACCAGTCGTATTTGAGGTCGTTGTCGAACGGGTCGAGTCGCTCGATCTCCCCGGGGTCGTGGGGATGGGTGGCGCAGTTGGCGACGACGGCGGGTCCGCCGCCCGTGCCCTTGAACCCGTTCCAGACGCCCGGGGGGATGTGGGCCAGCGCGTAGTTCCCGGTTCCGAGGAAGAGCTCCTGAATGCACCCGAGCGTCGGCGAGCCGGCCCGGGCGTCGACCACCACGAGCTTGATGGTGCCCTCGACGACGGCATAGTTGAGGGCCATGACCCGGTGGCGGTGCCAGCCTTTCACCACGCCGGGGTGGACGACCGAGAAGTAGATCTCCCCGAACTGCTCGAATTCGGGGTCGTCGGGCCGCAGCATGCGCATCACGCGCCCGCGCTCGTCGGCGATCTGCGCCAGTGGCCTGACCGTCACCCCCTCCACCGCCGTCGGGAGGGGATCGGCAGGCGTCACGAGCGGTGCCGATCGAGGAAACCGGTGACGGTCTCGACCATGTGGTCGAGGCGGTCGGCCGTCATGCCGGGGTACACGCCGACCCAGAACGACGACCGCATGATCGTGTCGGTGGCGTCGAGATCGCCGGTGACGCGGTACCCCGACCCGGTGGAGCGCATCTCGTCGAAGCAGGGGTGGCGAAGGAGGTTGCCCGCGAACAGCGCCCGGGTCTGGATCTTGGCCTGCTCGAGCTCGGCGACCAGATCGGCCCGCGTGAACGGCGCCTCCGGCAGCACCCCGATGAGGAAGCCGAACCAGCTGGGGTCGGCGCCCCGGGTCGCCTCCGGGAGGCGCAACATGTCGGCGTAGGGGGCCAGGTGCCGGTACAAGTAGCGGAAATTGTCGCGCCGGGCCTGCCCGAAGGCCTCCAATTTCGAGACCTGGGCGACCCCCACGGCGGCTTGCAGATCGGTCATCTTCAGGTTGTATCCGAAGCGGGCGTAAACGTATTTGTGGTCGTACCCGAACGGCAGGTCCCCGTGGCACCCGGAGAACCGCTCACCGCACGTGTTGTCCCGTCCCGGCTTGCACCAGCACCCGCGACCCCAGTCGCGCACCGAACGGATGATCGTGTCGAGCAGGTCGTCGGAGGTGTAGACGGCTCCGCCCTCGCCGGTCGTCATGTGGTGGGCCGGGTAGAAGCTGCTGGTGGCGATGTCTCCGAAGCCCCCGGTCAACCGGGTGACCGGGCGGCCGTGGCCCGTGCTCGTGTAGCGCGATCCGAGCGCGTCGCAGTTGTCCTCCACCAGCCACAAGCCGTGACGGCGGCAACAAGCCAGCACCTCGTCGATGTCGAAGGGGTTGCCGAGGGTGTGGGCCAGCATGACGGCACGGGTGCGGCTGCTCACGGCGTCCTCGAGCTTCTCCGGGTCGATGTTGGCGGTGGCCACGTGAAGGTCGACGAACACCGGCACCGCCCCGACCTGCACGATGGGGGCCACGGTGGTGGGGAAGCCTCCGGCCACCGTGATGACCTCGTCGCCCGGGCCCAGGCGGCGCTCGCCGAGCTCCCTGGCGGTCAGGGCGGAGAGGGCGACGAGGTTGGCCGACGAGCCGGAGTTCACCAGGGCAGTGTGGCCGACGCCCAGGAAGCGGCAGAGGGCCTGCTCGAGCCCATGGGCGTAGGGGCCCTCGGTCAACCAGAAGTCCAAGGCGGCCGACACCAGGTTGGTGACCTCGTCGGAGTCGTAGACGCGACCGGCGTAGTCGACGCGTGTCCGGCCGGCCACGAACGGCTTCTTCCCGGCGGTCGCCTCGCTGTAGCGGTGTGTCAGGCGGAGGATCTGCCTCCGGAGCTCCGCCGGGGTGGCGGGCTCCGCCGACTCCCGGCCCGCTTCGCCGTCCTCGACCGGCAGGTGGCGCCGGGGAAGGGGGATGACGGTCACCGGCTCGCCCCCTGCGGTTGCTGCCGGGTCTGGAAGCCGGCCATCTCCCGGAGGCTGTAGTCCAGCGCGTCGAAGCCGGTGGTGTGCCATGCGTTCCAGTACCAGCGGGCCGCCAGGCGAGCTGCTCCCTGCGCCGTCGACGCCGGGCGCCAGGACAGCATCCGGCGGGCCCGCGAGCTGTCGAGCAGCAGAACACCGGTCTCGGCGTCGCCCGAAGGCACCACCTCCGGAGACGGCAGCGGCTCTCCTTCGAGGGTGCTCCACTCGTCGCCCAGGGCATCGACCAGGGCGCGCACGGTCAGGGCCTCGCCCGGGTCAGAGCCGAGGTTCCACGGCCCGGTCCCCCTCGCGGGGTCCTGAAGGAGTCGATCGGCCAGCAACAGGTACCCGGCCACGCAGTCGCAGACGTGCTGCCAGGGGCGTACCGCGTCGGGACGGCGCAGCTGCAGTGGCCGGCGAGCGGCGGCGGCGGAGGCGAAGTCGGGGACGATCCGGCCCACCGTGGCGTCGCCCCCGCCGATGATGTTCCCGGCCCGGGTCGTCGCCAGGGCCGGGCCGGTCGGGTACGACCGGGCATACGCCCTGACCACCAGCTCGGCAGCCCCCTTGCTGGCGCTGTAGGGGTCGTCGCCCCCGAGCCGGTCCCCTTCGGGATGGGGCTTGTCGGCGGGGGAATAGCACTTGTCGCTGGTGGCCACCAGGCAGGCCGACGCCGTGGGGCTCCGGCGCGCCGCATCGAGCACGTGGGCCGTGCCCATGACGTTGGTGGCGAAGGTGCCCACCGGGTCCCGGTACGACTCGGGCACGGTGGCGAGGGCGGCCAGGTGGAAGACCAGCTCGGGGCGGTGCCGGCGGACCGCGTCGTCGACCGTGGCCAGGTCCCGGATGTCTCCCTCCACGGATGCCGCCAGCAACTGCCGCAGCCCGGCCCGCTCGTAGAGGCCGCCGGTCATCGCCGGTCCGGCCAGGCCGGTGACCTCGGCTCCGATCTGGGAGAGTGCGAGCACCAGCCACGACCCGACGAACCCGGTATGGCCGGTGACCAGAACTCGGCGGCCGGCGAGGCCGGCGCCCGGCACGGTCACCAGACCCTCCACGGCGGGTCGCCCCCGTCCCACAGGTCCTGCAGGCGCAGCTTGTCACGCATGGTGTCCATGGGCTGCCAGAAGCCTTCGTGGCGGTACGACGCCAGCTGCCCCCGGGCAGTGATGTCTTCGAGGGGCTCGCGCTCCCAGATGGTGGCGTCCCCGCCGATCTCGTCGGTGACGTCGGGGTGGCAGACGAAGAAGCCGCCGTTGACCCAACCCCCCCCGTCCTCGGGCTTCTCACGGAATTCCTCCACGCGGGGACCGTCGAGGAGGAGCGCCCCGAAGCGGGCCGGGGGGCGGACGGCGGTCACGGTGGCGAGCGCCTGCTGGGCCAGGTGGAACGCGATCAGGCCGCGGATGTCGACGTCGGAGACAGCGTCGCCGTAGGTGAGGCAGAAGGGCTCGTCCTCGTCGAGGTAATTGCGCACCCGCTTGATGCGCCCGCCGGTGTTGGAGTCGAGCCCCGTGTCGACGAGGGTGACCGTCCACGGCTCGGCGTTGCACCGGTGGGCGGTGATGTCTCCGGTCTTCATGTCGACCGTGATGTCGCTCTGGTGCAGGAAGTAGTTGGCGAAGTACTCCTTCATGACGTAGCCCTTGTAGCCGCAGCAGACGATGAAATCCGTGAGGCCGTGCGACGCGTACATCTTCATGATGTGCCAGAGGATGGGGCGGTCACCGATCTCCACCATCGGCTTCGGTCTGACGTCGGTTTCCTCCACCAGCCGGGTCCCGCGTCCTCCGGCGAGGATGACGACCTTCACGGCGCATGCTCGCTCGGCGGCGGGGTCATGGTCTGGCTATCGGCCCGGTCCCGGTCGATCTTGAGCCGAGGCTCGTCGTGCATGCGTGAAGGCTCGATCTATCGGCTGCTCGTCGACGACGGTGACCAGCACTTTCCCTCCGACCAGCGTTCCGTGAGACGTTCCCTGTTCGACCTCGCGCTCACGAAGCGTTCGGGTCCGGATATCGATTCGTGGTGGATCACACAACTTGCAGGCTCGTAGTACACCGACCAGCCGCACTTGGCCGCAGCGAGGCAGAGATCGACGTCCTCGTTGCCGTTGTAGTAGAGCTCGTCAAAACCGCCGAGATCTTCGAAGAGGTGGCGCCGCACTGCCATGCACGCGCCGGTCACGGCCGGAAGCACCTCTCCCGTCAGGGCAGGGGGGTACGTGCCCGGTTGCCGACGGAAACGATGATGTCCGTCGAACAGGCCGTCCGGTGATCTCCCGGTGACGACCCCCGCGTGCTGCAGGGTACCGTCGGGGTAGAGAAGCCGGCAACCGACGATGCCGACATCGGGGTGCTGGTCGAGGACCGTCATCAGGGGTGGCAACCAGCCGGGGAGGACCTCGGTGTCGTTGTTCAGGAAGACGAGCCTGTCGGTTCGCGCCAGGGATGCCCCCTGGTTGCAGGCTCGGGCAAATCCGAGGTTCTCGCCGTTCCGGTGAACGATCAGCGACCGGTCTTCGGGAGCCGATGTCAGCGATGCCGTGGCATCCGTCGAGCCGTTGTCGATGAGGATCACCTCGTAGGTGCCCGGCGGTGTATGGGCTTGGATCGAAGCGAGACAGCGCGTCGTGTACTCCGCCTGGTTCCAACAGGGGATGATGATGCTGACCTTTGTCACGGTGCCGGGTTCGGAACCCGGTGGGCTCATGAGCTGGGGGCAGATTGCCGTAATTTCGGCAGCGATCTGGCATCGCTCGTCCGGGGAAGCGACGGCATAGGCGACGGGGAAGGCGGAGGCCAGGCGGTCGTCGCCGAACACCTGGTACCCGGCGCCCGCCGCTCGGGCGCGATCGACCGGTGAGCGCGCCTGGTCCGTGGCGATGGCGACCAGCGGGCAGGCCACGCCGAGACCGCGAGCTCGGAGGCATGACGACCACACCAGGGCCCGTTCGATGGAAAGGGACGCGGCCACGGTTGCAGCCGTGGCCAGGACCGCGAGCACGGTGCCTTCCCCGTGCTGTTCGGTGTGCGCCTCGGCGTGCTGTTCGGCGTGTGCGACGCATGCCCCGAGCACCTGGTCGGCGGTCTCGGGGATGAGCTGGAGGATCTGCGCCATGAAGAGCTGGTGGTTGACGGGGGGGATGGCGGCGGCCAGATCGGTGAGCGGCCGGCCGGCCTGCTGAAGGTACTCGACGACGGTGCCCAGGTGCGCGTCGAGCACCCCCTTGTCCGACATGGCCGCCAGCAAGGCATCGGCGGCCTCGCCGTGACGACCGAGCACGGCGAGCGACTCGGAACGCTGCTGGGCGAACATGCTCTCGTCGTACTCGAACCCGTCGTCGTCGAATTGCGGGCCGACGATCGTGTCGAGGAGCTCGAGGGCTCGTACGTGATCGCCCGTCTGGCGCCGGATGTTCGTCTCGAGCAGGGTCACGAGGACCTGCCGGTCGCTGACCTGTCGCAGCTCGTCGAGCGCGTCGAGCGCGTCCTCGGGGCGACCGAGGGCGACGAGTGCTTCGACGACCGTGCGCAGGGCCAGCCGGCGGGTGATCGGGTTCTGCGTCTCGGCTGCGCCCCGGCGGCAGGTCTGCAGGGCCTCCTCGGGACGTCCGGCCGTCATGTAGGAGCGGCCAAGGCTGGTCAGCGAGAAGCCGCGCTCCCAGCCATCGGCCCGCTCGACCTCCGCCTCGGCCACGCGGAGGTTGCGCTCGGCCTTCGATCGTTGTGCCATGGCCTGGCTCGTGTAGCCGGTGTGGTGGATACGGGCCCGCTCGAGGGCCATGGTGGCCACCGGCCGATGGTCGTCCCGGCCGGCCACCTGCTCGTGGAGCCGTCCGGTCCACTCGCATCGTGACCGGCGGAACAGCCGGCAGGCGGAGTGGACGAACATCGCTCCGACACCGGACCCGGTCACGTTCTCGATGGGCACGCTGTACCCGTCGACCTCGGGCCCGGTGCGGACCAACTGTTGGCGGAGGGCGGCCACGTCGTCGCAGACGAGCATCTCGTCGGCGTCCAGCCAGGCGACCCACTCACCGTGGCACGATGCGAGGGCGACGTTGCGAGCTCGTGAGAAGTCGTCGTCCCAGTAGCCCTCTACGACGGCCGCCCCCGCCCGGCGGGCCAGATCGACTGTGCTGTCCGTGGAGCCGGTGTCGTACACGACGACCTCGTCGGCGAACCCCTCCAGCGAGGCCAGGCAACGCGGGAGGTTGGCCTCTTCGTCCTTCACGATCAGGCACGCCGACACCAGAGGGAACTCTCGCTTGCTGCCAGCCCCGAACTTCTCTTCGAAGCGGGCCCGGTTGCGCTCCTGCTGGTCGAACCAATCGACCTCGTTGGCGTCAAAGGTCCGGTGACCGGCGTGATGGACGAAGGACTCGTGGGCGATGAGCAGGTTCCATCCGGCGTCGATCAGGCGTCGGCACAGGTCGTCGTCCTCAAACCCGCCCACCTCGTAGCCCTCGTCGAAGCCCCCGGCGGTCTCGAACGCCGTGCGCCGGACCGCGAGGCAGAAACCGACGAGGCGGTCGGTCGGCGTGACCTCGCCCCGGTGACCGTCGGCCCACTGGCGCGCGAACGCCCGTATGGCGCTCCGGTCATCGGCCGCATACGCGGCACCCTCGGCCACCTGGGGTCCCGACACGAAGTTCGACCGTGGTCCGGTGGCCGCGACCCCGGGGACGTCAAACGGCTCCACCAGGGGATCGAGCCAGCGTCTGGTGAGCACGGTGTCGTTGTTGAGGAAGACCACGACGTCGTTGCGGGCCTCGGCAGCGCCTTGGTTGCAGCCGGCGGCGAACCCACGGTTCTCCTCGTTGTGCACCACTTCCAACCACGAGAAGAGCCTGAGCCGTGAGGCGGTGGCGTCGGTCGAGCCGTTGTCCACCACGATCACCTGGTCGTGCAGGCCGAGGGTTGGGCGGAGGGACTCGAGGCAGGCTTGGGTCTCCTTCCAGGCGTTCCACGCGAGGATGACGATCGAGACCGGCAGGCGCCTGGACATGGTAGTGGTATCGGCAGGACGGCGTACGGAGTTGAACCGGTGCACGGAGAGCGCGCCCGGGAGAGCAACGGAAACACGACAATCCGAACCCGGGCTTCAGGATCCGCCTCCGCCGGACGATAAGGAGAACGGTGCCCTTCCCGGCGGCCACGAAGGAGCAAGTTGCTTCTGGGGCCGGCAGGGAGGACCGCCAGTACCACGTCAGCGTGCCCCACGGACGGGGCCTCAACCCACGGAGGAACGGATGTCTTCCCTTGTAGTCAACACCAACATCTCGGCGATCGACGCCTTCAACAACCTGAACGCCACCGACCAGGCCATGTCGACGGCGATCTCGCAGTTGTCGTCGGGTCTGCAGATCCAGACCGCCGCCGACAATCCCGCTGCGTACGTCGTCTCGCAGGACCTCCTGTCCCAGTCGAACGGCTACCAGCAGGCGATCTCCAACGCGCAGAACGGCGTCTCGATGATCCAGACGGCAAGTGGCGCGCTGAACCAGATCTCGTCGATCCTGCAGACGATGGACTCCCTGGCCATCAACTCGGCGAACGGGGCGACCAACAGCGCCCAGTCGCTGAGCGCCAACCAGCAGGAGTTCGTGGCACTGCAGAACCAGATCGACCAGATCGCCAACACCACGTCGTTCGGCACCAGCCAGCTCCTGAACGGCGACTTCTCCGGGCAGGTTCTGCAGGTCGGCGCCTTCGACAACACCAACCAGCAGCTGGTGGTCACCATCAGTGCCGCCACCACTGGTGCACTGGGTGTCTCGACGGTATCGGTGTCGGTGGGTTCGGCGGCATCGGCGGCTGCGGCCATCTCGGCCGTGCAGGCCGCCATCAACACGGTGGCATCGGTCGAGGCTAACGTCGGCGCCACCCAGAACCAGCTGAACGTGGTCGTGGCCAACCTGACCGTAGGCCAGCAGAACCTGCAGTCGGCCTACTCGGGCCTGGTCGACGTCAACTTCGCCCAGGCGACCACCAAGTTCAGCACCGACCAGATCCTGATGCAATCAGGGGTGTCGATGCTGTCCCAGGCGCAACAGCAGCCGTCCCTCGTCCTGAAGCTCCTCCAGTAGGCAGGCAGTCGGGACGCAGCGTACGCAACGCCGTCGAGGGGGTCCGGGTGACGCGATCGTCACGACCGGACCTCCTCGGCGGCGGGCCACGCGTCACCGGTCAGGAACGGCAAGGAGCATCACGACCACATGACAATTTTCCCATCGAGCGCGAGCAGCACGCCACCCATCATCGACAACGGGCTCATCTCGGGGCTCAACACCCAGGCCCTCATTCAGGCGATGATGCAGAGCTACCAGCAGCCCATCACGAACCTCCAGAACGAGCAGTCCACCCTCAACACCCAGGCCGGCGACTACCAGGCGATCAACAAGGACCTGCTGGCCTTTCAGACTGCGGCCCAGGCCCTCGCCACCCCGAGCGGCTGGGGGGCCCGCCTGGCCACCTCCTCGGACCCGGCCGCGGTCACCGCGACCGCCGCCTCGGGGACGCCCTCGGGGTCGGTGTCCTTCGGCGTGCTCTCGCTGGCGCAAGCCGACTCGCTCGTCTCCGCCGGATCGGTGTCGTCCACCGCGGACGTGGTCGACTCGAGCCCGGGGTTCCTGCTGGCCCAGGGCGGCGCCCGGTACGGCCTGGCCACCTTGGCTGCCGGGTCGGGGCTCGCCCTCGGCTCGCACTCGGTCGCCGTCAGCCAGGCCTCGGCCGCCGCGGCGACCACCGGCACCACCGACCTGCAGAGCCAGACCGGGGGCATCACCGTCGGATCGAGCAACGACACCGTGAACGTCACCGTCAACGGCACCGCCTACGCCCTCACCCTCGGGGCGAGCCCCGGTGGTGGGTACTCGGGGTCGGGACTGCTGTCCGCCGTGCAGAGCGCGATCAGCGCGGCGGGGGCCGCCGGGGTGCTGCAGGCCGGCTACGGTCCCACCGGCGACCTGATGTTGGCCACCGTCGACCAGGGGAGCACCCAGAGCCTGCAGGTGACGGGGGGAACCGCCCTCCCCACCCTGGGGCTGGCCGCCATGTCGAGCGCCTCGACCGGCGTCGCCGGGGTGATCACCGTGGACGGGACGGCCAACACCCTGAGCACGGTCACCCCCGGTGCCACGGTCGCCCTGACCTCGGGCACGGGCGGCACGGTGAACGCCACCCTCGACGGGTCGAGCACCCAGGCCACGGTGGACAGCTCACTGCTGTCGACCGGATCGTTGACCGCGTCCAACGTGTCGACCGGCAACGGGTCGCTCGCCGACCTGGTGAGCAACGTCAACGCGGCCGGCACCGGCATCATCGCCTCGGCGGTTCAGACCAGCAGCGGCGCGTACATCCTCCAACTCTCCTCGTCGGCCACCGGCACTGCGGCCGACCTGTCCGTCGACACCGGTGCGTTCTCCTCGTCGTCCCTGGGGGCGATGCAGACGGCAACAGCCGGCAGCGACGCACGGATCCAGGTGGGGGGGTCGGGGGGCTACACGCTGACCTCGGGGAACGACACGTTCGCCGGCCTCCTGCCCGGCCTGTCGGTGTCGGTGGGCTCCACCACCACGACCCCGGTCACGGTCACCGTGGCGCCCGACGCCACCGCCACCGCCACCTCGGTGCAGGGCCTGGTGGACGCGGCCAACGCTGTTCTCTCCGACATCCAGAAGTACGCCGGCTACAACCAGGCGACCAAGCAGGCCGGCCCGTTGATGGGCTCCTCGGTGCTGCAGAACCTCACCAACCAGATCCTCGGCGTCTTCGCCGCCACCTCGGGAACGTCCACCCTGGGCAATGGGGAGAACGTCGGGGTCGCCTTGGACAACGGGCAGATCGTGTTCAACCAGTCGACCTTCGAGACGGCGTTCAGCGCCAACCCCACCCAGGTGGCGGACATGTTCACCCGGGGGGGGACCTTCGCGCCGTCGTCGCCGTCGTACGCCGGCGACGTCTCCCTCTCCTACGCGTCCAACACGACGCAGGCCGGGTCGTACAACGTGACGGTCAGCCACTCCGCCACGCAGGCCACCGACCTCGGGTCGGTGCTGAGCCCCGGCTCGGTGTCCGCCGCGGAGACCCTCACCATCGGATCGGGTGGCCAGAGCGTGAACTACGCCACCACGGTCGGGGAGAGCCTCTCCTCGGTGGCGGCCGGCATCAACGCCGCGCTGGCCGGCGCGGGAATCTCACTGTCGGCCCAAGTGGTCGGCAGCGGCCAGCAGCTCCAGCTCACCTCGTCCGCCTACGGGAGCGCGGCAGGCTTCACCGTCACGTCCACCAGCACCGGACCGGGGACCACCGGGCTGGCCGGGCCGACGGCAGGGACCCCGGCGTCGTTCGCCGGCACCGACGTGGCCGGCACCATCAACGGGCTGACCGCCACCGGCATCGGCCAGTTCCTCAGCGCCCCGGCATCGGATCCGACCCTCGGGGGCCTGTCGCTCGAGGTGACCGCCACGGGGATCACGTCCTCCACCAGTCTCGGGACCCTCACCTACCAGCCCGGCATCGCCCAGGCGATCGCCGGCCTGGCCAACACGATGACCGACCCGGTCACCGGGGCCATCACGACGACGGCAAAGGGCCTCACCACCCAGTCGACCAGTCTCGACAGCCAGATCTCCTTCGAGCAGCTGCTGGCCAGCCAGGAGCAGAAATCCCTCCAGCAGGAGTTCTCCAACCTCGAGGTCACCCTGGGGACGCTGAAGAACCAGAGCTCGGCGCTGTCGAGCGCCCTGTCCCAACTGTCCTGACCCGGCCGTACACGATGGACCCCCGGCAGGCACCCGACGCGCACCACGCGCACCACGCGGAAGAATGGAGTCGACGTTGCCGGCATCGATCGTCCAAGCCGAAGCGCTGAGGCAGCGCTACCTGAACGAGGCGGTCGTGACCGCCTCACCGGCGACCCGCCTCATCATGCTGTACGACCAGATGCTTCTCGACTTCCGGGTGGCCGACGACGGGTTCGAGCGGGGTGACCTGAAAGCGGTCAACGACAGCCTGTGCAATGCGCAGGAGATCCTGCTGGTCCTCCGGGGGACGCTGCGGACCGACCTCTGGGGCGGGGCCGAGGAGCTGGCTTCGCTCTACCTCTACCTCCACCAGCAGCTCGTCGAGGCCAACCTGCACAAGGACCGCGATCAGGCTCGCCGGGCGGGCGAGCTCGTGGGGGACCTGGCCGGTGCGTGGCACCAGGCCGCAGAGATCGAGGCCGAGCAGCACTCGCCCGAGCCGATGATCGGCAGGGGAGCCGGGTGATGAGCGTGCCCCGCGAGCCCTCCCGTGACGGGTGGGAGCGCGAGCTGGCCGACATGGCTGCCCACCTGGTTGCGCAGGGGGCCGCGTTTGCCGCCGGTCACCGAGCCACCGAGCCACCGGTGCGCCGGCTCGGTCGCACCGAGGACCTCGGGCCGCTGCCCGAGCGGCTCCGCCCCCGGGCCGAAGCTCTCCTCGTCGCCACCCGTGCACTCGAAGGCGCAGTGTCGGAGGCCCGAGCCTCGCTGGTCGTCGCCATCCGCCAGGCCGAACGTTCCGGCCGCCGGGCGGCGGCCTACGTCGACGCCAGCGCCTGATCGCCCTCAATCGGGCTTGCGGGCCACCACGGCGAGGTGGGCCTCGATCGAGCACTGGCCCTCGACGTGCTCGCGGGCGAACGTCTCGAGGCACGTGTCGACCTCCTCGGGCCCGAGGATCCCTGCCTCCACCAACTCGTCGCGCACGCCGGTCAGGCGCTGGAGGGAGAAGGCCCGAGCAGGGTCGGCCGGTGTCGACGGTCCGTGGACGGCCTGGGGGAGCACCACCACCGACACCACGGTGAACCCCGCTTGCTCGAGCAGGGTCGACAGCTTGCGGCCGACGAAGCGATCACCGCCCTTGGCCGCCTGCAGCTCGGCAAATGCGTGCTGCAGGCGGCGGAAGGCGTCCGAGGGCTCGGGGTAGGCGATCGAGAGCCCGTCGTCGGCGTCGATCAGGCACACGCCGCCACCCGGACGGACCACCCGGAAGAGCTCGTCGGCCACCCGGGCCGGATCGGCGAGGTGTTGGAAGAGCAGGCGGGCGGTGGCCAGGTCGAACCGGTCGGACTCGGTCGGCAGATCGTAGGCATCGCCACGGGCGAAGGTGACGCTGCTGCCGGGTTGGAACCACCCCGTGGCCCGGATCGTCGCGGCCAGCGACTCGGCGACGGCGAGGTTGGCGGGGTCGGCGTCAAGGCCGAGCACGTCGGAGCGGACCATGCCGGCCAGCTCGAGGGGGGTGGGTCCGAAGCCCGTCCCCACGTCGAGGACCTGGGCGCCCTCCTGCACGCCGAGCGCACCGAACAGGGCGCGCCGCGACGGCCCGGTGGCCAGGGTCTGCACCAGCAGCCAGCGCTCGGGCATCTCGGCGTGAGCGTTGAGGTAGCCGAGGTAGGCGGCATCGACGGTGTCCCAGGCAAGCGACGCAACCGGGGGGGCGGGTGGCACGACAGGCAGTCCTCTGTGTGGGATCGAGCGGGGATCGAGCCCAGCGGGGTGGACGGGGCCCGGCGGCGAGGGCGATCGTAGCGCGCGCCGACCCGGGGCATACCGGTCTGCCCCGGCGGCTGGGCGTTAAAGGTTCATGTCCGCCGCTCCGATACGTACGGTGCGGGCAGGGAATGCCAGCGGAGCAGCCCAGGACGGGCACGAGCAGTGAGGCGGACCGAAGCGAGACGGTCTGCTCTCACCAAAGTGACGCCCGAGAGGTGGCAACCGTGTCCGATGGCATCGTGGGGGTTCTGCAGTTTGCCGTCGACAGCCTTTCGCTCCAGCAGCAGACGACGGCCAACAACATCGCCAACGACCAGACCCCGGGGTACACCGCCCAAGAGGTGAGCTTCGAGCAGAGCCTGCAACAGGCCATCAGCTCGCCCACCGGCGGGCCGGCGACGGCCACGGTCACCAGCTCCCCGGCCGTGCCCGGCAGCAACGGCAACAACGTCGACCTGCCCACCGAGATGACCCAGGCCACGCAGGAGACGATGCAGTACCAGACCATGGTCGAGCTCCTGAACGCCCAGTTCCGGCTGGTGCAAGGCGCGGCAGGAGGGAGCTTTCAGTGAGCCTGTTCGGAGCCATGCCCATCGCCAATTCCGGGATCGACGTCTCCCAGACGTGGATCGACGCCGTGGCCGGCAACATCGCCAACGCCAACGACGCCGTCTCCACCAGCCAGAGCGCCTACGAGACCCAGTACGTGGTGGCGCAGCCGGTGGCGTCTACCCAGCCCGGCGGGGCCGGCCAGGGCGTGGTGGCCTCCCAGGTGCTCCTGGGCGGTGCCGCCGGCCAGCTTGCCTACGACCCCGGCAACCCGCTCGCCGACGCCCAGGGCATGGTCCGGTACCCCGCCGTCGACCTGGGCCAGCAGATGGTCGACCTGGTGATGGCCCAGACCGGCTACCAGGCCAACGTGGCCGTGGTCAACCAGGCCAAGGCCGCCTACCAGTCGGCACTGACCCTCGGGAGCTGACCACCGTGCCCATCCCCCCGATCCCCCCCACGCCACCGTCCCCCCCCACGCCTCCCGCCGCGGGGGTGGCCACGACCGGTGCGTCCACCGCGACGGCGGGTGCGTCGTCAGGCGGTTTCTCCAACGCCATCCTCAACGCCGTCGACCAGCTGCAGAGCGTGCAGAACAGCGCCAGCAACAGCGCCGCCGCCGCCGCCGGCGGCCAGGGGAACGTCGGTGACGCGATGATCGCCGCCAGCCAGGCATCGCTCGACACGCAGGTGACCCAGGCCTTGGTGACCAAGGCGCTGGCCGCCTTCAACCAGATCATGGGGATGAGCTTCTGATGGCCCTGGTCGCCGCTTCCGACATCGACCGGTGGAAGGTCGGGGCCCGGCGCTTCGCCGACGGCTTCACCCCGGGCCAGAAGGTGGTCACCGTGGTCACCGTGGTGGCCGCGGTTGTCGGCGCTCTCTTCTTCATGAGCGTGGCCGGCACCCCCAGCTACGGCCCGCTGTTCACCAACCTCCAGCCGGCCGATGCCGCCGCCATCACCGCCAAGCTCACCTCGGACAAGGTTCCGTACCAGCTCCAGAACGGGGGGAGCACCATCCTCGTCCCCCAGAACGCGATCGACCAGGAGCGCATCAACATGGCTTCGGCCGGCCTTCCCGCATCGAGCACCAACGTGGGGCTGGGGATCCTCGACAAGGAGGGGATCACCACCTCCCAGATGACCCAGCAGGCCGACTACCTGCGGGCGCTCCAAGGCGAGCTGCAACAGACCATCGGGGCCATCCACGGGGTGTCAGGGGTGCAGGTCAACCTGGCCATGCCGGCCAACAACACCTTTGCTCTCTCCAATTCCTCACCCACCGGTGCCTCCGTGCTGGTCGACACCGCTCCCGGCCAGTCGCTCTCGGGCGGTGAGGTTCAGGCCATCGTCCACCTGGTCGCCTCCAGCGTCCCCGGCCTGAACGCGTCGGACGTGACGGTGGCCGATTCCAACGGCGACCTGCTGGCCGGTCCGGGGGTCAACGCCTCGTCGGGCAACGACAGCAACGCCACGACTGCCTTCGATGCCTCGCAAGAGGCCAAGATCGCTTCCTACCTGCTGAGCGTGCTCGGTCCGAACCACGCCGACATCCAGGTGAACGCCGTGCTCAACTTCGACAAGGTGTCGACCACCACCAACGGGTTTCAGCTCGGACCCACCAACACCCCGATCACCGTGCCGACCCAGACCCAGACCAGCAGCCAGACGGCCGCCGGCGGAGCGACCGGGGGCGGGGTGCTGGGCAGCACCACCGCGCCGACGGGCACCGCGGGAACCGGATCGGGCAATTACAACAACTCGTCGTCGTCCACCAACTACGCGACGGGGACGGTGACCCAGACCGACCAGAAGGCGCCCGGGACCGCACAGAGCCAGTCGATCGCCGTGCTGGTCGACGCGAAGAGCCTGCCGAAGGGGATGAGCATGGCCACGCTCCGGCAGGGCGTCGCCGCCGCCGCAGGGCTGAACAAGGCCCGGGGTGACACCCTGGCGATGAGCGCCGCCCCGTTCTCGACCGCCACCCAGCAGGCGGCCAGCAAGGCCGCTGCGCTCACCGCCGCCGCCCAATCGAAGCAGAAGCTGTCATCGATGATCCGTGCCGGCGTGGTGGCGCTCGCCATCCTCGTCGTGCTCTTCCTGCTGTGGCGCTCGGCGAAGAAGAGCCGGGTGCACCGTCGTACCCCGGTGGCCGTGCTTCCGGCCCTCGCCCAGCCGGTCGAGATGGCGTCCGTCATCGATGCGACCACCCAGATGCCGGCGGTGCAACCGGGTCGTCCGGCCGGGAGCGATCTGAGCAGGGAGGTGAGCTCCTTCATCGACTCGCAGCCCGACGAGGTCGCCGCCCTGCTGCGGGCGTGGACCAAGGAGCGGGGCGGGCAGGGCGACCCGCTCGGCGCCGGGCGGGGCGTGGGCGGGCGATGACAACGACCACCCTCACCGGGCCCCAGAAGGCGGCCACCGTGCTGGCCCAATTGGGCGTTCAGCGGGCAGCCCAGGTCCTGAAGTCGATGAGCGAGAGCGAGGTCGTGATGCTCATGACCGAGATGGCTCGGCTCCCCCAGCTCGACGCCGATGTGGTGGTCGCCGTGGTGGGGGAGTTGGTGGACGGGGTGTCCGGAATGGTCGCCGTGTCGCAGGGCGGGGTCGGCGCGGCCCGCACGCTGCTGCGCGAGCGTCTCGGTGCCGCCCGGGCCGAAGAGGTCATCGACCAGTTCGTGAGCAGTGGGGATGGCAGCCCCCTGCTCTTCCTCCATCGGATCGAATCGGTGCAGGTGGCGGCGTTCCTGTCCGAGGAGCATCCCCAGACCATCGCCGTGGTGCTCGTCCACCTTCCCTCCGACCATGCCGCCGAGGTGCTGGGCCAGATGGACGGAGATCTCCGGGTCGACGTGGCCGAGCGCATCGCCACCATGGGCCGGATCACCCCCGAGGTCGTCCTCGACATCGCCACCGTGCTCGAGCGGAAGTTCGCCACCCTGCTGCAGGCGGGGGCCCAGGGCCGGTTGGCCGCCGGTGGGATTGCCTCGCTGGTCGGCATCCTGACCAACGCCGACCGGGCGTCGGAGAAGCAGATCCTCGCCGAGCTCGAGGCCATCGCCCCGGACGTGGCCGAGAAGGTCCGAAACCAGCTCTTCGTCTTTGACGACGTGGTGGCCCTTGACGACCGCACGCTGCAGCTGCTCCTTCGCAACGTGGCTCCGAAGGAGCTGGCCGTGGCCCTGAAGGGAGTCGACGGGACGGTGCGCGAGAAGTTCCTGCACAACCTGTCCGAACGTGCTGCGCAGGACCTGGTGGAGGAGATAGAGCTCCTCGGCCCGACCCGGCTCTCCGCCGTCGAGGCGGCTCAGATGCAGCTGGTCAAGACCGTGCGTGAGATGGAGGAGGCGGGCGAGATCGTGCTGCTGAGGAGAGACGATGACCTTGTCGTCTGATCCGGCCCGACCCTCGTCCACCCGGGGTTTGAGGCGAGTGCTGCGCGGGGAGGCCGTCGAGCATGCCCACCTTGCCGTTCTTCACGTGGACCGCTCCGAGGCGGTCGTCCCCGCCGGAAGCCGGCCGTCCGTCGCCGACCAGCTCGACACCGTCCGCCGGAAGGGCTTCGACGAGGGGTTCCGGGCGGGCATGGAAGCTGCTCGCAGCAGCGCCGAGGCGGCCAAGGCCGAGGCCGTGCGCCGGGGTGCGGAAGCCTTGTGCCAGGCCGCCTCGGCCATGGCAGCCGGACGGGCCAATGCCATCGCCGTGGCCCAGCAGGACGCCACCAGTCTGGCCATCGAGCTCACCCGCACCCTGGTCGACCACGAGCTGTCGGTGTCCGACGACGAGGTGTCGGCCACCGTGCGTCGAGCGCTGCAGCTCGCCTCGCCCGGCGAGGACCTGGTGGTCCGGCTCCATCCCGACGCGCTCGTCGACGCCGAGGTGCTCCGACCCCTGGTGCCCGATTGTCGGGTGACCGTGGTCGGCGATGCCGGAGTGGAGCGGGGTGGCTGCGTGGTGGACGCGGGACCGTGCCGGATCGACGCGCAGATCGAGCCGGCGCTCGAGCGAGTCCGCTCGGTCCTGGCCTCACAGCGGCCCCAGGAGAACGCCGGCGCGCCGGAGCCCGGCGGTCACCGGGGCGTCGATCCCGAGGAAGCCTCCCGAGTCGCCGCCGACGGAGGTGCCCGGCGATGATCTGGCCCGGGGAGCTCCTGGCTGCCGCTCGTCGGGCCACCGAGCCGCGCCGCACCGGCCGGGTCAGCCGGCTGGTCGGGTTGCGGCTCGAGGTGGAGGGCATCGACGCCGCGGTCGGGGATGCCGTCCGGGTCTGGCGCGACGGAGGGGTGCTCGACGCCGAGGTGGTGGCGGTGCAGGGGGACAGCCTGGCGTGCATGCCGCTCGGGGAGCTGAAGGGCGTCCGCTACGGCGACCCGGTCGAGGCCGTCGGACGCCCGTTCACCGTCGAGGTGGGTGAGTCCTTGCTCGGCCGGGTCCTCGACGGCCTGGGCCGGCCCATCGACGACGGCCCCGAGTTGGTGGGGACCGAGTTGGTGGCCATCGACGGGAGTGCTCCCCATCCGCTCCGGCGCGAGATGATCGATCGGCAGCTCGCCCTCGGGGTACGGGCCATCGACACCCTCACCCCGTGCGGGCAGGGTCAGCGGCTGGGGATCTTCGCCGGGTCGGGGGTGGGCAAGTCGAGCCTGCTCTCGATGATCACCCGGGGCACCGACGCCCCGGTGGTGGTCCTGGCCCTGGTCGGAGAGCGCGGTCGCGAGGTGAACGAGTTCATTCGTCACGATCTCGGCCCCGAGGGCCTGGCCCGCTCGGTCGTCGTGGTGGCGACCTCGGACGCGCCGGCCCTGGTCCGCATCCGGGCCGCCTTCACCGCCACCCGGATCGCCGAATGGTTCCGTGACCGGGGGACCCACGTGGTGCTGATGATGGACAGCCTGACCCGGTTCGCCATGGCCCAGCGCGAGGTCGGCCTGTCGGCCGGCGAGCCGCCGGTCACGCGCGGCTACCCACCTTCCGTGTTCTCCCTCCTGCCCAAGCTGCTCGAGCGGGCAGGCGCCTCCGACCGGGGCAGCATCACCGGTCTGTACACGGTGCTGGTCGACGGGGACGACATGAACGAGCCCATCGCCGATGCCGTCCGCGCCATCCTCGACGGCCACATCGTGCTGTCACGGCGCCTGGCCACCGCCGGGCACTTCCCCAGTATCGAGGTGCTCGACTCGGTGTCCCGGGTGGAGCCGTCCATCACCACTCCGGATCAGCGCCGGATGGCCCGTGATCTCCGCAGGTTGCTCGCCGCGGCGCGCGACTCCAAGGACCTCATCGAGATCGGGGCCTACGTCGCCGGGACGAACCCCACCGTCGACCGTGCGATAGGTCTCGCCGACTTCATGGAGGCGTTCCTGTGCCAGGACGTCCGCGACGTCCAGCCCGCCGAACGCTCGTGGTCGCTGCTCGCCGCGCTCGTCGGGACCGCACCTGTCGAGGTGGTGGCATGAGCTCCCGACGGTTCCGCTTGGCCACCGTGCTCCGGGTGCGCCGCGCCCAAGAGGAGTCGGCGAGGGCCGAGCTCCTCCTCGGCAATCTCCGCATGCGGGACAACGATGCCCGCCGCGAACGATCCGCACTCCGCTACCGGACGGTGCCGGTGTCGACGGGGACGATCCCGGCAGCGGTCTTCCGTCGGGAGCAGGCGACTGCCGACCTGGCTGCCGCCACGTTGCGGGCCGCCGAGGATCGCCTGTCGCAGTCCCGGGCCGAGGTGGCGGGCTTGACCCGATCGTGGGCCGACGCCGCCCAGCGGGTGGAGGCGCTCGAACGTCTGGCCCGCCGGCGTCTCGGCGAGGTGATGGCCGGCGAGGCAAGGGCCGAGTCGGCCGCCGTCGACGACCTCGTAACCGCCCGGTGGATCGCCGCCGGGGACCGAGGCGGGCCGAACCGGGCGGTCGGACGATGACAACAGTTCCCTCCACCCTGGACGCGGCTGCCCCACCCATCGTGCAACGCGTCGCCGCGGCGCAGTCTGCGGTGCAGGCCCTCGGCCCCGAGCTGGCGTCCGATGCCGCTTCGGGAAATTTCGCCGGCATGCTCTCGGCCATCCAGAGCGCCATCGGCCAGCTGAACGGCCAAGCGGCGGCGGACGCCGCCGCGACGACATCCACCACCTCGAGCGTCCAGCTCGGCTCGCTCTCCGGGTCGACCGGGTCGACCGGGTCGACCGGGGGTGCCGGGGTCGGTGCCTCCGCCACCTCGGCGACGGGTGGCGCGGTCACCGGCACGTCGCTGGTCGCCGACGCCGTCCAGTACCTCGGTGTGCCGTACCAGTGGGGTGGGACCAGCCCGTCCACCGGATTCGACTGCTCTGGGCTGGTGCAGCACGTGTACGGCGACCTCGGGATCTCGCTGCCACGGACGAGCCAGGAGCAGGCCACGATGGGCCAGCCGGTCGCCGACCTCGCCGCCGCCCAGCCGGGGGATCTGCTCTTCTTCGAGCCCGGGCCGTCGGGACCGGGCCACGTGGGCATCTACATCGGCAACGGCAAGATGGTCGACAGTCCCCACACGGGCACGACCGTGCAGGTCGAGACGGTCTCGACCGCTCCGTCTGCCATCCGCCGGATCGTCGCGACGACCCCGGCGGGCTCGGGGGCCGGATCGGCCTCGCCGGCGAGCCCCGTGGGCGTCCCGTCGTCGCTGGCCCCGCTCTTCCTCTCGGCGGGGGCGACCTACGGGGTCTCGCCGCAGCTGCTCGCCGCGGTGGCCAAGGTGGAGTCGGGGTTCGATCCGTCGGCGACCAGCTCGGCCGGGGCCGAGGGGCTGATGCAGATCATGCCGGGGACGGCCAAGGGCCTGGGGGTCGACCCCTACGACCCGGCACAGGCCGTCGACGGCGCCGCACGGATCCTCGCCGGCAACCTTCAGACTTTCGGCTCGGTGCCCCTGGCGCTGGCCGCCTACAACGCGGGGGCGGGTGCCGTCGAGCAGTACGGGGGAATCCCGCCGTACCCCGAGACCCAGGCGTACGTCACCAAGATCATGGGATTGCTGGGAGGGACGGGGTCGTGACCACCATCGTCAGCCCTGCTGCCGCCGACCTCCCGGTCGCGCCGGTCCCGGCTGCTGCTCCTCCCGCCCAAGGAACAGGTACCGCGCCGCTGGACGGGTCGAGCTTCCCCGACGTCCTCGGCACAGCCACCGGGACGTCATCGGCCGCCGCGGCCGGCGGCGGCGGCGGCGGCGGCGAGCAGCTCGACGGGACCGCTCGGAGTGGGAGCAAGGCGGGGCGGAGGAGCAAGCCAGGGCACGTGAGCAGCTCGGCGAAAGCGCCGGCCCAATCGTCGTCCGGCTCGGCCGGAGCGCCCGATCCTCATCCCCCGGCATCGGGGGCGACGCCGACACCTGCGGCCGTCGTCGGCTCGGTGGTCCCCAGTCCCGGGATCCAAGGGTCGGGACCGGCGTCCGACAGCGCCCGACCCTCCGGAGGGGCCGGCCCGGTGAGCCCTGTCGGCTCGATCTCGTCCACGAAGGCGCAGTCCCCGAGCGGTCACCCCGGCACCGGAAGGGGTGCCCCGAGCCCGCAAGGCGCGGAGGGATCAGAGCCCGGTGGCCCATCCCCGTCGGGTGCCGCGGCGTCGGGGGTTGGCGCACGAGGGCCGGCAGGTCCCGCGCCGGGAAGCGGCGCACCGGGAGACGGCGCGCAGGGAAATCCCGCGCAGAGGAGCGAAACGAATTCGAGCCGGATCGTGCAAACCCCGCCGCAGACCACCCCGCCGCAGACCACCCCGCGGCCGACCACCCCGCCGCCGACCACACCGCCACCGAGCACCCCGCCGCCGAGCACCCCGCCGCCGAGCGTGGTGGGCCCGCCGGTCGCCTCCGGCGCCATGGTGACCGTTCTTCCGCCGCCGGTCCCGACGCCGGCGAGCGGCGTGGCGGGCCCCGGCGTGCCGACCGGCCCGGTGGCCACCGCCCCGGGGGCGAGCGTCTCGGACCAGCTGGTGACGGTGTTGACGCCGTTGCGAACCGGGGCCGGTGCCCACCTGGTGACGCTCGGGCTTCAGCCGGAGGGATTGGGCAGCGTGCAGGCCACCGTGTCGGTGAGCTCCCAGCAGATGGTGGTGTCCCTGTGGGCCGACTCGGCCACCGGTCACGCCGCTCTGGCCGGTTCGCTGCCGCAACTCCACAGCCAGCTGACCGCGGACGCGAGCCATCGAGTCGTCGTGGAGCTGGCTGCCCTCGGGTCGGCACGGCCCGACGCCGGGGGCGGCGACCCACGCGGCGATGGGCGCCCCGACGGCCGGCGCCTGTTGAGGACGTCGGCGATCGGTGCCGTCGACCACGCTCCGTCGCTGCTCGTGGGAGCCGCGGCCGTCCCCGGTCTCGGAACGATCGACCTCCACCTCTGACCCGATGACAAGCCCTGATCCCCGTCCGGCCCGTCCGGCCCGTCCTAGGAGCAACCACCCGTGACCTTCGTCAATCCCGTCGGGTCGTCAACGTCGGCCGGCACCACCGGTGCATCGGCGTCGTCGAGCACCAATCCGCTCCAGAGCCTGACCGATCCCAACACTTTCCTGAACCTGCTGGTGGCCCAGCTCAAGTACCAGGATCCCCTCAATCCCACCTCGGGCACCCAGTTCCTGTCGCAGACGGCGCAGCTCACCGAGGTGGAGACCATGTCGAGCCTGGCCAACCAGGTGACCCAGGAGCTCTCCTCCCAGCAGACGCTCACCTCGACCAGCATGATCGGCAAGCAGATCACCGCCACCCTGGCCGACGGGACCACGGTGTCGGGCCAGGTGCTGGGGGTGTCCCTCGACCCCACCAACGGGCCCACGCTCAATGTCAACGGCTCGTCCGTGCCGCTCGGTGCGGTCACGGCGGTCGGCACCGCCTGACCGGCTCCGGCACCGCTGCCGGCTGAGCCGCAGATCACATCGACAGACCTTTTCCACACGACGCACCCACCCAGGAGGAACCCCATGGACCGATCACTACTCGCCGCCGTGTCCGGCATCGACGCCAACCAGACCTACCTCGACACCATCGGCAACAACATCGCCAACGTCAACACCGTCGGCTACAAGCAGCAGAGCATCGACTTCGTCGACCTGCTCTCCGAGCAGATCGCCGGGGCATCGGCACCGCCCGCCACGGCCAACGCCGGCGCCGGGATCAACGCCGTCGCCGTGGGCTCGGGGGTCCGGGTGGGCGCCGTGTCCAACGACCTCTCGGAGGGGTCGCTGCAGCAGACCAATCAGCCGAACGACGTGGCCATCAACGGCAACGGGTTCCTGATCGCCCAGCAGGGCGGGCAGCAGATCTTCACCCGGGCCGGCCAGCTGACGCCGGACGCCAACGGCAACCTGGCCACCCCGACCGGGGGATTGATCGAGGGCTGGCAGGCGGTCAACGGCGCGGTCAATTCGAGCGCCCCGATCGGGGCGGTCACCATTCCCGCCGGGCAGGTCATTCCCGCCAACGCCACGACAGAGATCACCATGGGCGGCAACCTGCCTGCCTGGAGCGGCTCGGGGACAGCCACACCGGTCAGCACCACGATCCACTCCTACGACGCCCTTGGCACGACCATCCCGGTGACCCTCACCTACACCCCGGTCACCGGAACCGCCGACCAGTGGAGCGTCCAAGGGACTGCCACGCTGCCCGGGGGCACCACCCAGAACCTGTGGAGCACCGCGACGCCGCCCACCGTCACCTTCGACCCGACGACCGGTCAGGTCAGCGGGATCACCACCAACGGCGTCACCCCCGTGCCGGCCAACGCCAACGGCTCCTTCTCGCTGCCGGTGGCCACCATGCCTGCCGGCTACACCTTCCCGCCCGGGGACGTCTGGAACATCGACTTCCCCCCGTCGGGGACGGCCGCTTCGTTCACCCAGTTCGCCGGGCAGTCCACGGCCGGGGCGGTGAGCCAGGACGGCGCCGCCGCCGGCACGCTCACCTCGTACTCGATCAATGCGAGCGGGATGGTCGTCGGGTCCTTCTCCAACGGGCAGACCGAGAACATCGCCCAGTTGGCCCTGGCCACCTTCTCCAACCCCGGCGGGCTCGAGACCATCGGCAACCTCGACTACGTCACCACCCCCAACTCCGGTCAGGCTTCGGTGGGCACACCCGGCACCGGCGGTCGGGGGTCGCTCATCGGCGGCTCGCTCGAGTCCTCCAACGTCAACCTGGCCACCCAGCTCACCAACCTGGTGATCGCCCAGGAGGCCTACCAGGCGAACACGAAGGTCGTGCAGACGGACTCCACCGTCGCCCAGACCCTCGTGCAGATGGCGTGACCGTGGTGGAGGGCGTGATGGCCGGCCCGCCTGATGCTCGTCCCGACGAGCTGCCCGGGACGGCCGCCGGCGAGCACCGGCTCGCGGCCCGCGTGTACGACTTCCGTCTCCCCGAGACACTCGACCGTACCCGGATAAGGGGACTGCGCGTCCTTTACGAGGTCCTGGCCCACCGCTCGAGCGGTACCCTGGCAACCCGGTTGCGCGTCCCGGTCAACCTGGCGCTGGGTGAGCTCGAGCAGCACAGCTGGGGCGAGTTGTCGGGCACCCTGCCCGAACCCACCTGCCTGTTCGCCGCGACGCTGCCACCGCTGTCCGGTCGGGTGGTGCTCCACATTCCCCTCCCCCTGGCGCTGGTGATCGTCGATCTCCGCATGGGTGGCAACGGCAAGGGCCGCTACCCCGAGCGGGCCCTCACCGAGATCGAGCAGCGGCTGGTGGCCGGAGTGGCGGACGATGTGCTGTCGGAGCTCCCCGCGGTGTTCGCACCGCTGGCCACGCTCCAGGTGGGAGCGTCCGTACAGGTGGCGAGCGTGCAGTTCCTCCCCCCCGTGCGCCCCACGGAGATGTACCTCCTCGTACCGCTGACTCTCGGGCTCGACGAGGAGACGACGTTTCCGTTCGAGCTGTGCTTCCCGTTCAGCGTCCTCCACCCGCTGGCCGACGCGCTCGCCACACAGGGCGGGGAGGACGACCAGCCGTCCGCCGGCGACAGCCAGGTGGTCATGCACCGCCTGCTCGGCACCCCGGTCGACATGCGTGTCCGCTTCCCGTCGACCACGTTGACCCCGGCCGACTTCCTCCACCTGGCGGTGGGCGACGTCATCGGCCTCTCCTACGACAACGGGTCGCCTCTGTCCCTCGTCGTGGGCAACCAGCACCATCTCGATGTACTTCCGACGACCAACGGCAAGCGGCTCGCCTGTGTCGTCATCGATCCCGAGGAGAAGCGAGCATGACCGATACCTCCACGTCCGTGGGTACTGCCGGGGAGGCCACGTCCGAGCGGAGTGCCGGAACCGCGTCCGCCGGCCCGGGCTCGGCCCGTTCGCTCGACCTCCTCCACGGGGTCGAGATGACCGTGACCGTCGAGCTCGGCCGAACCAAGATGCTGCTGCGCGACCTCCTCGCCCTACAGGTGGGCAGCATCGTCGAGCTCGACCGGGCGGCCGGCGGCCCGGTCGACGTGCTGATCAACGACACGCTGCTCGCCCGGGGCGAAGTGGTGGTGATCGACGATGAGTTCGGGGTGCGCATCCTCGACATCGTGTCCTCCGACGACCACCCGTCCCGGCACTGAGACCACCGTGCATCCCCATCTCCTGCCGCTGGCGGCCACCGGTACGGCCGTCGCCGGTGCCCACGTCTCGATGGTGAGCTTCCTCGGCCGCCTCGTCGTCTCCCTGCTCGTCGTGCTCGGTGTCCTGTGGGCCCTGGCCCAGCTGGTCCGCCGGCGTGGTCTCCCCGGTGGGCTGCGCCAGAACGGCGCACGGGCCGCACGGGCGGGCCGCACGGGCTGGGCTGGGCGCACGGGCTGGGCGGGCTCCCGGACCCGGAGCCGTCAACGGACCATCGAGGTGATCACCCGCCAGCCCCTGGGCAAAGGGCAGGCGCTCCTCGCCGTCCGGGTGGACGGGACGACCATGCTGCTGGGGGTCACCTCCCAGAGCATCTCCCGGCTGTGTGAGCTCGACGCCGAGTCGCCCGATGCCGACGGTGTCCCGGCGGAGGCCTCGGGCGACGAAACCACCGAGGAGCGGACGACCTTCCGCGGTCGGTCGTTCGGGGGAGGCCGGTCGAGCCGGGTCGAGCAATTGCGTGAGCTGACAGTGCGGCGATGACCCACGCCCTGCTGGCCGCCGGGTCCTCCGTGCAGGTCAACCTCGGGAACAGCCTGGCCAAGCCGTCGGAGAGCATCCTCATCATCCTGGCCGTCGCCGTGCTCGCCGTGGCCCCCGCGGGGCTCATCATGCTCACCGGGTTCACCCGCATCGTGGTCGTGCTCTCGCTGACCCGGAACGCCCTGGGCCTCCAGACGATCCCGCCCAACCAGGTCATTGCCGGCCTGGCCCTGTTCCTCAGCCTGTTCATCATGCAACCGACGCTGTCGCAGATGAACCAACAGGCGCTCCAGCCCTACCTGCACGGGAAGATCACCAGCACCGTGGCGTACCGTCGGGCCGAGGTCCCGCTCGAGTCGTGGATGTTGAAGCAGACCGACGGCCAGGAGCTCAGCCTGATGACCCAGGCCGCCCACGAGCACCCGGCCAAGCCTCGGGACGTGCCGCTCGCGTCCCTGATCCCGGCCTTCGTGCTGTCCCAGCTGAAGTCCGCCTTCATCATCGGCTTCGTGATCTTCATCCCCTTCATGATCATCGACCTGGTGGTGTCGGCCACCCTGATGTCCATGGGCATCATGATGCTGCCCCCCACCCTCGTCTCCCTGCCCTTCAAGATCCTCCTGTTCGTGATGATCGACGGGTGGACCCTGGTCACCCACTCGCTGCTGATGAGTTTCCGATGACCCAGACCAGGGTCATCCACATGGCAGTGGAGGCGATGCTGGTCACGCTCAAGCTGGCCGGCCCGATCCTGGTGGCGAGCCTGGTCGTCGGGCTCGTCATCTCGCTCTTTCAGTCGGTCACGCAGATACAGGAGTTCACCCTGACCTTCGTACCCAAGCTGGCCGCGGTGGCGGTGGTCATCCTGGTGGCGGGCCACTGGATGCTGGGCGAGCTGACGGGTTACACCGACAGCCTCTTCCTTCAGATCCCGCACCTCCTGGGCGGATGAGCGGGGCTCCGGGGTGGTCATCGACATCAGCGCCCCCTGGGTGGTGGGCTTCCTGCTGGCCCTGGTCCGGGCCCTGGCGTGGTTGCTGATCGTCCCACCCTTCGGCAGGCGCAACGTCATCCCGCCCATCGCCACGGTGGGCATCGCCCTCAGCCTGGCCGTTGCCGTGGCACCGCACGTGGCGGGCGCCAACGCTCCCCTCACCACGCCGTCGCTCATAGGAGCGGTGGCCATCCAGGTGCTCACCGGTGCTGCCCTGGGGTTCATCGTCCAACTGCTCGTCAGCGCGGTGACCGCCGCCGGCGCGATGATCGACCTGTTCGGCGGCCTGGTCCTTCCCCCATCGGTCGACCCGCTGTCGAGCGACCAGACGCCGGCGTTCGGCCAGCTCTACGAGCAGGTGGCCGTGGTGCTGCTCTTCGCCGGCAACGGTGAGCTGCTGATCGTCGACGGCTTCCTCCGGTCTTTCGGCGCGGTGGGCTTGTCGCTCTCGTCACTGGGGAACGTCGGCCACGTCGTCTCCTCCGGCCTGGCCACGTTCTTCACCGCCGCGTTGGAGATCGCGGCGCCGGTGGTGATCGTGCTCTTCGCCGCCCAGGTGGTCCTGGGCATGCTGTCGAAGGCCGTCCCGCAGATGAACGTGTACTGGCTGGGCTTCCCGTTCCAGATCCTGCTCACCTTCCTCCTGCTCGGCGCGAGCGTCACCGTGCTTCCCGCCTACGTCAATACGCTGGTGACCAACGCGCTGCACGACGGCGCCCTCCTGCTCGGCGCGAGGTAGGGGACCATGGCCGCCGCCGATCGCCGCGAAAAGACCGAGAAGCCCACCGCCAAGCGGAGGAAGGACGCCCGGAAGAAGGGCCAGGTCGCCCGGTCCGCCGAGATCGGGGGCTGGCTGTCGCTGCTGATCGCCACCAGCGCCATGCCGGCGGTGTTCGGGGCGGCCGAGCACCGCTTGCTCACGCTGCAGACCGAGGTGGACGCCGTCATGTCGGCGCCCACCGTCCCGTCCGCGCTCCGCGTTCTCGGCGCCGGGCTGGCCGACGCCATGATCATCGCGCTGCCCATCGCCGCGGTGATGGCGCTCCTCGGTGTCGCCGCGTCGGTGGCCCAGGTCGGGTTCACGCTGAGCGCCAAGGGGATCACGCCCCAGTTCTCCAAGCTGAACCCGATCAACGGCCTGAAGAAGCTCGTCTCGCCCCGGGGTCTGTGGGAGCTGGTGAAGTCGATAATCAAACTGGCGGTCATCGCCTTGTTCGCCGTGCGTGACATCCTCTCGCTGTGGCACACCCTGGTGGGTGCCCAGCCGGTGGCCATGGGCCCGCTGATCGATGACGCAGGGAGGACCATTCTCGCCTTCGTGCGCACCTTGGCGGTCATCGGGTTCCTGCTCGGTCTGGCCGACTACGTATTTCAGCGTCAGCGGATGCGCAAGGACCTGATGATGACCAAGCACGAGGTGAAGGAGGAGTCCCGCCAGCAGGAGGGCGACCCCCGGCTGAAGGGCGCCATCCGACGCCGCCAGCGGGCCATGAGCCGCCTGCGCATGATGGCCGAGGTGGCGCGGGCCGATGTGGTGATCACCAACCCGACGCACTACGCGGTAGCCATTCGCTACGAGCGCACCAACTCGGCCGCTCCCAAGGTGGTGGCCAAGGGGGCCGATGACGTCGCCACTCGCATCCGGGCCATGGCCACCGAGCACGGGGTGCCCATCATGGAGGACCCGCCCCTGGCCCGTGCCGTGTACGGCGCGTGCGACGTCGACGACGAGATCCCGGCGGCCCTCTACATGGCCATCGCTCGCCTGCTGGCCTTCGTTTACGCCCTGCCGCCGTCTCTTCGCAGTGCGCGCCCGGTACACCGCCGTCCGGTCAGTGCCCTGGTGGGGTGAGCGGGACGCTCCATCGACGTTCGCGATCGCAACTGAGGCCGCCCTCCTCGTGGCCGGGTATCAACAGTCGGGGTCAGATCAGGCGCTCGGGCGGCGGCGAGGGGGGGTCCGTTCGCCACGTCGGTCGGGCGAGTCCTGAGCACCCAGATGGTGAGTGATGACTTTGGGCCCTATCGACGCCGGGACCGATCGGAGACGATGACGAAAGGGGCGCTCGGCGCACCCTGCGCCGAAGCGGCCCGGCCACCTCACGAAGATGAGGGAGGATCGCATGGCGACCATGAAGCAGGGCGTCGCCGCCTCCGTCATGGCGCCCACCGTACCGGCGGCTCGGATCATCGACGGGGTCAAGGTCTACGGCAAGGGCGAGACGGCAGTGCGGGCCCTCGATGGCATCACCGCCGAGTTCGCCGACGGCCAGTTCACGGCGATCATGGGCCCCTCGGGGTCGGGCAAGTCGACGTTGCTGCACTGTCTGGCCGGGCTCGACCACCTCACCGGCGGTCAGATCCTGCTGGGCGACGTCGACCTGGGATCGCTCAAGGACAAGGCCATGACGGTCCTGCGGCGCGAGCGCATTGGCTTCGTCTTCCAAGCGTTCAACCTGGTACCCACCCTTACCGCCGGGGAGAACATCGTGCTCCCGCTCACACTCGGGGGCCGCCGGCCCGACCGGGCGTGGGTCGACGATCTCGCCCGGGCCCTGGGCATCAGCGACCGTCTGGCCCATCTCCCCTCCGAGCTGTCGGGTGGCCAGCAACAGCGGGTGGCGACCGCCCGGGCATTGGTCACCCGGCCAGACCTGCTCTTCGCCGATGAGCCCACCGGCAACCTCGACTCCAAGTCGGCCACCGAGCTCCTCGCCCAGATCCGCGGGGCGGTCGACCAATACGGACAGACCGTGGTGATGGTCACCCACGACGCCCGGGCCGCCAGTTACGCCGACCGGGTCCTGTTCCTGGCCGACGGCCGCGTCGTGCGCGAGCTGGTCGACCCCGTCCCCGACACCGTCCTCGACACCATCCGCGACCTGGGTGACTGACCGTGTGGCGCATCACTCTGAAGGGAGTGGCCGGTCACAAGCTGCGTTACGCCCTGACCGCGCTGGCCATCCTGCTCGGCGTCTCCTTCATGGCCGGCACCCTGGTCCTTACCGACACCATGAGCCGCAGCTTCGATGGGCTCTACAACGACATCTATCACTCGACCGACGCAGTGGTACGAGGCAAGCAGGCGTTCAACCCGGGCACGAGCTACACCAACCAACGCGAGCGCATCGATGGCGCCTTGGCCACCACGATCGACAAGGTTCCCGGCGTGAAGGCCGTCAGTGTCGGCATCGTGGGCTATGCCCAGCTGATCGGGCGCAACGGCAAAGCCATTGGCAACCCGTCCAACGGGCCACCCACCCTCGGCCAAGCCTGGAGCGACGTGGCCGCGCTCAATCCGCTGCACTTGTTGCCCGGCGGTCACCCGCCGCGCTCGAGCGACCAGGTCGTGATCGACGAGCACTCGGCCGACGTCGGCCACTTCACCGTCGGGGACCGGGTCGTCATCCTGAGCCAGCTGCCCCCGGCCACCTACGTCATCACCGGCATCGCCACCTGGGGCGGTGCGGCGAGCCCTCTCGGTGCGAGCATCGCCGCCTTTGAGCCGGCCACTGCGGCCAAAGTGCTCGGCGAGCCCGGCAAGGTGGACCAGTTCAACGTCGAGGCCATTTCCGGCGTCAGCCAGCAGCAGCTCGTTGATCGCCTGCAACGGGTCATCCACGACCCCAAGATCGAGGTCGTCACCGGCCAGGCGGTGACCGTAGAGGGGCAGAACGCCGTCCACCAGGCCCTCGGCTTCTTCAACACGTTCCTGCTGGTGTTCGCGTTGATCGCCCTGTTCGTCGGGTCGTTCCTGATCTTCAACACCTTCTCGATCATCGTCGCCCAACGCCTCCGGGAGCTGGCCCTGCTGCGTGCCGTCGGTGCCAGCCGGGCTCAGGTCACCGGATCGGTCGTCGGCGAATCGGCCATCATCGGTGTCGTCGCCTCCGCCGCCGGGCTGGTCGCCGGAGTGGGACTGGCCGCCGGGCTGAAGGCCGGCCTGAACGCGCTCGGCATCGACATACCCGCTACCGGCCTGGTCGTTACTGCCAGGACCGTGACGCTCGCGCTCGTGGTGGGGACCGCCATCACTGTGGCGTCGGCGGTGCTGCCCGCCCGCAGGGCGGCGCGGGTCCCACCGGTGGTGGCCATGCAGGAGCTCGTCACCGAGCCACGCACCCAATCCACCGCGCGCCTGGCCACCGGGCTGGTAGTCACGGGGTTGGGCACCACCCTCCTCCTGACCGGCTTGTTCACCCATGTCGGCAACCGCGTGGCCTTCGTCGGTGGCGGCGCGGCGATCGTCTTCCTGGGCATCGCGGTGCTCGGCCCGCTCGTCGCGCGACCGGTCAGCCGGCTCCTGGCCGCCCCCCTCGCCTGGCGACGGACCACAGGTCGGCTCGCCGGGCAGAACGCCATGCGCAACCCGGCTCGCACCTCGGCCACCGCGGCGGCTCTCATGATCGGCGTCGCCCTCGTCTCCCTCATGACCATCATCGCCTCGTCGACCAAGGCCTCGGTCAATGACATCATCGACTCGGCCATGAGAGCCGACTTCGTGATCAGTAGCGGCACGGTGCCGGGGGGCAACAACGGCTTCAGCCCGACGTTGGTGCAGAAGCTCGACCGACTGCCGCAGGTGGCAGCGGCCACCGGCATCCGCAATGGCGTCGTCCGGATCGACGGTGCCACGAAGACGATCCTGGCCGCGGACCCCGCTCATGTGAACGACCTGTTCGACATCGGTGTTGTCCGCGGACATATCGCTTCGATGACCGCCGACGGCATCGCCGTGTCCACCCAGGTGGCCGGCGACCGCCATCTCGGAGTCGGTAGCCCCGTGCAGGTCACCTTCCCCACGACTGGCCGCCAGACCTTCAGAGTGCAGGCCGTCTACACGGCCCGCACTCTGGCGGGAGACTACGTCCTCCCACTGGCCGCGGCAGAAGGCAACTTCCCCCAACAGCTCGACTACCAGGTGTACGTGAAGCTCGCTCCCGGGGTGTCCTCGAGCGCCGGCCGCGATGCCGTGAACGCCGTGCTCGCCGCTTACCCGACGGCCACCTTGCTGGACCAGGCCCAGTACAAGGAGCAGCAGGCGGCGCAGATAGACCGGCTGCTCAATCTGGTGTACGGATTGCTGGCCCTGGCTGTCATCATCGCGCTCATCGGCATCGCCAACACCCTTGCGTTGTCCATTTACGAGCGGACCAGGGAGCTGGGACTACTGCGCGCCGTCGGGATGACGAGAGGTCAACTTCGCTCGACTGTTCGGTACGAGTCGGTGATCATCTCGATGCTCGGAGCGGTCGAGGGTTTGACCGTCGGGGTGCTATTCGGCTGGGCCATGGTCGCCGCCCTCGGTTCGCAGGGCGTCACCCACTTGGTCGTGCCCGTCCCCCAACTGGTGCTGGTCGCCGCGCTGGCAGGACTGGCTGGCGTCGTGGCAGCGGTGGCGCCGGGTCGGCGGGCCGCTCGCCTTGACGTGTTGAGGGCTGTCACCACCGAGTAGACCGCCTCACCCCGCGTCCGCGGCCACCATCGAGTAGCGCCGGCCGTCCTGGGTTGCCGCCGCCCCGACGATCGGGGCGTTGAGGTTGAGAGGGGCGGGGTCGCCCGGGTACAGGAGGGAGTTGCCGTTACCGAAGCCCGCGAGGGCCCCCGAGTGGTGGTGGAGGTAAGGGGGGCGACCGAGGAGGAGCGGGTCCGGGGAACCGACGTGCTCGGCAAGGCGGTTCGTGCAGTAGCCGTGTCGTCCGATGGCCCGTACCGCGTCGTAGGGGACACGGCCCCGGTTCCCATCGCCGAGCGATAGGGGCGATGGTCCGATCGGACGGAGCGACGGCCTCGGGCAGGCGCAGAGGAGCCTCGGAACCCCCCGCGTCAGTGGGCGATATCCGCTGTGTCGATGGGCGAAGCGAGCCCGCAGCAAGGGATCGCCCTCGGACGCAGCGGGGTCAGGCGACCGACTCCCGACCGCCGTACGCCGCAAGGGCGTACATCACGAAGAAGCAGATCCCGACGTAGGTCAGGGCCCAGATGGGGTAGAAGGGCATCCACCAGATGGCGCTGATGGATCCGATGGCGGCAGCGAAGATCCCGATCCAGCGGGCGAACTGCGACTGGGCCATGACGCCGAACCCGGCCAGGATGAGGATGATCGCCACAACGAGGTATACCTAGCCGTAGGTCTTCAGGCTGTGGCCGTAGAGCGCGCCCTCAAAGTTGGCGGGCAGGGTCCCGTGGTAACTGAACGCCCAGATGGCATCGAACACCCGCATCGCCCCGGCCACCATGAGGGCGATGCCCGCAAAGAGAATCCAACCCGCGCCACGATCTTCCACGTGTCCCTCCCTTTCGGGTCCTGGCCAGCTACCCCTATTCCATTGTTGCGAAGTCGAGCGGGAGAGAGCCGTTCTCCCCCCCGCTCCGTTGGGGCCCCGGAGTTGTGACTGACGGAGCCACCACGAGCTTAACCGGGGGGGGGGATTGCGCCGCTAGGGACCAAGGTCCCCTTCCCTGCGAACGTGGCCTACCCGCGGGTAATCGGTCCGGCAACCGCAGGGGCCGATGGTCGGCGAGTACCGGTCCGTTGCGGGGACAT